>Ga0105051_10002496_pt1 | contig 23455 bp, 20 predicted proteins | sample FRY02_FD_78383 | JGI IMG/M metagenome (GOLD analysis project Ga0105051, IMG submission 78383) | Freshwater microbial communities from Lake Fryxell liftoff mats and glacier meltwater in Antarctica - FRY-02 (megahit assembly) | ecosystem: Environmental > Aquatic > Freshwater > Ice > Glacier... | reverse complement strand
GTCCTGTACGTAAAGCGCTGCGCTAAACTACGGACAGGGTGTATAAGCAACTTTATGCGCAATTATTAAAAAGACAACTAGTTTAAAAATAATGGGTAAAACAGAAATATTATTGAGCTTTAATTTACAATAGGAAACAGATTAATATCTATTTTTTAATCATGTTGGCTTGGTATTTGCATGATATAATCTACAATGCAACTGGAATTGTTTGTCAAATGGTGTGATTTACAAACTCAAGCAATGAGATTATCAAATATTCCATTAGCCAATGAAGGCTTTTGAAAAACAAAAATCAAATAACATGAATAAGTATTATGAATTAACAGGAATGAGTTGCGGAGCCTGTGTTAGCAGCGTAAAGCAAACATTGATGGAACTGCCGAATGTTACAGAGGCTGAAGTTCAATTGAAGCCACAGGGGGTATTACTTTCCATGAATAAACCCATTGATACAAATGTATTGCAAGCCCAGCTGGATAAGGCTGGAAATTATACAATTTTAAACTCTCATAGTGATGGCGATGGCATTGATGATGGCACCCCTATCATAGAGCGTAATCATAGTTTCAGTAACACTCATCGCGAAAGGAATTCCAGACCTTTTGGAATAGACCATGAACCGGGTGTTGAATAAGATAATGTGTTCTGTTTTTGTTTAATGAATTTTCTATAGCCGCGCATATGACCAGAACTATTATAATATTGAATAACAAATTTGGAATATTATAAAAGATTACAAGATTTTATCCTAATCTTTGTATGATAATTAAATGAAAAAGCTTTTAATCACCGTTTTAGCTGTCTTCTACCTGAGTGTTTCATCCGGGGCTAGCCTGCATTTTCATTATTGCATGGGCGAATTGATCGAGTGGGGGCTTTCTGATGACCAATCAGACATGTCAAGCGAATGCAGCAATTGCGGCATGAAAAAGGGCGTTTCTGAGGACTGCTGTAAAGACCAAAAGCAGGAATACAAATTAAAGGAATCACAAAAAACTCCTGTAATTAACGTTCAGCCTAATGTTTTTGCTTTAGCAACGCTCAACATTTATTATCTTAACCAAATCGTATTGAGCACTCCAGCGGATCTGATCCCCAAGAGTAATGCTCCTCCTCGAACACTTAAAACAACTGTTTTCATTCGAAACTGTAATTTCCGAATCTGATTTTTTTTCCTTTTAGTCTGATTTTCTTTCGGACTGATTTCGTTTGCACTTAATTCTGATAAACTCATCAGGCACGTAAAGTCATTCGATGATCTTTTCAATCTTTTTAATTAAATACCAAAAATAAATATTATCGTTTGAGAAAATTAATTTATTCAATCGCAGTTTTAGTTCTTTAATGAGTGCTGCATGCAATAGTTCTGAAAAACCTGCTGCAGTTGCAGCTGATTCAATTAACACTCAAACAGCAGGAGTAGGATATACCTGTCCGATGCATCCTGAGATAAAACGTGATAAGCCTGGTACCTGTATAATCTGCAAAATGGATCTTGTTAAAGGTTCTAAACTTAAATCTGACAGCATGATGACTGATAGTAGCAGTCAGCATGATAAACACTAATCACAATGGTTGAAAAGATCATATCTTTTTCTTTAAAAAACCGATACATAGTTCTGCTTTTTGCAGCAGGATTTTTTGGATGGGGGCTTTACTCAGTCAAAACGAGTAAGATTGATGCTATACCCGATCTTTCGGAAAACCAGGTCATTGTTTTCACCGAATGGATGGGTAGGAGTCCTCAGATCATTGAAGATCAGATCACTTATCCTCTGGTAACTAATCTTCAGGGATTGCCAAAAGTAAATTATGTTCGGGCAAATTCCATGTTCGGAATGAGTTTTATCTACATCATTTTTGAAGACAATGTGGATGTTTACTGGGCACGTTCGCGGGTATTGGAGCGCCTAAATTCAATTGATGATGTTTTGCCTGAAGGTGTCAGTCCAACGCTTGGACCTGATGGTACCGGTGTAGGCCATGTACTTTGGTACACCCTAGATGCTCCGAGCATGGATCTTGGTGAGCAGCGAGCAGTTCAGGATTGGTATATCAAATTTGCACTTCAGAATGTTGCAGGTGTTAGCGAAATAGCTTCATTTGGTGGTTTCCAAAAGCAATATCAGATCAGCATTGATCCGAATCGCCTGACTTATTATAAACTTACTATTCAGGATGTAATGCGGGCAGTTAAGAGTAATAATAATGAGGCAGGAGGGAGGAAGTTTGAAATGAGTGGTATGGCTTATATCATTAAGACCAGCGGCTATCTTAAGTCTATTGAGGAGATCGAAAATCTTTCTATCCGTACCCAGAACTCTATTTCGGTAAAGATCAGGGATATTGCAACTGTTCAAATGGCCGGAGAAAGTCGGCTCGGCATATTTGATTATAACGGTGAGGGAGAAGTGGTCGGGGGGATTGTGGTATTGCGTTACGGGGAGAATGCCGATGAGGTGATTCGTAAAGTGAAAACCAAAATGGCCCAAGTATCAAAGGGTTTACCTCAAGGGATGAAGTTCAATATTGTTTACGACCGCGGCAAATTGATCGCAGAATCAATATCTTCCATTAAAACTACCCTGATCGAAGAGATGATTGTGGTATCGCTTATCGTGCTAATTTTCCTGTTTCACTGGAGAAGTGCCATCAGTATAATCATCCAGATTCCGATTACTATTGCGGCCAGTTTCATTTTGTTAAATGCATTTGATATTTCATCGAACATTATGTCATTAACCGGTATAGCATTGGCCATTGGTGTGATCGTCGATAATGGGATTATCATGGCAGAGAATTCTTATAAAAATCTTGCTGAAAGGCAGGCTGAATTAAATAATCAAAGAATGGGAGGAAATGTAGATGTGGAATAAATTAAAAGGAAAGAAGAATGATGATTATGTGAAGCTTTCTAATGGAGAAAGACTGAGTATCATCGAAAAAGCTTGTCAGCAGGTATCTAGAGGAGTATTTTATTCAACAATTATTATTATCGCATCCTTTCTGCCGGTATTTTTACTAACAGGACAGGAAGGTAAATTATTCCATCCACTGGCTTATACCAAGACCTTCATTTTATTGATAGATGCGGTACTTGTACTTACACTTGCTCCTGTAATTATTTCATTTTTCATGAAGGGGCGGTTCCGTCAGGAGCATGAAAATCCTATTAACAGAGGATTGGAGAAGATTTACCTTCCGCTGATTCGTGCCTGTATCAGAAACAGAAAAACTACAATTGGAATTAATATTCTGGCATTGTTGATTTCTATTCCGATGATGATGAGTCTGGGGCGCGAATTCATGCCACCACTGGATGAGCAATCTATTTTGTTTATGCCGGTCACATTGCCTGATGTTTCAAATTCAGAAATAAAGCGGATCCTGCAGGTTCAGGATAAGATCATCAAGTCTGTGCCGGAGGTCGACCATGTTTTGGGCAAAGCAGGCCGCGCAAGTTCGGCAACCGATAATTCACCAATCAGCATGATTGAAACGATCATTTCGCTGAAACCTAAAAGTGAATGGCGCCCGGGAATCAGCAAAAAGGACATCATTGAAGAGCTTGATGCCAAGCTTCAGATACCGGGTGTGGTGAATGGCTGGACACAGCCTATCATCAACCGCATCAATATGCTATCAACCGGTATCCGTACGGATGTTGGCGTTAAGGTATATGGTCAGGAACTGAAACAGATCAGCCATATTTCTGAGGATGTGCATATGCTGCTGAAGAATATTGAAGGAGTAAAGGATCTGTATGTGGAGCCGGTAAGCGGTGGAAAATACTTAGAAATTGAGATTAGACGTGATCAGCTGGAGCGTTACGGCTTAACTGTAGATGATATTAATGCCACAGTTGAATCTGCGATTGGGGGCACTCCTTTTGCCTCGACCGTTGAGGGCAGGCAGCGTTTTAATATTCACCTTCGCCTAGGACAGGAATATAGGAATAGCCTCGACCGTTTGAAACGGATTCCATTGAGTTCAGCAGATGCAGGGATTATTCCATTATCGGCAGTAACAACCATTCGTTTTGTAGATGGTCCGCCGATGATCAACTCAGAAAATGCAATTCTGAGAGGTGCCGTGATGTTCAATGTGCGTGACCGCGATCTTGGGAATACAGTTCAGGAGGCGATAGATAAACTGAATAAGGATCTGAAACTACCAAATGGATATTTTGTGGAATGGAGCGGTCAGTATGAAAATCTGATCCGTGGACAACAAACCTTAGTCTACATTCTCCCGGTAGTGATTTTTATCATCTTTATGGCTCTTTATCTGGCTTTTAAATCGATTAGAGAAGCGTTTTTAAGTCTGGTAACCATTCCTTTCGCTCTGATTGGTGGTGCTTTCCTGGTTTATTTTTGGGGAGTGAACCTTTCGATAGCAGTTGCTGTTGGTTTTATTGCTCTTTTCGGGATTGCTGTTGAAACGGGTGTGGTGATGGTGATTTATTTGAATGATGCGATGCGACAGTTGGTTGCTTTGAAAGGTAATTCAAGTGAAACGATTACGAAGGAAGATCTGAGGGAATATGTGATCAATGGCGCCGCTAAACGTTTGCGTCCAAAAATTATGACGGTTTGTGTGGCATTATTTGGCTTGATCCCCGTTCTATGGTCGGGTGGAGTTGGCAGTGATGTGATGCAGCCAATTGTTTTGCCAATGATCGGTGGGGTACTTACTTCATCCACCCATATTTTATTGGTTACACCACTAATCTTTCTGATGACAAAAGAATATGAATTGAAAAAATTTGGAAAACTGGAGGTACATGATGTTAAGCATTAAGAAAATACTATTGTTTTTTGTCTTCCTGAGTTCTTACACAGTGTACGGACAGCAGATTATGAATCTCGAGCAAATATTGGCGGAGATTAACACCAATAATCCATCCCTGAAAGCATATGCCAGCCGGATTCAAAGCAAGGACGCTAAAGTGGAAGGCGCAGGCTCTTGGATGGCTCCAATGGTAGGGGCAGGGACTTTTATGAGTCCTTACCCCGGACAGGGGATGATTGCTGATGGGGACCGTGGGGCATTCATGATTTCAGCTGAACAGGGTATTCCTAATCCAGCAAAGATCAAGGCTAAAAAAGAATACCTTAAAACTCAGTCAATGACTGATGAATTAGGCAGAAATGAGCGTTTTAACCAGCTTAGATCCGGTGCAAAGAATTTGTATTTCGGACTTCTGGTTGCTAAAAAGCGTATGGTCTTTCAGAAGGAAAATCAGCAGATCATGAAGACCATGAAAAAACTTGCAGAGATCCGTTATCCCTTTAATCAAGGTGCGCTTAACCAAGTATTCAAAGCAGAGGGAAGGGTCTATGAATCAGAAAATATGATCCTGATGACAGAGGCTGAAATACGTTCAAAGAAGATTGCTCTGAATGCATTGATGAACAGATTGCCAGCATTTGATTTTGATATTGATACCGAATATCAGCTTCGCTTTATTCCCAAAGCTGATCTTGATACTGCTTATCTGGCCGGGTCGCGGAGCGATATCTTGCACATGGAACATGATATTGATGCCATGGAGAAGAATATTGATCTCATGCGACAAGAGGCAAAACCTGAATTTAAAATTCGTTTTGATCATATGTCAAACTATTCTGCGATGATGCCAAGACAGTTTACGGTGATGGGGATGCTTTCTATTCCGATTGCTCCTTGGTCATCGAAAATGTATAAATCAGAGATCAAATCGATGAATTTTGAGAGGGAAGCGATGCGACAGGAGAAGTCGGCAATGCTTACCGAAATTTTTGGTATGAGTAAGTCAATGGAAAATGATTTGGCGAACATGCAGCAGCAGTTAATAAATTATGAGACGAAGATTCTGCCTTCTTTAGAGAAATACCTCAAAGTTACGATGCTATCCTATCAGGAGAATAAGTCGGATCTAAATACTGTAATTGATGGATGGGAGGCGATTAATATGTCGCAGATGAACTATCTGAATCAATTAGAGAAATATTATCAAATGATTGTAGAGTATGAGAAGAATATTGAACGATAAGATTGTTTTATTTCTGGTCCTAGGCTTGATCCTTATTGGCTGTAATTCCGATAGAAAATCAGTCAATGACGTAAAGATTCAGAAATATACCTGCCCTATGCATCCTCAGATCGTTCAGGAAGAGCCAGGTACTTGCCCGATCTGTAAAATGGATCTGGTACCACAACATAATGCTGATGGCCATAGTTCTGCAGATTCTAGTTTAAATACGCTGGTAAAGCCAACCAATGAGCTGGTTATTTCTGCAACTAAAACAATCCGTGCTGAGAAGGGTTTTAGAACATCTGAAATAAACTTGAAAGGGATCATAAATTATAATACCAATAACTGGAACAGGCTTTCTGCCAAGGTAAGTGGCCGTATTGAAAAACTTTACATCAAGTATAATTATGAGCCAGTAAGCAAAGGACAAAGGATCATGGATATTTACAGCCCTGATTTGGCAAATGCCCAGCAGGAATTGCTCTTTCTGAAAAATAATAATGAAAGCGTCCTTATTGAATCTGCGAAGAAGAAATTACTGCTTCTTGGATTGAGTACGACTCAGATTAACAGAGTTTTAAGTACTGGTAGAATAGAGGATAGAATTGCTGTATATAGCCCTTATTCAGGTTATGTTTCAGAATTAGGGTCCGCATCAACGGATCAGGCAATTCAAGCGGGTGGAACTAGGATCAGTTCAGGAACCGCTGGCGGGATGGGGAGTATGAAGACTTCCGCTTCATCTGCAATAGTACCGGAAATACCAAATATCTCTTCAGGCGGAGCTTTACAGATCAGAGAAGGGCAATATATCAATGCAGGTCAGAAATTATTTGACCTGATTAATACAGATCAGGTTTGGGCTGAGTTCTTCGCACGTCCAGATCAATTAAAGGATTTTAAGCAGGGTAAAGATGTGATTGTGCAGTCTGTTGATGTTCCTTCACAGCGTACGGAAGTCGTAGTGAACCTGATCCAACCCTATTTCAAGGAAGGAACCAATTATTCCCTAATCAGAGCGAATGTGCCTAACAGCAAAAAATCTTGGAAAGTGGGTCAGCTGATCTCAGTAAGCAGAGAGGTAGAAGTACAAGGGAACTGGCTGCCTAGAACTTCTGTCCTTCAGGTTGGCACGCGATATGTTGTATTTGTGAAAAGGAACAGAGCATTTGTCCCGGTTTATGTGAAGCTTAAACATCAGGCTGATCAGTGGATAGATATTGGTGATGGTATGGAATCAGACGATGAATTGGCACTTAATGCTTGGTTCCTAATAGATAGTGAAAGTTTTATAAAAGCGGAGCGTTTATAATGAGAACAAACATAGTTTTAGGGTTGATCATTCTTCTTATTGGATTGACAGTATTTACTTTTACTGCCTGTAAAGAGGGGCAAGAAAAACATGCTGCTGCAGGAAAATATACTTGCCCGATGCATCCTCAGATTGTAGCTGAAGGCCCCGGTACATGCCCAATCTGTAAAATGGATCTTGTAACGGTAAATTCTGCTGGCGGCAAAAATGAGCTTACACTTAGTGAAAGTCAGATTCAATTGGCTAATATTCATACCGTATTAATCAATCGTAGTGATTTCAGTACTTCTAAAGTTCTGAATGGCCGTTTGATTGTTAATCCTGAGCAGACTGAAGTCATTTCCAGCCGCTATGCCGGAAGAATTGAGAAGTTATTTGTGAAAGAAATGGGCAAATCTGTTTCTAAAGGTCAGCCACTTTTTCAGATCTACAGCGAGGAACTTCAAACTTTACAGCAGGATTATTTATTGCAATTAAAACAGGTTGCGGCATTTCCGGAAGAGAAGATTTATCAATCGATGCGCGAGGCAGCAAAAAATAAACTCCGATTATTTGGCAATTCAGATGCTCAGATTCGACGGCTGACAGAGACTATTAAAACAGCGCCACTGCTCACCGTTTATTCAACAGCATCCGGTGTTGTTAGCGAGCTAAATGTTTCAGAAGGACAATATCTGACTGAAGGAAGCCAGGTTTTAAAGCTTGAAAATTTTAGTCAGCTTTGGCTGGAGATGGATGTTTATCCAAATGAATTGGAAAATATCAGGCTTGGTACAAAGGTTCAGGCTTCAATCAATGGTATCAGCGAAAGAGATCAGACCCTGGCCATCGATTTCATTTCCCCGCAGATGGATCCATCCTCCCAAATCCTGAAAGTAAGGGCTTCGATTAGGAATCCGGGAAATTTGCAGGCCGGAATGCAGGCTACTGTCTTTTTACCGCTCGCGAAGATATCTAATGCGATGAGTTTACCTTTGGATGCAGTAGTTCGGGATGAGAAGGGAACTTATGTCTGGATTAAAACAACTAAAAATACCTATTCTCCTAGAATGGTGCGTACCGGCGAGGAAGATGCTGAACGAATCATTATTCTCTCCGGACTTGAAGATGTGAAGGAAGTGGTAATCAGCGGAGCTTATTTATTGTCCAGTGAATTTATATTGAAAAAGGGTGCCGACCCGATGGAAGGGCATGATATGAGCAAAATGTAATCAATATGGAATTATATATCAAAAACATGGTATGCAATAGGTGCATCACAGCAGTGCAGTATGAGCTTATAAAAATGGATCTGCATCCAATAGAAATTCAATTAGGTATTGTGAAGCTTCAGGAGGAAAAAATAGATGAAGAAAAGCTGCTTGTTCTGAATACATATTTGCATGCTCTTGGATTTGAGTTGCTTGATAAGGGAAAAACTAGGGTGATTGAACAGATAAAAAATCTTATTATTGAACTGATCTTTCATTCAGAATTTCTGGAACCAAAAATTAGCTGGTCGGGGCTGATTGCTGATAAATTATATCATGAATATGGTTATTTAAGTTCCTTATTTTCTTCTGTTGAAGGTATTACCATTGAACAATACATTATTCGCCAGAAAATAGAACGGGTCAAAGAATTAGTATTCTATGATGAATTGAATCTAAGTGAAATTGCCAATAAATTGGGATATAGTAGTATTGCTCACCTTTCTGCCCAATTCAAAAAGGTCACCGGCCAAACCCCTTCACAATTTAAAAATGTCAGAGCTTCAACTGGGAAGAGGAAATCAATTGACAAGCTTTAATTATTTTAAACACTTAATTCTATAACTCTTTCCAATAATTATGTAAAGTCTTAAGCACCTGCATATCATAATTTTGCATTGTAAATCAAGATTATGAAAGGTGAACAAAAATCTCAGTTAAAAGATCTTTCCTCAAGCAGTGTCAGATCCGTATTTCCCGTAATAGGTATGACTTGCGCCGGGTGTGCAATCAGCGTAGAATCTATATTAAAGGCTACAGAGGGAGTAATCGATGCAGGAGTAAATTTTGCAAATAATACTGCTTGGGCAGAGTACGTTTCTCTGAAAACTAATCCACCGGCGCTACAAAAAAGTATTCAATCTATTGGATATGATCTTATAATCGATGAAGATAATTCTGCAGAGCTTCAGGAAGCGTTACAATTTAAAAATTATCAGGAGTTAAAGAGCCGAACAATATGGGCTTCAATTCTTGCCTTGCCGGTATTTGTAATCGGGATGTTTTTCATGGAAATGCCCTATGGGACATGGATATCAATGATACTAAGTGCTCCCGTTGTATTTTGGTTTGGTCGGAGCTTTTTTATCAATGCTTGGAAACAGGCAAGGCATAGAATGGCAAATATGGACACTTTGGTGGCTTTAAGCACAGGCATTGCTTTCATTTTCAGTGCATTTAATACAATCTATCCTGAATACTGGCATAATAGGGGGATACATCCTCATGTGTATTATGAGGCTGCTGCAGTTATAATTGCCTTTATTTCTTTCGGCAAATTGCTGGAAGAAAACGCTAAATCTAACACTACAGGTGCTATTAGGAAATTGATGGGATTGCAGCCAAAAACAGTCAGAATATTCAATCGTGGTAAAGAAGAAGAAATTCCGATTATTCAGGTTATACCTGGTCAGATCATAGTTCTGAGGCCGGGTGAACGGGTTGCTGTGGATGGCAAAGTCGATTCAGGATCATCTTATGTAGATGAAAGTATGATCAGTGGTGAACCTATTGCTGTTTTGAAGCAGGAGGGCGACAAGGTATTTGCCGGAACAATTAACCAGAAAGGGAGTCTTCATTTTAAAGCTGAAAAGGTGGGTGCCGATACCCTTTTAGCACATATTGTAAAAATGGTTCAGCTCGCCCAGGGAAGTAAAGCGCCCGTACAAAAACTTGTGGATAAGATTGCAGGAATATTTGTGCCCGTAGTAATTGGAATTTCAATTCTAACTTTTTCAGTTTGGATGCTACTGGGTGGTGAACAAGCATTTACCCATGCTTTGCTTACTTCAGTCACTGTACTGGTCATTGCTTGTCCTTGTGCATTGGGCCTAGCAACTCCAACTGCAATAATGGTGGGGGTAGGTAAAGGTGCAGAGAACAATATTCTCATCAAAGATGCCGAAAGTCTTGAATTAGGATATAAAGTCAACGCAGTTATTTTGGATAAAACCGGTACAATCACTGAGGGTAAGCCTGTTCTTACAGATACACATTGGGCTCCTGAAATTAAGGATCGTGATGCTTTTTTGAAAATTCTATTCAGTCTGGAAATAAGTTCTGAGCATCCGCTGGCTGATGCTATTATTGATAAATTAAGAGAGGATGGGATTTCAGGAATTCAGCTGGATTCTTTTGAGAGTGTCACCGCTCGTGGAGTGAAGGGTAGTTATAATGGGAATAAATTTTTCGCTGGCAATCTTCGGTTTATGGAGGAGCAAAGTATAGTATTAAATACAGATCAGGCTAATTATGTAAAGAAAAGGCAGCAAGAAGCTAATACAGTGATCTTTTTCACTGATCAGACGAAATTATTGGCTATAATTTCCATCGCTGATAAGGTAAAGGATACTTCAAAAGATGCTATCAGACAATTACACGAAATGGGCATTGAAGTACATATGCTTACTGGAGATAACGAGCAAACTGCTGCTGCAGTAGCAAAGGAAGTTGGAATCAGAAGTTTTAAGGCTGAGGTTCAACCTGCAGATAAGGCCGAATTTATCAAAAAACTTCAGTCTGAAGGAAAAATTGTTGCAATGGTAGGAGATGGAATCAATGATTCTCAAGCTTTGGCACAAGCAGACGTTAGTATTGCAATGGGTAAGGGTTCAGACATTGCCATGGATGTTGCCAAGATCACCCTGATTTCCTCTAATCTGCAATCCATTCCAATGGCATTAAAACTTTCAAAAAGAACCGTTCAAACTATACGTCAGAATCTGTTTTGGGCCTTTATTTACAATATTATTGGCATTCCACTTGCTGCAGGGATATTATATTCCTATAATGGATTTCTGTTAAATCCAATGATTGCAGGTGCAGCAATGGCACTCAGTTCGGTTTCAGTTGTGAGTAACAGTCTCAGATTAAAAGTATTAAAACTCAATTCTAATTAAATAAACAATATCAATAAATCAGGAAAGATCGAAATGATAAGATTTAAAACGAATATAAAATGTACAGGATGTCTTATCCTGTAATCACCAGCTGCAAACGAACGTGGCGTTAATATAAAATCAGTAATATCACTCTTAGAAAGATCTGAAGTTGATATTGAGTTATTACTCCCATTTACAATAGTTGTATAAGGAGTTCCGATATAGGAGACTTCCCAACGATAGGTTTGTCCGCTGCCTGTGGGTGATTAACCTTTGATATTTTGATAACTGCTGTTTCCACAAGCAGAATTAAAAATACGCTCTCCTCCCAGAAATTCGATAGTTTTAGGAGTACATTGGCCAGATGCTCTTGAATACGAGGCAATAATTAAAAGAGAAAAAAATAACTTTCGTAAAATTAAACTCATCTTGCAATTGCATGAAAGATTATTTAAGTATTCAATGTGTTCATACTGTTACGAAAAAACAGGTTTAAATGTTTCCTTAATTACATTTTTTGAATAATCTCTAAAGATTTATGACAATCAAAAATGCTTTTTTTTTAATTAAATAATGCTTCTTTTATGAAAATTATATTAAAATAATTAAGAGTTTTGGCAATCAACAGGCGGACAAGATCTAGAGAGCGTTGATTTTTTCATTATTTAAAGAAACCGAATTGAATCGCTTAGGTTTGATGAGAAAATTAGTTAGGAGTATAGTGCAGGTTTTGAAATAGGCAGTCTAAGCCAATTCACCCACCAATAATTACCTTGGTAAACTTTCAAGATAATGTACACTTAAAGTGCTGGTCAGGAAGTCAACAACGAAAGGATATTCCTTTGCTCGCTCAGAATCTACTTCATCAATTGAATAAGAAGTGATAATTACCTTGGTATTCTTACAATGCGGATATATTTCTGAGGAAAACCTACAAAGAAATTCCCAACCATCCATAACCGGCATATGCAAATCAAGCAGAATCAGACCTGGAAAGTCGTTTTGTTTTTCGGTCTTGTTATAAATCAGTTTTTGAAAATATTCAAGCCCTTCAAGCCCATTAAATGCAGTAATGACCTCCTCAGAAAATTTGGATTTATTCAGAATCTGTTTCTGAATCCACAATGTAATTTCATTATCATTGATACTCAGATTTTTATCATAGAAAAGTACCCGCCCAATGGTTGCTTTGATATTGGAAATGGTATTGGTACTGGTATTGTCCTTAATGATGTAAGCAGGTTTGGCTTGGCTGGCATATAGTGATAAACTGTTCAGATTAATATTATCTCCAAAAGCAGCTTTTATGGCTTCAAAAGTAATCTGGGCAGGTATGGTAGTGCTTTCTTTTTTACTGCATCCCGCTGCAAAAATTATGAAAAGGCTTATTGCAATTAAAATTTTGCGGATAGCTTTCATCTAACCTTTTTATTTTCATATACGAGAAGTTTGTAATTATGAATTAAATTTTATTCGTCGTTTTGTTCATGCAATAAAATTAATCCTTCAGAAAAAAAAATATGTAATTGCCGTGTGCAAAAACGGGCCTCTATACATTTTTTATGAATACACCGAAGCCAATGAATTTACCCAATTTTATTTTGTTTTCTGGAGCTCGTAATTTCTCGACTAGCGCTGAGTGTACATTGCTTTTTTTCCTGTTGGTTTAAATTTGTTCACCATTTCGCTAGGAGTGGATAAATTTTAATAGCAAACACTCATTTTTATTTTCTCAGGAAAAACTCTTTGTAAACTATAATGGTGTGTTATTATAGCAAGTTCTACAGCGCGGCTCGTAACTCTCTTTTTCGCCTAATAATATTTTTGATTCGCTGGGTACAGTACGGTATGAATAGGTAGCGGGACCACCGCATTGCAAACAAACGGCATGAACTTTATTTACAACTTCTGCAATTGACATCAGTTTTGGCATAGGACCGAATGGCTTACCTTGAAAGTCCATATCTAGGCCGGCTATAATTACTCGTATTCCTCTATTAGCCAATGTATTACATACGTCAGGTAATTCATCATCAAAGAACTGGGCTTCGTCTATACCAACAACTTCGGTATTTGAACTCAAGAGTAGTATTGATGCGGCATTTTCAACTGGGGTAGATTGGATGGAGTTCAGATCATGGGATACCACCGAGTTTTCATCGTAGCGAGTATCTATTTTTGGTTTGAATATTTCAACGTTTTGTTTAGCGATTTGTGCTCGGCGAAGTCTCCTAATCAGTTCTTCAGTTTTACCTGAAAACATTGATCCGCAGATGACTTCAATACTTCCACTAAGTTCTTTTCTCCTGTTAAAGTTGTGTTCTGTAAATAACATTCTGCCTGTTCGTTCCTCTTTTTTCTGGGTGCTAATATCCGATTTTTAATGGATTTATTGTACAGAAATGCTATCCCATGATCAATATTTAGTCATTACATTTGATAAATTACTTATATTTGAGTATAGGTTTTTGCCTTGATACTATGTTCTGGCAGATTCGACCCATTCGCCCCCAATATTCGCTTTAGAATGAATAATAAAGAAATTTTTAAAAAAGTTGCAAGTATTATTGCTGAATTAAATGAGCAATATGAATATCTGTCCCAGAATCCCGAAAATCTGAATGAACTTGAACTTGAGCTTTTTGCTGCCAATGCAGATTTTTTAGCCGATCATATTACAATTCTTCTGAAACTTAATCGTAATTCGAAATCGCAAGGCTTGGAACCTGAACCTCTTCTTGCTGTTGAAACTAAAACATCAGAGCCTCATGTACAAGATAGGCTTTCTGAAAATCTTATAATTGAAGAGAAAACGGCATCAACTATTCCTGAATGGAAATTTGAGATTGAGGATGAATCTGTCCAATCTTTTGACTACGAAGAAAAGGCTGCACATGATTTATTTGATCGTCCGCTAACAGAAGAAGAAATAGAATTGATCGAAGAGAAAACCCAGTTGAAAGCTCAATCTGATAATGAATTTGAAATCATCATTGAGGAATCTGTAGAATCAGAACCAAGGAAGGAAGAATTGTCTGAAACGATTTTGAATCCTGATTACACCATCTTTGAAGAAAGTAATGCAGAAGAAAAGGGTAACATAACAACTGAGACTGAAGAACATCCGCTTACTATGAATGAGATACTTGCATCCCAAACCACTCATAGTACAGTTTCCAGTCAATTTGTTCAGAGACAAGTCAAAGACCTTAAAAGTATGATTAATCTGAATGATAAGTTATTATTTGTAAGAGACCTTTTCAATGGCTACAGTTTGTCGTTCAGTGAAGCAATCGAAATATTGAATCGCTTTGAAAGTTTTGAGGCTGCTGATAATTTTCTTAAGCAAAACTATTCATCCAAGAATAACTGGGCAGAAAAACAGAATGTTGCCGATAAATTCTATGAAATTCTGAACAAACGATTTTCTAGATAATCCCCATTCGGTTAGAATCAAATTTTAGCAGGATAAAAAGTAGGATTGTAAAACTCCATAAGGAAGATCCCCCATAGCTTAAAAATGGGAGTGGAATTCCAATTACAGGTATAAGTCCGATTGTCATTCCAATATTTATGAAAATGTGGAAGAAAAGTATTGAGGCGACGCCATAGCCATAGATTCTGGCAAAGGAGGATCTTTGTCTTTCTGCAATACTTACAATTCGGATTAAAAGAAAGAGATATAAGCTGATTACAAGGAAGCAGCCTGCAAAACCCCATTCCTCACCAACAGTACAGAAAATGAAGTCGGTGCTTTGTTCAGGTACAAAGTCATATTTGGTTTGTGTACCCTGAAGATATCCTTTCCCCCATAATCCTCCTGAACCGATGGCAATTTTTGATTGATTTAAATTATAACCTATCCCTCGAGGGTCATTTACCTTTCCAAGTATAACATCAATCCGGTTTTTTTGATGCGGCTTAAGTATCTTATTGTAGGCAAAATCAACAGAAAATATAAATAAGAAAGAAAATATTAAACCTGAACCGATGATGGTTAAGGACTTTCTATTTTTGCGATAAAAATAGGTAAGGAACCCTGCAAGTGCAATAACACCAACCAGTACGATGTATTTATTATATAAAACTGTAAGCACAAAGAGCAAAATAGAAAGGCCTTCAATGACCAGAAAATAGCCCGAAAGGCCTTCTCGATAAAGTACCAAAATTAGTGAACTGAAGGTCAATGCTGAACCTGCATCAGGCTGCAAAAGGATAAGCGCAGTAGGCAGGAGTATGATGAATGCTGCTATTATTTGTGTTTTGAATTCCTGCACTTTTATTGTTCCTGAACTAAGATACCTGGCAAGCAGCAAACAGGTTGCAAATTTTGCAAATTCTGATGGCTGAAGACGGAAACTGCCGATGGAAATCCAGGCCTGATTGCCTCCAACATTACGACCGATGATCAGAACTAGGATCAACAGTAAGATAGTAATCCCATAAAAGACCGGAGAAAAGGTATTGAAAAATTTGTTGTCAAAAAGTAGAATAGCAAAGCCAATGATGAATGCTGAAATAATAAAAATCAGTTGTTTACCATAATTCGTATCCAGATCAATAATGCTTGGCTTCAATGGATCATAAACTGCAGCATGGATATTGAACCAGCCTATTATGCACAGGGCAAGATAGGTCAATATGATAAACCAGTCGATATTGAAAAAAAGGCTGCGTTGATTATTCATTAGATCTAACCTTTGTTTTTGTTAAAACTGATTTATTTTTGATGGTATCTGAATCCGATTTATTGATCAATTTTCCTGATCCAGGGAGCAAGTTTGCATCAACCAGACGATCCATGTAAGCTTTCGGTCTAAGGATTTCTTTATTAATGTATTTTTCAACCATCAGGCTGGCAATTGGTGCCGACCAGGTTGCTCCAAATCCTGCGTTCTCTACGACAACTGCAATCGCTATTTTGGGATTGTCTCTGGGTGCAAATGCCACAAAAACAGAATGATCTTTTCCATGAGGATTTTGTACAGTACCTGTTTTTCCGCACATTTCAATATTCGGAATTTTTGAATACCAGGCTGTTCCGCTTGGTTGGTTAACCACAGCACTCATGCCATCTATAATTACATCAAAATATTTGGAATCTATACCTGCGTTGTTCTTTTTTAGAAATTCTTCTTTAATTACATTCTTATCACCGATTGCTTTTATCAGGTGTGGTTTATAGAAAAATCCGCGGTTGGCTACAATAGCCATTACGTTGGCCATTTGAAGTGTTGTTATTCCTAACTCTCCCTGACCGATGGACAGGGATATTGTAAAAGCAGAACCCCATCTGTCGTTTTTGAATCTTTTGGTATAAAATTTAGCACTAGGAAGAAGTCCATTGCGTTCTCCGGGCAGGTCAACTCCCAATGCTGTCCCAATACCGAAAGCAGAAACGGCAGTCCGCCATTTTTTATAGGCATTTACAGGACGCATCCCGGCCTGGTCAATCATTCTGGCATATGTGTAGCCATAGTAAGTATTGCATGATTCTGTAATAGAGCCCTTTAAGTCAATGGAACCATGAACATGGGTGCAAGCCATGAAGCCCTTACGACCATAACGGTATCCGCCTGGACAAAAGAAATATGTGTTCTCATTTATTAATCCGAACTGCTCGGCAACTAGAGCATTGACTACCTTGAAAATTGAGCCCGGAGGATATTCTGCCTGGATAGGACGAACAAACATCGGCTTGTAGTTATCATTAAGTAAAGCCATGTAATTATTGCCGCGCTGACGGCCTACCATCAGATTTGGATCGTATCCCGGGCTGCTCACAAATGATAAAATTTCTCCGGTAGAGGGTTCAATCGCTACAATACTGCCAATTTTATTCTTCATTAATTTTTCTCCCAGTTTTTGTAACTCCTTATCTAGAGAGGAAATCATATGCTCACCGGCAACTGCTACGGTATCGTACTTTCCATTTGCATAATTTCCTTTTGGCCGGTTTAATGCATCAACCATCAGATTTTGTACTCCACGACGTCCTCTTATTAAGGTTTCATATGACTTTTCCACACCGGTAATTCCATGATAATCCCCCTGCCTGTAAAAGCCATTTGAATTTTCTATTACCTTTTGATTGACTTCACCAATATAACCGAGAAAATGCGCTGCAATACTGTCAGGATATCTTCTGACTGTTCTATTTTGAACAAAAAATCCGGGAAAATTACTCAGTTTCTCTTGAAAAGAAGCATAAATCTGTACTGAAAGTTGTTTCTCAAAAATAGAGGCTTTATATGGAGAATAGGAGCGAGCCTTTTTGAATCTTCTGTCAAATCCATTTTTATCGATTCCAACCAGTTTGCAAAATTGAAGTGTATCAAATGGCTTTACTTCCCTAGGTACAACCATTAGATCATATACCGGTTCATTTTGCACTAGGATATTCTCATTTCTATCGAGAATAACCCCGCGTGCAGGGTAAATAGGTAATCTTCTAATCACATTATTTTCAGCCGAAAGAATATACTCGTCACTGATCACCTGTATATAAAACAGACGTGCGAGGAGAATAATGGATATGGCGATGAAGATCCCTTGAACAACAAACTTTCTCGCAAAAAAACTATTCATTAATTCTGTTCAAATAAAGATTTTTCGTTCTTTCTAATAGCCAAATTCAAGAAATGTTTTGTTAAGAGAATTCATCTCCCTTTAATTGTCTACCAAGCAGTAAAAGTAAGAAAGAATTTACTCTGCAGGCATAAGCCTCATCTAATTATTTAAGCTTATTCATAAAAAGGATTTTTGAAAGCTATAATTAATTCCTGTTTAATTTTTAAATTACCATTACATATTGGCATGAAAACCACATGATATTCCAGAGGAAATTACCTGATTTTTTTCTGGAAGAAGGCAAACTCGGTGATCAAAATCAGGAATACTGTAAATAATGTACTTAGGATTACTCGGATCAGCGTGTAACCGATCTCAGAGAATCTAAAAGTTTCGAAGCTAAATAAGATCAGATGGTGAAATAAGGTTAGGATAATCGCATAAAAAACAAACCATCTGAATCCCATTATCCCAAGGCTAGGTTCGGGCTCATTGTCAAAGCCACTACGCTGCACGGTTAAAGAAATAAATACAATTCTGACAAATGCCATCACGCTACAAGCTAATGCATTGAGCCCGATCGTATCGTAGAAAACGTCGATCGTTATACCTGTAAAAAAGGCCAGTAAGAAGAGCAATGCATTAGGGATTCCGAATGGAAGTAATAGAATAAATAGAATATAGAGGTATGGAATGCTTAGGTTATAGTAACCAAAATTCTTAAGCAGAAAAACCTGTGTTGCAATCAGCACAATAAAACGGATACTATTTATAATCAATGCACTTCCCATTATTCAACTTTATTTTGAGCTTCTAAAGCTAATTGTTCTTCCGATAATGAATTGATTATTACATAAACGTATTGTAATTTTGCAAAATCAGTATCTAGTTTCACTCGAATGTTAAGGGCACTGTTTCCATCCCTTGTCCCAGATTCTGTTACATAGCCAATATTGGTTCCTTGCGGGAAAAGCGAGAACTCAGAAGTGACTACTCTAGATCCTCTTTTTATAGTCAGATGACTTTGAATATCTTTCAGCTGTCCAAAGCGAGAATCATAATTTTCTTCTCCCCAAACCAAAGAGCCTATATTCCCATTGACGCTTGCGCTGATTTTGGTTTCAGTATGGAGCAGGGATCTGAGGGTAGAAAAATTTTCGGATACGTTCAAAACTATACCAACTACGCCGCTTGGAGCCATAACACCCATCCCTTTCTTTATTCCGTGCTTATTACCCCGGTTGATCGTTAAATAATTATTTTTTTGGTGTACCGAATTATTGATTACCCTAGCTATGGTATAGGTATATTGTTGTTTTAGAACACTATCCTTAACTGTTTTCTGCCTGATACTATCATCGTAAAAAGAAGATTTTAGCAGATTTTTAAGCCTTGCATTCTCTGCAGCTAGGCTGTCGTTGGTTTTTCCCAGAACGAGGTAGCTGCTGAACTCATTCACTCTTTCATAGGCATTACCAACTATCTGGTTGGAAGAGTTCCACACACTGGCATGTTGATATGAGTTATTCCTGATTAGTAGGATCAGGGAAATTGCGAAAAAGATAACCAGCAGAAAAAATGCGTTGTACTTGCTGATGAAAAGCCAGAGGTTACGCATACTTTGAGTTATGGATTTTAAGTTGTAGGTTTTAGGTTATACGTTGCACGTTATACGTTTTAGGTTATACGTTATACGTTGTAAGTTATAAGTATCATTGGCGTCATAATCCTACTTTAGACTTAATATTCTAAAAGTTTTAGATATTGAATTAAAATTCTAAAAAATAATATTAACGATTAGTTGTCAATTGAAAAAGATCTGAAAACGTATAAAGTAGAACTTATTACTCCCTATTGCATTAAAAATTTAAAGTTTCCAATATTCTTCAATGCGATTCCGGTGCCCCTGACAACTGCACGCAACGGATCTTCAGCTACATGAACGGGAAGTTTGGTTTTCGCGCCAATACGTTTATCCAATCCGCGTAATAATGCACCACCGCCGGTTAAATAAATTCCAGTCTGATAAATATCTGCAGAAAGTTCAGGTGGAGTAATTTCTAATGCCTTCAATATTGCTTCTTCAATTTTTGAAATCGATTTGTCAAGACAATGAGCGATTTCTGTGTAGGAAACAGTAATTTGTTTGGGTACACCAGTCATCAAATCACGACCTTGAACGGCGTAATCTGCAGGCGGATCACTTAATTCTGGAAGAGCGGCACCAACTTCAATTTTGATCTTCTCGGCAGTACGATCTCCGATCATGATATTATGCTGTCTCCGTATATATTGAACAATATCACTGTCGAAATTATCTCCGGCTACACGGATAGACTGGTCGCAAACAATTCCGGAAAGTGCAATAACTGCAATCTCAGTAGTTCCACCGCCGATATCGATAATCATATTTCCCATTGGCTCTTCCACATCAATCCCTATACCAACCGCAGCTGCCATTGGTTCATGAATCAGATAAACTTCTTTTGCACCGGCAATCTCTGCTGAGTCGCGTACTGCACGCTTCTCAACTTCAGTAATTCCGGAGGGAATACAGATGACCATACGTAAGGATGGGAAAAACCAGCCTTTGCCGTTGTTAATCATTTTAATCATTCCCCTGATCATATATTCTGCCGCATTAAAGTCGGCGATAACCCCGTCCTTTAAAGGTCTTACAGTCCGGATATTATCATGGGTTTTACCCTCCATCTGCATAGCCTGACGCCCAATCGCAATAACCTTATTTGTAGTCCGGTCAAATGCCACAATTGAAGGCTCATCGACCACCACTTTATCATTATGTATTATCAGAGTATTGGCCGTACCCAGGTCAATTGCAATCTCTTGTGTAAACCAATTAAATAATCCCATAAGCTATTTATTATCGTGTTAAAATGTATTTACTAAGATAAACTCTTTTATTAATCAAGGTAGTATAAAACCCGATGATTTTATTTAAAGACGTCAATTAATGTTTAAAATGTCTGATACCTGTAGTGACCATGCCTATGCCCTTAGCATTTGCCATATCAATGGATTCCTGATCTTTAATAGATCCTCCAGGTTGTAAGATCATCACAACCCCTGCATTAGCTGCAATTTCAACACAATCAGGAAATGGAAAGAAGGCATCTGAAGCCATCACACTTCCGGAAAGATCAAAATGAAATGCTTTTGCCTTCACAATAGCCTGCTGAAGTGCATCAACTCGTGAAGTCTGGCCAACGCCACTTGCAATAAGACAAGAATCCCTAGCAAGCACAATGGTATTTGATTTGGTATGTTTTACGATTTTATTGGCAAAAACAAGGTCTTTTAGTTGTTGTTCACTTGGTGTACGTTCCGTTACTGGTTTCATCTCTGCTGCTGTTTCCATCAGCATATCTTTGTCCTGTTCAATTACCCCATTAAGCAATGTTTTAAATTGTTTGGAAGGCAGTTTAACATTATTCCTTTTAAGAAGGATTCGATTCTTCTTAGCGGACAATATTTCTTTTGCTTTTTCTTCGAAAGATGGAGCGATGAGCACTTCAAAAAACAGTTGATTAATTTCAGCAGCCGTTTGTGTATCAATTTCACGATTGCAGATCAAAACGCCACCGAAAGCAGAAACTGGATCACAAACAAGTGCTGCTTTCCAGGCTTCAATCACAGATTCTCTGCTTGCAATTCCACAGGCATTGGTATGTTTAAGAATCGCAAATGTGGGTTCTATAAACTCATCAATCAATGCAACGGCGGCATCTACATCAACAAGATTGTTATAGGAGAGCTCTTTGCCATTCAATTTGTCAAACATGGCATCCAAATTCCCATAGAAAACACCATTCTGATGTGGATTTTCGCCATATCTAAGTGTCCCAGACTTTTGTTCACTGTATTTCAAAACTGTGAGGGGATTTTCCTGATTAAAATAGTTAAAGATCGCTGTGTCATAATGCGATGACACATTAAATGCCTGACGTGCAAATGCCTTGCGATGGCTGAGAGAGGTATAGCCCCCGTTTTCAGTTAAAATATCTCCTAATGTTTTATAATCGTCTTTGGAAGCAATAATTACTACATCATTAAAATTCTTGGCTGCAGCACGAATCAGTGATATGCCTCCAATATCTATCTTCTCAATGATATCTTCATCTGAGGCTCCCGAACTAAGAGTCTCTTCAAAAGGATAAAGGTCTACAATTACCAAGTCAATTTCCGGGATTTCAAATTCCCCAATCTGGACCTTATCTTCTTTATTTTCCCTTCGGTTTAGGATACCCCCAAAAACTTTTGGATGAAGTGTTTTTACACGTCCACCAAGTATCGATGGATATCCGGTCAGATCTTCAACGGCTATTACGTCTATTCCAAGCTCCCGAATAAACTTCTCGGTGCCGCCGGTTGAATAAAATACGGTTCCTTGCTCATTTAACTGGTGGATTAGTGGTTCTAAATTATCTTTATAATAGACTGAAATTAAGGCGTTTTTAATCTTAACAGGATGGCTCATTGATAATTAATTCTGAAAGCGCAAAGATAGTTTTTTTGATCGGTTTGCTATGAAAATTTTAGTTAAAAAACTGCCTTTGATATTGATTATTGCGAACAAACTAACGTCAGCGCAATTTGAAATAGAATGTTTGTTTGATGTGTTAATTTAGGCTTATAGTTTTTCACTAAGATCGCATCTTTTTTAGCAATTGCTCCACCACTTTGGGGTAATGTAAATGTTCAAGTTGCTGCCCCTTGAACTTAATCATTTCCAGATCATCTCCTGGCTCTATCCTGAATCGCGATTGATGAATAATTTCACCTTCATCAAAATGTTCGTTTACAAAATGGATACTAATGCCCGACTCCTCTTCATGGGCATCAACAATAGCCTTATGAACCCGGTCGCCGTACATGCCTTTGCCACCATATTTTGGAAGCAATGCGGGGTGTATATTGATAATTTTATTTGGAAAGGCTTTTAAGAGGTTTTGTGGGATTAGCCACATATAACCAGCCAAAACGATTAAATCAATCTGCAGATTTTTTAATAAATTAACTACATGATCTGTTTTGTAGAATTCATTCTTGTCGAATATGTGTGATGGGATCTCAAAATTATCAGCACGCTGCAATACATAAGCTTCAGGATTATTGGTCAGCACAATAACAACCTCGGCATCGATGTGTTTTTTGAAATGCTCCATAATCTTTTGAGCATTCGACCCTGAGCCTGATGCGAAAATTGCGATGCGTTTCTTCAAGACTGTTCTATTTTTAACAAAGATATTATTTTGGGGGTTTTTTGGAAATGATCTTGATTAATTTGTCGATTATGCAATTTGTCGATTTGTCTATTTTGTGAAACAGTTACCAATTGAAATTGTATTTTTTTCAAATTCTTTAAGAATTAAGAATTTAACAATTTAAAACGGCATGCCCATTG
>Ga0105051_10002493_pt1 | contig 23492 bp, 18 predicted proteins | sample FRY02_FD_78383 | JGI IMG/M metagenome (GOLD analysis project Ga0105051, IMG submission 78383) | Freshwater microbial communities from Lake Fryxell liftoff mats and glacier meltwater in Antarctica - FRY-02 (megahit assembly) | ecosystem: Environmental > Aquatic > Freshwater > Ice > Glacier... | reverse complement strand
GCTGGACCAATCAGCGTGACGAGTTTGATTTCATCGTCGAGCAGCAAGTCGAGCGCCATCGTCTGCTGAACATTGCGCGCGATGACTCCATAAATCGGTTTGCGCGGACCAGTGATGGGAATGATGTGCATCGTGTCGCCGAGCCGACGCGCCAATCCCGTGTGCGATGGGTCATTCTCGTCGATCAGTGAAATGAAGTGATTGGGCAGCAAACCAATGTGCTCTTGCCCTTCGTCTTCTGTGCGCTTGGGAATCGCGCCTTCGACCGCTTCAAGTCGTGCGATGGGAAGTTGACGCTCCGAATAAAGGTCGTCGATGAGTTCGCGAGGAACACGGCTTGTGATGAACCCCGTGTTCAGCCAATCCGCATCGACTCGATCTGCCTCGAAATCCTCGGCTGCCACGCCGATCGCATCGCATTTCACCCGCGCATTGATGTCCTTTGAGACGAAGATCGTTCGCAAGCCAGCGTCATGAAGCGCGTGCGCAACTCCAATAATGCGATTGTCCACAACATTCAAATCCAGGTCATACGACGCGGCGGCCTTCAGCCGCATCACGCGCAGCGAGCCGCCCTGTTCATTCCATACAACACCTTCAAAGAGATGCCCGATTCCGCGCAGGCGATCAAGCGAACGAATCACCTGGCGTGCGTTGCGCCCCTTCTCGTCATTGTTTTTCTTGAATGTGTCAAGTTCTTCGAGCACCGAGAGCGGAATGACCACTTCGTGTTCTTCGAACTTGAAGATCGCTTGAGGATTGTGAAGAAGCACATTCGTGTCCAACACGAAATGCTTCCGGACCTGTTCCGCACTCGTCGCATTGGGCGCCTTCGCCTCTGACTTGTGGGAACCCGTACCCGCGCTTGGTCGGTTCATCATGGATGTCAACATTGTACATTTCAATTTGTTTCCATCGAGTGCAATTCCTAAATTTGTTGCAGCGGGTAGCGTGAAGGCATGGCCAAACGCTCTCGACGAATCGGTGATCTCGTGAAGGCACTCGCCCAAGTCGCTCCGCCGGCACTCGCAGCCGACTGGGACAATGTGGGATTGCTGCTCGGTGATGCGAATTCCCCGTGCGAACGCGTGCTTCTGACCATTGACCTGACGGATGAAGTGCTCGACGAGGCGTGTGAACTTCGTGTTCAGGCCGTCATTGCCTATCACCCGCCGCTCTTCGATCCAATTCGTCGGCTGGTTCGCCAAGACTCGGCGAGTGCGACGCTGTACCGCGCCGCACGCGAAGGAATCTCGCTGCTCTCACCACACACCGCCCTCGATTCTGTTGCGGGGGGAATCAACGACTGGATCGCCGGCGGCATTGGCGACGGCAACTGCCGTCCACTTGATTCGGCGACGGCACTCGCTGGGCGCGAGTCGTTCAAGATCGTCACCTTCGCACCTGCGGAAGTTGCGCCTCGCATTTGTGGCGCAATGTCAATCGCTGGGGCGGGACGCATCGGCGAATATTCGCAGTGCTCGCAAACTTCTGCAGTTGAAGGAACATTCTTCGCAGCCGCCTCGGCTCGACCTCGCGCGGGAGGCAGAGGAAAACTGGAACGACTCGCAGAGGTGCGCATCGAAATGGTCTGCGGTCCCAAGTCGCTCGCGGCCGCGCTCGCCGCGCTGCGCGCAGCGCATCCATACGAAACTCCTGCAATTGAAGTGCACGCCCTCGCACCTCAGCCATCGGCATCGCAAGGACAAGGTCGACTCTTGCGCCTCTCACAACCCGCGACGAGCGCCGAAATCGCTCGAAGACTTCGCAAGCATCTCTCCGCGTCGCGCATCGAATGCGCAGCACCAACTTCCGCACACGGCGTGCAACATGAGACGATCGGAATCTGCGCTGGATCTGGCATGTCGCTGCTGCCGTCGGCGCTCGACGCGGGAGCAACGCTCTTTTTCACCGGAGAAGCAAAGCATCACGACCAACTTTCAGCGGTTGGTAAGGGATGCACGCTCCTGTTGTCGGGTCACACCGTCAGCGAACGCGGCTATTTGCCTCGACTCGCTGAAAAAATTGCGCCACTTGTGCCGGGCATTGCGTTCACACTCTCCAAGCGTGATCGACATCCGCTGGTTGATCTCTGATTCTTCACTGATCCTTCACTGATCCTTCACTGCTTCTTCACTACTTCACGCAAGATCGCGCCAAGAGCGCGGCACCGAGAACACCGGCCCGATCGCCCAATTCGCCCACAGCGATGTGGCATTTCTTGAGAGTCGACGGAAAGACATTCCATTCGAATGATTCTCGAACGCGTTCGACATATCGCTTGCCGAGCGCTTCGGTCACTCCACCACCGAGCACAACGGCTCGCACCGACAACAGCGTGACTGCGTTGGCGATCGCCATCCCCAGAAGATCTGCGGCATCGTCGACAACGCGCACGGTCAACTCGTCGCCGGCCTCATACGCCGCTGCGATGGCCGAACTGCCGACCATTCCATCTTCCGATTTCGCCGCGAATGCCGCGCGCATTTTGCTCTGCGGATAAAACCCGATGAGCGTTTCCATTGCGCGAACCATCGACACACGACTGCAATATTCCTCCAGCGTGCGTCGTCCAAGTCCACCGCGTGGATAGAGAATCATTTGTCCAATTTCGCCAGCGGTGTGAAATGAACCGCGCCAAATCTCTCCGCCGAGAATCAAACCACCGCCGATACCAGTGCCGACCCACACAGCGAGTACGGCTTTCCAATTGCGAGCGGCACCCAGCGATGCCTCTCCCCACAACGCAGCATTGACATCGTTGTCGACGGCGACGGGCATGTCGAGGCGCTTTTCCAAAATACTCTTCAGCGGAACCTGTTTCCATCCAAGGTTGCCTGCGTTGATCACCATGCCTTCGTCGAAATCAATCGCACTCGGCGCACCGATTCCAACTGCGTCGAGTCCTTGAAGATTCGTCCCCGCTTCGGCGCATGCGCGCTCGATTGTTTCGACGATTCGATCGATCACGCCGTCACGGCCCATCGCCGCTTTGGTCTTGCGCTTGACCTGCGCGAGAATCTCGCAATTCTTGCCCACAATTCCCACGGCCATGTTGGTTCCGCCGAGGTCAACTCCTGCGACGATCCCACTTCGTTTTCGCTTCTTTGCCATAGATGCCTTTAGATGTTATCTCGCGGCGGGCTCGCTCGCGTGCGCGACTGGTTGCGGTCCATTCCAAATGCGCCCGGAGAGTTTCTTGATGTCATCGAGAATGTAAATGATCGATGGCAACAAGATGAGTGTGAGCGCCGTTGCGCTGAGCAAGCCGCCACTGATCGTGATAGCCATTGGAGCGAGGAATTTCGCTTGAAACGACGGCTCCAAGACCAGCGGCGCCAACCCGAAGATGGTCGTGACCGATGTCAACAAAATTGCGCGGACGCGTTTCTCTCCAGCAATGACGAGAGACTCGCGCAGCGAATGGCCTGATGTCAATTCGATGTTCACGAATTGGACCAAGACGAGCGCGTTGTTCACCACGATTCCAGCCAGTGCGACCAATCCGATGACACTCAGAAAAGTCAAATCAGAGCCAAGCAGTAGATGTCCACCAACCATTCCAATGATGCCAAATGGAATTGAAATCATCACCGCCAATGGCTGGGTGTAACTGCCGAAGAGCCACGCAAGAAGTGCGTAGATCATGGCGAGTGAAGCAGCCGCGGCGATCGGCAACGCGGAAAATGCCTCGTTGAGATCCTTCTGCCTTCCACCTTCACGCAGTTGCACCGAAGGATGCTCGGCGAGCAAGAGCGCTACGCCACCACTGATCTGCTCAACGACTGATTCTGGATAAGTGCCAATCGCCGTGTCGCCCGTCACTGTTATTGTCCGAGCGCGGTTCAATCGATTAATCGTGCTGGCGCTCGTTCGCTCGCGAATTTCGGCAATTTCACGCAGCGGCACCGCGATACCGGAAGGCGGCACCAACCAGAGCCGATCTGCAATATTGGCCATCGACCTTGTTCGATCATCGAGTCGAACGCGAACATCAACATCCTCGCGGTTGTCGCTGAAAACATGTGCATCGAGTCCGTAGAGCGCGCCACGAACTTGCCGAGCGATATCGACCGGCGTAAATCCCAGCGCCGCCGCGCCCGGGCGCGGAACAATCTGCATCTCCGGTTGCGTATCGAAATCGTCATCAGCGACGCTCAACACTCCCTGCACGGCGCTGATCATCGCCTTCATTTTTTTCCCAACGATGCGCAGCTCGCCGATGTCGTCACCAGATAGTTGATAGGTGATGTCAGCGCCGGGAGGACCGCCTGAAATTTCTTGCACCAGTATTGACTCTGCTTCCTGCATCGGCCCGGCGGCTTTTCGAATCGCATCGATCACCTCGCCAGAGCGGCGGGCGCGCTCCTCGACAGGCGCAAGTTCGATAAATATCTGGGCAATGTTGCTCGACGAATTGTCTGCGACTCCCATCTCATAATTGATCCGCACGCCGTAAATGGAAGTAATCGCTCGCACTTCCGACTGGGATCGAGCCGCTTTTTCAATGCGTGCTCCAATCGCCTTGGTCGCATCCAATGTGGAACCAAGCGGTAAGCGAATATCAACGACCGCCGTTTCTGCATCGTCATTGGGAAGAAATGTGAACGGCAATCTTCCACCGACCACCAGACCAACCGAGACAATAAACACCGAAATTCCCGTGGCGACCGTCATATATCGACGGTCAATGCACCACAGCGCGGCGGATCGATAGAGACGCTCGATTGTTGGCCAGAGCCATTCCTCACGCCATCGGTCGATGGGCTTCATGATGCGATCTATCACTCCGGCTTGAGCCTTGCGCTCGCGATTGATTCCAACCGCCATGTAACTAGGCAGCAGAAAAATTGCCTCGAGCAGACTGATCAGAAGAGCAAGCGAGACAACGATTGGCAATTCACCCAAGATGTCACCGATGCGTCCACGCACCAGCAAAAGCGGGACGAATGCCACCACGGTCGTCGCGGAACTTGCCACAACAGGCCACAACACCTTGCGCACACCGCTCAGCACAACAGTTTCCACATCGCCGCCCCCTGCCGCCTCAATCTCAATGCTTTCGGAGACCACAATCGCATCATCCGCCAGCATTCCCAGCGACATGAGCAGCGCGAACATCGTCAAGAGATTGAGCGAAATGTCAGCGACATCCATGACCAGCAGCGTGCCGAAGATGGCGATGATGATTCCAAGCGTCACGAAACATGCTGCGCGCCAGTGAACGCCAAGCAGCAGAACGATGAAGACCAGCGCTCCGCCTTGCAGGGCATTGCGCGTCAGCAAATTCAGGCGATCCTCGATCAGCTTGGCCAAGTCATTGTGTTTCTGAATCGATACTTGCATCGGACCGCGCGATGCGCCGAGCTTCCATCCATCCATCCGCTTCGATCCGAAGAATCGCTCGATCAGGGACGGTTCAAGAAGCGTTCCCCTCCGCGCCGCCACATAGCCGCGCGTGAATTGCGCCATATCCACGGCATCTTGCTTTCCCTTGCGAAAGACAGTGCAATTTGCCGAGGGTTCGCCATTGAATTTGCGCGCGACTTCATCGTCGATGAATCCTTCCTCGACGGTGGCGATGTCACCGACACGAACAAGTCCTCCATCCGCATTTGCCTTGACCACGATGCCACGAATGCGATCGGCGCGCTCCTCGACTCCGAGCGTCCGAACCTTCATTTCGCCATCGGGGCTGCGAATTGTTCCGCCAGGAATCTCGCGCATCCAAGCGGAAATCGCATCAGCAACACGCGTGATTGGAATTCCATGCCGAAGCACATCCTCATGATTCACTTCCACCCGAATTTCGTCATCGCGCGTTCCACTGATGACGATCTGCCCCATGCCAGGGAATGTCTTCAAGTCATCGCTTACTTGGCGAATCGAACTCTTGAGTGTTTGATTGTCGACATTTCCAAACACAGTCACTTGAATGACTGGCATGTTCGGCTCAAACTCAACGACTCGAATGCGGTCGGCATCAGCGGGCAGATCGGTCAGGCCTTCCATTCGGTCGCGTAGATCTTCAACGCGTCGTCGCACATCGGTGCCATCATCGAACTTAACCACAATACCGCCACCGCCTTCAAAGACAGTTGTCTCGAGACGATCAACGCCATCGACTTCGACCGCGAGATCTTCGACACGGCGCACGAGCGACTCCTCGACTTCGCCTGGTGATGCGCCGGGATAGACCAAAACAATTCGCGCCGCATCGGGAGCAATATCAGGAAAGAACTCCCTGCGAATATGAAACGCAGCGAAGACTCCACCGGCGATGATGCTGAACGACAGCAGATTCGACGGCACACGATGACGAATGAAGAACCGGACGAGCGCATTCATCTCGCGGCTCCATCCTCCGTCCGTGCAGGCGGCGTTGACACTGCGGCGGTCGGAGTAGTGAGTTCAGCGGCTCGAACACGCGCACCAGTAGAGATCGTGCGTCCACCATCGACCGACAAAATCGTTCCATCCTCGAGAGCATTTTGCAGCACAATCCACTCGCGGTCGTCGACACCAGAATCAGCAATCAAACCGACGAACGCATGCGACACGACGACCGGGCGACCACGCAGCGTTCCATCAACGAGTTCGAGCACTCGATCTGCTCGCACGGCCCTGCGTGGAAGAACAGTTCGCATCGTCGCGTCAGCAGACTCTACGAATGCCTCGACAAACGCTCCTGGCGCAAGTCGCGATTCCAAATCGGCCGCTTGTTCCATCTCGGCGTACACCGTCATCGTCCGCTCGACTGGATCGTCTTCGGGTTCGATTCGCACAATCGATGAGCGCATGCTGCGAATCGTCTGCCCGACCACATCGATCGTGACTGGATCGCCAACCCGCACCGAACCGCGCGCGGATGCTGCCAAACGAATTGGAATTTCAACCTTCGACACATCGACGACGCGCGCCACGACCTGCCCCGATAGCACATTTTCGCCAACTTCAAGGTCAAATCTCTGCAGAGAACCCGCGATTGGGCTTGTGATTCGACATCGCTCCACATTCTTGCGCGCCGTATCCCTCATGGACTTTTGGATCTCATCCTGCGCATGCAGCGCAGCGCGCCGAGGCGTGATTTGATTGATCGCCTCACGCAACAACAATTCCGCGCGATCTGCAACGATTCCAAGTTGCCGAGCACGGTCGAGTTCGCGCTGAACCGCGGCTTGGGATGCAACCGCTTCTCGAACACGCGCTTCATCGCTACGCACCAATTGGCCGTCCTCTTTGGCCAGTTTGAGTCGTTCAGCAAGTCCACTCTCCTCGACCATCAGCGACCCCAATTGCGCATCAATCACGGCGAGCTGTTGATCGGCGGAATCCATCATGCGGCGGAAATCTTGGTCATCAAGCTGCACGAGAAATTGCCCCTTGACAATGGCACTGCCCACATTGATGTCCGCCGCGATCTCGACGACCGTTGCACCGACGCGCGCCGGCACATCGGCCGAATCGATGGATTTCACCGTGCCATAACCGACCCACTGCCGAGGCACCTGCATCTTCTTGGCGCGAAAGACAGCGATGGTCTGCGCCTCGACTTGATTGTCGTTGAGTCCAGGAAGTGGACGACTGCGAGCCAAGACCACCAGTATTACCAACGATCCGCCCAGCAATCCTGCTGAAATGGCCGCTCGAATCAGCCGAGTTCTCATCGATATATGCGGCGCTTCCATGTGGAGTCCGCCATGGTATTCCAAACCACGGCACGGCATCCTGCGTCGACGCACAGAATCATCGCCAGAAGATTTCCAGCGGCGTTAGACTTTCGGATGCATGAGCGCAGAACCAACACCACTGACCATTGAAGAAGTGCGACATGTTGCAAAATTGGCTCGATTGGCAATTGCGCCCGAGCGCTTGCCAGCCATGCAGGCCGAACTTATGGCAATCCTCGGGCACATCGCGCAGCTCCAATCGATCAAGACCGATGGCCTCGAACCCATGGCGCATCCCCTCACACTCGTCAATCGACTGCGCGACGATGTCGAACAAACTGGCATGTCCACCGCAGAAATCCTGCGCAATGCCCCAGCGACCGAGGGCGAATTTATCGCCGTTCCCAAGGTGCTTGGTGGTGAATCGTCATGACCAGCATGAACGGCATGAACGGCATGACCAGCATGAACGGCATGAACGGCATGAACGGCATGAACGGCATGAACAGCATGAACAACATGCCCGGCGACCTCGTCACACTGCGCGATCAGATTCAGCGGCGCGATACGACCGCGTGCGCTGCGATCGATCATGTCCTTGAACAAATTGCGTCGAGCAATCCATCAATCAATGCATATCACGAAGTCTTCGCCGAAGAGGCACGCGCTGCTGCAACGCACATCGACGCGTTGATCGCCGCCGGAAAACCAACTGGCCCTCTCGCTGGCGTCCCCATTGCTGTCAAGGACAACATCGCCACCCGCCTCGGTCGCACCACATGTTCCTCTCGCATCCTTGAAAATTATCGCTCACCCTTTGATGCGACGGTCGTCGATCGCCTGACGCGCGCGGGAGCAATCGTGATCGGCAAGACCAACCTCGATGAATTCGCGATGGGCTCATCATGCGAAAAATGCGCGTGGGGCGCGGTGCGAAATCCATGGGACACCACCCGCGTCCCCGGCGGAAGTTCCGGTGGAAGCGCTGCCGCAGTCGCCGCAAATCTCTGCGCAGCTGCACTTGGTTCGGACACCGGAGGATCGATTCGACAACCCGCATCGCTGTGCGGAATCGTCGGATTCAAGCCTTCATATGGGCGTGTTTCGCGATATGGCCTTGTGGCATTCGGCAGCAGCCTCGATCAAATTGGACCAATCACCCACAGCGTTCGCGACGCCGCTCTGCTCTATCAATGCATGGCTGGCGACGATCCGCTTGATTCCACAAGCGCACCGCAACTCGTCGAAGATGTCACCAGCACTCTGGAAGAAACTCCGCGCTCATTTCGAGTTGGTCTGCCCAAGCAGTATCGCAGCGGCAACGACGCCGCAGTCGACGCGGCCGTCGCTCGAGCCGTCGATTTCTTCCGTGCGATGGGCGCGACCATCGTCGATGTCGACCTGCCGCTGACTGATGTTGGCATCTCCACTTATTATGTCATCGCTCCCGCAGAAGCTTCGAGCAATCTCGCTCGCTTCGACGGCATTCGTTATGGCCACCGAACAACTTCCAAGACTGCCAGCGATCTCTTCGAGCTCTATGCACAGAGTCGCGCTGAAGGATTCGGACCCGAGGTTCAGCGCCGAATCATGCTGGGGACCTATGTGCTCAGCGCTGGTTACTACGACGCGTATTACCGCCGCGCCCTGCAAATCCGCCGACTCATCAAACAGGAATTCGACAAGGCATTTGAGTCATGCGATGTCATTCTCGGCCCGACATCACCCACTGCCGCATTCAAGATTGGCGGCATGACCGATCCACTGGCGATGTACATGTGCGATGTCTACACAGTGAACACAAATATCGCTGGAATCTGCGGCATTTCTCTGCCAGCTGGATTCGACACAACGACTGGGCGGCCACTGCCCGTTGGCATTCAACTGCAAGCGCAGGCTTTCGCAGAGCCAATTTTGCTGAAAATCGCACGCGCATATGAGCGTGCGCAAGGCGGCCGGGAATATCCCACGCCCTCGACAGACTGAATTGGTTTTCGACAAACGACAATCGACGCGATCACCGTCATCACCACGATCACCGCCACGCCAACCAACGCACCCCTACGACGGCCGCTTCATCGCACCAAAGCGGCGCATTGCCATGCGAAACTCGCGAACAATCCGCTCCGCCTCGTTGTATCGCTCACCGAATGAACCGACCGTCGCCGTTGCGTAATACATCGCTGGCGGTGGCCGACGATCGACCGTCAATTTCGCTGGCTCGCCCCCTTGCGTCTGAATCGAAAATGTCCACGACTCGCCTTCCAATTTCGAAGCGGCAATTCCCATCTCCGCAGCCGTCACCGCCGCAATCGCCGCCGCATTGACATCCGACCAGCGCACCGCATCGGGCGCAGAGGTCAGCGGAATCGTCGGCATTCCCGCAGCCGTCGCCTGCATTGCCGCGACGACTTCATCTCTCTGCTGCTTGTTGAGCAAAACATTGGGCGGATACTTCTCGCTGGGGAACCACTCATTGGACAAAACGGGATTTGGCTTGGGCTGGCAACCAACGCACAGCACACCAACTGCCGCAATCACGGCTATCAACTGAACGACATGGCTCATGGGTCGATTCATCGCTTCACCAAGACTACTCGCTTACCACTGCCCTTCCCATGTGGCGTATCGCACGCCAGAATCTTGGCCATCGCACTTGTCACAGACAACTTCTTCACCTCATGGGCGCGGTGCCATGTCACTTGCGCACCAAAGGCAGCAGGAAATCCCTCAATACCCCTGCGTTTCAAGCCTTTTGCAGTCACATCATCCAACCGCCAAACTCCAAAGCGCACCGTGCGATGCGTGGTCAGAAATTCGAATCGTCCGCGCGCAATCAGCGCCGTCAGCGGGACAGCGAGCCGCTTGGCGATGACCGCAGCGGAAATCACTCGCGCAGTTTCAATCATCGGTGGAAACATCATGTCGGCCCACAATCCGCTGTGCGCTCGGCGCACCAACGCACTGCGACCACCAACGGTCGCCAAGATCACTTGCGCATGAAGAACCGTTCGACTCGCGCGTCGTCGCGGACGCGGTATGCGATCTTGCGTGCCTGCCGCTCGAGCCGCGCACAAATTCTCCACCGGACAGCGCTCACACTTTGGCGAGAGCACAGTACAAATTGTCGCGCCCAATTCCATCAGCCCTTCGTTGGCCAACGCACAGTCGCGTGCATCACGAACATATTCGCGCGCTCGATTCCAAAGCCACGCCTTGCCACCGTGCGAGAGCGCATCAACATTTTTTCCGTGAATACGCATCATGACTCGCGCCACATTGCCATCGACAATCGCCTCGCGCTGACCGAAGGCAATCGACGCAATCGCACCAGCACAATATGGACCGATCCCTGGCAGCTCCTCCAGTTGCGCACGGTTGTCAGGAATCTCACCCCCGTGACTTGCAACAATCACTCGAGCGGCTGCGTGCAAATGACGAGCGCGTCGGTAGTAACCAAGACCCTGCCATGCCTTGAGAACCTTGTCATCCGATGCCGCAGCCAATGAAAAAATAGTGGGAAAGTGCGCAAGAAAGCCCCGCCAAGCCTCGCAGACGCGTGCAACTTGAGTCTGCTGAAGCATCGCCTCGCTCACCAGCGTGCCATAGGGCGTGCGCGTGCGCCGCCACGGCAGATCCCGGGCCGCCGTCATGAACCACTTTTCGACCCTCGGGGCGAGCAAGTACCGCGGACCAACCCGCCGCCGATTATCTTGTGCATCCACCATAAGAGCCGTAGCGTAGGTATTCTTATCCCCCCGCCATGGCAAAGCTGTTTTACACAATCGATGAAGCCGCAACACGGCTTGGCAAGACCGTCGCTGAGCTCAACCACATGGTTGCCGCTGGGCAACTCGAGGAATTCAAGATGCACGATGAAGTGCACTTCAAGCGAGGAGTCATCGACCAGCTTGTCAACGAGGATATAATTGATTTGGAATTGCCGGCGGATGACGGCCTTGACTTAGGAGGATCGGCAGCCGCCATCCAGTTGAATCTGAATGAAGCCTCCGGAAGTGCGATCGCCGAAGCCATTGACGATTTGAAGTTTGATGATGATGCGCCAACCGGATCCGCGAAGCCAGACGATATGGATCTCGACCTAGGCTTGAAAGGCGAATTGTCCCTTGCCGATTCCAGTGCTGGACTGCCCGCGATTCCAACTGCGTCCAAACCTGCCGCCACGCCACCGCGTGCTGCGACTTCCTACGAGCCAATCGGACTCGCCGATTCTGCTGACGCAAGTGGCGTGGCGAACTCGCCGACCAAGAAGCCACAGGCCAACTCGAACGCCACCGAAAATTTAGACTTAGATCTCGATATGGACTTGGGGCTGGACTTAGACCTCGATGATCTCAAGCCAACGACGACTACGACAGCGACGCCAACCAACGCCATGGATGACAGCCGCAGCGGTTCTGGTCACGCAATGATCCTGAATGACGCGAGTGGATCAATGGCGCCGATCACACCTCAGCATGCGCATGAGCATGCGAGTGCTCCTCGTGCGGCAAAGGATGACTTCCTTGACGGGAGTGGTGCTGGCGGATCCGGAAGTCTCTCACTCGAAACGGTCGGATCTGGAAGTGGAATGCTCGAAGACTCTGCCGATTCAGATGACTCGACAATCGGCGCTGCTCTGCTCGATGACGGCGACGACACATTCGGGACAGGCTCATCCTTCACAGGCGCCAGTGAAATATTCGCCGAACCGATCGAAGGCGATTCTTTCGAAGAAGTCTCATCCGCTCCAATTGCAGCGGGTGGTGGCGGCGGCAGACCAACGATGGTCGCTATGCAAATGGAGCAACTCGACAGTCCAGCCAGCGGCATGAGTCTAGGGCTCATGGTCGCTGCGATGGTCGCGATCATCCTGTGCGCGCTTGTCGTGATCGCAACCCGCATGGGCGGTGGTTCTTCACTCGCCGGAGTGATTACAGCGGACATGATGATCTGGATCGCCGCCCTCGCTGGTGGAACCCTCCTTGCTGGCGGAATTGGATTCTTCGTCGGCAAGTCAATCGAGTGATCCTCACCGCATACGGATTTCGTGAGTGGGCCATGGCGACCGCAGCCGCAATTGCGGTGATTGTTTTCTTTGGTCCAATATGGTGGATCATGATCACAGTGGCGATTCTCTGGCTTGCCTGCGTGGCATTCTTCAGAGACCCGCTCTTTCGCAAGCCAGCGAGCAACGATCCATGCGACCTCGTCAGTCCCGCGGATGGCGTGGTGTCAGTCGTTCTTGCTGTCGAACATCACCCAGCGATCGATGGACCAGCGACCGTCGTGCGAATATTTCTCAGTGTGCTCGATGTACACATCAATCGCATGCCGTGCGCGGGGACCGTGCTCTCGATAACTCATACCCCAGGCCGTTACCTTGACGCTCGCAGTGAAGAGAGCGCGCGTGTGAATGAGTCGAACTTGATCGTTGTGAAGACCAGCGCTGGAGAGCGCATTGGAATTCGCCAAGTCTCTGGCGCAATCGCACGCCGAATCGTCTGCCCAATTTCTGTGGGAGATTCCTTCACCCGCGCACAAAGATTCGGCATGATCAAGTTTGGATCGACAACTGAATTGATCCTCCCCGCTCGTGCCGCGGGCGCCGTGCGAGTGAAGAAGGGCGACCGAGTTGTGGGAGGCGTCACAATTCTTGCGACCCTTCGCCCCGCTGCGGTTACACCTTAAGAAACATCTGGCGATTCCTTTGGCCACTGCGGTTGCGTGCGCGTCAGGATGCGCCGTACACGCGCCAATCCACTTGCAAACGCTGGACCAACCGCACGCGCCACTTTTTCCAGTTCCGGACTGAACGGTCGCTGACCATCTCGAAAGAGCACCACAACGGCGCTTCCATTGATGGGATCGAGATTGGGGCATGCGAATGCGAAGACCGATCGTCCCGGAAGAACTCCACAAAACTCTGCGAATTGCGCCGCTGGCGGTTCATTTGGACCAAATCGAATTATGCCAGCATGCGCTGCGATTCGCTCGCACCACAGACTGGCTACATGATCGATCAAACCGCCAGCCGCACGACGCGCCAGATCATCGCGCACATATCCCGCCAAGCGATACTGACCATGATCTTTCAAGAATATCGCTGCATTGGTTGTACCGACCCGCGCGATGAGATACTGCGTGCTCAGTTCGACAATCGTTTCGACTTCGCTTTCTTGCGCCAACAGCGTGCGGCACTCGGCCTGCATCGCCGCGATTCCCTCTCGATCACGCGCGCTTTCCTCGGCATCCGCAAGATTCGCGCACGCGCCGCCGAGTTTTTCTTGAAGTGTCTTGCGTTCATTTGTCAATCGTCTGCACACACCTTCGAGTGTTGCCGATCGGTGAGCGCAAACCTGATCCATCAGAGATCGCTCAATCGCGGCTGATATCTGGCACAACGCCTTGCCGTCGTTGGCCCATGCCTCTTGCTCAATCCAGTCGGTGATCCCAGCACGAAAGAGCTCAGCAACTTGAGCAGCTGATGGGAACGAACCGACCACCACGACAGCTGCAAATCGAAACGCGCTTCGCAGTGCGCTCACGAGATTGACGGTCTCGTCACCAACAGTCGCAAAATCAATGGCCACAAAATCGAGCGATCGCCCGCGCATCCACTCGATCGCATCGGACGCGCGTTGCACACGCTCAACACGCGACGAGCGCAGTGCGTCGGGCACGACCTCGCTTGCGCTACGAATCAAGGGCCAATGGACAGGACCAACCAGCAAAACATTGGCTCGCGTGACGACTGCTCGGACATCTGTGGTATTGCTCATGGGTCGATTCCTCCTCGACCGATCGACCAGAAACAGACCACTCTTGAGCCTTTTCCAAATCACAAGCTATTTTTTGGGCCGAAAACCCTCAGGATATCGGGCGCGCCAGACCGTGACCGCTTCCGGCTCTCTTGGGTATCGCACACGCAAATCGGTCGCATCGACCACCTCGCTGCGGTCACTCTGCGATTCGGCGAGCAGCAAGCAATCGCTCGCATGAAAGACTGGAGGCAAGATTGACAATCCGCTTTCAATTGCCTTGCACCGTATCGCGCTTGAAAGGTGATCGTCCGCAATCAAGTGACGAGCGTTTCCACAATCAAATGCGTCGGCACCGATTGATTGTGCGAGCCGCACACAGATGTCCCCTTTCGAATTGACCTCAATCTCTGTCATCCAACACTCGTCGCCCTTCACGGCGAGCGCAACGAAAACAGAATTGCTGTGCGGCGTCCACTGTGAATGTAATCCCATCGCCGCCACTAGCGCCGATGGAACATCAATCGCAGGAATACCAAGCGCCTCGCACATTCCTTTCGCGGTTGCAATCGACACGCGCAGACCCGTAAATCCGCCGGGACCCGTCGACACTGCGACCGCATTCAAATCACTTGCTTGACGGCCAGCCTCGGCGAGCAATTCGATGATCGCCGGCAAGAGAACATCTCGCTCACGGGGATCGCCTGTTGCTGTGCGCTGGAGAATCTCGCCAGCTCGATTTCGAATGGCGACTGAACATGTGCGCTGACTCGATTCAATGGCGAGCAATGCGGTCCTCATGAAAGCGCCCGATAGAGAACCAGCGGCACTGCGGCATTGACGATCTCCTGCTCCGATGGCAGCGGACCCGCCAAGTCGATTGATACAACAACTCCCCGTTGGTGGTCGCTGTTGATGACGATCAATCCGTCGACTGGACTGTCGATACCCATCTCGGCGTAGCAATGGCCTACGACAAACAACTTGGCACGGAACCGCTGCAAAAGAGCTTGAATATGCGCCGGATCTTGCAATCGACCCCAGACCACGCACCACGCCGTTCCTGCGGGCGATTGATAATCCTCCAGTGCAAGAGCACGATCGAAAGCAGAATCGTCGAAGTCGCTGCGACCGGGAACAGAGTGTGCACACCACAGTCCATTCTCAGCTCGCAAGACCAGCGGCATCGCCAAGATGAACTCACGGATCGCAGTCGCGACTTCCTCACAGCGATCACCGAAAACATATTCCAGACCGGCGTCGAACATCGCAACTTGATCTCCGCCACCCTTGCTGACACTGATACGGTGGCACTGCGCCAACTCATGGTTGGCCAAAATCGGATGCACTTGCGCTGGATATCGATTGACCAGTTCAGCGACGATAGCGAGATTGCGATATGAAAAATCCATCCGGTCGATCAGAGTCTCGCCGTGAATCAACTCGTGCAGCATCACATGATGATCGGGCGACTCATCCAAATCTGCGATACGAACGATCGCCTCAAGGTGTCCTGGAAAGTCGTGAACATCCCCCGTCGCTAGAAGTTTTCCGCGAGCTGGAAGATGAACGGTCGATCCTCGACGCAGCGGCGACTTCGCCAAGAGATCGGCTGCGCGCTCAAAGACTTGAATCATCTCATCCGCATCGACAAAGTGCAGCTCTGGCAGTGGCATCAGTTCGTGGTTCCAGTGGCACTCGGTGGACTCGTCGGCGGTTTCGTCCCAACTGCTTGCATCGAAACCGCGAAAACGCCCGCGCCCGTCGCGGTTTGGATTTCCACCAGCGCATAGACAATGCCGGTCACACCCGCCGCGGGCGCAATGCGAATGAGCACCGCTTCATCCTCTTTGGTGCCAAGGCGAACGCCTTCCAATGTTGCGGTGATTTGCGGCGAAAGGGAACGAACCGATTTCACTTGCGACCACTCGGGTCGCACAATCGCGCCACGACCTTTGGGGTTGTAATGCTCGATGACCATTGAAACGACAATCGATTCACCATCGACCAATCGTCCCGCAACCGCCAACGGCTCTGGGAAAAACCAATACCGCTCGGTCTTGCCCGGATCCGCGCGCGAGCCTGTGCATTCGTGGCGAATTCGAAGCGCAACGAGCGGACAATCCGCGCGATCGGTTTCGACGACCCACCAAAGGGGCATCGTCTCGCACGATGTATTTGGAAGGACCCACCGCAATGTGTACGCAACCTGCGGCGGGTCTTTCGCTGGATCGAATCCGACGAAACGCGGCGGCAGTCCACCAGCGCTCAGAATTCCAAATGCCTTGCCATCCTCACTCGAGAGCGCAATCGTTCCTTCGACGACCGACTTCAACGCATCGACAAATGCAGGAACGGCCCGAATCGGCAAACTTGCATCGGCCTTCAACATCGCCATCTGCGGCGCGCCGAATCCCTCGAATGTCAGAAAGATTTTCGCATCTTTTTCACCGGGAGTTCGTGGCACTTCAAGCGTTGCGGTCAATTCAACCGATCCGCCGACTGCGATCACAGTGCCAGCGGCCAAGTTCACATCCGTGCATTTGCAACTTGGAACGACTGACTTCACAGTCACTGGCTGATTTCCGACATTTCGCACGATGAATTTCCCGGGCAACTTTGCGCCTGGCGCAACCTTGCCAAAATCGATGATGGGCGGCTCGATTCTGATGGGTGCTGGTGGAGTGGTCTGCTGAGCCGTTTGCGCAGCGACGGGAAATGACCAGAGAACGAACCCAGTCACAGCACACGAGAGAATTGTCAACACAGTGCGCAAGCATCGTCGGGTGAGCATGATGTCAATATCGTACTCTCACATCCATGGAATTTTTGACATTCGACAACGCTGTTTCGTTCATGACACTCAGCGGACTTGAAATTGTCCTCGGCATCGACAATGTGGTCTACATCGCAATTCTGTGTGGAAGACTGCCCGCACATTAGCGTGACAAGGCTCGATTCTTTGGTCTCTCTCTTGCGATGTTGATTCGCATTTTGCTCTTGCTGTGCATCGACTGGCTGGCGAAGCTCACCACGCCACTCTTTGCAATGTCTGTCATGGGCCATCCATTCGAACCCAGCGTTCGCGACTTGGTGCTCGGCATCGGCGGACTTGTGCTCATGGCCAAGGCCACTTTGGAAATCCACCACCAAGTTGAATCGCCCCACGATCCAACCGCTGTATCTGTAAAGCATGCGAGCCTTGGATCGATCTTGACTCAGATATGCATCATGGACATCATCTTCTCAATTGATTCGGTCATCACCGCGATTGGAATGGCGAACAATCTCTCCGTCATGATCGCCGCAATCGTGCTGGCGGTGCTGGTCATGATGGTGTGCGCGGGATCGGTCTCAAGACTCGTTGATCGCCACCCAACGCTCAAGACCCTGGCTCTGGCATTCTTGATACTGATTGGAGCCGCACTCATCTTGGAGTCCGTGCATATCAAGTTTCCAAAGGGCGCGATCTACTTCACGATGGCGTTCTCGCTCGCAATTGAAATGATCAATCTGCGAATGCGCGGCAAGACCCCATATCACCCACGCTCGAAGTGAATCGCATACGACTACGCCCATCAAGATCGAAGTCTCGTGGGCAATAAAAACCCCGGCGCATGCCGGGGCTTTGACAAATTCTCATTCAAAACAAATTAACTTCCCCAAGCACTCAGCAACGCCGCAAGGTCTGCGCCGTCGGTGTATCCATCCTGGTTGATGTCGCCGCAGATGAAGTCTCCCCAACAGCTGAGCAATGTCGTTAGATCGACACCATCCACGAATCCATCGTGATTCAGATCCGCTGGATTCGTTGGTGGCGTGCATGCAACTTCGCCCGTCGCCGGAACAATTTTGTAAATCTGCCCGCCAAGATCAGCGATGTAGATCTCGCCGTTGGCATCCTCGCCAAAGGAGCTGATCTGATTGACCGTCTGGCCGCCAAGTGCGACTTGCAACTCGCTGTTGCGCGTGACGAACTCAGTCACAACGCCATTGACCATCTTCATCGACCACGAATTGTTCGTGGCATAATCCGCATAGAAATAGATGCCCTGCATGTTTGGCATCGCGCATCCACGGTAAACATATCCACCCGTGATGCTGTATCCGCCGGCGGAATTGTGGCCGTAGGTGCGAACGGGCGGCGTGAGCGTTGTTCCGTTGCAAACGCAACCGGACAATCCAGTGCAGCTTGTTCCTTCCGTGCAGCGCCAACCATAGTTGCGACCTCCGACGGAATTGGATGGTTCAAAATCGACCTCTTCGACGGCATTCTGTCCCACATCGGCGATGTACTGATCGCCAGTGAGTCGGTCGAAGGACCAGCGCCATGGATTTCGCAAACCATACGCCCAGATTGTGTCATCGGCCGTCGTCGATCCGCCCGCAAATGGATTGCCGGCTGGAATCGTGTAGTACGGCGCAACACCGCCGACCGTTGGCGTGATGCGGTGCATTTTCCCATGTGCGCTCAGCAGATTCTGCGCGTTGCCGCTTGGATCATTCGCACTTCCACCGTCACCAGTACCCATGTACAGATTGCGAGTGCCGGGCTTGAACTGAATACATCCACCGTTATGGTTCGAGTATGGATCAGTCCAAGTCATCATGACCACGCCGGTCGTCAAAGCGACATTGGGATTCGATGAAACCTGATAGCGAGCCAATTTGTTTGTGGCAGGACTCGTTGCGCCGGTGTAATAAACATAGAACTGTCCGTTGGTTGCATAATCGGGGTCAAAGGTAAGACCAAGCATCCCCTGCTCATCGCCCACTGTTTGCGATCCACTTACGAGCGCATCAATGTCGAGAAATGGCGTTGTCAAAAGTGTTGGCGTTGTGGTCGTCAAGTTAATGATTCGAATCGCGCCGCGCTTCTCGACCACGAACAATCGCGTCGTATCCCCAGGAACACTGGCGATGGTGGTGGGCAAACTCAATCCTGTCACAATCAGCTTGGGCTTGATCGCAGTTGCACCTGCGAAGGCTGGAGTGCAAATCAGGGCGGCGAGTCCAATGATGGCGGCAGTGTTCAGTCGCATAGGTTCTTTCTGTGAATCAGTCGTGCGTGCGGTTATGCAAAGCGATGCAAGGTCGTGGATGTCGTACAGGGCAAACTAACTTGAACGAACCACAACAATCGCCGCCCCAACGATGGGGAGACAAACTAACTATAGCTCCACTTTCACACATTTCAAAAGAAAACGCTGGTTTTGCATCAAAATTCGGGCACTGAAATCACTGCCCATCCAGCACAAGCCCAAGCCGCTCGGCACTAGCGCAGAGTCGAACGGCGGCGGACTCGAGCGATTGGATGTCCGGCGCGTCGGCCAGTGAAGGCAGCGCCGTGCCCTTGTAACCGCTCGAGCGGTCAGAAGCGATCAACAGGTTGCGAAACCACGGTCGATCCGCCAAACCCTGTTCATCAAGCAGCGCACGGTCAATCGCACGGGCGCGCCGGGCAAGGGCCTGGGTAAGCGCATTATCGCCCCCTGCAGACGCGGCGATCTGGGCGTCGAATGCGCTGGCCGCGTCAAGCAATTTGGCGAAACAGCTGTCAACAGACTGCAACGCCTTCATGCGAGCATCGGCGTCGGTCGAATGATTGGCCGCGCACGCGATAAGCATTTCTGCACATGTCTTTCGAATCGATCCGATGAGTGCGACCGCAGAAACCGGAGGCACCGCACGATCCGCGATCAACGCGATCGTCGCAAGCGTCGCACGGGTAACGAGCATCGCGCTCGCATAATCCTCCCCAACGGTTTTGCGATACCACGCAGTCGTGTCGTAGTTGGAGTGATAGCTCGTTCCGGGTGAGCCGCTTGCACCGATAGTGATCGAAGGTACGGCACAGCGAAAGAGAAATCCGACATGATCGCTGCCGCCACCGACCATCGCAACTTTGCTTGGATCGATTCCGCAGGCATTCGCAACCGCATCACGCAACGATGGCGACGATGAGATGCCCAGGTTCATTCCCATCGATGCCATATCGAGATTGATGTACGCGCTCGCATTCTTCAATTCATCGTCGTGTGCTTCGACCCATTCGGTTGAGCCGATGATTCCAAATTCCTCCGCGCCCCATGCGCAAAAGAGAATGTCGCTGCGCGGACGATTGGTTTGTGCGCACTCCGCAAACGCGCGCGCTGCTTCCATTAATACAATTGTTCCTGCCAGCGGATCGGCCGCGCCAAATCCCCATGCGTCATGGTGACAGCCGACGACCACGAACGAACCATCTTGCGCGGTGCCTTTCAATCGTGCAATGACATTGGCAGAGCGTCGAACCTCGCGCTTCTGCTCGACTTTCATTCGCACTTTCAATGCGCCGCCCTCGATGCGATATGGCATCTCAAGTCCGCCGCGCCATGATGGGCATGATGCGTCTGCAACTTCGCGGCCAGTCATCTTCGCCAGAATCTGTCCAGCCGCGCCATAGCCAATCGGTTGCACCGGAATTTTCGGCAGATCGATCGCGTCGATATCAAGCCGCTTCGCATCCTTGGTCGCACAAATGCCCGGAGTCAGTGGATCGCCCGGATATGGCAGCGTCAAAATCGAACCGCGCTGAATGCATGTGTCGTTGGCCCACGGTCCAATCGGATAGACATCGCCCTTCTTGAATCCGCTGTCCGCAGGATCGATGTACATCAACAACCCGACGGCGCCAGCATCGCGCGCAAATTTTTCCTTGTATCCACGAAAGTTGCCGCCATATCGAGCGATGATGATCTTGCCTTTGGTGTCGACGCCAAGAGCTTTCAACCGCGCGAAGTCCTCGAGCGTTCCATAATTTGCATAGACCACTTCGCTCGTCACTTCGCCCGATGCGCTGTATGCGTTCCATCCCCATGTCAAATCAGGATGCGCCGAGGCGGGATCTTCCGCAAGATTCTTTTCAATGACGGGCAATATTCCGCGGCGAAGAGTTCTGGCTTTGCTTGGCGCGCCATCGGCGTTGGTCTCGACCGCATCGACGATTTCCACTTGCGCTGAGATCGGACGCGCCAGAAGTGCCCAGAATTCGTGAGTTTCTACTTCGAGCCCCATCTGGCGAAAGGCGATCTCGAGCCGACGAATCACGCGCGCATCACCGTCGGTCCCCGCGACATGCGGCTCACTGCCGAGCAGATCATGCCATGCGCGCAGTTGCGCAGCAGTGGGTATGGCCTCAAGCGCTTGGAGCAGCGACGATTTCGGCGGCACAGCAGTCGTCACGGCGCCATCTTGCGCCCAGAGTGCCGACGCAAACGAACAAGCGAGACACAATCCAATTCCGACAATCGACCGAGCAATCACTTCGCCGCACCCAATACTTCAGGCCACGGATTGCCGACATGACATACACGACCAGTCTTGTCAACATAATCCTGGTGATACTCCTCGGCTGGATAAAACTTCTTGGCGAGTTCCACTTGTGTTGCGATGGGCTTGCTGAACACTTTCTCACTGGTGATCTTGGCGACGAATTCCTTTGCCTGCGCCAACTGTTCGCTCGTCGTGCAGAAAACACCACTGCGATACTGTGTTCCCGCATCGGGTCCTTGGCGATTGACTTGCGTTGGATTGTGCAACTTGAAAAATCCCGCGAGCAGTTGCCGATACGAAATCACAGTCGGGTCAAAGATCACCTTGACGGCCTCGGCATGTCCAGTATCCCCCTCGCAAACCTGCGCATAGGTTGGATTGTCCTGCGTGCCTTGCATGTACCCGCTCTCGGCGGTGAGCACTCCAGGAGCTTCTTGAAAAATATGTTCAACGCCCCAGAAACAACCGCCAGCAAAGTATGCGGTCTCGCTCTTGATTGGCTCGCTGGATGCTGGCATCGGTGTTCCTTTCTCATGAAAAACAAGCGCGGCGCTGTTGAGACAATATCGCAAACCCGTGGGCGCAGGACCGTCTTCGAAGACATGTCCCAAGTGCGCGGCGCAGCGCGCACAATTAATTTCGGTCCGTTTCATTCCGTGGGATGAGTCGACGACTTCGCCGATGTGGGCAGGATCGACAGGCGCGAAAAAACTCGGCCAGCCCGTGCCGGAATTGAACTTGCTGTTGCTTGCGAAGAGCGGCAAGCCACACACCACACAACAATATTCGCCGTGCTTCTTGTTGTCGAGCAAGTTGCCGCAGAACGCAGGCTCGGTGCCATCATTCTGCGTCACGCGGAAAGCCTCGGGGCTGAGCGTCTTGGCAAGTTCAGCAGCGTTCTCCTTGGACAGCGCCGTCACATCGAAACCTGACTTGGAATATGTTCGCTTCGCTGGAATCGCACTTTGCTTGGTCATTGATGTCGGGTCCTTAGGAGTTTGAGAATCAGTTTGCGCAGGCTTCGTGCCGTCATCGGCTCGCGCATCCCACCGCTCGCAACCCGCAAGCGCGAGCGCTGACACCATGACACACGACGCAGCGAACGGGCGGTGGAATCGATTCATACACAAAGGATAGTTCACCTCCTGCGCTGCGACGAGCGATGAAGCGATGGGAATCACGCACGAAGATCTTCCAAATCCTTACAATTCATGGATTTTTCTGGACCGACACTCGGTTAGACCGTATCATTGCAGACTGTTCTTTGACAATCGGGGCCGAATTGGCTTCGACCGGCCAGCCATGGTCTGTCGTCGCGCGTCGTGGAGCATCCAGGCCACGTAAAAAGGATGCACAACACGTCTGCCAATACGCAGTACGCACTCGCAGCCTAATTAGGCTGTGCGGTCACCTCGCCTGACGCCTGATGAGGCGAGGGGCCGACACAAATCGGGCTGGTTCCAAAGGGCTGGCACGCCGCAGCGGAACGAGAAAATTGCGTGCCAAGGTCTGCTGCACGGCGCCGTCCAACGGAGCGCAGACCAAGATGGAATGGACGGATACACGCGTAGAAGCGGCTTTTCATCTGGATCGGCACAGGGGTTCGACTCCCCTCGGCTCCATTTTAGTCGATCCGCATCGATCAGAATCGATCGGATCGAGTTCGGATTAGTCGATCCGCATCGATCAGAATCGATCGGATCGAGTTCGGATTAGTCGATCCGCATCGATCAGAATCGATCGGATC
>Ga0105051_10002485_pt1 | contig 23529 bp, 24 predicted proteins | sample FRY02_FD_78383 | JGI IMG/M metagenome (GOLD analysis project Ga0105051, IMG submission 78383) | Freshwater microbial communities from Lake Fryxell liftoff mats and glacier meltwater in Antarctica - FRY-02 (megahit assembly) | ecosystem: Environmental > Aquatic > Freshwater > Ice > Glacier... | reverse complement strand
GAATCTTTGTCTGAATGAATAAAAGAAAAAGCAAAAACGGGGCAGCGCCGATCCGCTGCAGATAGGAAAAAGTTACAGCTTAAAAAACAATGGCTTTTGTCTTGACGACAGGGTCCACTTCAGGTACGCCAAAAAGAATCCCAAGCAAGTCACTGCGGGCGTCACATTGGGCTCAACCAGTCACTTCATCTTCCTGCTGATCGAAGATGCGACGGGCGCCCAATTTCGCTATGTTTCCTATGATGGAACACGCGAACGCAATACGGCACTCTTGGCAGGTAACGTTTTGCTGGGCGAGACTAATATCCTCTCAGCCAAACAATATCTGAGTGAGGGCGCCTTGCTCGCACTTGGTATCGCAACTGAGAAGCGCGATCCCCAACTGCCACAGGTTGCAACACTCATCGAGCAGAAAATCCCCGTCACCTACGGCCTTGCTCGCGGCGTGATGGCACCCAAAGGCACGCCACCTGCCGTGATTAAATTCTGGGACAGTGCCTTTGAAAAGGCCTCTAAAGATCCAGCGGTCATTAAAGCCATCACCGGTGCAAGCTCAACTGTGATGTACAAACCTGCGGCTGGGTATGGAGAATTTCTAAAAGCGTCGTATGCAGAACACGAGAGACTTGCGATCAAAATCGGCATGTACAAAAAGCCCTAAGGTGCATTGATTGTCTTTATGCACTGACATTTTCGGGTAGAAAGTCAACACGTTTGACTGACCCACAATGCCGCAGGGCGCTCATCCTGCGGCATTTGTCTTTAACTATCGTTAGGTTTTCCTATGAAACGCCTCAATCGTGACACGGTCATTGCCGTCGTGCTCCTGCTGTTTTGTGGCCTCCTTTTCAGACAAACTTTTTTCGTCAGAAAAGTGCCCTTTTCGATCATGGGCTCTGAAGTTTGGCCACGGTTCATCCTCAGCGTACTGTTCGTCCTGCTTGTGATCTATTTGTTCAGATCGCTTGCTAAACCTCCGACGACGAGTCTGGGCGACCGCCCCCTCAAAGTATGGATCGAAATGTACCGGAATCCCCTCTGGTGCTTTAGCATGTTCTTTCTGTTTTTAATTAGCCTACCCTATCTCGGCATGTTGCTCAGCGGCATCCTGTTTGTCTTCATTACGCAATCCATCATCGGCTCGAGAGACAAGCACAGCTTGATTCTGCATGCGTTGGTGTCCGTTGGCGCAGTGGGTGGCATGTGGGCCATCTTCCGTTTCGGTCTTGGCGTGGTCATGCCAACCGGATCCTTGTTCTGAGCAAATAGGTCAATTCATCATGTTTGAAAATATTCTTACCGCCTTTGGTAATGCATTGACGCTCTACACGCTCATGCTCATGGCAATCGGTGTGGTCTGCGGACTTGTTGCAGGCTCCATTCCTGGCTTCACGATCACCATGGCGGTGGTCCTGACACTGCCGTTCACCTTTGGGATGAGCCCCATCGAGGGACTATCCACGATGCTTGGCGTCTATGTCGGTGGGTTGACGGGCGGCATGTTCTCCTCGGCAATTATTGGTATACCGGGCACGCCCTCGGCGATCTCAACGACGTTTGATGCATTTCCTATGGCTAGAAAGGGTCGACCAGGCTTGGCGCTTGGGCTTGGTCTGTGGGCATCCTTTTTCGGTGGGCTTCTGTCTGCACTCGTACTGGTTGTGCTGGCGCCCACACTGGCGTCAATCGGTTTAGAGTTTGGCCCCTGGGACTACTTCATGCTGGTCTGCTTTGCCCTGACGATTGCGGCAAGCCTATCAGAAGGCGACTTGATCAAAGGTCTCATTTCGGGCGTCTTTGGTCTGGTCATCGCAGCCGTTGGCGAAGATGCCATCAATGGCGCGGAGCGACTGACCTTTGGGATCGAAAATCTCGGCTCAGGATTCGACTTTCTACCCGTGCTGATCGGACTGTTTGCGTTCAGTCAGTTGCTTTCCGATATGAGCGACTCGGAGGCCGCAAGAAAACCCATGACATCCAAGGCTCAGAAAGTCATTCGTTTAGAGCACTTAGAGTCGATCAAACTTTGCTTTAAGCATTGGGGAACGGTCATTCGCTCCTCATCGATTGGCCTGTTCATCGGTCTGTTGCCTGCTGCGGGCAGCTCGATCTCGAATATTCTTGCGTACGATCAAGAGAAGAAAGCATCCAAACATCCGGAAAAATTTGGTACAGGTATCCCTGAAGGGGTCATTGCCTCTGAAGCCTCCAACAATGCGACAGCCGGAGGCGCACTGATCACAATGATGGCGTTAGGCATTCCAGGCGATGCAGTCACGGCCGTCATGCTTGGCGCGCTAACCATCCACAATATTGCACCAAGTCCAACCTTTATCTCCAGTCAGCCCACTCTCGCGTACGCCATCATGATCGCTTATTTCCTAGCGAACTTCATGACGCTTGCTTTGACCTCAGGCAGCCTGCGGATGTTCTTGCTGGTGACGCGTGTGCCGCTCTACATCCTCGGCGTCGTGATCCTGCTGTATTGTGCGATTGGAGTGTTCACACTGAGCAATTCGACCTCAGACATCTGGACCTTGTTGATCTTTGGCGTGCTTGGTTTTGTGATGACACGTAATGGATTTCCTCTCACTCCCATGGTCTTGGGTGTGGTCCTGGGGCCCATGGCAGAAATCAACTTGTCACGCGCGATCGCAACAAGCGACGACCTCACACTCTTTTTCACTCGCCCTTGGGCTTTGTTCTTCTGCGTGATGGCAGTATTTTCAATATTCTTTCCTCTCTATCAAGCTGCAAGAAATGCAAAAAAACGCTGGGCAACCTATTACGCCGGCGCCTTTATCGCGTGCATGGCGGTTCCAATTATTTTGATGGGTGGCTGGTTCAGAACATGTCTTGGCGTTGCGCTTTTAATCGCTGCCGCCTTCATCCTATTGAAACGTAGTCGCTCACCTACCACCCCCGCTTAAGGAGATTTTTAAATGGCACACACACCCATTATTCCAGTCGGCTCCGCACCGCCACTCGCGCCCTACTCACCTGGCGTGCGCGTCGGCAATCAAGTCTATGTCTCCGGCATGTTGGCAATCGATCAGGAGGGCAACTCCGTTGGCATCGATGACATCACGATTCAAACACGTCATGTTCTGGAAAGCGTCAAAGCCGTTGTCGAAGCAGCGGGCGGCTCGATGAGCGACATCGCCTACAACGCCATTATTCTCAAAGATCTGGCGGACTACGCGGCGATGAATAAAGTCTATGCTGAGTACTTTCCTCAAAATCCTCCTGCGCGCTATTGCATCCGCGCAGATCTGGTCAAGCCAGAATTTTTAGTGGAAATTACCTCTGTTGCCCACCTAGGGGGCTGAACTCAGTCATGGCATACGTTGAGCGCGATGGCGCAAAGATCTATTGGGAGTCTGTCGGCGAAGGCCCGCCCCTCATGATGGTGGCAGGGCTAGGAGGTGTTGCGACGTATTGGACGCCACAGATGGAGTCCTTTAAAAAGGACTATCGCGTCATCGTTCATGACCAAAGAGGGACTGGACGTTCCAGCCAGATTGCGGTGCAGTCTGTCGAACAGATGGCCGATGACGCCATCGCGGTTATGGATGCCGCAGGTGTTGATCGCACCTTGTATTTAGGCCACTCGACTGGCGGAGCAATCGGCGTAGCGCTCGCGCTCAAACATCCTGAGCGCCTTGCTGGGCTCGTGATCAACGCTAGCACAACACATGGTGATGCTTATCGCCACAAACTCCTTGGCTTACGAAAAACATTATTAGACTTGGGTCAGCCTGAGGCTTATGCAAGCTACACCACCTTACTGCTTTACCCACACTGGTATATCAATCAACACTACGATCGCTTAATTGCGGATGAGGCGCGTGCGGTGCAGTCGATGGGCAACGCACAAGCGCAATCTAGTCGACTCGACGCAATTTTAAATTTCGATCCGCGCACCCGCCTTGATCAACTCAAGGTGCCTACGCTCGTCCTCTGCGCACGCGATGACATCCTGACGCCTTTGTATTTTTCAGAGGAATATGCTGCACGGATACCCGGTGCAAAGCTTATTACGCTTGAGACGGGTGGTCATGCCGCCTCAAGAACAGTCACCGCACAGTACGATCAAATCGTCCGCAGTTTTTTCGAGTCTCTTTGATTTCATGTCACTCGAGTACTGCCGCACTTTTTGAGAAAATCAAAAAAAGCATGCGGTGTCCGTATGCATCAACGCACTATATTGAGGCGAGCTGACTCCCGACTTTGGCGCATTGCGGCCTACCGACGGAGGATGATCGGCAGTTCAATCTAGCGTGCACAGAGTCAAATCCCCCTTCGCCTCTCCTTGGCACACAAATTGCTTGGCACCTGTGTCGACATGACTTTCCATTCAACGGGGGCACTATGAGTTACTTGAACAAAATATCAGTCTTAGGTTTTTCTGCAGCTCTATTATCGATGGCGAGCATCAGCCAAGCTTCAGCACAAACAACTCCTGCTGCGGCAGAACCCGCTGCGGCGGTCGTCACCCCGGGTCCTTTTACTGCGAACCTCACGCTGACTAATGACTATCGCTATCGCGGTATTTCACAATCCAACTTTAGGCCTGCAATCCAAGGCGGCTTTGATTACGCGCACTCCAGTGGCTTTTATATCGGTAACTGGAACTCCTCAATCAGCTGGATTTCAGATTCCGCCTCATTGGCAGGCAACAATGCCTCAGCCCCGATCGAAATGGATTTTTATGGTGGCTTTAAATACGAATGGGCTAAAGGTTTCGTCGCTGATGTCGGTGTGTTGCAGTACTACTACCCCACAACCAACCTATCCGCATTTTCAGCTAACCCCAATACGACTGAGCTATATGCTGCGCAGAACTTCACGTTTGATGCCGTAACGGGTTATCTGAAATTTTCGTGGGCCGCCTCAACGCTGTTTGGTACACCCAATAGTTCAGGATCTAACTATACCGATCTCACTGCAAATTACGATACAGGCTTCTGGGGCCTCTCACTGAACGCACACGTTGGCTATCAGTTTGTTGCTGGAAAATTTGCCGACACAGGTATCTCCAACAGTAGCCTTTTCTCTTACACAGACTGGAAGCTCGGTGTCACGAAAGATTTTGGTAGCGGCTTCTCAGGATCGATGGCTTATATCGGCACGAATGCTAAGGATGGCTCGTATGTGAACCCTCAGATGCAAAACTTAGGTAAAGGTGGATTCTTAATTTCACTGACCAAAACTTTCTAATTAAAGCTGCGCACCCCGCATCCCCGCTCGTTGCGCAGCTTCTGCGAGCAACCCACTTGCCTTAACCTCAATGCAAAATTGAGCAAGGATAGGCAAGGCTTCTGCTCGGCCTTTCGGAATACCGATCGCAATATTTTCACGGCCCCATGCACCTTCGAGTATTCGGGCACCTGAAATGCGATCGGACAGTTCAGACAAGATTGTTTTGTTGGTCGCAAAGGCATCGAGCCCATCTGACAGTATCAATCGTACAACTTCATCGAGGCCTTGCGTCGACACGACCTTAGCGTGATGAAACATTTTAGGCAAAGTCGCCTCTGAAGTGCTGCCTGCAGAGACACCCACCCTGATCCCGGGTGTATCGATCTCCTCCATGTGCTGCACCTGACAGTTCGGACCAACCAAGTAGGTTTGATCAGTGAATAATAAGGGCTCAGCAAATGCCAGATAGTCTGCGCGTACCGGTGTCGCATTGACGAAGACAAAGTCGATCTGATCAAGCTTTGCTTGAGCAAGAACTTCACCGTTCGTCGCAAAGATCACTGGATCAAAAGGAACGTTTAAATATTGAGCAAAAGCGCGTCCAAGCTCAAACCCCATCCCTCTCCACTCCTCGGGTTGATCGGATATGATCAATGAACCGGGACTACCCGGATAGAGCCCCACCCTCAATTTCCCAGTGGGTGCGAGCAGATGGGTCAGTCGTTCGTTCATCAATAAAACTCCAGTTCAAATAGCCTCTCAAACAATCTTCAAAGACTAGCAGTTAATTGCATATAATTTCAGCATTAGTTCAACAAAGGAGATCAACAATGGGTAAGACAATTCAGCTCAAAGCATCCGATGGTCACGAGTTCGACGCTTATATCGCCGAACCTGCTGGCAAACCCCGCGGTCTTGTCGTGATCGCGCCCGAAATCTTCGGTATCAACAAGCACATTCAATCCGTTGCGGATGGCTATGCTGCAGACGGTTACTTGACCGTTGCCCCGGCACTGTTCGATCGCGTGCAGCGCAAATACGATACAGGTTATTCACAACCGGAGATTATGGCTGGCGTCGAAGTCATGAAAAAAATGAGTTTCGATCATGCGATGCTTGATGTGGCTGCCGTACTTGAGTATGGCAAGACCGCAGGCAAAGCCGCCATTGTGGGTTACTGCTGGGGCGGTGTTGTCGCCTGGCTGGCTGCAAGTCGCGTATCTGGCTTTAGCTGCTCCGCACCCTATTACGGTGGCGGCATTCCTAACTTTCTTGAAGAAAAACCTAAGTGCCCAGTCATGTTTCACTTCGGTGAAACAGATCAATCCATCCCAATGGAAAAAGCCAAAGCGGTCGTTGCCGCCTATCCGAACGAGCAGGCGTTTTTCTACCCTGCTGATCACGGTTTTAACTGCGATCACCGTGGTTCATTTAATGCCGAGTCGGCAAAACTGGCTCGCGAACGTACGCTTGAGATGATTAGAAAATATGTCGGCTAAGACATAGGCAGCACAAGTCAAAGCGTAAGGGGGTGAAGATCGACATTCAATCTTCACCCCCTCTTCTTTTTTAAGACTAGCGCTTTCGTCAGATTGAACGAATGCTATTTTTTACCTGCGCTCAATCCTGGCAAATCAGAAACCTTTGCCACAGTTTCCAAAGACATCAACGCATCAAACAGACTGCGTGCCGAAAACTCAACTTGACCGACCGTGGCGCAGTCCTCAAACTTACTCCACAGATGCTCTCTACTCAGTGGCAAATCAGGACCACCACGGACGGCGACGACTTCTCGACTCTTGATCACCTGTCCATTTTTAAGTTTGATCGTTACCTGATCGAATGGTGAGTAGCCAGGCAAACTGGGATGCTCTGCTTCATCTGCCTCGACTGTGACCTTCTTCATCAAGTCCTGAATATCCTGACGCTGCACAAAGTCGTCGACGAGCTCATTCAAACCTGCCCGCTCAGCCACCACGCACGAGGCCATTGCAAACTCCATACTAAATTTTGCTTCGAGACCAGTTTGTGGATTGTGATTACGTAGCACCTTAGTGTTTCGAAAACTCGTCCGTGCGTTGATGCTCTCAATCTCATCAGGCTTTAGCGACTGCTCCACCACCAAGTCCAGCATGCCATCGAGTGCGCGATGCGTGCAAAAGCATAGTGGATACTTTTTGACTGACAACTTACTGACTGGAAGCTTCCAGACCTTGCCCACCTCAACCGGCGATGTCACATCAAAACGCGCTCCCGGCGAAACCGCCGACAAAAAGCCTTGTGGATGCTCGAGCGCGTCAAGCGAAGACGTAAACCCTGCACGGGCCAAGCGCGCCGCCAATACACCTGACTGAGCAGAGCGTCCCGCATGAAACGGCTTAGTCATCGTGCCGAAGTTCGCCATAATGCCGGCACTCTGAGAAGCGCCAAGCGAGATCGCCATCGCGCACTGCTCTGCATTGAGCTTATTGAGTGACGCACAGGCAGCCGCCGCACCAATCGAGCCGAGAATACCTGTTGGGTGCCAACCTTTGGTGTGATAGTGATCGGGGTCACGCCGTGCAAGCTCAGCCCAGACTTCATAACCGACCGCATAGGCCACCATCATTTCTCGACCGGTCGCGCCAATCGCTTGCGCTTCAGCCAAAATCGCCGGAACTAACACCGTGCTTGGATGACCTTTAAGTGCGACATCATCGAAGTCCAGCGCGTGCGCAGCCACACCGTTAATCCATGCAGCATCGGTGGCACTCGCGGTGCGTGATCCAAATACTAATGTCGAGGGTCCAGCAGGCGGAGCCAATACCTCAGTCAGAATGCGCGTAGGTGGTTCGTCACGCCCAGCAAGCATGACACCGACACAGTCTGCAAAACCGGTGTGAATCACATTCAGAGCACTCTCAGGAATCTGCTCATATTTAAGGTTCGCGGCAAATGCGCCGAGATCACGGGTGATGTTTGTCATGACTGATTCCATTTCAAGTACCTGCCGACAGAGATTCTTTGACCTTTTGACGCAAGCGATCAAGCGTACCGCCCTTCATCACCGATCCTGGCAATGGATGGCCAACAACCTGCTCAGCTAACAAAGCCGACTCGATCAACTTTTCCAGATCGATCCCTGTCTCGATGCCCATTTCGTGACACATGAAAACCAGATCCTCGGTACACACGTTGCCGGAAGCACCCGAGTGTGACGCGAAAGGACAACCTCCTAGACCCGCAACAGCCGCATCAAAGATGGCCACTCCCATCTCCATGCCGGCATAGGCGTTGGCAATCCCCATGCCGCGCGTATCGTGCAAGTGCAAAGACAGCTGCAAGTCAGGGAACTTGTTGCGCACTGCACCCACGACTGTACGGATCGAGCCTGGCGTCGCCCACGCCATGGTGTCAGCAAGAGAGAGCACTTCAAGTTTGAAGTCATGCTCTGCAGACAAATCATGAAATGTTTGAATCATTTCCAATATGCGAGATACTGGAATGTCACCTTCAAAATTACAACCAAATACCGCCATGATGCTCGCACGGTTGATCGGCACGTTGTAGTGCTTGAACATTCCGATCATTGAGCGCACCGCTTCAACGTTTTGCTCAAGCGTACGCTTCTGATTACGCAGCAAAAACTTCTCTGAAGCCGTCAGAGAAAGCGATCCCCGAATGTCCAGTTTTTCTGTTGCGATCGCCCGCTCGAGACCCTTGTCGTTTAACCATAGTGCGGTGTATCGCACACCAGGCTTACGTTTAAATCCCGCAACGATCTCAGGCGCGTCAGCCATCTGTGGCACGGCTTTCGGGCTCACGAAGGACGTGATTTGAATCTGCTCAAGTCCCGTTTCGGACAAGCTATCAATCAACTCAATTTTGCGTGAAGTTGGGATCGGTCCTTTCTCGATTTGCATGCCCTCGCGTGGGCCTTCTTCGAGAATACGTACGCGCTTTGGTAAGTCTGACATGTCTGCTCCTTTGTTTTTAACTGCATTCAGAGTAATACCAGCTCAAAGCCCATGTCAACGCAGCAGCGATCCGATTCCAACATGCGCTGTTGACAACACCAGAGCCACGCCCTAGGATGCCTGCAGAATAATGTGCATCAGCGTCTGAACTCTCGCCGGCGACAAAGAATGACGGGAGGTAATGCATACCAAGCTGCATTTTAAAAAATTAGTCCACCTTATGGAACTACTCTCACCCTGCTGGAGACATGATCAATTATTGATGCACGCAGTCCCAAGCGTCCTGATATTCCGGTGATGAAGGATGTCGGCTGACAAGCTGACTGCAGCCCTTAAGAGCGTTTCAGAAACACCTGAATTCAAAAAACTCCTAGAAAAATATAATCTAGACTGTGCGTACGAAGACGGCAAATTAGTTCAGTCTAAATTTCCAGCCGAAATCGAGTGGTACAAGAAGTACTTTAAAGACGCTGGCGTCATGAAATAACTCATTATCTGGATAAAAAATGAATCAAAAAACTGCCCAATCGATCCATTGGGATGCCGAAGCAGATGTTGTCGTTGTTGGATTTGGTGGCGCTGGCGCAGCGACTGCAATCACTGCAGTCGAGGCGGGCGCCTCGGTCATCATGTTGGACAAAGCACCTGAGGGCCAAGAAGGCGGTAACACCCGCGTTGCCGCTCAAGGCTATCTGAACACGTCAACACCCGAAGGGGCTGCCACCTATCTAAAAGCGCTGTGTGGCCCTTACACCGTGCCTGATGACATGGTCGAAGTATGGGCAAAAGAGATGTGCCTGAATAACGAGTGGCTAACTTCGATTGGCGGTGACCCTCAAGAACATCAGCACGGCACGGGTATTGAATTTCCAGACTTGCCTGGCTCTGACTCCGTGCATAAATTCCACCACGGCGATATTCTTGGCTATTCAAAAACGTGGGAAATGCTCGCCGAGGCCGTCAAAGCTCGCCCAATCGACGTACGGTATGAGTCCCCGGGTCAGAAGCTCATCCAAGATCCCATGACACAAGAAGTCTTGGGCGTTGTCGCAGAACACAAAGGTCAATCTCTCAACATCAAGGCTAAGAAAGGCGTGGTGCTGACCTGTGGTGGTTTTGAAAACAATCAAGAGATGATTCGCAACTACCTGACAGGCGTGCCTTACTGCTACACCTCTGGAAGTCCTTTTAACGAAGGCGATGGTATTCGTATGGCCATGGAGCTTGGCGCCGACCTCTGGCACATGAATAATTTTGCTGGTCCTTCGATGGCGCTGAAAGTTGCAGATTTTCCAACGACGTTCTCCATGGTTGCCCTGCACTTTTCGCACGAACCAAAAGGTGGCATGGTCATTGTCGGTCCAGACGGCAAACGCTTTACCGATGAAAAATATAAAACACGTCACGGCAAGGTCGAACATCATGGCAAATGGTATGCACTTCGCACGCCATGCCCAATGTATATGATTTTTGATCAGGCGATGATCGAAGATGGTCCAATCTATGACGGCAAGCCCACACACGGTTGGACGCAGATTATGAGCGGTTACAGCTGGAGCAAAGACAATCAAGCTGAACTGGCAAAAGGCTGGATCAAATCAGCGGCGAGTCTTGCTGAGTTGACGAAAAAGCTTGAGTTGCCAGAAGGCAGCCTCGACGGGACAATCAAGCGCTGGAATGAACAGTGTGCCAATGGACGCGACGAAGACTTCGGTCGTGACAAGATGGTGCAAGCCTTTGGTGCGGGGCCATTCTATGCGGTTGAACTTTCACCTTCGATGCTGAACACCCAAGGTGGACCACGTCGCAATGCCCGCGCTCAAATCGTGCGCCCAGATGGCACGCCGATTCCCCGTTTATATAGCGCAGGTGAGCTCGGCTCGATCTTCAGCTATCTCTATCAGGGTACAGGCAATATCGGCGAGTGTTTTGCCTTTGGTCGTATTGCCGCACGGAATGCAGTCGCAGACAAAGCGTGGACTTAATCACGACCGACTGAATTAAGCGATCCCTGCATGCGCTGCAAGGATCGCTCAAGTTTTACTTTGAAGCAGGTGTGTATTTGCCACTGAGTTGTGGCGTGTGCACACCCGCTTCTTTTGCCATCTCACGCTGTAATCGCGTCTGACGCGCCCACGTACGCTTCAAGTCATCGCGTACAGTAAAGGCCAGACGTCCAAGACCTTCGGTCTCGATTTCGATGTGATCACCATCCATAAATGGATTCAGGCCGCGATGATTTGTCCCTGTGGCCAAAATATCGCCAGGCTCCAGCGTATGGATCGATGTGACCCACTCAATGCAACGCGGGATGTTGTGCGCCATATCATCCGTATTAAAGTCCTGCATCAGCTGACCATTATTCCAGAGGCGAATCTGCAATTTTTGTGGGTGAGGAATTTCATCAGCGGTCACAATGTAGGGACCGATCGGTGCGAACGTATCGCGGGACTTCATCTGAAAAAATACATTGCCTTCGGGACCAAGACCGCGCGCGGATCCATCAACAAAGTTCACATACCCAAACACATAAGACATGGCATCTTTGGCGCTGACATTCGTCGCCCGCTTCCCAATCACTAAGGCCACCTCCGCCTCACCTTCAAAAATAGTGGCGGGTACATCGGGCAAGACCATCTCGTCGCCGTGACCAATGATGCTCCCGGGCGCTTTCTGAAAAGCATTGATGGGCGCAGGTGCCGTGCGTGTTCCATTTTCCATGTAGTTCACCGCCATGCAGTCGATATGACCGGGCTTGGGCAACGGGGGGCGAATACGTACAGAGGAGACTGGCACACCAGTGCTCTTTTGAACAAAGGTCTCGATGGCGGGACGATATGCATCAAAATGTTCAATGAGGCCATTAATCAAATCGTGCGGCCCCATATGTGGGATCTCTTGGACAACAGATGAAATATCGACGACGTGATCGCCTTTCAAGACACCTAATTTGAACGCATTAAAAAAAAGAATTTTCATTTGTCTTCTCCGTGTTGTCGCGTGTGTCGTGATGTCGCACCCGTCGCGCTGATTGCATCGATCGTATCGATTGTATTGATCGCACATCCATTGAAGCACCAATCTTTACCCACAACACGTCCATATTTTGAAAAAACGCACGCTTTCAGAGCATGAGTCAAAATCCCTGTGATTCACCCAATTCTTTATGCTAGGATCAATCGGATCTGTCATAAAAAGAACAGACATCGATAAAAACGGACATCAAGTGAGACAAGATGAAGAGTCAAGACAATAGGGGAAGAGCTGCGTTCGCTCTCAAGATTTCAGCCACCTGCGCTTGGATCATGACGGGCGCTTGCGTTGCACTGAGTGCCGTATCGCTCACGGCGACTGCACAGCCGAATCAAAATTTCCCAAATAAACTAATCAAAATCGTCGTGCCTTTCGTGCCGGGTGGTGGGTCGGATAGCGTGGCACGTGTACTTGCCAAAGGGATGACTGAACAGCTCGGCCAACCGGTTGTGGTCGAAAACCGAGGCGGTGCAAACACCATTATCGGCACGGACTATGTCGCAAAAGCAGAGCCTGATGGCTATACGTTGCTAGTATGCACAACAGCTTTTGCCACCAATCCAAGCATGTACAAGTTGCCCTTTGATACCGTCAAGGATTTTGCACCTGTCACGATGTACATGGGTGCTGCTCTTATTCTCGTGATCAACCCAAATATTCCAGCCAACAATCTCAATGAACTGATTGCATTGGCAAAGGCAGCGCCCGGCAAGTACACCTTCGCATCCTACGGTGCCGGTGGGCCTGGGCACTTAGCAGGTGAGTTGTTCAAACAACTCGCCGGCATCGACCTTTTACATATCCCCTACAAAGGAAGTGCACCCTCGATCGCCGACGTGGTCTCCGGTACGGCATCCATGTCTTTTGCTGTGCTGCAACCAGCCTTGCCACTGATCAAGTCTGGGCGTCTGCGCCCAATCGGTGTGGTCATGTCCGAGCGCGCCAGCCAACTGCCTGATGTCCCCACCATTGGCGAAACACTGCCTGGCTTTTTAATTACTGGGTTCAACGGGCTCTGTGCGCCAACGGGTACACCACCCGCCGTCCTCAACAAGCTCAATGATGCCATCACCAAAGTGGTGACGACACCCGCGATCTACGAACAGCTTGTTAACGCGGGTAACCCTGTACTGACGCGCCCTCTACCTCCTAAAGAGTTTGCAGAGTTCGTCAAGTCCGACATCGAAAGATGGCGCAAGATCGTGACCGATGGAAAGGTCACCCTTAACTAACCAGGTCAAGGTATATATCCATATATGTTGCCCTGACTCTATATCTTTTTTCTTTCAAAGAGGTTCAGCATGTCTGGTCTTTCTGAGGCACTCAAAAAATATGTTGGCATGCAATCCGAAACCGAGATTGCATGTGATCCTGTCGAGCGCGGCGCCGTCAGACGCTATGCACAAGCCATCATGTACGAAGATCCTATTTTCAATACTGCCTGCGAAAATAATGCTCTTTTCGGCGGCCCCGTCGCGCCACCCCTGTTTCCAACGCACCTGTTTCGCCGGGCGTTCGGTGAAGCGGATCCAATTCAAGAAAATGCCCGCAATCCAGACTTCGATGGCATTGTTGCCGCAACGAGTTCGCAAGGGCTGCCTGCGATCGAACCTTTAGCCGGCTACGCGCTGCTCAATGGCGGCTCAGAGATTGAGTTTTTCCAATATGCGCGGCACGGCGATACGATCAAGCTGACGTCTCGTTATGCCGACATCACCGAAAAAGAAACCAGTAAAGGTCCGATCATTCTGGTCGTGACAGAGTCAGAGTATCGCAATGGCGCGGGTGATTTACTCATCCGTACGCGACGCACACAGATCCGGAGGAAATGACATGGCGCTCGGCAAAACACCACATTTCGAAGATGTCGCCATTGGTGTCGATATCCCAGGTCTTGAAAAGGGCCCGCTCACAACAGCACATTTAATGCGCTGGTCGGCAGCAATGGAAAACTGGCACAAGATTCACTATGACAAGCCCTTTGCGATGGAGCATGACAAATTGCCTGGCTTGCTGATTAATGGTTCGTTGAAACAGCAATTCGTGATGCAACTTCTGGCCGACTGGGCAGGACCCCAAGGCTGGCCCTGGAAGGCAAGTTTCCAGTTTAGGGCAATGAATCTAGTCGAAGAAACCGTCCGTGTTTGGGGACGAGTGACCGGCAAACGCGAAGGGCCTGATTTTGGTTTGATTGATATCGAGCTCGGTATCATCAATGATGCAGGCAAGGAATCGACACCCGGAACAGCAACGGTTGCGCTTCCTTATAAAAACGGCAAACCAGTGCCCTATCCATTTGTTCCACCCAAGCTCTAGACAACAATGAGAGAGGCTGCAGGCATGGATAAGACGCATCCAGACGGCGCCTTGACGGGTCTACGCGTTCTTGATCTGAGTCACGGCATCGCCGGGCCTTTCGCGGCTCGGCTGCTCGGTGACCATGGCGCAGAGGTGATCAAGATCGAGCGGCCCATCAAAGGTGATTTTGCTCGAACACTCCCCCCCCTCAAGGACAGCGCACCTGAACCAGAGCGCAGCTTATTGTTTCAATATCTAAATTGGAACAAGCGCAGCCTTGCCCTCGATTTACGTCTAGTTGAAAACAGACCTTTATTGCAACAGCTCATCGAACAAAGCGATATTGTCGTCGAGAGCTTTAGGCCCGGTCGACTTGAGCAGTGGGGACTAAGCGTCGATCAGATGCTTGAGTGGAAACCCAATCTCGTCGTGACTTCGATCACTAACTTTGGTCAGACAGGCCCCTATGCCCAGTTCGCCGCAAGCGACCTCACGCTGCAGGCCTTGAGCGGCATCATGCACATTAGCGGTCAAGTCGATCGCGAGCCGCTTAAGCACGGTTTATCGCAATCTTTTTATTGTGCGGGCCTGACAGCGGCCTATGCAGCCATCATGGCTTACACCGCTGCACACGCGGATGGGTGTGGCGAGCATGTTGATGTCTCTATTCACGAGTGCCTCGCCTCTGAGCTTGTTCTCAATGAGTCTTACTACGCCTTTCTCGGTGCGGTACAGGGGCGACGCGCCGTTGTCCAAGATCCCTTTGCAGGTGAGCCCATTCTGACCCGCAAAGGTTACCTTGCGTTCCAAACCGGTGGCGGAGCACCTGTTGAAACACTCGCAGAGTTATTTGATCGTCCTGAGTTCAGAGAAAAACGCTTCGCGAGTCCCCCTGAGCGCGAGAAACGCGTACCGGAAGTCAAAGCCTTACTTGAAGAATGCGTAGCAAACCGCGACGCAAAGGAAGTATTTCTAGCGGGCGCACAAAAGCGTCTTTTGCTCGGTGTGGTTCAAAGCGCAGAGGATCTGCTTGCCTGTGAACATCTTAAGGAGCGTCAGGCGTTTACTGAACTCGAACATCCCGCGACGCAAACCACACTGCGTATGCCTGCCGAGCTAGCCAAACTCTCACTCACTCCCACCTCGGTACGCAGACGAGCTCCCTTGTTAGACGAACATCGTGCTGAAATTCTCGCACAGCTTCGGAGCGCAATATGACCCCTACACCATCACTGCCACTGACAGGCATGCGGGTTCTTGATTTGTCGTATGTATTCGCCGTGCCATACATGGCAGGACTACTGAGTGACTTAGGTGCTGAGGTGATCAAGATCGAAGCGCCTCACAAGCTTGATCAAACGCGCGGTCGTGCCTTTGGCCCCTATCTGGACAATGATCCTGCTTCAGATCCATGGAATCGCTCCGGCATCTTCTATGTCGTCAATCGCGGTAAACGTTCACTCTCACTAGACCTAGGACAGGCTGAGGGACAGGCTATTTTTAGAGAGTTAGTCTTAAAGAGCGATATCGTCCTCGAGAACTACACGCCACGCGTGATGCGCAAATGGGGCTTGAATTACGACGAGCTCAAGAAAATTAAACCATCGCTCATCATGCTGTCGAATACCGGCTATGGCTCGACGGGGCCGTGGTCATCATTTCCCAGCCAGGGCACCACACTCGAAGCCACAATGGGGATCACTTTTTATACGGGCTATCGTGGTGACAAGCCATGGAAAGTGGGTCAGTCCTACCCAGACTTCATTGCCTGCTGGGCTGGCCTGAATGCCTTGTGGGCCGCAATTGCCCACATGCGAAAAACCGGTCAGGGTCAGTGGATTGATGTCGGCATGTATCAGCTTGGTGTCGCGATGATGCCCGAACCGCTCATCCAAAAACAACTAGATGGCACCGAGCCTATTCGTATGGGTAACGAGCATGCAGAGCACGTGCCAAGCAATCTGTACCCAGCACGAGGACAGGACCAATGGATCGCGCTCACTGTTGAAACAGACCATCAATGGCGAGCGCTGACCTCACTGATGCAGCGACCTGAGCTTGCCAATGACCCACGCTATGTCACGGCTGCAGCACGGCGATCCAACCGCGAGGCGGTCAACGCACTTGTGGCAGAGTGGTGCTACACGCACGAGCCAGCAGTACTCTTCAAGCAACTTCAGGGCTGTGGTATTGCATCAGGGCCAGTGTTAAACAGCAGAGACTTATTGCAAAACGAACATCTTCAACATCGCCAGTTCTATGAAGCGGTTCAACATCCAGAGCCCATCGGCGTGCGTCCCATTATCGGACGCCCCTACAAACTGAGATTCCGTGATGCCCGCATCAAAAAATCGGGCCCTCGTTTTGGTGAAGACAACGATGCCATCTTGCGCGATATTCTCGGGAAAACCCCTGAACAAATTTCTGCACTTAAAGCTTCTAATGCAGTGTGTGATCTACCCACGAACCCCGGTATATCCGGCACGATGGATACACAGTCGATGCTAAAACAAGGAACGCTTGCAGCAGTCGATCAAGACTATCGAGCTCTGAGTCTTGCGCAGCGACAGGAATCAAAATGAAAGAGTTTAAAGAAAATCCCGTCCACCCTTATCGCTGCATCATCAGGAGAGCCTACCGTGCAAGGAGTCAGTAAGAGTCACGGATATATTGGGGCAGGTATGTTCGGTGCCTTGCTATCTGCAGGCTATCTGCGCATGACGCTTGATCTACCGATGGGCGAAATGGATCAACCAGGTGCTGGCGTTTTTCCGCTATTGGTGGCGGGCGTACTTTTCTGTGCAAGCGTTTCAGCGATTTGGGAAGGATGGCGCAATCGGAAAACAAATACGCGGCTTGACTTGCCCGAAGGCGAAGATCGCCTACGTTTGTTCAAATTGATTGGTTTACTCGCCATCTATTTCATCGCGATTCCATGGCTGAGCTTTTCACTCAGCAGTGTCATCTTTTGCACACTCATCATTCGGTTACTGTCAGATCTCACTTGGGCACGCGCGAGTCTCTATGCCCTCATCATGAGCGGTGCAGTCTATTTGATTTTTATATATTTACTTAAAGTCCCAATGCCTGGCGGCGTTCTCATCGATTTATTCAGGACCTGACCCACATGGAAGCGATCGACGGCATTCTCTATGGACTTGGAGTGGCACTCACTCTGAACAATTTACTCGCAGCATTGGTGGGAGCACTTGCTGGAACGCTCATCGGCGTGCTGCCGGGGCTCGGCCCGACCGCAGGCATCGCAATGATTTTGCCCTTAAGTTATGCGCTGGACCCCACCAGCGGACTGATTATGATGGCAGGCATGTATTACGGTGCCATGTATGGCGGCTCAACGACTGCGATTCTGATCAATATGCCGGGCGAGTCGGCTTCTGTCATCACCTGCATCGATGGCTACAAGCTCACTAAAAAGGGCCGTGCAGGCTCTGTCCTTACAATCGTGGCGGTCGGCTCGTTCATCGGCGGTGGCCTCTCCGTCATCGGAGTGATGCTCTTCGCACCGCCACTCGCCAATGTCGGCCTGCTCTTTGGGCCCGCAGAGTTTTTTGCACTGACAGCAGGTGGCCTACTCCTTTTTTCACGTATTTCAGGTGGCTCTTTCGCAGCCGGTATCTTTCCAATGGCGATTGGTCTCATGCTCAGTACGGTCGGCCAAGAGATGGTGACTGGCGCCGACCGCTTCACCTTTGGCGTGACTGACTTGACCCTCGGTGTGGAGCTCGTTGCGTTAGTGGTGGGTCTATACGGCGTTACTGAAATCATGTCGGTCGTGGAGTCCCTTAAAAAGCAAGCCAAGCCTGTCCCAGTCAAACTCAAGGAAATGTTCCCCTCACGCGAAGAATGGCGTCGCTCATGGGGGCCTTATGGTCGCGGTACCGCGATTGGTTTTGCGTTGGGTCTGTTGCCTGGGCCCTCAGCCACCATGGCGAGTTTCGCCTCTTATCGTCTGGAAAAAGGCGTTTCCAAATACAAAGAGGAATTAGGTGAGGGTGCGATCGAAGGTGTCGCAGGTCCGGAAACTGCGAACAACGCCGCAGCCACCTCTTCGATGGTCCCGTTGCTCGCACTGGGCATTCCATTTGGCTCTGTGACAGCATTGATGTTGGCGGCCATGATGGTACACGGTGTGCAACCAGGCCCAATGATGATGAGCACGCATCCCGAAGTCTTTTGGGGTGTCATTGCCTCAATGTTGATTGGTAACGCCATGCTGGTCGTGTTGAATATCCCATTGATTGGCTTGTGGGTCAGTCTGTTACGGGTGCCCAACCATATTTTCTTGCCTATTATTTTGATGGTCGCCACTGTCGGTTGCTATAGCGTACGCAACAGCATGGTGGATGTCTATATTTTGCTTGCCATCGCGTTGATTGGTTATGTTTTGCGTAAGCTGGACTTCCAACTCGCACCGTTGGTCGTAGGCGTCGTACTTGGACCACTCATTGAGAAACACCTGCGCGAGGGACTTTTCATGAGCCTCGGAGAAGTGTCAGTGTTCTACACCAGCCCAATCGCCATTGGGATCTGGACCGTAGTCATTTTGGTGCTGCTACTCGAACCGCTTCGCCAAGTCTGTGCGAAGCTGTTCGGTATCAAAATTAAAAAACTCATTCCTGAGAGTTCTGAGTAACCTCAGTACAGGGGCGTTTTAACCACCCGGAGCCGCTTCGACCTTCACCCAGCCCGGATCCAGTCCAATCGCACCCTGTTCGGCGAGAGACTGGATCTGTGTTGGCGAGTAACCCATTTCAGCCAATACCTCTGCCGTATGTTGTCCCAGCCTTGGCGGAGGCAGGCGTACAGCACCCGGAGACTCGCTGAACTTAATCGGCAGTCCTGCCATCTTCATCATGCCAAGACCTTCGAGCTCCATTTCCTGAATCATGTCACGCGCTTGAACCTGAGGCTGAACGGCGACCTTATCGATCGTATTGACAGGCGAGCATGGCACATCATTTTCTTTTAGTCTCTTTTCCCAATACGACAGTGGTTGCCTGATGATTTCAGTACCAATCAATTCGATCATAAGCTGCCGATTCAGCGAACGCATTTGTGGGCCGATAAATCTAGGATCCACCAACCACTCCGACTTCTCAAGTGCTACACATAAGCCTTTCCACATGCGTTGATTGAAAGCAGAAATCACGATCCATTGATCACTGGCTTGATAGGCACGATAGGTCGGACTTGTGAGTGCGCCACTGCCACTCGGCCCCGGCACCTCACCACTGGCAAAGTAACGCGTAAAAAACTGCGCAAGCATCGCCATATGCCCTTCGAGCAAGGAGGTCTCCACGCGCTGTCCGCGACCTGTTCGATGGCGCGTCTCAAGCGCCATCATCACACCGATTGCACCAAACATGCCTGCGCCCACATCGGCCACGGACATCCCCATCTTTGCAGGACTCCCTTCGGGGTCACCGGTAATACTCATCGAGCCCGCGTAGGCTTGCATGAACAAATCATTGGCAGGCTCTGTACTCAAAGGTCCGGTCGCGCCAAAGCCACTAATCGCGCAGTACACGAGACGTGGATTGACTCGCGACAAGCTTTCGTAATCAAGCCCCAATCGCTCAAGAGCCCCAACGCGATAGTTGTGCACGAGGACATCAGCGTTCTCGATTAACGTTCGAGCAATCTGCACACCTTCCTGGGTTTTAAGGTCGATTGCCATCCCTCGCTTGTTGCGATTTGCAGCCGCATAGTAATAGCCCATCGACTCATGAAAAAAAGGCGACCAGGCACGACTGTCATCACCGACGCCTGTACGCTCAATTTTTATGACATCCGCGCCGTAATCACCGAGCAACATCCCACAAAAGGGGCCTGCCATCGCAACACTAATCTCAACGACTTTTATACCTTGGAGGGGTGCTGTCATCTCTGTCTCATCTGATTTTTTATAATTCGTTTTTGTAGCGCAACATTATTTCTTCGTGCGTTTCGAAAATACCCTCAATCGCAGCCTGTTCATTAATCATATCGACCATCGTCGGTAAGCAGGCACGATCGATCTGACTAGAAATGTCCCACAATTTAGAGCGCATAAACGCTTTGGCGCAATGCAGGTACGCTTGCTGAACAGCCACATGGATCACTAACTTTGGAGCTCTGACTTCAGTCGTGCAGCAGGCGATATCCGTCGGGTCGATGCTGAGATGGGCACGACCATTCACGCGAAGTGTTTCATCCATACCGGGGATCACAAACAACAAGCCAATTCGGCCAGCGTGAATAATATTTTCAAGCGTATCGAGCCGATTATTTCCTGGTGAATCTGGGATCAAGAGATGAGTCGAATCTAAAACTTTGACAAATCCTGGTGCACCTCCCCGTGGGGAGGCGTCGAGCTGACCATCCAGACCGAGACTAGACAGCACCACAAAGGGCGACAACGCAATATAGTTTTTGCAGTGCCTATCCAGAAAATCCAACTGTTTTTTGACTGCACGCTCTTTGGGTGCCGGATATCTTTCCCTTAATTGTTCGAGCGTATCGATTCGCATCATCCTAATCCAGAGTCACTACTATTTTTCCAAAATGCTGATTGGCGCGCATGCGTGCGAATGCCTCTGCGATATCTTTAAAGGCAAAGGTGCTGTCAATCGGTAACGAAAGCTTGCCGGACTCGAGATGGGCACCCAAGTCACCCAACGCGAGTGAAGTAATGCTTCTGACCTCTTCGATGCTGCGCGTACGAAAGGTCACACCCGAATATTTAATGCGCTTGAGCGCATGCAAATCAAAATCAAATTCGGCGAAACGTCCCGCCAGACGACCCACGTTCACCACGCGACCCAACACGGCACACGCCTCAAGATTCTGCGTGGCAAACGGCCCTGATAGCTGATCGATAATCAGATTGACTCCCTCACCACCGTTTGCTTCGATTGCATGCTGTGGCCATTGTGGATCGCTATTATCAATCGCCACATCCGCGCCAAAATGAGTCAGCTGTGTACGTCGCTCAGCCGTGGTGGAGGTCCCAATGACGGTTTTAGCCCCCATTAACTTTGCGATCTGCATGGCCATCAAGCCCACACCAGAGGAGGCACCCTGCACCAATACCGTCTCGCCTTTGCGCAGCTCACCAACCGTCACAACGGCGTTATGCATTGTTTGCAAGGCAATCGGCAATGTGACGGCTTGTGAGTAGGACATCGCAGCGTTAGGAATATCCATCACTCGCCCCCAGTCCGCCACGGCATACTCTGCGTAGCCCGCCGTACCGGAACACATGACGCGATCGCCGGGTTTAAAGCCACGCACGCGCGCACCCACCTCAACGACTTCGCCTGCCCATTCCATACCGGGAATCGTACCGGCACCGCCGACACGACCGTGACTCCCTCCAGACAAGACACCTAAATCTGCACGATTCAAGCCACAGGCGTGTACTTTGACCAAAACCTGATCGGCGCCTGGCGAAGGCATGGCTGCCTCAGCGATCTCAAACCCACCATCTGTCAGAACGACTGCTTTCATTGGATTATTTCCTGTTGAGAGTGATGTGCATGCACATCACCGATTATTGCAAAGGGAATTCATTCTGGTTAATCACACTTCGCACTCATGCCACCGTCAACGATTAATTCGGTGCCCGTGATGAAACGTGCCTCATCCGAAGCGAGAAACAACACAGCATTCGCGGTATCACGTCCATCGCCCATAAAGGGCATCGGGATCCGCGCTTGACGACGTTTTAATAAAAGATCTGCATCACCAGCACTTTGCGTACCCGCGAGCGTCGCCTCCACGAGCGGTGTGTGAAGCTGGCCAGGCAACACGGTGTTGACGCGAATACCTTTCTTTGCGTACTCAACTGCCACCACGCGTCCAAACTGAATCACCCCCGCTTTCGCCGCAGCATATCCAACCTGCGGCGCACCGGTAAAACGTATGCCTGATGTTGATGAAATATTGACAATCGAACCCGCCGCTTTTTCTTCCATGATGGGCATCACATATTTGCACATTAGGAATACGGTTTTTAAATTGATATCGATTTGCTTATCCCAATTTTCCTCAGACAACTCAATTGGGCCACCACGCGAGGGGCCACCCACATTATTAACAAGTATATCGACTGTGCCATATTGCTTGAGACAGGCTGCAACCAAGTGTTGGATCGCTGCGCTATCAGTGACATCGCACGTGTACGGCGTGACGTCGCCGCCAGCCTGCTTGATGAGCGCCAACGTCTCATCCATCGCCGACATCTCTTTATCTACCGCAAAGACACGCGCGCCTTCTTGCGCAAAACGCACGGCAATCGCCCGTCCATTACCCCAACCAGGACCCACGCAGCCCGCGCCTGTCACGATTGCAACCTTTCCAGCCAAACGGCCCTGTGAATTGATCATCCTAGTGCCCCTCGTCCTAACGTGTGGCGGAAATGATGCCACCGTCAACGACGATGGTCTGTCCGGTGATGTAACGCGCCTCGTCGCTGGCAAGAAAAACCACCGCATGCGCCACGTCCCATGACTCACCCATGTAGCCCGCGGGTACCTGCTTGTGGCGGTGCGCCACAAAGCCTTCAAAATCACCTTTGGCGTACTTGTCTGCCAAACGTTTAACCAAGGGCGTAAACATCAACCCCGGTGCCACGCTATTGAGTCTCACGCCACGGTCCGCATAGATCACTCCGGTGGTTTTCATTAACTGCTCAAGTGCCGCCTTACCTGCGGCGTATCCAACCTGAGGCTTGCCAATGTATCGGTGCGCAGCGACCGAAGAAATACTGATGACCGAGCCACTGCCCTGTGCTGCCATCGTTGGGAGCACATATTTGCAGGCAAGAAATGCACCCTTAACATTGACGTCCATTTGATCATCCCAAGTCTCCTCACTCATGGAAACGGGATCACCTGGCTCTGAACGTCCGACGTTATTGACCAAAATATCAATGCGTCCATATTGAGCAAGACAGGCATCGACTAATTTTTTGACATCCACCGCCTGAGTCGCATCAGCCACCATGACATGTGCTGACCCCCCCTCCTCAGTGATGATG
>Ga0105051_10002469_pt1 | contig 23634 bp, 35 predicted proteins | sample FRY02_FD_78383 | JGI IMG/M metagenome (GOLD analysis project Ga0105051, IMG submission 78383) | Freshwater microbial communities from Lake Fryxell liftoff mats and glacier meltwater in Antarctica - FRY-02 (megahit assembly) | ecosystem: Environmental > Aquatic > Freshwater > Ice > Glacier... | reverse complement strand
GCGACTTATGGTGTGGCCGCTGTGGGTATTAATATCCCTCGTATTTTTAATCTGGTTCTTTTGGAGCCCGGAAAGAGCTTTGTCCGAGTTATACAAAGTATTGGGCGAGGTATTAGAAAAGCAGAAGACAAAGACTTCGTGCAAATTTGGGATTTAACTGCCAGTAGCAAATACGCTAAAAAACATTTAACAGAGAGAAAACGTTTCTACAAAGAAGCACATTATCCATTCACAGTAGAAAAGGTAAAATACTAATGCAAATATTAACACTTGATAATAAGATTTATCACCTCAATGACCTTCCAGATGAAATAGAAGACGACCTTAGATTTTCAGTAATGGACAATAGTGATCCATCGAATCCTGATTATTTTTATATTCCGTTAATTTTCTTAGAAAGTTTTACTGCTCCGGCAGCAGTATTACAAATAGGTCCCTACAGAGTTAATATGCCTCTTGATTGGTGCACTATTGTAGGAGATCCTGAAGGCCCTTCAATGGAAATTCTTCCACTGACAAGTTTAAATGATAGAGGTTTTAGAACTTTTACATTTAATCCTTTAAGTAGTTTTAGACCAGAATTTTTTGATGTTGATATCGTTGATGTCTATCAAGATGTTAAATGGTATTTTCCTAAAATGAAGCCAGGTCAATTGCTTTGCACTCCGTTAAGCAATGATCCTAAACCAGTGTGTGCATATTTTGTAAAAGAAGTTAGTAGGCAAAGTGAATTAGTTGATTACGGCCTGTGTTGGTAATATGAGCAGGCTTACACCAGGTGCATCATATTCTTATGAAAAAATTGATGGGGTGACATACGCACAGGAATTATCATCAACTGAAAAAATAATCATAGGGTGGGATTGGAGTTCAGATGACCAATTACTGGCGCCTGAACATATTAGATCAAAACTTGATGATATTAAAGAAAAGAATTTATGGAATGAAATTCGAAGAGTAGCCCGGACTAATGTTACCTTGCAAAAAGCATTAGACCAGTGTATAATTATACATCACCTCAGTAAAGACAACCCTAAACCACTAGATTGGCATCCAGTATAATGGCAGCAAAATTAGACATTGGCAAAGAACTAAGAGCAGTAAATTCTAGAAATTATGATTTCTATAATAACCTTACTGACGAAGAAAAGAAAGCATTTAGTCCGTATCTCCTAATGAGGTTCGTGGGCAATCCTCAGTCTGATTCTGAAACTTATGAATTTACAATTGATCGTGTTAACGAATTTGTAAACAAAAATCATTGGGAACTAAGCAAAGGTCATAAACCGTTGCTATGGAAAATGTTTGCAAGTTGCGGTACCGGCACGTCTTTGCGATATACATATCTTAAATCAGGTACGAAAGAAAAAGCAAACAAAATTGAAAAATTGTTAGAAGAACTGTATCCTGCTATGAAGATGAGTGATATTAAATTACTTGCATCTATGATGGACAAAAAAGATCGAGACGAACTATTTGATAAAATGGGTTTTGACAAAAAGCAACGGAAAGATTACGAGTGATTAAACTAGAAGAACAACCTTTTAACTGTGTACATTGCGGTAAGGCGTTTATGAAAGAAAAAACGCTAATTGCTCACATGTGCGAGCAAAAACGTAGAGTATTACAGAAAGAAGAAAAGCGAGTTCAGGTAGGATTTTTTACATACAACAGATTTTATCAACTAACACAGAATGCCAAAAAACAAAAGTCTTATTCTGATTTTTGTAAAAGCAGTTACTATAATGCATTTGTAAAATTTGGCAGTTTTATCAATAATGTTAATCCGTTATACCCTGAACGATTTATTGATTGGGTGATTAAAAGCGGAGTTAAATTAGATCACTGGTGTCGAGATGAATTATACGACAAGTATCTAGCGGATCTTGTAAAAATAGAACCTGCCGAAAGTGCAGTACAACGTAGTTTGCAATATATGATGGAATGGGCTGAAGAACAAAATGCAGAGTATACACATTACTTTAGATATGTAAGTGTTAATCGTGCAGTATATCATATTCGAGATGGAAAACTTTCACCGTGGTTAATTCTTAACTGTTCAGAAGGCGTTGAGTTATTGAGAAAGTTTAGCGACGAACAATTGGAAATAGTTGATAAAATTTTAGATTTTGGGTTTTGGTCAAAGAAATTTAAAGAAACTCCTGCTGATGTTGCATTGGTTAAAGAAGTATGTAGGGAGATAGGAATTGCCTGATATTGACTTAGACTTTGCTAATAGACAACTAGCATTAGATAAATTAACTCACATTACTGCATCTCGTGCCGAGAACGGAGATTTTAAAAAGCACAACACTGGCGTATATTGTCACGTTATTCCGTATAATCCATTAACTGGCCTATCTGCAATTGAGTATAAGAAAGCAGAAGATAGAGGATATTTTAAAATAGACTTTTTAAATGTATCTGCTTATCAAGGAATAAAAAACGAGGAACAACTTGAACAGTTGTTAAAAATTGAACCGCTATGGGATCTATTAGAAGATTCTGCGGTATGCGATCAGATGTTTCACATTAACGGATATCATAATATGATTGCTAAACTTAAACCTCGTAGCATTGAGCAGTTAGCCATGTTTCTTGCTCTCCTCCGGCCTGGTAAGAAACATCTCATCCCAGTATGCAACGAAAAAGGTTTCGATGCTATTGAAAATGAGATATGGGTTAAAACAGAAGATGCTTATTTCTTTAAAAAGGCTCATGCTGTTGCGTATGCTCATGTAATTGTGGTACAACTAAATTTACTATGTGAAAATATTAGTTACGGTTTTTCTTAACGTTTCTAACCAGTTGAATGCTTTTACGTTTAACTCGTTTTTCTGCAATTTCACCTAAATTTACAATTGGTCCAAATATTATTTCAACATCTTTACTGTTAAATGTTTTAACATATGGTCTAAAGTCTATCATATCCTGTTTTAAGAATATGTTGATTGGAATTTTTCTATTGGATTCCCACCACCATGTTTCTCCTAATTCTAGAAATAATTTTCTTTCTTCCTCAGAACGTATATCAGCATAACTATAGATGCTGGTAACATTGAGGTCGTAGTTGATTACTATTCCGATATATTCGTTAACCGATGTTTTTACACTGGTTATAAACGGAAAGTTTTTCTGAAAGTCGTCCTTACTGGTCATTAAAATAAATATATGTATGCAAAAATTACCAGTTTATTTATACTCCAATTTAATGCAAGTGCAATTAGATGTGGACAATAATACAAGGATAGATAGAACAATGTACCAGCGTGAACTAAAAATACAAAAAGGACTTAAAAATAAAGTTCAAATTCAAGTTAAAAATTCTGACCAGAAAACTGTTAGAATCAAAGCCGCTGGCGCAACTACCCAGGAAATTTCAACATCAAGCACAGAAATATTTTTAGATAGCACAACTGGCATTGTTGCAGGAATGACAGTTAACAGTAATAATGTGCTTCCGGGAACTTATGTTTCTTCTGTAAATGCAGATAGCGTTATTATTGCCAACCTAAATCCTGTTTACAACCTAGATACTGAGCAATTTCAATCACCTATATTAACTACAATCAGTTCGGGTACATCAATAGCATTCAATCAAAATTTTGTATTCAGCATGTTTAATGCTAACGAACAACGACTAGTTTTAGAAAAACAATTAGAAGTTTTAGATGACGGTGTCACAACAGCAACTCGAGGCATAGCCTTATTAACTTTAAACGAAAACGACACCCGATCTTTATCAAGCGGATATTACAAATACGGCATTACTCTAACAGACAGCGACGGCGGCAAATTACCATCATACTCGAATACCTACTACGGAATAGACGGTACGGTAAACTTAACACACGATTTATATCCTACATTAAAAGAGAGTGGTTCTGTCGTAAGTTTTCAAAGATTTGCAAATGAGCAGACTAATTTATACGAATTTTACACAGGCAATTTAAGAGCATATCCAGAACTAACACAAACAACAACAGCCGCTCTTTACCTTGAGAATTTTACAGGCACAGTGCTAATTCAAGCAACACTAGATAATAGTCCCGGTTCGTTTGGAAATTATGTAACTTTGGAAACAAAAACATATACTGGATTTACTGGAGTCGATTATGCTAATGCTGTTGGCAGTTGGAGCGATGTTAGAATAAAATGGATTCCGGATACTGACGGAACTTATAATCATTACAGTCCACAATTGCCCGGAAATCCTACTCCAGGAACTGCATATTATCCAAACGGAAAAGTTGACAAAGTATTGTATAGAAGTTAAAATATATGCATGAACCTCATACAATCAACTGTACAAACTTTCTTACCTGGTAAAAGAAAGGCTACTCCTAGCGGTTGGACAAGTTTTAATGCAGTCTGCTGTCACAATAGAGGCGAAAAAACAGACACTAGAAAACGTGGCGGGGTTCTTTTTAACGAAGAAGGATTTCAATATCACTGCTTCAATTGTAATTTTAAAGCAGGATGGAGCCCGGGCAGACTACTAAGTAAGAATACAAAAGACCTGTTTCGTTGGATGGGTATGGCCAATGACGAAATAACCAAATTAAATCTAGAGGCATTGCGATCTAAAGAAGACGCAGAGGTAGTAAAAACCCCAGTTATAAATTTTAACCTAGAGCCAAGATTGCTTCCTAAAGATAGCAAGCCGATAATTGAATGGTTAGAAGAAGATCCTAATTCGGATGTTATTGCCTGTGCTGATTATATAGTTAATCGAGGTATGGAATTAGATTGGTACAACTGGCATTGGAGTCCAGAAAATGGTTATAGAGATCGATTACTTTTGCCCTTCTACTGCAATCAAGAGACAGTAGGATGGACTGGAAGAAAGATAACTGAAGGTAAACCAAAATACCTAACTGATGCACAGGCCGGATATGTATTCAACGTAGATCCGCAACAAGATGATAGAGAATATGTATTAGTAGTAGAAGGACAGTTTGATGCCATTGCAGTAGACGGAGTGGCAATTATGCATAACGAACCTAATGCAACACAAATAGCAAGAATAAAAATGTTGGGTAAAACAGTTATTGTAGTACCGGACAGAGATAAACCCGGGGCAAAAATAATAACAGCGGCATTAGAAAATGAATGGGCGGTTAGTATTCCGCCGTGGGAATCAGATATAAAAGATTGTGCCGATGCAGTTAAGAAATATGGTAGGCTATATACACTACTTACAATTATTAACTACAAAGAAACGAACAAGATAAAAATACAACTACTAAAGAAAAAACTAGAAAACTTAGATGAATAAACCAAACTATAATGCAGAGATGCAAAAACTGTATCTCGAAATGTTTTTAGGAGATGCAGAAACTTTTGTACGCTGTCAAAACATTTTCGATCCGGAAAACTTTGACAAGCGTTATCAAGATGCGGCAACCTTTATTACCAAATATGTTGACGATTACAAGGTAATGCCAGAAGTTACCATTGTTAATGCATCTACTAGTAATTCGTTCGAATCTGTTGCGCTTGCAAAGGAAAACTATGAATGGTTGCTAAATGAATTTGAAACTTTTAGCAGGCATAAAGGCCTTGAGAGAGCGATTCTTAAATCAGCAGATATGTTGGAAAAAGGTGAGTACAATCCGGTTGAGAAACTGATTAAAGACGCTATTCAAATTAGTTTGAGCAGAGATATGGGAACTGATTACTGGGATGATCCTCGTGCTCGATTGTTGCGAATGAAAGACAATAATGGACAGATTTCAACTGGCTGGCCAAGCATTGATAGAAAGTTATACGGTGGTTTTAAAAGAGGCGAACTTAATATTTTCGCTGCCGGGTCAGGTGGCGGCAAGTCATTGTTCTTAGCAAACTTAGGTGTAAACTTTTCACTTGCCGGTTTAAATGTTGTCTACTTTACATTCGAACTTTCGGAAGAGTTAGTAAGTATGCGGATTGACTCGATGATTACCGATATTGCAGCCAAAGAAATTTTCCGCAACATTGATGATGTAGAAATGAAGGTTAAGATGACAGGTCGACGTGCCGGTGGAATGCAGATAAAGTACATGCCTTCAGGTAAGAATTGTAACGATTTGCGGTCATATTTAAAAGAATTTCAGGTTAAAACAGGAAAAAAACCTGACATTATTTTAGTAGACTACTTAGACCTTATGATGCCGCTATCTGTTAAAGTTAGTCCAAGTGATCTGTTTGTTAAAGACAAATATGTATCAGAAGAACTTCGTAACTTTGCTATGGAAACGCAGTCAGTAGTAGTCACTGCGGCACAGTTAAATCGTTCAGCAGTTGAGGAAGTTGAATTTGATCACAGTCACATCAGCGGGGGCCTGAGTAAGATTCAAACAGCAGACAACGTTATTGGTATCTTTACAAGCCGAGCAATGCGTGAGCGAGGCCGCTATCAAATTCAGTTTATGAAAACTCGGTCATCAAGCGGTGTTGGTCAAAAAGTTGATTTGGAATTTAACATTGATACATTACGCATTAATGACCTAGGTGAAGAAGCAGAAGAGCAAAGTTTTGCAAGTCAGCGTAGTGCAGCAAGTAGTGCGCTAATTGACGGGTTAAAGAAAACAAGTTTAGTAACTAGTACTAACGTAGATCCCGAAACAGGCGAAATAGATCCTACAAAAGGAATGCCAGTTTCTAAGATTGCAAAATCGAGCATGCCTACAAGAAATGCTAGAGATATGTTAAATGCGTTTAGTCCCGAAAAAGACTAAAACCAATTAGATATATTATTTTTGGTAATATAATCAATTCCGTGTATCCATTGATCTTCTTCGTTTAAATGAAACACTGCCTCTATTGTAGCAGGAGCATCTACCCAACTATCGGCAGGACTCCATGGCTCTTGACTAAAATATTCTCCGTCAAGTTGTTTAGGTGCCCATTGGCATATACCCAAGCATGTTCTAAATAATGCAGGCCCTTCGTTACCTGCAATTGCGGCCAGTATAGATATGTCAGTAGTAACACCTATATCTTTGGTAATTTGCATTGTAGTAGGTGCAGTCCAATCTAAGGTATGTACAATATATACTCTATTAGTGTCTACCGGACCTCCTATATAGACCTTATCTTCTTTTTTAGAAAGTATTCCAGTTTGCCGCATTATATGATCTAATGTAATTTTTTCGGTAGGTTTATTGACTACGAGACCCCACGATCCTGTCGGACTGTGTTTTCCTACTATGATAACAGATTTGGAAAAATAAGTATCTGCGTTATTTGGGCGAGATGCAATAATTTGTCCGGTTAGGTCTTTCTTTTCAATCATTGAAATATTTACCGGAAATAAATAAAGATATGAGCATGTTTGAATATACTGATCCTATCGAGATCCACAGCACCTTAAATCCTGTATTATGGAAGGACGATCACTTACGATCTAATGTAAGAGTTGCACTATTAAAAATTGCAAAAGAATTTTATGCATTTTTAGATTTAGATGTTACTTTGTTAAATTTAGTAGTTTCAGGTAGTCAAGTTAATTACAACTATACCAAACATAGCGATTTAGACCTACACCTAATTGTTCCCTACAGTCAAGTTAACTGCGACGTTGCAGTAGACGAATTGTTTGATGCAAAACGCAAACTCTGGGCACAACAACATGATATTAATATTGCAGGTGTTCCTGTTGAACTATATGTAGAAGATGTAGACCATCCTCCAGTTAGTAGCAGTTACTCTGTTATCAAAGGTGAATGGATTAATCGTCCTACTCAAGATGCAGTCAAATATGACAAACCAGAAGTAGAACGAGTATTTGCTATCTGGGAACGAGCAATTGACGGTGCAATTGCTACGGGAAATTTAGAAATGTGTCGCAATATTAAAGACATGTTAAAAATGTATCGTAAGGCTGGTCTTGCACAAGCAGGTGAATTTGGTGTCCCTAATCTAGTATTCAAAGCACTGCGTAACGACGGACAAGTAGGCAAACTCATGGATGCGATTGGTAAATTACACGATAGACAAATGAGTATATAAATGTTATAATATAGCATGAATACAATTTATTTAGACATGGACGGTGTAGTAGCCGATTGGAACGCAGGCGTTGGAGACTTTATCGGTTACAGGCTTGATGATCCTACTGCTATGTACTCTCCTAGTGATTGGGAAAAAATCCGTAATAATCAACGCATATTTCGACAGTTACCAAAAATGCCACAAGCAGACGACATGGTTAATCTTGCTCGTCAATTTAGAGATGAAGCAGGATATGAACTATTATTCCTAACTGCTATTCCTCATTACAACGATGTACACTGGGCGTTTTGGGATAAAGTACTTTGGGCACAAGAGAGATATCCTGACATTCCTGTTCACTTTGGACCTTACTCAGAAGACAAACAAAATCACTGCAAGTCAAGTGATATTCTTGTTGACGATAGAATTGATAACTGCCAACAATGGGAATCTGTAGGTGGCATTACTGTTCGTGTAACCAAGGACTATCAGAAAGCCCTTGATCAAGTTGCGGAATTATTTTTAGAAGCAAGAAAGGTACAGTAATGAAACGAGTATTTTTACTATTAGTTTTAATATTTGCATTAGCCGGGTGTGTTACTACCGATACTCTTCGGTATAAGCAACTAAATCCGCTACCAACCCAAAAGCCCAAAGAAGTATCATTAATCATAAACACATATGCCCTCGAAAACCCGAGTCCTACAGTGATATATGCACACGGTTGCTCCGGGCTTAATGGTGCATATTTAGATTGGAAAAATAAATTAAATGACTGGGGCTACAATGTCGTACAGCCAGATAGTCTGCGAAGTCGAGGATTCAATACGGCTTGCAGCAGTAGTGGTCTCGTAAATGTTACCAATAATGACAGACTTGAGGATGTACTAAAAACTGCGGAATGGGTCAAGAAACAACCTTGGCATAAAGGTAAAGTTGGTGTAATTGGATATAGCATGGGAGCAGTTGCAGCATTAAATTTGGCCGGGGACGGGGGAAATCTTTACATATTTAAATTAGAAACTCCTAGGGATGTGTATCAAAATATAAATATTTCAGCGGCTGTTGCATACTATCCGTCCTGCAAACCGGAACATGTCAAAGCCAAAATTCCAACTTTAATTTTAGTTGGTGATTCAGATGACTGGACACCTCCATTTTTTTGCGATTATCTCGCCAATGAAAATCCGAATATCGACTTAAAAATTTACCCTAGCGTTCATCACGGTTTTGATACACCTGGATTAAATTACATTAATCGTTACGGGTATACGATTAAGTACGATGCCAATGCAGCCCAGGACGCTGAGAAGCGCACAAAAGAATTTTTCGAAAAACAATTGAAAAATTAAAAATAAGAAATATTGATTCTGTAAGGATATATAAATTCGTTATTGTTGTAAGTTTCGTTCTTACGCAATTCAATTCGACTAGTTTTGCCCAAACAAATACTTGCCATAGTTCCTGGCATGCTTTGATTACCTATAAACAAATCACAACCTGCTAATACTCTTGATAAGTGTAGCAGGTCTTCTGTGTTATAGTAATCGACTTCACACTTGTATAAATCTTCAAACCAAGCGTGTTCGCCTTCGTGTCCTACAAACACACATTGATCTGCTAGCCCCATGTCAATCCATTCTTTCCATTGCGGATTAAAGATAGGTGCGCCGTCTAAATATTTCTCATTACGACTAATAACAATAGGGCGTCCCGGAATGCGAATGGGGTCTTTGCACTCTAACCAGGAACGTTGCTGAAGTGCTTCAAAGTTTGCCTCCATATCAACACCTTGGCTAGATGCATATTGATTACTGAAGTTCCTAGGCCAAATACCACTTGCTTGATGATGAAGACATTGTTCTTCAAATACGTTAGTAACTTCTTGTCCTTGCCATACTTGAAAACTTTTAATATAACTTTGGCTAGTCATTAAAGATTCTAACATATCAAAGTCTTGTTGTGTCATACGACCGCTGTGAATACCAGAGCCAGGCCAGCCGAGGTACTGTTTAACAACATTATCCATGTTGTTAAGACGAAGATAATAATCGCCGCCGCCTAACAATTTAACAACGGATAAACTAGTAAGCACATCACCTAATGTGCCTGAGTGGGTAAAAGATAGATTAGAAGTAGTGGACATTGGGTCTGATAAAATAACATTCATTTCTTTGTAAAGGTAAATCTTTGCGGCATTCGCATAGTGTAGTTTTTCCTAAGCCTAATGCAATACTTAGGCACATGCTTTGACTACCTATAAATTGTTCTGCGCCTGCAATCACTTGTGCAACTTCTAAAATATTTTCAGTTTTATAATGCTGAATTTTAATACCTAGGCTTTGCTCAAACCATGCATGTTCACTTTCTTTCCCTACATATACTGCCATGTCCGACAGTCCTTTTTTAAAGAAATCTTTCCATGCTTTAGCATCGGGATCACATCCATACAGGTGTCTATTAACACGATTGACCACAATTGGCTTACCAGGAATACGAATAGCGTCTTTGATTTCTAACCAAGGCTGATACATGAATTCTTTATAATGTTTATAAAAGTCGAGACCTAATCAGGTAGCATACGAATACATGTAGTTACCGTTTTGTTTAACAATTTCAAAACCACACTCGCCTAGGTCGTGTGTAATTTCTTCACCGTTGTATGGTTTAAAACTGTTGATATAAGGAAGACTTTCTATTAAAGGTCGGAGTGCTTCGAACTGGGCTTCGGTCATCTCGCCCTTGTGATCGCCAGCATTTGGTGCACCTAATACACGGTGTGCCATACGATCCATATCGTTAAGACGCAAATAAAAATCTCCTCCACCTAAGTGCTTGACCATAGCAAGGGAGTAAATTAAATCGCCGAATGTTCCTGAATGTGAGAATGAGTTCATAGTGTTGTAAATTGTAGCATATTTACAACACTATGTCAACCCTGATTAAATTTTCATAAACCAGCGGCAGATAATCTTGCTTCTAATTCTTCAACTTTAGCAGACAGTTCTTGAATAGACTTTGTTAACACCGCAGTTAGTTTTGGATAGTCCACACTTAATGTGCCGTCACTATTTGTTCCGACTACTTCAGGAACAACTTGCTGTACTTGTTGTGCAAGAAAGCCGATTTCAGTCTGTGAACCAAATCTTTCAGTATCTATCCAATTAAACTTAATTGAATTTAATGCAAGTGTAGCAGTAAGTCCTTGATCAATCGGATGTACATTTGTTTTTAAATTTGCATCTGAGGAACTATTAGTAACTTCGCCCTCTTGGCTTGAATACACTGCTCGGTTTCCGACGCCTTGTAAACTCTTAACAAATAAATTTTCTCCAATTCCTACTCCACCTGCAACTACTAGCGTTCCACTAACAGTATTTGTTGCAATAGTAACACCTGCCAAATATAATTGAGTAGCAGTACTTGTAGGTCTACTGCCTGCAACTGCAAAGGTCCAAGTGCTAAATGTAACAATATCTTCGTCTGGACTTAAAAAATACTCGTCAATTAATATGGTCCAGTCTGTACCTGTTCTTGCAACTAATGTTCCTTCCAAGTAACTTAAAAATGCACGTTCTTTGACAATTGCTCTTATTCTTTGCCCAGTAGTATATGCATGCTCTTCACTTTCAACGGCAAACTGTACCTCAGTATCAGAACCTATAGTTGCTAAACTAACAGGATTATCATATGCCCAAAGAACATACCCGAGACCTGGCTGGCCTATAAGTCCGTTTTCGCCTGCTATGCTAATTGCCCAAGAACTACTCGAAAGTCCTAGCGTTCCTTGAGCGTAATCCGATATAAAAATCAACGACGTAGTGGCTAAATTTACACTTTCGACTTGTCCGTCCATATAACTAAATGGTTGAGAATTAATTGCTCCTGCTCTAATTCGCATACCTGCGGTGTATCCCGATACATTTGGAGTACCGTTAACATCGTATAAATCTGTAAATGTTTTAGTTCCTGTGCTAACAGTATTAGTCGAACTACTAAAAGCAAGTAGTGCCGGACCTGTCGGACCTACTGGACCTTCGACGCCGGTAGCGCCTATTGGACCAGTCGCCCCGTCAGCACCTGTTGCGCCTGTTGCGCCTGTTCCGCCATTTCCACCATTAGGTCCAATTGGCCCAGTCGCACCTTGTATAGATCCATCAACTACTACTGTACTACTATCATTTAATGTAAGTATTAATGTAGTACCTGTAACACTGGCAGTAGTAACATATTGTCCTTGAGGACCTGTAGCACCTGTGGCGCCAACTCCAGTAGCACCTGCAGGTCCAGTAGCACCTGTTGCGCCTGTAGCACCTTCTGCTCCCGGATTTCCTTGCGCACCTGTAGCACCCTGACCAGTAGCACCGGTTGCGCCTAAATCACCTGTAGGTCCAGTTGCACCTTGCGGACCAGTAGCACCTGTAGTTCCTAATGCACCTGTTGCACCTGTTGGACCAGTAGCACCTGTGGTACCTTGTACACCAGCACCAGTTGCACCTTCTGAGCCTGTAAGTCCAGTAGCACCAATTACTGATCCAACGTTAATTTCGCTAGCATCATTTAATACTAACAACAATTCTGTTCCTGTTATTGAAGCAGTTGTAATATATAGTCCAGTGGCGCCTGTAGCACCTTGGGCAGCAGCACTTCCATCAATACCTTGCGGACCTTGTACACCGGTTGCGCCAGTTTCTCCTGTAGCACCAGTTGCACCAGTAGCACCTTCTGGTCCGAGTGGTCCTATTGGACCTGTTGCACCTTGTACACCAGTAGACCCTGGCACCGTAGAGTCTGCACCTGTTGCACCTGAAGGTCCTGTTGCACCTGTTGCACCATCAACTCCGATTGTCCCAGTAGCACCTGTAGGACCTGTTGCACCAGTAGCGCCTTCGCCAGTTGCACCTTGTACACCCGTTGCTCCGTCATTGCCTTGATTTCCTTGCGCACCAGTAGCGCCTGTAGGACCAACAATATTACCGGCATTAATTTCACTACTATCATTTAATGTAATTAACAAATTTGTTCCGGTTACAGTAGCAGTAGTAACGTATAATCCTGTGGCACCTTGTGCTCCAGTGGCACCATCATTGCCAATAGCACCAGTTGCGCCAGCGCCAGTTGCGCCTGCAGGACCAGTTGCGCCTTGAACACCTGTAGCGCCTGTAGCACCGTCTGCACCAGTTGATCCAACTCCACTAGGTCCTGTGGAACCTGCTGGTCCAGTAGCACCAGTTGTGCCAGGAACTATTGAGTCTGCGCCGGTGGCACCTATTTCTCCTTGTGGACCAGTGGCGCCTGTTGACCCGTAACTGCCAGTAGCACCAATTGCACCTTGTGGGCCAGTAGCACCAGTAGCGCCGTCGATACCTATGCCACCATCTGCTCCTGTAGCACCTATGCCACCATCTGCTCCTGTAGCACCTGAAACAGGGCCTGCATCAATTTCAGTCGAATCATTTAAAATAATAACTAGATTAGTGCCACTAATAGTAGCACTAGTTACATATAGTCCTGTTGCACCTGCAGGTCCTGCTTCTCCCGTAGCGCCAGTAGCACCTGCACCTGTAGCACCAACATTCCCTGCAGGTCCTTGCGCACCTGTAGCACCCGGTAAACCAGTAGCACCTGTTGAACCTGCACCAGTAGCACCATCTGGTCCGGCAGGACCTGTGGCGCCAGCCGCACCAGTAGCGCCTTGTGGACCAGTTGCTCCGCCTGGATCGCCTGTTTCTCCTTGTGGACCTGTAGATCCAATTAAACCAGTTGCTCCTACAGGACCAGTTGATCCGGTTGATCCAGGTCCGCCAATGGGGCCTTGAGGACCAGTTGCACCTGTAGTACCTTGTACACCTGCACCAGTAGCACCTTGATATCCTTGAATACCCAACGGTCCTCTTTCACCAGTAGCACCAGTAGCACCGCTGCCTGTTGCACCAGGTCCGCCTGTGGCGCCTTGTGGTCCAGTTGAACCAACTTCGCCTGCTACGTTAACAAACCAAGTTGTTAATGTTGTAGCAGTACCCTGTGTACGGTCAACATATACTGTAACTGTAGAACCAGTAGTGTCATATGCAGTAATTTGTCCTTCTAACCATTCGTTAACAGGAATACCGCTGGCATAGTTTTTAGCACGAACTCGCTGTCCAATTGACCAAACGGCTAAACTTTCTAAAACAAACACTTTTGCACCAGTGCCAATTGTAATAGAACTGTTTGAATAAACTCCGACACCTAATCCGTCTGGGCCCTGCACTCCAGTAGCACCTGTTGGACCAGTAGCACCGATTAGTCCTGTAGCACCTGTAATACCGTCTACTACACTCAATGTTCCTGTGGAATCTACTGCAAGGCCAGCGCCGATAATAACACCGCCTAGTGTAGCAGTTGTAGCAGTGGGTAAAGTATACTGATTAGCACTTAGTAATCCTGCTGGAGTAATAGTCAACCCATTCCCAACTTGAATAACACCTACTGATGCTGTGGTTGCTGTAGAAACCGCAACCTGTATTGTGGCAGTATCAACACTGACAACACCGGCATTTACCAATAGGCCGTCACCAACTTGCATGATACCTTTTAGGGATTCGCTTGCAGTTGGAATACTGTTTAGATCGTTGAAGTTACCGCTGATACCCACAGCACTAACTGTTTGCACACTAGCATCAATTTTCCTACGGTCAAGGTCAAAGAATTCAAAATCAACACCAGTGCGGCTTGAAATTTCAATACCAAATACGCCGCTGGTCTCAAACGTCATTTCGCCGCTGACGCTGTTGAAGTTTACCAATCTAGTCACGTTGGTAATACTGCTGACATCGCTGAATGTCACAACAGTAGCAGTAGACGGAACTGAAACATACACACGCATTGTGGCATATTGGTCTACTGGAAACTGTTTTAATCCTAAGGTAACGTTGGGAAACGCTTCTACATAATGTATCGGTGCTTCGTAGTAACTTAGAGCAACTGTGCCGCTTTGCGGGCCATGATTGAACAAGCGTTGTGTCCAATCTGCTAGTTGTACTTCACGCAGTTCTGCACCTACCATGTAGTTTTGAAAGTCGTCTGCGTTTTCTACTCTAGTTGTGCTGGTAGTGCCTTTTACTGTGGCATTACGTTGCAGCCCTGTAATTTCGTCACGGGCAGCAGTTAGGCCTTGTACAGTGCCTTGAAAATTGTCTCTAAATCCCTGCGAACTGTTATTTTGTCCTGATACAGGAAACTCTGGGTTAATTTGTGTTGGGTCGATATTGCTTGTCATTTCTAATCCTAGAACGTAGATTCCACTATACGCTATTTAGCCCAGATCGGTTAAGTAAATAGATCTATGCAACCATGCCCATACAACCAAGTAGTAAGTGACTACAAACGTTTTTATCTAACTTGGATAATCAACAACATCTGTACAAATCATTGCCGCTATTGCCCAAAATATCTACACGAGGGCAAGAATCATCACTACGACTGGAGTGAAGCGGAATACTTTATCGACAGCATATTAGAACAGCACCCCATGATACATTTGGTTATATCAGGGGGCGAGCCTACAGTAAGTCCTTTTTTACCAAAGTTACTTAAAAAATTTGCCAGCCCTAAACACTATGCTGGCGTCAGTAGCAACGGTGTTCGTAAGGCAGAATACTGGGACGGACTAGATGTAGAAAATCTAGGACTCAGTTATCATCCTGCGTTTCACGCCGACGGTTGGGTCGAACGAGCAAATCAAGCAAATCAGTATGTCAAACAGGTCACGGTGAATCTAATGATGGATCCCGACTACTGGGGTCACTGCATGATCATCTACGATCAACTGTTGAACGAAACTGACGTCTCAGTTATACCCACTATGATAGTAGATTGGGGATCGGGTCAAACTCCCACCTATACTGAACAGCAGCAACGCTGGTTCCTGGACAATCCTGCTGTGTATAGAAATCTTTGGGTGGACCCCATTGTTCCCAGAAACTTTGCCATTCTGGATCGTCAGGGCGAACCGGCATTTCCCGGCAAGAGTTGGACTGTGGAACTGATCAATCGCAGAGAAAACAACTTCGGTCGCTGGGAGTGCGACATAGGACTAAAATCCGCATTTGTACAGTTCGACGGCAGTTACCGTAGAGCCAACTGCGAACAAGGCGGCTACTCAGGATGGATTCGAGACGGCTACAAGCAAGTGGTCAAGCCAGTGATCTGCGGCTACACAGAATGCCAATGCCTTACTGACATATCCATACCTAAACGCAAACAGTCTGCGGCAGTGTGGCGCATACAGCCAGTGAAATAGCGGCGGCACTTCCTGTCAAATAGAGCGAAGCGACCCAGCGGTAGCGCCAGCGATTAGATCGGTAAACTGCTCATATAATGAACTAAAATCTATACACACTGCCCACCTATCCTCCCGCAGGCCCAGTACAGCATGCGGCACAGTGTGGTCAAACAATGCCCAATGGTACTGCGGAATGACAAACCTGTAGGCCTTACCGCCTTGTTTGAATACAGTAGGATAATCCTGTGTAAGTGAACAAACAGCACTGTAACGTCGAATACGATCCTGATGAAATCCTATTCCCGGCGGCTTAACCCACTGTAGATGCAACTGACTGGGATGTAGACTGTAGTTGATACTGCTACTGACCCGTTCAGCGTCCAATGACTGTTCTGGCCATGACCATAAACCCGCATAACGTGCATCAGCAGTGTATCCATCCTGATTAGTGAGTAGATGCTGATTAGACTGTATGCGAGTATGTATTGACTGTAGTTCAACGGGCAGTACGGGCCATGCTAACAAATGGATCATAACAGTAAGCCTAATAACAGTCCCGTAGAAGAACACACTAGTGCAACGGCCAGCACACGGTGAGCAGCAACAGTGACTATATAGTGTTCTCTAGATGTGTATATAGTGGGATAACGGAAAGGACGTAGTAAACGGCGTAGCATGGTATAAGAATGGTTATAGCAGTAATTATCACAGTGCAACAGCCCGAGGTGTATATAGCGAGTAAAAAAAATTGTAAAAAAAATTTCAAAAGTTGAAAACAGTAATCCAACGAAGTTTTTAGAGAGAGGTCTATATAGTGGCTTAAAAATTTTGTGCGCAAATTAAAGTGGGTCCAGAGATCTCGGCCCCTGGTGATTACATCTAACTGGGGTGGGGATATTAGGAACTTTAGAGGGAACTTTGGGGGGAGAATTTGATTGCGCTGCTGCTAGCGCTAGTACTTTAGTAGTACTAGTGCCCCACCCCCCACCCCCCCACGAGGCTGAGAAAGATTTAATTATTTAAAACTATATATAACGCCTTGTGCGCTAATTGTTTTAGTAATGCCATTTGCAGCCCATTCTGCTTCTATTGCACGTAATTGCTTGCGATCTTTAATTTGTGCATCTGCTACTTTAATTGCAATTTTAGTCTTGCGATAGTTAATGTATACGTTAGTTGCACTGTACAGCATCTCAAGCAATAACTTAATGCGCTCTGCACGTATCTTAACAGCATCTGTATACAATGAAGCATTAGCATAGTTGCGCATGCGAGCGTTTTGCATTGCTGCAAACTTGTATTGTGTAGCAGTAGTCTCAAGTGTATGTGCTTGCATAGTGTGTGTGCTCTCTAGTGTGTGTGTTGCTGTGTATGTATTATAACATACACTAGAGCAGTGTGTCTAGTAAAGACCCTACACACTGCTCTAGTACTTTATACTACCCAGCCTACAAACGTTTCGTAATCGTATACTGCTACAACTGCATCTTCATGTGTATATACAATTAGTCCCCCGATGTTGTCTGCAGATGCATCTTGCAGTGCATACTCGTTTACAAACTGCTCTGTTAACTCATCTAACTCTGCATCTGCATCTTGTGCTAGTAGTGCATCTACTTGTGCATTGTAGTTTGCTGTTACGGGAGTAGTGTTAATAAACTCTATGTTGTATGTGCTTGCTTGCATGCTGTGTTACTCTCTCTCTACTGCTGTTGAACATGTGTGTATTATAACACTAAACAAAGACCCTGTCAACCTCTGGGTTATTGCACACTACCATCCCACTCAACTGTCCACCCTTCTGCTTCCAGTTCTTCTAGTACAGCATTAAAGTCGTCCACAATGATCTGCAGTTGGCTGTATCGCTTGGTGTCCTTCTTGCGTAAGATGTTGCTGCCTTCCTTGTAGACTAACCACACATGCTCTGCACAGTAACTCTTGTGAGCCACGCTGGTGCAGCCGCAGGGTTTGGCCTGTGCTCCTAGGTACTGGCACTCTTTGTTGTATACGGTATTAGTCATTGTACTTGTTCTCTACTTGTCGTATGGTCTTGACCAGGTCTTGTTGTTGTTGTGTGTCTAAGTCTATGAACATCAGTATGCCTTCTACATAACTCTGCTCATGTTGCTGTGCCTTGGCCGTGCGCTCGCTTGCCCAGAACAGCGCCAGTACTGCCCAGAACTCCCAATTGGTTAGGGTAACGTTCGATAGAGTCAGTACCAGCCCTAGTGCTAGGTACAGGGCTAGTCGTTGTATCATACTCGCTTCATACATGTGGTCTTGGCCATTGCAGTCCAGTTACGGGGGAAACTCTTGCGCAGGTCCGCAATCTTCAGCACCATACGCAGGCTAAGTTCACGCAAGCGAGCGGCATTGTTGACCACAAACTCAATGATCTCATCACTGGCACCCGCTTCAAACTCGTATGTGTCCAGCATGCCGTCCTTTACAATCTGCTTGATGCGAAGTATCTTTTCACGCTCAGTGTCCATCTGTAGATCGATGTAGTGGCACCGGCTTTCCAAAGCATCCAGGTGATCGCGAAGTTTCTTAGAGCGGACATGTTCAAATTTAATGTTAGTGATAAAGATAGCGGCACCCTTGAACTCAAAGCGATCTGGGATGCCTTCTGTGCGCAACATGCGGCTGTCAGTGTTCCAAGCAATGAAACGCTTTTTGCTTGAGTCCAAGGCTGCCTTGAGGATGTTAAGGCTCAGGTCTTCCATTAGGATTGAGTCACAGTCGTCAAACACCAGTACTGACTTTTCATCGCTGTACTCGTACAGTTTAGCATATAGACCCAGTGCTGACATGGCACCCTTGACAATTTCGTACTTGGGTTTGCGGTTGCCCAATGTATTGAATAGGTCGTCTTTCTCAAGTACCTGCTCAACACCGAAACTCTTGCCTACTCCTGGAGGACCGCTGACGATCATTGCTCGCACATCGCCCTGCTTGACTGCCTTGGTCATCTCGGTAAGGATCTCAAAGCGCTCACGCAAGCGCTCAATGATCTCTTGATCAGACTCTCTTGCCACAGCCATTTCGTTAGCACGGATTTTCTCTTGATCAAACTCTAATACAGTTGCAACTGCGGTACTTTTTGCTTTGGCCATCTTGTGTTCCTTTTGCGTTTAAAAATGTATTATAACACAGGGCCGGAGCCCTGTCAAGTGTTTTTTAATCTAAACGTGATCCAGCGTAGGCTTCAAATCCGTACTTCTTAAACACATCAGCGGCTGCTCGTGCACCTGCTTCTAGTGTGTCCACGTTCTGGCAACCGTAGCCACTTGGGTTCCAGATCTGGAATGCTTTGGTGTAGTTCTGTCTGATACCTGCGGCTTTCATTGCACGGCCTATCTTGGTCGAACCTTTGATCGCCTTGCCCTCATGCTTATAGATGTTGACCCAAGCAAATCCACAAGCGTATTGATCAACGCCACCTAATCGAGTTTTGAAGTAGTTGTCGGCTGCTTCGTAGGCTGCTTCTTGTGCTTCACGTACAGCGGCTTTGATAGTGTCTACTGTGATCATTTAGTGTGCTCCTAGTGCGTTGTTGATGTATGTATTATAACAATAAACAAAAACCCTGTCAACCGTAGGGTTGTTGCAAATTAGCCACAGTTACCATTGCTTCTTGTCGCCGCCCTGCTCGTTCCAACGGTAGCCTGCGTAGTAGGCACGCATCTGGGCAAGGGTCATCTCTTCGCCGGTAATCTTGGGCAAGTTGCCTGTACCGTTTGGGTACCAATGTGGTTCCTCTGGGCGGCTGTAGTATGAATCGGCACTGCCACGATCAAACGGACTACCGTGGAACTGATCGAACTTTTGACCCTCGAACTCAACTTCAGTAACTTGATCGAACATTAAAATTCTCCCTTTACAATCATTGCCACGCCCATTATGATCACGGGCATCATTACTACTGCTAGATTAATTAGTGCTTGCATCTTCTACTCCTTGTTGCTGTTTATGTATGTATTATACTGTCAAGCAGCCAACTTGTCAACCAAAATCAACTGTGGCTTTCCTACAACACGACCGCCGTATATTGTTTGATATAGATCAGCGGCTGCTCGTATGCAAAACTTAATCTCAGTGCCATTGGGTTTGATCAGTGTGTACTGCATGCTTTTCTCCGTTGTGTATGTATTATAACAAAGATCGAATACTCTGTCAACCAGTAGGGGAAAAGGTGAACCCTGCGTACTTCACAGCAGGCAGGGTTCGGGGTTTGCCTGGGACACTACCCCCAGGGCTTAGGAGCGGCTCTCAGTTTTTATGCAAGGCCGAGAGCAAGAGCCTTGTAACCTGCGGCAACCAACTTGCGTGATGGAGTGCCAATTTCATACTCAGTTACCTTTACACCATTACCTGCAACACGGCTTTTGGCATAGACTGCATAACCATTCTGGCGAATGCGACTTACTGAAGCACTCATATTCTTAATGCCAAATCGCTTGCTCGCTTCTGCTGGTGATAGTTTCTCACCAGCGTACATTGCTGAGAATAGTTTAAAGTCTTTGGTTTCTTTGCTAATCATTTTCATCTTTCTGTTTCCTTTTAAATTACACTGCTGTGCAGTTAATAACTATTGTACAAGGATACTAATCAGTTGTCAACGGCGAATTTGCCCAATTGCGTACAACTTGTTCGAGTTCGGTAAAATCTAAGTTCATTTATTATCTACTTTTGTTTTAAACACGCCTGCAAGGATCATAATTGCAAACCACGTTTGGATTGTATAGGGAATTACCAATGCTGGGAACAATGTATTGACACTCCAGATAATTAGGAATGGTCCTGCAACAAGGACGAACAATACAAATAGAACTAATGCTGTAATCTTCATTTTATTCTTTATCGAAGAGGTCTTATTGACATTGCCTCTACGCACACGGCAGGGGTTATTTAGAACGGAGCGTCATCCATATCAGAAGTGTCTACTACAGGTGCCTTTGCCGCTTTGACTTTGGCTTTGATCTTCTCCATAGTAGGAGCCGTTGTGGCTTTGGGTGATTTAGTAGCACGTTTGCCTTGTGCATCTTCCAATGCGGCACGTACTTCAGCATTACCGTTGTCAAAGTCGATGCTCAACAGGTAAGTAACGGCATCTTCTTTGCTCATAGGGGTTTTTAGTTGAACAATGTCGATGTCTTTGTGATCATTCTTTTGAAGGATCTTGACACGCATTTGATCGTTGGCGAAACGAACCTTCATTGAACCATTCAAGCGGCTCACGCCAGCATATGCAAAAATAGACATAATATTTCCTTTTCTCTCTGTGTGTAAAGTATGAACAGCACTATTGCTGTTCATGTATTAATTATACTCTCTTTTGAAGACCTTGTCAACCAAAATCTGGCATATAGTGTTCTTCTTCTTGTTGCAAATCAGCCACATTATTTCCTTCAATCCAATCGAATACAATTTCAATTGGACACTCTAACATGACTGCAATGGTCTTGGCACCGAAGCCCTCAATATACAATTGCTCAATGTCGTAGGCTAGTTCTGCTAATTTACTCATGATTCTGCTGTTTCCTTCTCAGTACAAAATGCAACCAACTCAGAGACTGTGCCTGTAAACACCACATCGGTGGTATCGCTCTGTGTCATGCCAAACATATTGCAACCCTTGTTGACAATGCTGACTAGGATCTCTTTGCCTTGTGTGACAAAAACACGATACTCGTAGTCCTGACCGCAGTCAGTTGCGTCTACGCTGTGCAGGTAGAACTGTCCTGGACCTGAGCCTTTGAAGTTGCTGACTAACTGTGCAGCCAAACAGCCAGCACCATTGGCATACTTAGCAGGCTCATTACCGCTCATACCGTTGCCTACAGCAAACCCATTGAGGAACTCAGCCAACTCAGCACCGTGTCCTGTTGGGTAGCCGTCGTATTGACGATACAAGTTGATTAAAGGTGTGTCGCCATCGTAGACGAAAGTAAGTGATCTAGTTCCCATTTAGTACTCCTTAGTGTGCTGTTGATGTATGTATTATAGCAGATTTCAATAACCCTGTCAACCGGTGGGTTATATCTGCATGAATGGCTGAGTCTCGGGGATACCTTCCATGCTCTCACCCATCTCTTCCGGGCTGTTGAAGCAGGTACCAAATACCACCATAGCATCATCTACATCGCCAGCATATACCATAGCGGGCAAGGCTAACTGCTCAGAGGTTAACCCATTAATGAACTCTTTCAGTTCTGCGTAAGTAATTTGCATCGTAACTCCTAGTGCGTTGTTGATGTATGTATTATAACAGGGAACTTAATCCCTGTCAACCGTAGGGTTCATGTAGTAAAAAGTATTACTCGTTGTTCATCTCGTCATACTCTGCGAACAGTTCGCTGAGTCCAAAATCCTCGTCTAATCGTTTGAACAAGTCGCTCTGCTCGTCCTCTGGTAGGTCATACTCATCATGCAGGTTCTCCAGATGCTCATCGTCACCATTGAAGTAGAAGCCTGCGAAGTCACAACCCATCTCATAGTAACTTCCTTCAACCGCACAGTCTTCGTTCTGCTCTTCAAAGGTTCTGTATGCGTCAATGGGTGGAGCCCAGGCTGAGTCAAAGTATCCTGTGATCTCAGCAGTACCGTCACCGTTGTCTGTGAACTCTAGTCCTTCGGACGACACATCCCACTTGGTGCCCCAGTTAGTAACTGCCCAGTCATACCAGTTATCGGCATCACCATTAGAACCTTTGACAGTGTCCTTGAGCTCTACAGGCATAGGAACCATTGTGTTGAGCAAGCCACCATCCTCTGCTGTGGCTGCTTCGTAGAGTGCCCGGATCTTCTGCGTGGGACCAGTGATAGTGATCGTGTTGTTGCACCAGTTTGGCATGATATGCTCCTTACTCGTATTCGTAAAATTTAACAGTAGGGTCCAACTTCTTCAACTGTGCCGCACACTGTGTCAGACGCTTGTATTTGGCTTGTACTTGACTGCGTGGCAGTTCACCATCACAGCACAGGTTCTCAGGGCTTAGGTCTGCATCAATTGATTGTGCAATCGCTTTGCGGTCCTGTAGGTTGTTAAGATCCAGCGGCTTGCTTCCGAAGATCTTGCCCCAGCTGTTCTTCTGTGCTACGTAATTGTTTAGTGCTAGCATTTGTTTGCCCTCTTTGCGTTGTTGATGTATGTATTATAACAACTTTTGGACAAGTTGTCAACCAATAACCCTTCAGCAATCAGGGTCAAAGTCGTGCCACTCTTGCGCCTCATCAGGCTGGCCGTCATACTCATCTTCATTCTCAGATTGCTCTGTGATCTCTTCACTTAAACTCATAAAGTCTTCGCACATGTTGAACAGTGCTTGGAAAGCTCGCTTCTCTTCACGTCCCATGTCATTTAGGAACTGCGGACCTTGTTCATTCATCTC
>Ga0105051_10002464_pt1 | contig 23655 bp, 18 predicted proteins | sample FRY02_FD_78383 | JGI IMG/M metagenome (GOLD analysis project Ga0105051, IMG submission 78383) | Freshwater microbial communities from Lake Fryxell liftoff mats and glacier meltwater in Antarctica - FRY-02 (megahit assembly) | ecosystem: Environmental > Aquatic > Freshwater > Ice > Glacier... | reverse complement strand
TTGAAAATATAATGCGCTAAATTTTTCATTGGTCAAATATAATACAAAGCATATAGATTTAGTAGACTTTTTTGAAAAAAAAATTTATAACCCGAATTTCTCCACTAAATTCTTTTCTCTTCTAATCACATCGGCAATACTTGTTTCGCTTAAAATCTTTACTGTCGCATCCCTAACCTCTACAAAAACATCCCTTACACCGCAGGTTGTTTCATTTTCACATTCATCGCATTTCTGATAAAAATTAAGACTAACGCAGGGAAGAAGAGCAACAGGCCCGCCGGTAATACGCAATATCTGAACTACAGAAATCTGTGAAGGATCTTTCACCAACCCATATCCTCCACCTGAACCCTTTTTACTAAACAATAATCCCGCATTTCGGAGATCGAGAAGAATTTGCTCCAGAAATTTTTTAGGAATATGTTCTTCAGAAGCAATCCTTGAAATTTGAATAGGTGCCTCTCCAAAATTTTTTCCCAAAACTACGAGGGCTTTTAAAGCATAACGGGTTTTTTTAGAAAGCATATAAATTTTGGCGGGTTACAATCATGCAAATTAACAAAATTTCTGTTTTATTTCTATGACAATAGGGGAGGGATTTCAAATTATCGTTTGAACTTAAATTTTTTAGACAATTATTAATATGTAAATCAATAAATTTAGAATTGGATACTCAACCAGCACCAAAGGGGTATTATCATTAACGATGGGCAACGCCCGTCGAAGAAAATATCAAATAAAAAAGCCCTGAAAGGGCGTAATACAATTATGAGATGAAGTCCGTTCAGGGCTTATACTTTTTATGGCTTTTAATCAATAACAGTATCGGATTGAATTCATCAATCATTATTCTTCACAATCTTGCTTACCCTCTTAAGCAAGAATACAGAAATTATCGAAAGTAAGACAACAACATAAACAAGAGTATCATAATGTTCAAGCGGACTAAATTTATCATTTTGAACAACAATCATTCCGCCGAGAGCTGCTGCAATTCCACCGGCAATTTGCTGAAGTGATGAATTTACTCCCATAAATGCCCCTCGGTCTTTTTTTTGAGGTAAAGCAGTAGTGAGTGCAATAGAAGGAACCATTCGGCTCATGAAACCTACCTGAAGGCCAAGGTTCATAATCAGCACTGTCAAGAATGAAACAGGCCCAAGATTCGCGTAAATCGTGATCACAATTATTAAGATCAATGATGCAATAGTAAACAGTTGGAACTTATCGAAGCGATCGCTCAATTTTCCAACTATTGGCATAATAGTAAGCGTGCAGACACCTGAGGCCATATATATAAATGGAAGCTCTTCGGTGGTAATCTTCAAATTGTTAATTACATAAGCACTCCCCCATGGCAACATCATGAAATTTCCCAATGAAAGAAATGCGGTTGCCAAAAAGCCTATCCGGTATTTCCGTAAAGTTAGCGTCTGTAATAAATGTGCAATTGCATTTTGTTCACTTTTTTGCTCAAGATGCTCTGTTACCGGTTTCAATTTAAATACAATAAATAGCCAAACACAGATCGACAAACCCACAATCATCAAAAATGGCGACTGCCAGCCCCAGATATTTGCGATGTACAAACTCAGTGGAATTCCTAAAACCTGACTTGCACCGAAACCCATTTGAAGGAACCCAAACACCCTGCCTCTTTTCTCAAGCGGAAAGAGGTCTGAAGCAATGGCCATTGAAATAGCACCAATTACTCCCCCAAACAAACCTGTAAAAATACGTGCTGCCAACAGCATGTGATAGGTATGGCTTAAACCACAGAAAAGTGTGCCGAGGATAAAGCCGATATAAAAAAATAAAAGCAATTTTTTTCTATCGAAACGATCAGCAAATCCGGCAGTCAGAAGGCCCGAGAATCCGGCACTAAAAGCGTAAGCTGATACCGATAATCCAAACTGGGTAGTACTCAAGTTCATAGATTTCATCAGTTGATCACCAAGTGGAGAAATCACAATAAAATCTAGGACTACTGTAAACTGTGTCAGTGTAAGAATCAATATTACCAAAATTTCATAGGATGAGAATTTCAGCTTTCGGTCTGTAGCTGTTGCACTCATCCTGAAACGGTATAAATGATCATATTTTATTACCAATTGGATTTGGCATTGCAAGTTAATGGTTTATTCATTTAGTTTAACCCAAAAGGTACTGTTCGCCATTCCCCTGCCCGATAAATCACAGAACGCTGCTTCTTGTTCCTTATTCGATATGTCATATATTTACTTTACACAAAAGATATAACTATGCGCAAATTCATCTTCCTAATGCTTCTTTGCTGTGTCAGCACCTCAGTCATTTCACAGGAAAGCAATGCCAAAAAAGAAAATATAATCTATTATGGAAAGGAATCCTTCATAATTGAAGGTACCGGAGTTTCGGAATCTGAAAAAGAAAGTCCATACGACCGTTTACCTACTTCTTACAAAGCTAAAGTCAGAAAGCCGGTTTGGGATCTTTCCAAAAATTCTGCCGGAATCTCCATAAGATTCAACAGCAACTCAACTTCTGTAAAAGTAAAGTGGGCTTTACTGAATGATACAAAAATGAACCATATGGCCGAAACGGGCATAAAAGGCATTGATCTATATTGCAAGGTTAATGGAGTTTGGACCTATGTAAACACGGGCAGACCAACTGCAAAGGAAAATGAGGCATCTCTGATCAATGGTCTTAGTCCGGGAGAAAGAGAATATAAGCTCTATTTACCGCTTTACGACGGAACTACCAAAGTAGAGGTTGGTATAGACGAAGGCAGTACGATTATTAAACCTGCTGCTGATACAAAGCTACCCATAGTATTTTACGGCACCAGCATTTTACAAGGAGGTTGCGCATCAAGACCCGGAATGGTCTTTACAAGTATCATCTCGAGAAAATTGAATGTGGATTGCATTAATTTCGGCTTTAGCGGAAACGGAAGAATGGACCCTCCGCTTGCAGAGCTTATTTCCGGAATAAAAGCCTCTTATTATGTCATAGATTGTCTTCCGAATATGTCAGCAAAACAAGTAACAGATAGTGTTATACCCTTAGCCAAAGTCATTCGTGCTAAAAACCCAAAAACTCCGATTGTATTTGTTGAAAACGTAGAGTATACAAGAGCCATATTTCAGGCTTCTTTGAGAAAAAATATGGATGAAAAGAACCAGGCCTTGAAAACAGAATTCGACAAATTGGTAAAGGGAGGCATGAAAGATCTTATTTACATCAGTGCTGCCGGATCAATCGGAACTGATAATGAAGGTACTGTTGATGGAACTCACCTGACCGATTTGGGTTTTTTACGTTACGCAGATTACCTAATAGCGAAATTCAAGGAGAATAAGCTCGCAATCAGATAATTGTGAGCTTTTGATATTATTCCTTTTTCTCTAGCAAGGATAGGATTAAACAAGGAATTAATTTGAATAATTTTGCTTTGAAAAGCAGTGCCTGTTCCTATTGGTCGATTCAATCGGGCTCTTCGCTATAGCTTTTGCCCTGAAATTTGTTGTAAATGCCTGAGGTAAATCAGGCAAAAGGCTGCCACTTCGATCCCGTTTATTTGGCAGGGATACTGCTGCTTTTATTGGCAGCTAAATTCTGCCAGAGATGAAATTATGTCTATTTGGCATCATGTATAGTGGAACAAGATGACCACCGTCCCTGAAAAATAAACCGGGGCGGCTGCGTTAGCTTTTTTGCTATCGAGAAATCTATAATTTAAACTGTATTATAAGGCAAAAAACTAAAGCAGAGCACCGGATTGCCCGAACAAAAGAGCTTGAGCAGCACCTTTCCTAAAAATTAACCTTATTAATGCTCCCCTCAACCCTAACAATACAACAATACCTAGAACCCTAAAGAACTTACCCCTTAAACCTTTCTTTTAAAAACTTCCCGGTATACGAGTTCTTCTCCTTGATTAAATCTTCAGGAATTCCTTCAAAAACAACAGTTCCACCCTTATTACCTCCTTCTGGGCCAATATCAATCACCCAGTCGGCACACTTAATTACATCCATATTATGCTCAATAACAATAATGGTATTCCCCTGAACAATTAAAGCATCAAAAGATTTGAGCAGTTTTTTAATGTCATGAAAATGGAGGCCTGTTGTTGGTTCATCAAATATGAACAGGGTTTTACTGCTGTTGTTTCCTTTGACAAGGAATGATGCAAGTTTGATGCGCTGAGCTTCTCCTCCCGAAAGTGTATTTGAAGACTGTCCTAGGTGCACATATCCTAAACCAACATCGGCCAGAGGTTTGATCTTAGCAAGAATCTTAGGTTCATGTTGAAAAAATTCAAGAGCTTCATCAATAGTCATATCTAAAACTTCGAAAACATTTTTCTCTTTGTAGGTTACATCCAAAACATGCTGCTTGAATCGCTTTCCCTCACAGGCTTCACAAGGCAGGTAAATATCTGCCATGAATTGCATTTCTATTTTTACTTCACCCTCACCCTGACATACATCACAGCGTCCACCCTCCACATTAAAGGAAAAAGCAGAAGGCTTGAGTCCTCCGGCCTTTGCAAGTCCCTGCGAAGCAAATAAATTCCTGATCTCATCCCAGGCCTTCACATAGGTTACCGGGTTAGAGCGTGAAGAACGGCCAATAGGATTCTGATCAACAATTTCAACCTGTTCAATCTTATTGAAATCGCCTCCGATAGCATCGTAAGACCCTGTTTGCTCACCGGAATAATTGCCTATTGCTTTCTGAACGGCAGGTTGCAGAATACGTTTTACCAGCGAAGTTTTTCCTGAACCCGACACTCCGGAAACGACAGTTAGTACATTTAGCGGAAATTTAACATCGACTTGTTTCAGGTTGTTTTCTCGGGCGCCTTTAATTTCAATAAAATCATTCCATTTGCGTCTTTGGGATGGAATAGAGATAGATTGTCTTCCGCTCAAATACTGACCGGTCAAACTTTGCTCATCTTTCAGGATCTCAGCAAAACTGCCTGTAAATACAAGCTTACCACCGTGGGTTCCGGCTTCTGGGCCAATATCAATAATATGATCGGCAGCCTGCATGATCTCCTCCTCGTGTTCAACCACTAAAACCGTATTTCCTACATCCCTTAATGAGCGCAACACTTCAATCAATCGCTGCGTATCCCGCGGATGTAAACCAATACTCGGCTCATCCAGAACATAAACAGAGCCTACCAATGAACTGCCAAGAGAAGTTGCCAGATTGATCCGCTGAGATTCTCCTCCTGACAAAGTGTTTGAAAGGCGATTAAGTGTCAGGTAACTCAAGCCAACATCATTCAAGAATTTGATGCGATTAGTAATTTCCATTAATAAGCGTTTTGCAATCTTTAGCTGCAAAGGATCCAGTTCAAGACCATTAAAAAATTCAAGGGCTTTATCCAAAGGCATTAATACAATATCGGTAATGGAATGACCGGCGATTTTTACATAAGATGCATCCTGACGAAGGCGGCTTCCCAGACATTCCGGACAATTTGTCTTTCCTCTGTATCTAGAAAGCATCACCCGGTATTGAATTTTATATGTTTGAGTTTCCAGTTCTTTGAAGAAATTATCAAGTCCGCTGAAATACTCATTTCCGGTCCATAGCAATTGCTTTTGCTCAGCACTTAATTGATTGTATGAACGATGGATGGGGAAATCAAATTTGATGGCGTGCTTTACTAATTTATTAAGCCATTCTCCCATTTTTTCACCTCTCCAAGGAGCAATCGCTCCATTATAAACAGATTTACTTTTATCAGGAATAACTAGGTCTTCATCAATTCCAATGATCTTTCCGTATCCCTCACAACGCTTACATGCCCCGAATGGATTATTAAAGCTGAAAAAATTGGGACTGGGTTCTTCGAAGCGCAATCCATCCAATTCAAATCGATCGCAAAACAAGTGCATATTTCCCTTAACTTCTACCAGACAATCACCCCTGCCTTCAAAAAATGCGGTCTGAACAGAATCTGCCAATCGGCTCATAGTCTCCTCATCATCAGATACCGATACCCTGTCAATAACAATTTTAATAGCTACATCGGTACCCGATTTAGAATTCCCGCTTGATTGATCGTCCAAAAGATCCTCAATTTTCGACAATTGATCGTCAATCATGACACGAATGAAGCCCTTCTGTAAAAGTACGGCCAATTCTTCCTTGAGTGAACGATTATTATGTGGATGAAGCGGGCATAAAATTGTAACTGAAGTCTCAGGATCGAGGCCGGAAATAAAATTGATCACATCAGTAACTGTATCCTTTTTAACCTCTTTAAGAGATATTGGAGAAATTGTGCGGCCAATACGTGAAAATAGAAGTTTCAGGTAATCGTAGATCTCGGTTGAGGTTCCAACAGTTGATCTTGGATTACTGGTTATCACTTTTTGCTCAATAGCTATTGCTGGAGCAATCCCCTTTATATAATCTACATCGGGTTTATTCATACGCCCCATAAACTGTCTGGCATAAGAAGAGAGACTCTCTACGTATCGACGCTGTCCTTCGGCGTAAAGCGTATCAAAAGCAAGTGATGATTTACCTGATCCCGACATTCCGGTAATCACCACTAATTTATTTTTAGGTATCGCCACATCAATATTCTTGAGATTGTGGACACGTGCTCCTTTTATGATAATGTACTTTTTGGGATCTTTTTCCGCTTCTTTATTCATTCTTAAACTCAATGCTGCTTTTTTTCCGTATATCCAATAAAGTAAAGTATATTTTGGAATGCAAAAATACGGCTATATGTGCTTATTTACGAGAGAAGATCGAATATTCTTTGATTTTGGCAAAATTTTTGCTTCTTTTGAAATAATTAACCAACACATCTTTAATTAAAATTAGGAGCCCTGCTATCGAATAAACTCTACTTCAATATCTTTTGGGAATTTACATTAAGGAGAATTAAAAGTATGAGTACTATAAATATTCAATCAATTAGCGATCAGGAGCTGATAAATCAATACATCCATGGCCATGAGCCAAGTCTGGAGGAGCTCATTCGAAGGCATAAATCTAAAGTATACACCTCTATATATTTGCTCGTCAAAGATACTTATCTGGCAGAGGATATTTTTCAGGACACTTTTATTAAAGTAATCAATACGCTGAAAGCCGGAAGGTATAATGAAGAGGGGAAATTTTTACCCTGGGTAATCAGGATAGCCCACAATTTGGTTATTGATCATTTCCGCAAAGTAAAACGTGCGCCAGTAGTTACAACGGTAGAGGGCTTCGATATTTTTGAGGTACTTAAGTTTTATGATGAAAGTACCGAAGACAAGATCATCCGTGAACAAACCTATACGGACCTCAGAGAGCTGATTCACCATTTACCTTCAGAACAAAAAGAAGTGCTGATTATGCGCCATTATGCTGATCTAAGTTTTAAGGAAATTTCAGACATTACCGGGGTAAGTATTAACACGGCATTAGGCCGTATGAGATATGCATTGAATAATTTGCGCAAAATGATGCTAACCAGAGAATTAAGTTTGAAGAATACTTAAAAATATTTTCAAGTTGAGAAAACATTTCTGTTACAGATGCGTTTAATTCTAAAAAATAGTTGCTTATGATAGAAATCTCTACCTCTGGAACAAATTCATTAACCAACACAAAAGCTGAAAGCAACCTTTTAGCTGACGATCTTGGAGAGGATGAACAATCCTTCTATTGTTCTATCAAACCGGATTTAAATGCATTAGCTAATAATCCGGCTGAAAAAACAATCAGTAGTATTTTGAATTATTCAAAATCACTTTAAGAATTTGAAAAAAAACCGGTTCGAGGGATCGGTTTTTTTGTTTCATAATGAAGTAAGATCAGCCAATCCATCTATATTTGCTCTGTGCTAATAAAAGACAGATATAAAACTTTTGTAGAATATTTTTCAACACATCAGCCTGAGGCAGAAACTGAACTGCATTATGAAAACCCCTATCAATTACTGGTTGCGGTCATTTTATCTGCTCAGTGCACTGACAAACGGATTAACCAAGTAACACCTAGACTATTTGAGAAATATCCCGATCCGAAAAGTTTGTCACAAGCCTCACCCGAAGAAGTATTTAACTATATAAGGAGTGTCAGTTATCCGAACAATAAGTCAAAGCATCTGGTGGGTATGGCCAAAAAACTTGTCGATGAGTTCAACTGTATTGTTCCATCGGATATTGAGGACCTGCAAAAGATGCCAGGTGTTGGAAGGAAAACTGCAAATGTAATTGCTTCAGTTATATTTAACGCGCCAGCTATGGCAGTGGATACCCATGTATTCAGGGTTTCTAATCGTGTAGGCTTAACAAGAAATGCAAAGACTCCGCTAGCAGTAGAAAAACAATTGGTAAAGTATCTCCCCAAAGAGAAAATCCATATTGCACATCATTGGCTCATTTTGCATGGCCGGTATGTATGTGTTGCAAGAAATCCAAAATGCCAGACTTGCCCCTTGACAGAAATCTGCAAATATTATCAGCATAGCCAAACACAAACTGAACTCATTAAAGCTGAAAAAGACCAGTTAAAAAAGGCAAATGAATTGAAAAGGAAGAAACTGGCAGTTAAGACCGCCAAAGCCCTCAAAAAATTTAAACCGTTTTAATTCTTTACTATAATTTTTTGAGAGTTTTAATCAATATATTGAAGGCTTAAGGAATATAAAAATTAATATTTTGATAATATTTTTAGTATTTTAAAATATTTACTATAAATTTGAAGATATAAAACTAAAATAATGAGCAACGCAGATAAATTAAAAGCTTTACAGCTTACGCTGGATAAACTTGAAAAATCATACGGGAAAGGAACCGTTATGAAATTAGGCGATAATGCGGTAGAAGCAATAGAAACTATTTCAACCGGTTCAATCAGCTTAGATATTGCCCTAGGCATTGGGGGATTACCAAAAGGTCGCGTGATTGAAATTTATGGTCCTGAATCTTCAGGTAAAACAACTTTGGCCATCCATGCCATTGCAGAGGCACAGAAAAAAGGCGGCATAGCAGCATTTATAGATGCTGAACATGCTTTTGATAAATTTTATGCAAGTAAACTGGGTGTGGATATAGAGAACCTTTTGATCTCACAACCCGACAATGGTGAACAAGCATTGGAGATTGCCGATAATCTGATTCGTTCAGGAGCCATAGATATTATCGTAATTGACTCTGTTGCGGCACTTGTTCCAAAGGCAGAGATTGAAGGTGAAATGGGAGATTCCAAAATGGGCTTGCATGCACGTTTAATGTCACAGGCACTACGTAAGTTAACAGGCACTATTTCCAAAACAGGATGTTGCTGTATCTTCATCAACCAGTTAAGAGATAAGATTGGAGTTATGTTTGGAAGTCCTGAGACAACCACAGGTGGGAATGCCCTGAAGTTCTATGCTTCTGTTCGTTTGGACATCCGCAGAATTTCTCAGATAAAAGATACTGACGAAGTTTCAGGAAACAGGGTAAAAGTTAAGGTTGTAAAAAACAAGCTTGCTCCTCCTTTCCGAATTGCCGAGTTTGATGTCATGTTTGGAGAAGGAATTTCCAAAGCAGGCGAAATCGTTGACTTAGGGGTTGATTTTGAGATCATTAAAAAGGCAGGATCATGGTTCAGCTATGGTGACACGAAGCTAGGTCAGGGCCGCGATGCCGTGAAGCAATTGTTATTAGATAATCCGGATCTGATGGACGAGCTTGAGGCCAAAATAAAGGGTACAGTTACTGCCGCCCATCTCGAAGAAAAAAGATAAACAAAAAACCCGCTTCAATCAAGCGGGTTTTTTGTTAAAAAAGAATTATTAGATCGTGAAATCAATCCACTTTCAACTGTTTTTGCAACCAGTTTTCCATATTTTCTCGCTGCTCAGGATAAGTCCAATGTCCTGTTTCTAATGCAAGAGATAATGATTTTGAGGCCGAAATCACATTATATGCTGCATACATAGAGGTTGGGGGGCAAGTAACATCATTAAAACCCCAGCTATACATTCCGGGCACCTTAAGGAGTCTTGCAAAGTTCACCACATCATAATATCCCGTAGTTTTAATTTTATCAGGCGTACTGCCTGTATTTACATTTTCCTTATTAAACAGATGCGGCCAACCACCGGCTCTGCCGATCATGAATCCTGTGAGATCACTAAGTGCAGGATAATAAGCACCTAGAAATTTAACTCTTGAATCAAGAGCAGCAGTAACAATTGATAAAGCACCTCCTTGGCTACCACCCGTTACTCCTAACGTACTGCCATCAAACTCAGGCAGGGAAGTTAAAAAATCATTCGCCCTAACACATCCCATATAAACTCTCTTATAATAATATCGATCACGATCTTCCAAATTAAAAGCTTGATAACCCGACAATGCACCAACTCCCAGATTTGCATAAACAGATGGATCCATTGTTACTGGAACGCCGTGTATTCCCATTTCGAAAGTGATTACCCCCCTTTCTGCAGTTGCAACATCCCCATTGTATGGTCTAACTCCGGCCCCTGGAACCCGAAGTAAGGCAGGATATTTCCCTGGCTTTTTAGGAACACAAAGTATTCCATACAATCTGCCTCCTAGTCGGAAATTCTGAATATTTACATGGTAAACATTTACCTTTTCAGTTGAGCGTTCGGGCAATAAAGTCATTCTTGCATCCATTGGGATCTTAGCTAGCTCAGCTTTTGCATTGTTCCAGAACTGAACAAAATCATCAGGGCTTAAGGCAGCGGGCTTAATCTGTCCGGGATCAAACCCAACTGTAGCCAGTCCGCTATATTTTTTGCCATTGACTTCAGCAGTAACAGTGCAGCGGTAAAATCCCGGCGTTTTCATGGTTCCAGCCTCAATTGTTGTTATTCCATTTGAAAGCTGCATTGAATCGCGCTTATCAGGATTCACTTTTTCAGGCCCTAGTTCATAAACCACTTTTACATTTTTTAAAAGATTACCATATTGAAGCACAGAGACATTAAACTTCACAATTTCTCCAACTTTGTAAACCCAGTTTGGATGATCAGGGCCAATAATAACCTTCACGTTTTGCTCAACAGGTTGAGCCATACCCACTCCGGCAAAGAGCAAAAGAAATAACAGAAAAAAAGTCGATTTTGAGTTTTTCATTGTATTTAATGGTTGATTAATGGCAATAAAGCAATTCAAAACTTAAGCTTCTGAACACTTTAATATATCCGATTTATAAAAAATTATTTCAATCAAATTCGGTAATAATAGAGTGTAAAGCAAATTATTTCTAAGCAAATAATTTATAGAAATAGTATTAGTCCGATTAAAGAAAATCGAGAGCAAGAGGCAGGAAAAAAAATGGATAGATCAGGATTATTTCCCCTTGGTCATAAGGTACATGAACCATATTCCTGCTATGACGATAAAACCAAGTATAAACATACCAACTTTGCCTTTTCGTTTATCCTGTCGCATAACCCAGATCAGGGATCCGGTTAGAGGTATTAAAAAAATTAAAAAGAAAATAATGCTTGATGCTTTCATAATGATAATACTGTAAATCTCGTGTTTAATATTTAAACCCGCTTAATAAAATAATTAAAACTTAAATCTGGCCAATGGTGAGATATCCTGACCTACGAAATCACCATTCAGAAATTTATAATAACCTGCAATAGCAATCATTGCGGCATTATCCGTACAATATTCAAACTTAGGGATATAAACATCCCAGTTCAATAAATCCGCAGTCTGATGCAATGCTACTCTGAGTCCGGAATTTGCTGAAACACCACCAGCAATAGCAATAGTTTTGATCTGATATTCAACCGCTGCTTTTTTCATTTTATTAAGTAAGATTGAAATAATTCTATCCTGAACTGAAGCACAAACGTCATTCAGATTATCCTTTAAAAAATTAGGATTTTCTTTTATCCTATCACGAACAAAATACATGATCGATGTTTTGAGTCCGCTGAAACTAAAATCAAGTCCGCTTATTTGAGGTTCCGGGAATTTGAATGCCTCCTTATTTCCCAACTTGGCATATTTATCAATTAGCGGTCCACCGGGATATGGCAACCCAAGCAATTTAGCCGTCTTATCAAAGGCTTCACCAGCGGCATCATCTTTTGTCTCCCCAACAATTTCCATATCAAAATAGTCCTTGACTAACACGATTTGCGTATGACCTCCGGAAACAGTCAGACATAAAAATGGGAATTCAGGCTTATTTTCTTCGATAAAATGAGCCAGAATATGTGCCTGCATATGATTTACTTCAATCAGTGGTAGGTCATTAGCCAGTGCAAATGCCTTTGCAAACGAAGTCCCAACCAGAAGCGACCCTAATAATCCCGGACCTCGGGTAAAAGCTACAGCATCGATGTCATTTTTATGTATTTTTGCAACTGCTATGGCTTCATGCACAGTAGGTATTATATTTTGCTGATGAACTCTTGAAGCCAGTTCGGGGATTACTCCTCCATAGTTTTGGTGAACAAGCTGTCCGGCAATTATATTGGAACAGATTTTGCCATCAACACAGATCGATGCGGAGGTGTCGTCGCAGGAAGATTCTATGCCGAGGATGATTGCCAAAACGTATATTAAAATTAAACTGAATAATTAAAATACAAATTTATCAAAAAAGCGCTAAAAATAACCCTTTGGATACTAGCAACTTTTATATTGCTCCTTACCGTATTGGTTTTTTCATTGCAGTTTAAAACTGTACAAACTTACTTTGCTAAAAAGGCTGCAAACTATCTTTCAAAGGAGCTGAACACACGGGTTGAGGTCGGATCTTTAGATATTAAGCCATTCAAATCATTGGTTCTGGACAGCTTATATATACAGGATCTCGAAAAAGACACGCTCTTATTTTCGCCGAAATTTACTTTAGATCTAGATTATTTTTCACTGAAAGAAAGAAAGATTACTGTTAGGCTCATGCAAATGGAAAACGGAAAGTTCTTTATAAAGAAATATAAAGACCAAACTACAAACCTAACTTTTATCCTAAACTATTTCAGCAGTGGCAAAACCACCAAAAAAAAGATCTCAAAACCATATGATATTACCTTGGGTAAAGTTGTACTAAATAACATTGAATTTAAATATAAAAATTTCAATAATACTAATCCCGTAAAGGGGATCAACTTCAATGATATTCAATTAAGCGGTCTGAGTACAACGATTCTGGATCTCGATACAAAATCCTATTTATTGAAAGCCGGGGTGAGAAATATGACCTTTAGAGAGAAAAGTGGTTTTTATATAAAGAATTTCACTACAGATGCAGCGATTGATACGAACCAGATGGAGTTCAAAAAACTTGTGCTCGAAACTCCGGATAGTAGGATAAGTGATTACCTCTTATTCAAATATTCAAACTTTAAAGACTTCAATAACTTCATCAGTAAAGTTTTTCTCAATTCAAACTTTCAAAACTCCAAAATCAATAGTTCAGACATTGCTTATTTTTCTCCTAACCTTGCTAAATCATCTATAATTCTTCAGGTTAATGGGCAGGTTACAGGCTACATAAATGACCTGAAAGCCAAAAACCTCATTTTGCAAAGTGGGCAGGCAACTTATGTAAAAGGAGACTTTAGGATTAAGGGACTTCCAAGCATCAAACAAACTATGCTCGACCTGAACTTTGATCAGATTTCAACAAACAAAAAGGATCTTGATCTCATTATTGGGAAAGCTACCGGAAAAAAGAATTCGATGATTCCCCAAATAATCGAAAAATTCGGAACTATTAATTTCAAGGGCAGATTCACAGGATTGGTGAATAACTTTATAGCATATGGAGAATTTAAAACGCGATTAGGACGTGTGGTCACAGATCTGAACATGAAGATCAACAATGCTTCAGTACCAAGCTACAGCGGGAACGTTAAGGCTTACGACTTCAATCTGGGCGAATTACTTGACAATAGAAATCTGGGAAGAACCACTTTGACAGCAGATATTAATGGTAAAGGAATCAAAATAAACAGTTTACAGGAACAGGTAAAGGCAAAAATAAAATATTTTGATTTTAAGGATTATAGATATTCCAACATAAATATTGATAGTCGGTTTGTAAACAAAGTATTCAATGGGAAAATCATCGTGGATGATCCGAATTTAAAGCTCGATTTTGACGGTAAAGTAGATTTAAATCAAAGCCTACCTGATTTCAATTTCAATGCTTCGATTAAAGGTGCAAACTTGCATAATCTTAAACTGATTAAAGACAGTGTTCAGTTCGATGCTGAACTAAAAACCAATTTTAAGGGTTCTAATTTGGAAAATATTGAAGGACTTGTTGAGCTAACAAAAATTCACCTGACTAACGCTGACAACTCTTTTATTATTGATTCGGTAAATTTAAAGGCAATTGGAACCGGATTGAGCCGCTCGCTTAATATTGAATCTGATATATTTGATTCAAGTATAAAAGGACAATATGATCTTAAAACATTGCCATCTTACTTTAAATCTGTTGCCAGTAAATACATTCCTTCCCTAGGTCTGACTTATGTTAAACCCGAAAAACAGAATTTTGAATTTAACCTCAAAATCAAATATTTTGAGCCGCTTAGTATCCTTTTTGCTCCAGAATTAAAAATCCCGGAGCAGGCTAATTTTAATGGAAAATTTGTGTCAGATTCGAATATTGCGAATCTGAATGGATTCATCAAGCTGATTCAATACAATAAAATTAAAGTCAACAATCTGATTATTGACGAAAGTACCTCAAAAGATGCGATGAACATATTCATTACATCCGACAGGGTTGATATAACTGATAGCTTGTATATTAAAAATGTCAATATCGCAAATAACTTAGCAAATGACAGTCTGAGTCTCAACATTAAACTATCCGATAAAAATGCCATAAATCAGCTCGATTTAAACTCTCTAGTAGAATTTAAACCTACTGGAAATCAGCGAATCCAGCTGAGCATTCTGCCTTCAGATGTAATCATTAATAATCAGACTTGGAAAATTCAGGAGAAGGTTAACTTTAGTTTTGATGACGGACGGACAAAAGACCAAGATTTTAGCCTTTTAAGGCGCACAAAAATTACCGGCTTTGAATTATTCAGGGATAATCAGATGCTAACCATCAACGGCTATATCTCCAAAGATCCTGCAGATGAACTCTTAATTGGCTTCAATAACTTTAAGCTGACCACTTTCAATCCACTGACCACTCCTTTGGGAATTACCTTAAACGGTACGCTTAACGGCAAAGCTAAACTTGCCGGCCTTGGACCAAGCCCGAATGTAGAAGCAGAGATTAAAATAGACAGTCTGAATTATAATAAATTGGCTGTCGGTAATATGACACTGAGTGCCGGACTTGACAATTCGACCAAGCTGATCAATGTTAAAATGAACATTGAGAATAAAGGCGAAACCACCATGGATATTGTGGGAACCTATAACGCAAACGATGATCAGAACAACCTAGACATGAAGCTCATCATGCGAGACAATGAAGTGGCTCTTTTTCAACCTTTCCTGAAGAATCTGGTGTCGAATATGATTGGTAAAGTTTCTGCCGATCTAACCGTGACCGGGAAGTTGAACAAACCTCAAATTAATGGCAATTTAACCTTGATTGATGCAGGTATGACTGTTAATTATTTAAAAACGCCATACCGAATATCGGATAAAGTTGAGGTTGAGAATACAGTAGTTAAGTTAAATAATCTTAAACTCAAAGACAATAAAGATAATATAGCTATTGCAAATGGCACAGTAGACATGGCTAATATCAATAATCCTGAGATCCATATCAATATTGTAGCCACCAACTTCATGGCATTAAATACCACAGCAAAAGATAATCCGCTTTACTATGGTGTTGCCTATGGTACTGGAGTTTTCAGCTTTAACGGACCTACAAATGACATGCGGATTATTATTGACGCAAAAACAGAAGCCGGTACCGTATTTAATATTCCTTTAAACTCATCGGCAACCGTAAGTAAAACCGACTTCATCACCTTTGTTTCAAAAGACACCTCATTAAATAAGCCCAAAATAGCCTCCTTCAAGGGGCTTACCATGGATTTCGAATTACAGATCGATCAGAATACAGAGGTTAATATATTCACTGAACTTGGTAAGCTGACTGGCCGCGGAGATTCACAGTTAAGTTTGAACATTAACAGCCTTGGTGATTTCGAGATGTATGGTGATTACAACATTTCAACAGGAAAATTTGAATTTACAGCACAGGATTTTATCAATAAGATCTTTAAGATTAGTGAAGGTGGCTCGATTCGCTGGACAGGAAATCCAATTGAAGCGGCAATTAACATGAAAGCGCTTTATGAAGTACGGACTAGTTTAGGTCCACTCTATGCTGCAGCGGGCAGACCGGCAATAGACCAACGGGTTTTGGCGGAAGCCGTAATGAATCTTAACGGGCCACTTCTAACTCCTAATATTTCATTTGATATTAATTTCCCTGCCGATGCCTACATTAAAGACGAGCTTCAGTCATATCTGAGTGATGTTAACAACACAAATCAGCAGGCTTTAAGTTTGATCGTCAGACGCTCATTTGCAGCAGGTAAAGCAGCAGATCTTGGATTTGCCACTTCAACTTTCATCAGTGCTGGAACAGAATTATTCTTTAACCAGTTAAACACGATCCTGACTCAATCTTTGAACCTGAATTTTGTGGATCTAAACATTCGTTCCTTAAATGATGCAAGTGCCTCATTCCGCTTTTTGAACGACAGACTTATTCTTACCGGTGGTATTACCGATCGTGCCAATAGCAGCCGTAATTTCTCTGAATTTAATGTAATTGGGGGCGGCAACGCTGTAGCACGTGATGTGGAAGCCATTTACCTGCTTAGAAAGAACGGCGATCTTGTTCTAAGAGCCTCAAATAAAATCAATAACCGAAATTTCCTGAATAACCTAAGTAATGATGAATATGTAAGTGCTATTGGATTGGTTTACAGGAAAGACTTCGACAACTTTAACGAACTTCTTGTTTTCCTTATGGGTAAACAAAGAAAAGAGGATCGAAATAAAGAAAATCATACAACTTTACCGAATAGCACAGAAGCTCTTAAACCGGAAGAACCGGAAATAAAATAGAAATTTTAACTATTCTTCATGATGGTATGACCCATCTTATCACGTTTGGTTTTAAGATACGATTCATTATGAATATTAGATTTAATCTCAATCGGAACGTTAGAAACAACCTCCAAACCATATCCTATCAGACCAGAGCGCTTAGTAGGGTTATTAGACATCAATTTCATTTTCTTTATTCCCAGGCTTCTTAATATCTGCGCTCCAATACCATAATCCCGCTGATCCATTGGAAAGCCCAACTGTAGATTGGCATCCACAGTATCAACTCCATTTTCCTGTAGATTATAGGCATGAAGCTTATTAATAAGTCCAATTCCCCGGCCTTCCTGATTCATGTAAATGATCACTCCCTTACCTTCCATCTCGATCATTTCCATTGCTTTATGGAGCTGTGAGCCACAATCGCAACGGCATGATCCGAAGATATCTCCGGTAATACAAGAGCTATGAACCCTCACTAAAATTGGTTCATCCTCTTCCCAATTGCCTTTAACTAAGGCCAAATGTTGTTCACCTGAAGTGATTTGCGTATAAGCAATCATCTCAAAATCACCCCATTGTGTAGGCAATTTTACAGAAACTTCTTTCTTAATTAAAGATTCAGTTTTGAGCCTGTAAGATATGAGGTCTTTGATGCTAATGATTTTTAGATCAAACTGTTTTGCGATGATTAGTAAATCAGGTAAGCGTGCCATTTCGCCATCTTCTTTAAGAATCTCAACCAAAACACCGGCGGGTTCAAGTCCTGCCATAGTAGCCAAATCAACTGCAGCTTCGGTATGTCCAGCTCTGCGTAAAACACCTCCATGCTTGGCAATAAGTGGGAAAATATGACCTGGACGGCCTAATTCTTCAAATTTTGTATCCGGATCAATCAGTGCCAATATCGTTTTGGAACGATCAGAAGCTGAGATACCCGTAGTACAACCATGTCCGATAAGATCGACAGAAACTGTAAAATTGGTTTCAAAAGCAGCGGTATTATTCCCAACCATAAGTTCGAGCCTCAATTCTTTACAGCGCTCTTCGGTTAAAGGAGCACAAATCAGTCCCCGGCCATGGGTAGCCATAAAATTGATCACTTCAGGACTGGCATTGTAGGCCGCAGTAAGAAAGTCACCTTCATTTTCACGATCCTCGTCATCTACAACAATAATAACTTTACCTTCCTTTATATCTTCTATCGCTTCTTTGATGGTATTAAACATAATTTTTAAGCTTGTTTGGAAAACGGTTTCAGAAAGGATAATAAATTAATTCTAAATATGATTAATGATCCCGTTTAAAATAAAATGCAAATTTAAGTATTTTTTTGGCAGATAGGATTTCGAACAATTCTATATGGGTCAGGCTAGTGCAATAATCCTAAACCGTTTTCAGACAGTCTGTTCGTCCTTCTTCGAAAACAGCTGTTTAAACCAGTGTTTATAACTATCCAGATCGAAGAGAACGGAATCTACGGTTGCTTTATAGGTTAAGAATATCCCGAGAGGTGAAAGACAAATAATTGCAATCCACATTCCCAAAAAAGGAGAAAGCGAACCTTCTTTAACTGATTTTTCGCCGATAGTTGAAATAACATGATAGATCAGAAAAAATAAGACAGACATGACCACAGGCAATCCCAATCCACCTTTCCTGATAATCGCACCTAGTGGGGCACCAATAAAAAACAGAACAAGGCATGACACTGCCATCGTAAATTTCCTGTTAAGCTCGATTAAAAAGCCCCTTAACCTTCCCTCATTGTCCTTTTCAAACAACTCTTTTCGGTTTAATACATCTTTTACCGACCTAATCTGATCCTTTGCAGTTTGAAGTGATTGAATTTTCCTGTCCTGAGGAATAAGATCAAGAACGTCTTTATAGGCTTTCATGGGTTTTGCAGGAATTTTTTTGCCTAATGTATCTACGCGATAAACCCGTGCAATTTGTGCAAGATCAGTATAGGCAGAGCGAAGATTACTGTCACCCTTAACAGTGAATGAATCGAGATAAAATTTAAGTTGCCTGATATTCATCATGGCATAATTCGATTTAAAGAGCTCTTCGTCTGTACGTTTCATTTGAAATCCGGAAAGATCAAACCGCTGCTCTGTCTCTTTGAATTCAGTTCGCATAAAGCGCTGCCGGGGATTATAGGCAGAGGCTGACCCGGGAGTTTCTTCGTAGCGCTTACCGTTCTTAAGTTTCAGAACTAGGAGTTGATCATCATCGGTTGTATACATCTTGCCTTCCTTAGCCATCAGCACGTTGATATTGCCACTACTTGTATTTCGCTCGTAAATAAGGACATCATGAAGGGTTTGATCAGAATCTTTCTTCTGAACTCGGATAGCATAACCGGGAATGCTATTATTAAAAATACCTTCATTAATCAAAAATGCAGCCTTTTGATTTCGGACGTCATATAATAATGAACCCATTTTCAGATTAGCTTTGGGAAGCCAATAATCAGAAAAAAGGAAGGCAGCCAGACTGAGTGTACCTACAACAAGAATAAGAGGCATCATTGCCTTTTGCAAAGAAATTCCGGCAGATTTAATCGCAACCAGTTCATAGTTTTCGCCTAGGCTACCGAAGGTCATAATGGAAGAAAGGAGGATAGCAAGAGGCAAAGCCATGGCCACATTGGTTGCTGATGCGTAAAGCAGCAATTCAAGGATTACATACCATTCAAACCCTTTCCCAATCAGATCATCGATGTATTTAAATAAAAATAACATCAACAAAATGAACATAACAATGAAAAAGGTAACAATAAAAGGCCTCAAAAAGGCCTTAAATACCAACAAGTGTACTTTCTTCACATTGTAAAAATAGAGAAAATTAATCTCTATGCACCCAATACACTGACCAAATATTGTATCTGATTATCCCATATCAGTTTGCGATCCTGAATAGTATCCTCTGTAGCAAAGTCGGTTATTGATAATGCAACGTCATTAGTTAGTTCGTCTTGAACAATTTCCATTTCGAAATAACAATGAGGCTCATCATCGAGCCACTTAAACTTAACCAGTTTATTTTCTTTAATGGAAAGCAATTTCGCTTTTTGCTGTTCGCCATCCCAGGTAAAGGTATAGACCTGATCTCTATAAGTTACATCATCTGCAAACCACTGTGCGAGTCCATTGGGTTCATTCAGAAAGCCAAACAATATTTTGGGAGATGATTTTACTTCATACTCTATATTAAACTTTATCTTTTCTGCCATCCTCTGCTTTTATTATCCTTAGCGAATTATTTTCACCAATTTTTCTAAAGGAAAGTAATTTCCTCTATATTTGCAACTCTCATTTTAAAAGGATGATTTGGCGGGGTAGCTCAGATGGTTAGAGCGCAGGATTCATAACCCTGAGGTCGGCAGTTCGATCCTGCTCCCCGCTACATAAAAGCTACCCTCAGGTGGCTTTTTTAGTTTATCGGAAGCGCAGGATTCATATCCGCCAGCTGGCGGACGGCAGTTCGATCCTGCTCCCCGCTACATAAAAGCTACCCTCAGGTAGCTTTTTTAGTTTATTGGAAGCGCAGGATTCATATCCGCCAGCTGGCGGACGGCTTTCGATCCTGCTCCCCGCTACGTTAAAAGCTATCGAAAGGTGGCTTTTTTAGTTTATCGGAAGCGCAGGATTCATATCCGCCAGCTGGCGGACGGCTTTCGATCCTGCTCCCCGCTACTGTTAAAGCCACTTTCGGGTGGCTTTTTTATATCTATACTTTTTTGAAGTATTGACTTTCTCCCGATAACTATCGTAAAGCTCCCCGCAAAATGATACCTCACTACAATTTAATTATAGTATGCAGTATTAGATTTAATAGATGTTTACTGTTTATGTCCTATACTCTCCATCCTACAATAAAATTTATGTAGGATTTACCTCTGACCTCGAGAACAGGTTAAGATCACACAACATATTTGCATCAAAAGGATGGACAATTAAATTCAGGCCATGGGAAATCCTATTTACCGAAAGCTTTGAAACCAAGACCGAAGCCATGAAACGTGAAAAGCAACTAAAGTCAGCAAAAGGACGAAATTATATCTGGCAGGTGGTTAAAAACAGATTGAATAGCTAGAGTTTAGAATTCTTATCCGCCAGCTGGCGGACGGCTTTCTCTAGATAGCTATCGGGACTGCTCCCTGCTACTCTTATAATTACCTTCTAATTCTTAATTCATTAACATCTTATTAAAACATCTTTTCAAAATTCTATATATTGCTATATCATTTAAATTACTTCCACGTTGGCAACAAATAAACATGCAATTATCAGATACCAAACACTGGATAAATGCTTCAGAAATCTGGGAAGAAAGTATTTTATCGATGATTTAATATCGGAATGCAATAAAGCGATCCACGACTTTTCAGGAAACCCGGAAGGCATAAAACGTCGACAGATTTATGACGACCTAAATTTTATGGAAAGCGAACAAGGTTGGTCAGTACCTTTAAAAAGAATTAAGGATGGTAAAAAAGTGTATTTAAGATACGATGACACTAACTTCTCCATCAACAATAGCCCCTTAAACTCAGCCGAAGAGAATCAGTTAAAAGAAGCGCTACTCACACTGTCGCGTTTAAAGGGAATGCCACATTTTACTTGGGTAGATACAATACCTATCGGATCTAAAGTGGGAAGATGGATACAGTTGCAAAAGATGCGCGAACAATAAATATTGTCAGGGTAAAAAGCCTTATAATAGACGATGTACTAAATGCAGATATGATGAAAGTCCAACTGCCGGAACCATGTTTGACAAAGTGAAATTCTCATTGTTAAAAGCATTTCATATTCTTTTTAAAATTAGTACAAAGAAAAAAGGGATGTCAAGTATAGAGCTTAGCAATGAATTCGAACTAAGGCAAAAGACATGCTGGGAGTTCAAAGGGAAAATACAACAAGCAATGGCCAGCAGTCTCTAATATCCTATTGACGGCCTGGTACATGTAAATGAGTTTATGATAGGTGGACCGGAAGAACAAATGCGAGGGAGAAGCAAGGGTGCAAAAAATTAATAGTTGTGGCATTAGAAATTTTAGGTTCAGGTGTTGGAAGGGGGTATGCAGAAGTTATAACAAACGCATCTTCGAAAGAATTAGGCAACTTTTTAAAGAAGTACGTATCTAAAGATGCTAAAATTATTTCTGATGAATGGACTGGATACTCACCTCTGAAAACTGAATTTAATAAATTAGAGCAAGTAGCCTCCGATGATGGAAAAAACTTTAAGGACATACATATTCACATTATGAATATTAAAGGTTGGCTTAGGGGAATTCATCATCATTGTAGTGAAGAACGGATGCAAGGGTATCTAAATGAATATCATTTCAGATGCAATAGAAGGCAAAATATGGGGTCAATCTTCGACTTGCTCATAAAAAGGATGGTTAACAATGAACCAAAACGTTTATTGTCAATCAATTAAAATTGTTATCTAAACGCCTATACCTATTAAGGAATTTGGGTAGAGGAGGTAATCAAGAGAACTTAAATAAGGGCATGATTGAGGATTTTAAAGTTATAATACCTGACTTTGAAAAACAATTGGAATATAATACCCCCACAAATTCGGACCACTTGATTAATTGAAAAAATGTTTAAATTTAATCAAGTAAAAGATATGAAAAAAAGCAGAAGAAAGTTTGATTCGGCGTTCAAGGCAAGGGTTGCTGTTGAAGCCTTAAAAGAGCGGTAAACTCTGTCGGAACTAGCCGTTAAGTTTGATTTGCATCCCAATCAGATATCTAAGTGGAAGCAGGAGTTTTTAGAGAACTCTGCGCTTGTTTTTGAGCACAAATTACGAATTCCCAAGACAGAACCTGATGTTGATGTGGATAAACATATTCTTGAAGAACCTACCGCAGGAGTACTGACTATGCAGTCTATGCTGGAAGACCTGGGAATAATTTGCGGTTATGAGCGCGTGAGGAGATTAATGAGGTTGGCTAATATTAAACCTATATATCCTCGTAGACATTTAACGCAATGGAAAAAGAATGAATACATTCACCCATATTTGCTAAGAAATTTATGCATAACACATAGCAATCAGGTTTGGGAAATTGACATAACATACATTCCCATGGCAAAGGGCTTTATGTATTTAACGGCAATCATTGATGTTTACAGCCGTTATATTGTTGGCTGGGGACTGAGTAATTCTCTAGACGCCGATTCATCTCTCAGAGTGGTAAAGGATGCCATACGTGACCATGGCAAACCCTTTATTCTGAACAGTGATCAGGGAAGCCAGTTCACATGTAAAGAGTACGTAGAATATCTAAAAAGTCAGCATATTCAAATCAGTATGGATGGCAAAGGACGAGCATTAGACAACATCTATATCGAGCGATTTTGGCGAACTATAAAATATCAGCATATTTATCTAAACCCGGCAGCATCAGGTATCGATTTATTTATTGGAATTACGAAATGGATTGATAAATACCATTACAAAGCTCATCAGGGAATTGACAGAAAAAAGCCTATTAATAGATTTAAAATGGCTGCATAATTCAACTAAGAAATGATCAAAAGTGGTCTAGTAATGTCGAGGTATTTTA
>Ga0105051_10002457_pt1 | contig 23690 bp, 18 predicted proteins | sample FRY02_FD_78383 | JGI IMG/M metagenome (GOLD analysis project Ga0105051, IMG submission 78383) | Freshwater microbial communities from Lake Fryxell liftoff mats and glacier meltwater in Antarctica - FRY-02 (megahit assembly) | ecosystem: Environmental > Aquatic > Freshwater > Ice > Glacier... | reverse complement strand
TAAGGCTGGGCGAGCTCATCCCAAACGTGACAGGGCGACGGGAAGGCTCTTACCAGGGCTCAGGACTGTTCAGCAACCGACTGAAATTGCATGAAAAAGCTGCTTAAGGAATTACCTATGTGGGTGGTCTAGGTGTGCGGTGATGGACGCCTCGCGCACCAGCCGTCGCTCGCGGTCGTCGCTGGCCGCGTCTGGGCCCGTGCGAATGACCTCCTTGAGGGCTACCTCGCGCGAAAGGCGCCGGTCGAAGGCCTGGACGACCCGCCCCATGCCGCCGATGCCGATGACGTGCGCGCGGACATAGCGCCCGGACTCCGGCAGGTCGAATGGGCTCGTGCCTAACCCCTCGCCGGTTGCGGTAGCCTCGCGCGGGCTCGCGCCGTCGCCGCTCCATGCGGCATGGCTCCCCTCATCAAGCGGGAAGCGTCGGTCCTTCGAGTCTTTCACACCGCGTAGTCGACGACGTCGCCAGGATATAGAAGGAGCTCAAAGTTTCCGGCGCCGTCGGCGCGGATAAGGTCGGCCCGAATACGGTTCTCACGCAGCTTCTGGCGGAGGCGAGCGAGGCTCGTGTCCCACTTGCGCCGGAGCGCGCTGACGTCCTTCTCGCCAGGCCAGATGTCTTTGCCGAGGGCCTCCCACGAGAGCGGCTGGCCGACGTCCGCGAGCTCGTTGAGGATGCGTGCCGAGAGCCCGCCGAAGGTAAGAGGGCCGTCCCCTTCCCGGTGGATCTGGGCGTTGTCGTAGCGCAGGATGAGGGTCAGTGGCGATTGCACGGAGCCCACGGCGACGGTGGTCATGTGGCCGGCGAGCTCAAGCGGGACGGAGACGGCGCGAAAGGTGCCGCCTGCGACCTGGAAGGAGTCGCCGGCGACCAGCGGCCGGTCTAGCGGTGCGCCCGAGTCGGCGGTGGCAAAGTCCTTCTCGCCGGACACTCGGACGACCCAGCCGAGTCCGTCGTGCCAGAGGGTCGCGTCGGCCTCCGGGACGAGGCCCGGCACAAGCGTCGTGCGTGCGTCGACCCGCAGCGAGCAGACGTTGCTGAGGATGTGTGAGGCGAGGCCATCGCCTTCGAGGGCGAGGACCTCCGCCGGTAACGTGATGGCGGCGACCTCGACGCGGAGGTCGTTGGTGAGCCAGATGGCGAGGCCCACATAAAGCTCGACCTCGTTCGTCGGCCGGTCTTCGATCGCGAACCGGCCCCGCAGCGCAAGCAGCTTCAGCGTGCTGCCGCGCAGGCTGACCATCGCGTGGGCTTCCGAGATGCGGGGGTCCGAGAGGCGCCAGGCCGCGTTCCACGATCGACCGATGAATTCGCCGGAGCGAAGCTGCACAATGGTTCCATCAGCTGTTACGAACGTGACGAGCGCCTGCATCGATATCCTGAATGACCGGAATTCCGGTCCACTGCGACCTGAGTTCAAAGCATAACGTACCAAGCGCGAGATATCTAGGGGCAAGGGCGATTTCGCGCCGTTTCGCAAGCCGCGCCGGTGAAGCGGCGTGCCGCGGGGCATCGCAGGCCGCGGCTAAGCCCCTCCTCAAAGAAGTCGCACCACCGGCTCTTCGGTCATGAGCGTTTGGCGTGCCCTCAAATCCACCACCGTCGCGATCAACCACCGGTCGCTGCTGACACCGAAGCTGATCTCAAGCCGCGGCTCTCGGTCTGACGGCAAGTGGGGTGGTTTTAGTGTGCCAAAAGTCGGGTTAGCCGCGTTCAGTGGCACAATGACGCGCTCGGATGTGCCGCTCTCGCCGCCGAGTTTGTGTGGCTGTCCACCCGCATCCCACGCGAAACGCCTCTCATCTGGCTCGGATTCGCCAAGCTCATGAATGACAAGTACAAAGGTCGTCTCGGGTTGGCCGCGGGCGCAGGTCGGAACCAGCTGCTTTTTCCACAGGTCAGGCGGCGTCGGGATCCGCGTTCCCTTTGGGACGATGACCGTGTACTGGGGCTCGTGTGTGGCGGCGTCATACGTCACGAACGCATAGTCGTGTACAATGAAATCGCTCTGGCTGAAGCGGTCGGCGGCAAAGACCGAGGCCCCGTAAGCGACCGCCTCGAACGGCTGCCACGCACGCACCCGACCACGCCCGAAGCGTTCGGCGATTTGGGCGTGAACCTCAGGCAACAGCGTCGAGCCGCCCACCATGAGGACGTCATCGATCGCGTCGGCCCCGATTCCAGCGGCAGCCGCAGCGTGGAGCACCTCATCACAGAGTGTGTTGAGATCCGCATATAGCCCTCGCTCGGTCAGAGCCTTCACGATATCCGCACGTCCCACCTCCAAGATACACGCATCACCACGCACACAAGCCTCAAAAACGTACATCTCTTCAAACAACAAAAGATAGAAGATAAAAGATAAAAGGTAACCATTCACGCCCCCCTCCGCCTGAAAAGTTGACACCCGGCTGTGCTGTGCGAAATTCCACCCCAGCCGGCAGTCTTGCTTGGCGGCGAGGTGGGATCGGTGACGAAGTTCGAGCGGATCATTGCGGAGCTGGAGGCGACCAACGCGGCCCTACAAGCCGAACTCGCCGCCGTTCGCGCCGAGATCGCCGACCTACGCGCCCGGCTTGGCTTGGACTCGTCGAACTCCAGCCGGCCGCCGTCGACCGATTCGCCGTTCAAGCGACCGCCGCCCCAACCGCCGACCGGTCGTAAGCCCGGCGGGCAGCCCGGCCACAAAGGCAACCATCGTGCCGCGTTGGAGCCGACCGCGACGGTGCAGGACGGGACCGCGAGGGATGCGGCGAAGAGGGCGGTCGTGGCGATTGAGGACCGGCCCGGCGGTGTGGCACGCAGGCTGGTTGTCGCAGAGGCGCTGCCGGGCGCGAGTGCGCTGAGTGAGGTCGAGCCCTGAGAGGAGACCAGTTGCCGCTGGCTGCCCCCCCAGTTGCCTGGCCCCGGTTGGCAACCCGCCGCGCGAATCTGGACGAGAGCCATCGCGGGTCGACTCTATCCGGCCGGTGCACCAGCAGATGCCCCCTCTCCGTGAAATGTCAAATCGTGAAGCTACGGCTTGGTCATCTCTCATGGTTCTTACGCCAACACTCGGTGCTTTCCAGGCGCCGGGTTCGGGAGCATCATCGGGGCCGCTAGGCACGAGGCTTAGCGATGTGACAGTCGTCAAAGCGACGCCAAGGAAGATCAGATGTTTACCTATGGATTTAGCGCATTGGGTGCGGCCTTCATCGCCGCGGGGATCCTCACGACCGCCTGTGGCTCCAGCTCCGCCACGCGCGCGCCGACCTTTGATGAAGACCCAAGCTCAATGAACGACATGATGGCTTATTTGGACCGGGCCGGCTGGCTACTAAAGAATATCGATATCGGTGCGGAGTTCGGGAAGGCCATGGATTCAATCGGTCAGAGCTCCGACCTCCTACCTGCCGGCTCGCTTGGCGACACCCTCGATGGAAGGCAGTTCTCGGATGTCGAAGCGACCTTGCATAGAGTTACGCAAACAAAGGCTGGCGTGGTCTTCAGTGGCGTAACTGTTCGTTACCTGTCCGGCGACGGGAGTTTCCAGCGTAAGCTGATGCTGCGCGACGGTGAACCGGACCAGTGCGTCGTCTCGCGTGAACAGACGACCTCGGAGTTCTTCGGCTCCTTCGGTGAAGGTGAGTCCGCCAACCGCACAGTCGCGGACTTTTGGCGCAACACCGAGACGAACCGCTGGATGCTATTAAAAGCCGAAGGCAGCGTGCCGCCGGTCGCGACGCAACAGCGCATCTTCGCTGAATGTATGGAGATCGCGACGCGTTTACGGAGCCTCAGCGAGGCCCCATGAGGTCGCCACGGCGCGATGGCTCGCTGGTTGTGTGCGACGAATCGCGCGGGGGGCTGGGTCTTTTTTCGGAGACGACATTGACCGGGCCAATCGCGGCGGCCTGCTGGTCCGCCGGAGACGCCATGCGATGGATAGGATGAGGTCCGCGGCGCGTTGACCTCATCCTATCGCGCCTCGCCTCGGACATGGCAGGCGACGAGCCACGCGAGACCTTGGACATTGCTGACCCGCCCATCCCGTCGGCATCGGCGGCGCGTGGCTCGCAGACAGGGTCGGAACCACAGGCGCCTTGGCTGCGACGCGGTTGGCCTGCCTTAAGAACTTCCGGTCGGCTGTTCGACCCGACCCTACGAACGTGGCTCTCGAAGGGGCAAACGACGGCGTGTGTTAGATCTGCGGCGTCGAACTCTAATGTGATAACTTTAGCAATGAAAGCCATGGTTTCGGACGAGCCTTTGTCTTGAAAAAGGAGGCTTGTCCGACGACGGCGCGCCAGTTCGCATCACGGCGACGTTGAGGCTGCCCTGGTTCTCCGAAGGTTCCGCTTGTCACGGGAGGCGGCCGGTGTCATGTCCCCCGCCGCCACGGGCGTGATGTGGCCCTTGGGCGGATTTAGGCCGGAGCGGAGGCACCTTGAGCGCAATTGACATCCTATATTTCGTGGTGGGGCTAGTGGCTCTTGTGGCCGGGGCCGAGCTGCTCGTCCGGGGAGCGTCGCGCTTGGCACTCTCGGTCGGCGTGAGCCCTCTCGTGGTCGGCCTGACCATCGTCGCCTACGGCACCAGCGCTCCGGAGATCGCGGTCGCCGTCGAGGGTGCGCTCGGCGGCCGCAGCGACATCGCGATGGGCAACGTCGTCGGCTCGAGTATCTTTAACATCCTGTTTATTCTTGGGATCTCGGCCATTGTCAGGCCGCTGCTTGTCCACCGTCAGATCATCCGGCAAGAGATCCCTATCATGGTCGGGGCGGCCGTCCTTTGTATCCTCTTCGCCGCTGATGGCTTTATCCAACCTTACGAGGCCGGTGTCCTTGTTGCGCTCCTCATCGGCTACACGGTGTTCCTCGTTCGGCAATCGCGAGCGGAGACGAAAGCCAACGCCGGCGGTGACGACCTGCCGACGCCCACTTCTCAGTGGGATCGTCACTGGTCGGTGCAGGTCGCGCTCATCCTCGTCGGGCTGGGGTTGCTCGTGCTCGGGTCAAACCTCCTCGTCGACGCGGCGAGCACCATCGCGAGGGCTTTCGGTGTCAGTGACCTCGTCATCGGACTCACCATCGTCGCGGCCGGGACGTCACTTCCCGAGGTCGCCACCTCGATCATGGCGGCCATCCGAGGCCAGCGCGACATCGCCGTCGGCAACGTCATCGGCAGTAACACCTTCAATATCTTCGGTGGTCTCGGGGCCTCAGGAGTCGTTACCTCGGCGGGACTCTCAGTGGCGCCATCGATCCTCAGTTTTGATCTCTGGTTCATGCTCGCGGTCTGCGTCGCGACCCTGCCCATGTTCATTCCGGGCCGCGAGATCACCCGATGGAACGGGTTCCTGCTGCTCTTTTATTATGTTGTCTACACGGTCTATCTGGTCCTCACCGCGAACGCCAGCGACGCCTTGCCCTTGTTTTCGAGCATCATGCTCAGCGTCATCGCGCCGCTCACGGTCATCACCATGGTGGCCGACTTCGTGAGGCCGCGCCCCGCGATCTGAGCGGGCGGATCGCCAGCGGTTGGTCGCGGTATCAAACAATGCCGTTCTGGCTCTTCCGTGCGGTCAACATGACGATTATGTCTGGAGCAGAAACAAAAGACCAGCTGGCTGCGGCCGGTATACTTCCGGGTGCGCCGGCACGGGCGCGGTAAGCGCGTGGCGGTTCGTCGCTTCGTGCGGATTGTGTCTCACGCTTCATTGGGCGCGTGTTGCAGTGCGCTCTCCGCGTCGTGCGCGCCTCTGTCTGCTTGCGGTTTCAGCGCGATACGGGCAAAAACTCGCAATATTAAAGCTCAACCTGTCGTCACTGTCCCCGTTCGTCCTGCCCCTGCTCCACGGATACGAGCCCGGACGCCATCGCCGCCCTCCTCAAGGCCAGGCCGTTTATCGCAGCCAATCCGGTCGTTTACGAGTCTACGACCCCGGCTGACCCAGCCACGGCCAGCCCCGCTGTTACCGAGTCCGTGACCCAAGACAAAAACGATTGATGTCGCAATGATTCCGAGGAAGGCGAATACGGTGCTGTCTCGGCCACTTGGTGCTTCACCGCGAACAGAGGCCTCATGGCGGTGGACTTCACCGCCCGCAGCGGCCCATCCACCGAGACCTACCGCCGCCAGTGATTGCGGCGGCGCCACGCCGGCCCACCGGTCCCGACAGTCCCTTCCTTCCTTCTGGGGCCTAGGTCCGGACTGGCAAACACATAGGCAAGACCTCTCAAATGCCCTGTCACAGGTGCGCTTGAGCGGCTCTCAGGCGTTCGCGGATGCGCGCGCCCTCGTAGGTTCTTACCGAGGCGCCTTTGCGATCGCTCCGACGCCGCTCTGACGCCCATCTGACGCCCATCTGACGCCCATCTTACAGGGCCTTGCGCCAGACGGCCGATGTGTTAGCCTTTGGCGGTCTCTTGTCGGAGTGTCCAACGATGTTAATCCGTTCTATGCTACTCATGACCGCGATCACCCTCGGCGCTTGGGGCTGTGCCTCGACCCCCGAGGTCTATACGCCGCCGCTCGGCAGCCCCGGTGGCCCGCTGCGCACGTCGTCCCTTGAGAACTCCGACCCGCTGCTCACGGTCGAGTGTCGCGGGGACCTCGATGCCGGTGGCGAGGTGTGCTGGACGCGCGCGGGCCCCTACGTCGTTCACGGGGTGCGCAACACCGTGGTCACGCCTGACGAGGTCATCATGCGCTTCCAACAGCTCGTCAATGAGACGAAGGCCGAGCTGGGCGAGCCGGTGGAGTTCACATCGTATTTCGCGGCGCAAGTGGGCACCGTGCCGCCCTTCGCTGGCTTCAACTGCCAGTTCGAGGCGATCCGCACCAGTATGCCGACGATCCCGCTCGACTCACCTGAGGCCGCCACCAATGCCCGCGAGCTCCGCCTGTGCCTCTACGCGAAGTGGGTAACCCCCCGCGAAGAGGTGGTCGTGACGCTCGTGCCCGCAGCGACCAGCGCGCTCGATGGGCCGGGAGTGCCTGGGCCGGGATTTGCCGAGCGCTATGGTCTCAGGCTCTATCGTGGCAGCCGCAACCCCGACACACGCGCCGCTTACGACAGCGCGCGCCTCTCGGCTGTCAAGGCGATGAACAAGTAGTTTAAGACGCATCCGCCCCAATGAGGTGGGTCTGAGGCCTTCCGGAGCGCGAGGGTTTGCCCCCAATCGTGCTCCGGGCGGCTTCAACGCGCGCAATGTCCTTGGAGATGCAAGGGTCGGACGATGAGTTTCGGCACGACATCGGCGATCCCAACCACGAGCTTTAGCGCAGGCGCCGTTGGCCGACCGCCTACGGCGTCCACGAGCTCACGCCCCAGCGCAAAGATCTCGTCGGCATAGCCGTAAACCATCCGCCCAGTCTCGGTCAGCACGAGGCGCCGCCCTTGGCGCTCAAAGAGCTGCTCGCCCATCGCCTCTTCGAGCGCATTGATCTGGCCGCTCACGGTCTGCGGCGACAGGTGTAGCCGCTTGCCGGCTCGAACAAGGCCACCTTCGCGTGCAACGGTCGTAGGAGTAGAGCAGGTGGTGATAGTTCAGCCATTTCATCCGCGAATACGACGGTTTTTCCGAGTTTTCGGAAAGAAACTTCGTGATCGTCGAAGTGGCGCGGGGGTCGCACAGTCGACGAGTCCCAGCCTACGGTGGGCTCGGACTCAAACGAGGAGGCCATGGTGAGAGTTACGTCCCAGACCCGAGTCGACGACGTGGAGCCCCGGCAGCTTGAGGGCCACATTCGGCACCGGCTCAGCTTGGCGTTCGCGCGCATCTCTGATGAGCTGAGTTCGGTGCTTATCCGGCTCGACGACCTCAACGCTCCACGCGGCGGTATCGACAAGCGCTGCCGGGTGCTGCTTCGTGGACCGAAGATCGGTGAGCGCGTTATTGACGAGACCGACGTCAGCTGGGTGCCAGCCATCGACCGCGCCCTCTCGCTCGCAGGCCGCTCGGTCGCGCGCGCACTCCACAAAGGGCGTCGCCATCGCGGCGCCCGCCTCTATATTTACAACCCAAGAAAGGAGATCCGCTAATGCACTGCCCCCGCCCTACGGTCCAGCCGATCACTTAAGCTCAAGTGACTGACTTCAAAACGAAATAAGCTGGTTTATGGGCGTCCCCGCCCGCCTACGGCCGTGAGGATTCGGAGAAGCCTAGGCTCCCGTGCCGAGGGTGTTCACCAATGAATTCATCTGGTCCGCGCGCGTCCCCGCCCGCCTACGGGCATGGCAGGTCGGAGAGGCCCAGCCCCCGCGGAACTAGGAGGACCTAGCGCCACGAACCGAAATTATTGAAGAAATCGCTTAAGTGAATAGCATTGCGCCCTACGGTCCAGAATCAGGTCGACGTCTCATTGTGAGTAGTTTCAGCGATGTAGCGGATCCTGCCTAAATTGGTCGCGCCCCGTAAGCCCAGACCTTCCAACTAAACCGCGCGGGCCAGCTTCGGACGCCGTAGCGGACGATGGCATTCGGGGACCATCTGAACTTATTGTAGAAATCCTGGCTTCATAGGCCGCCCCCGGCCCACCAGCTCCGGTTGGCACTCACATCCAGCGACTCAGCTTCATTCGGGATTTTCGTCTGTACACGGTCGATTCACGCCGACTCTGCGCCTGCCAAGACCCGCGACCTTCGCGGCAGCGGGCCGCCCCAGAATGGGCTACAGCTCGCTTGATGCCTCAGACCGATGCCAGAACAGCCAGTCCCGAGATCGCGACGTCGCCATCCGCCAAGTCGGAACCCAGCGGTCTCGTCGCCTCGCAGTCCGCGGCGGCGATCAAGGGCTTGGTCGTCGCGGTTATTATTGCAATTGCATGCGTTGTGATGGCCGGCGGCATCGCGCTCGCAGAAGACGCGCGGCCTGACACCAGTAATGGCGTGGGATTTTCGTCCGGCGGTGACGTTGGCGAGACAAGCCAAGACACCGGCGCACCCTCGGGCCTCGGGCCTGATGCGGCGCAACCACTTGATACTGATACTGATACTGATACTGATACTGATACTGATACTGATACTGATACTAATGATGGACAGCTCGGCGCCACTCCCGAGCCCGCCGACGCGTTATCTGAAGACCCCGGCCCAATACCAATTGACGCCTCGGACACCGGCCCTGCTACCTCCCCCGACTCTGCCGCCGCCCCACAGTCCGAGGTCGCCCCATCGTGGAGCGCGACCCCGGCCGAGCCCGACTTCACGCCGTATGACCCGAACCCGCCATCCCCCAACGTCGCACCCAATCCCACCCCCCCCATACCCCCCCCGCCAGGGGGCAACCGACCCTCGCAACCCTGCCCAGACCCGCTCCGGCCGTCGTGCGCCCACCGCCGGAGCGCAAGCAGCTCTCCCCCGACGACCCGATCAAGGCCATCCTGGGTCTCGTCATCCTCTTGACCCTGGCCTACCTCGGCGGAAACCCACGGGTCGTAAGGCTCGAGCAACGCCTTCGCATCTCGCAGGTGATCACCGCCGGCTTCCCCTTCGTCCTCTTTGGCCTAATCGCCCACATGGACTCCGTCGGGATCCTATCAGACCCGATTCTTCAGGAGATTCGGCCACTTATGCCGATTGGCCTGGGCTGGATCGGCTTCACCATCGGCTTCCGTTTCGACCTGCGCCGCCTCGAGAACCTCCCCGAGGGCGTCGGCACGGCGCTGGTCCTGACGACGATTTTGCCGTTCCTCGCGGTCGTCGGTGTGACCAGCCTCCTCTTTGGCATGATCGGCGGGGTCGGCGACGCTACCTTCCTGCGCGACGCGCTCCTGCTGGCGACCGCCGGTGCCATGACCGCGCGCACGGTGCTCGCTCTCGCCACGGCCATCGGCGCTGAGTCGAGGGTCGGCGACCGCGTGACCCGGATCATCAAGCTCGAAGAGGTCATCGCGTTCGTGGGCCTCATCCTCGTCGCCGCCTTCTTCCGCCCCCCGGAGGCCCTCGCCGGCTGGCGTCTCCCGAGTGTCGGCTGGATCTTTGTCACTTTGGGCGTTGGCACTATCCTCGGCGGCCTCGTCTTCGCGCTCATGCGCACCGTTCATGGCACTGATGGTGGTGGCGCTCGGGTCTCCGGGTTGGGTCGAGGTCTCGCTCCCAGGGCTACTGGCAGTCGGCTTGGGCAGGGGCAGGGTGCGTGCACACCGGCGAATCGCCACAGCGGTCAATCGTGTAGCCTGTCGGGCACACGAAGCCGTCCGTGCGGTCGGCGTTGGCGGCGCTGGTTAAGGTCTGCAACTGCACGCTCGAGTTAGTCTGCATCGAGGCGGTCGAGAAGACGATGTTGCCGAGGTAGTCCCGCCACTTAGTCGCGTTGACCTCGTTTACGCAGATCAAGTTGGCCGTGCAACCGGGTTGTAGGTGCGAGACATATTCAAAGTCCACCGGGTCGGTCGAGATCGAAAAACGCGTCCCGCGGTATGAGTAGACGTTTGGTAACGAGCTGCCGGGGCCGATCGCGGAACCCGCGCTAGGGTCCGTGTTCGTGGGCGCGACGGTGAGGGGTCGCACACATTGCGTCGCGGTCTCATTCGGGGCGAAGCCTGCAGGGCGGTTGCAGGTGGCGGGCGCGCCGGGTTCGCAGTTCGTGAAGGCGAAGGTCTCAGGTGCGTTGACGTCCGTGTATCTTGTCGCGACCGAGGCCAATGGCTCGTTAGTGAGGACCCCGTTTAGCGGGTGGGTCCCGCAGGTCAGGGCACCATTGGTGACGATCTGGCGCTGCCAAAGGATAAAGGGGTAGGTTGTCTCGTCAGGGGTCGTCTGGGCGACGAGCGGGTCCTCGGAGGCGGTCGTCGACCAGCGTAGTGTGCAGTTCGGGTAGGTCGCGAAGAGGGTCTCGTCGAGGCCCAGCGCGACATTCCAGTACGACTTCTGAAAGGCCGTGAAGGCCTCGTCACCGGGGTAGGTCGCCGCCCCGAAGATGAGTGGGCTGGACTCTGGGATATTGCCGGGGCCGGCCGATGGGTCGATGGTCCAGATGTTTTCACCACCACAGTCTAGCGTGACCCGGTTCGCATAGAGGCAGGTCTCGGCGGCGCCGGACGTGCAGGCGAAGGCGAGCACAGCGGTCAGGTCGCGCGGGCCGTTTGGACGGTGCAGGAACTCGGGGACGCAGTCGAGCTTGGCCGAGCAGAAGATGTCCTCGAAGTTCACCGCGACGTCGAAGAAGCCCTGATTGGCCGGGCGCATGATCGTGAGGTTGAACTCAATGGGCGTGTCCGCGTTCTCGACACACGGGCGCTCGGGGAGGCACGGGCGGTCGGCTGGGCACGGGTTCTGATAGGCGGTGGTGGGCAGCGCACCGGCGTCGTTGGGGTCGCTCACATCGCAGCCGGCGGTGCCGCACAGCCCGTTGAGGACGAGGCTGACCGTGTTGATGCGCCCCGCGGGAGAGGCATCGCAGGGCCCGACATAGCTGACGGACCCTTCCCCGTCGCCAAACCCGCTGGCGCAGAGGGATGGCCGCGACCACACGACCGAGTTGGGCCCGATGGAAGCGCTCGGCTCGTTGTAGACGGTGACGCCATAACACGCATCTTCGATCCCGGGCAGCGTCAACGGAGCGACCGTGATGTTCACGGTCGGGCCCGCAGGCCCTCGGTCCGACGTTTCGGTGCAAGCCCCGACGAGGAGAGGGTCGAGCCAGATGTGAAGAAAGTGTTTCAAAGGGCCTACTCCAGACGCAGGTTAACGGCGCATGAGGGCTACGCCGGCATTTGATCACTCATCGCAAGCGCGGCGAGTGGCACGTCAGAACGGTGTAAGAGGCCCCATCGATCTTCGCTGGTCGTAATCAATTGCAATAAAAACGAACCACGTCTGGCGCCTGGCTCTTTGGGGCGGTCCGGGTCCCTTACAAAGGCGCTCATGATATGCCATATGTCCGGCCGGTCATCGAGCCGCTCGGCCACGCCCGAGCGGACGATGAATCGCTTGTAGGAGAACCCCGAGCACATCCTTGTCGTGTAATGTATTGAAATTAATAGGTTATACGACAACACCGGGCCGATGGGGTCGGGACTTAACCAGCCTCCGATGAAGGGGGCGTAGTAGCGGTAGCCGTAGTAGTAGAGGCCGGTGGCGTCATCGCGTAACTTGCCGCAATAACGGTAGTCTTTGATGTGGATGTCGCGCTCGAAGCGGCCGGCGACGAAGGATGAGCCTCCGAATGGGAAGTACTCCTCGTACGTGATGAGGCCGCCGTCGGGGTCCAGTTCTAATGCAGTCGAGCCTGGCCTGCATTTCTCATCGATCTTCGGCTACAATCTTCGGATATGCAGGCGCCTGTTGTGCGTGCTCCCGTCGCGGCCCTGCGACGTGGAAGAGACCACGCCTCGGTCCACGCCGGTCCGCGCGCCCAGCATCCACCTACATCTCCTTGATTTCGCTCGAACCTCGTTGAAAACCGCAGGCACAGTGGTCGCCGAGCTGGTAGTGGATCTTGGCGGTGTTCAGGGTCTCGGTCTCGCGCCCGAGGGTGTCGAGTTGCCAGCGGTGTACGAGGGCGATGTTGCGATCGCCAAAGGAGATGTGTGAGGTAACGCGCTCGAGGATCGGGACGCCGGCGTGGTTGATAGGGCGGCGCTCGCAGCCGTCGAGGTAGAGGGTGTCGATGCGCTCGACCCAGCCAGTCACATGATCTAAAAGGCTCCGGACGATCGTTCGGACAGGTGATCGCCACCGTAGACGTAGTGCTCCTCGTCGTTGGGCAAGCCTTCCCGGGCGACCAATGACGGCGCGCGCGAGGCGCCCCTGCTGGTACCACTCGAGGGCGCGCAGGTGGGGCATCGCCGTGAGGTTGCTGGTGGCGTCGAAGAGTGGACCGGCGGCGGCCGCGTTGTCTTCGGGGGTCGGCCAGCGCCGGTTTGAGGCGGACTCGACGGTGAAGCTTTGGGTCCAGGCGTGCGTAACGCCTCGATGCTGCACACGATTGAGATTCCCGGCCAGATCGTAGCGGTAGGTCCGGGTGTAGCGCTCGAGGTCGTCGCCGTTATCGAGGCTGAGGTGTTGGGTACCCTTCAGCGTGTAGGCGTCGGAGGCGACGAGGGCCAGCTGGACGAGTCCTGTGGCCTCGACCAGCTGGCCGAAGGCGTCGTAGCTGCAGGTGCGGGTCGCGGAGGTCCTGCCGCCTTGGGCGATCGGGAAGCTCGGAATGAGCGGTTTGGGGGTAGCCGAACCGCCCGACGGCGAGCCCTTCGGTTCCTGAATGGCGCCTTTAATCCGAGTGATGTTGCCATCGGCGTCGTAGTCGTAGCCCATATCCATCCACGTGCATCCCACATCTCAATCGTGAGACCTCGCGCGTCGTCGAGAGTCCAGCGCGATCCCGCGTCGGTGCTGGTCTCGGCCGTGACGCGCCCCAACAGATCATAAGTATATGAAAACGCTGTAAGTCCGCGCGCGTCGACGACGGCCAAGACCTAGCCGAGGGCGTCATAGTGGGTGGTCGTGACCCGGTCGGCGCCCCCCCGCGACATCGGTCTCCACTTTCTCGGGTGGGCCCCGACACAAGCCGAAAACGCAGATCAATCGACACGCCGGTTCGCTCCCGGCTTAGGTTCGCGAGTGCGCCCGGCGCCTTCCCGGTTGACGCTGTACCCCCGCCGCGTTACTCCGTTTCCACCCCCTCGGGGAGCGATTGGCCCGGCCAGCGCACCCGACCCTAGGCAGGACGGAATCTGTATGCGCGAGCTCTTCGAAAAAGTTTCAGGTCCCATCGATTTTCCCGCCGACGAGAAGCGTATCCTCGCGTTTTGGAAGGACAGCGGCATCTTCGCCAAGACCCTAACCAAGAACGAGGGCAAAGAGAGCTTCGTCTTCTTCGAGGGCCCGCCGACCGCCAACGGCACGCCCCATAACGGCCACGTCCTGACCCGCGTCATCAAGGACCTCTTCCCGCGCTATAAGACGATGCGCGGCTACAACGTCCCGCGCAAAGCCGGCTGGGACACCCACGGCCTGCCGGTCGAGGTCGAGGTCGAAAAAGAGCTCGGCATCCACGGCAAAGAGGCCATCATTGCTTACGGCGTCGAGGCATTTACAAAGAAATGTATCGAGTCCGTCTTCCGCTACACCGACGTCTGGGAGCAGCTGACCGAGCGCATCGGTTTCTGGGTTGACCTCAGCGACGCCTACGTGACCTTCCACGAGCAGTACGTCGAGTCCGTCTGGTGGGCGCTCTCCGAGCTCTTCAAAAAGGGCCTCCTCTATCAGGGCCACAAGGTCGTCTGGTGGTGGCCCCAAGGCGGCACGGCCCTCAGCGCGGCTGAGGTCGGCCTCGGCTATAAGACCGTCGACGACCCGTCGGTGTTTGTACGTTTCCCCGTCGTCGGCGACCTCCACGGCGCCCCGGCCTCGTTCCTCGCTTGGACGACGACCCCTTGGACCTTGCCGTCGAACTGCGCGCTGGCCGTCCACCCTGGCGTCACCTACGCCATCGTCACGCACATGGACGGCGACACGGCCGAGCGCCTCATCGTCGCCGAGCCCCTCATCGAAAAACTCTTCGGTGAGGGCGTGACCCCGGACGCCACCATGTCTGGCGCTGAGCTCGTGGGCCTCAAGTACGCGCCCCCCTTCGACTTTGCGACGCCCGAGACGGGACTCTTCTCCGAGGTCATCTCCGCGTCCTTCGTCACGACCGACTCCGGCTCGGGTATCGTCCATGTCGCCCCAGGTTACGGCGTCGATGACTTCGCCGCCGCGGCCGAGCACGGCGTGGGTCTCCTCCAGCTGGTCGGCACTGACGGTCGCTTTAGCGCGAGCTGCGGCGAGCTCGCAGGGCGCTTTTGCAAAGAGGCCGACCGCGACATCATCCGCAACCTCAAAAAGCGCGGGCTCCTCTTTAAAGAAGAGGTCTATCGCCACGATTACCCCTTCTGCTGGCGGGCCGACAGCGACCCCCTCATCCAGTTCGCCCGTCCGGCGTGGTTCATTCGGACGACATCTGTCACGGATAAAGCCCTCGCCAACAACGCCCAGATCAACTGGGTGCCCGAGCACATCCGCGACGGGCGCTTTGGCGACTGGCTGCGCAACAACGTCGACTGGGCGCTGTCGCGCGAGCGCTTCTGGGGCACCCCGCTAAACCTCTGGCGCTGCCCGGACTGCGGCCACACCGAGGCGCCGCCCTCGGTCGCGGCCATCTTGGCCAAAAACCCTCGCGCCTTTGACGCCTTCGACGCCGCCAAGGCCGCCGACCCCGAGCTCTCGCCCCATCTCCGCGTCCATAAGCCCTGGATCGATGACGTCACGCTGCCCTGTAGCGCTTGCAATAGCCACATGGTCCGCGTCCCCGAGGTCATCGACTGCTGGTTCGACTCGGGCTGTATGCCCTTCGCCCAGTGGGGCTGGCCTCACCGCGGGCATGACAAGTTCGACATCGCCTTTCCGGCTGATTTTATTAGTGAAGCCGTCGACCAGACCCGTGGCTGGTTTTATAGCCTGCTCATGATCTCGACGCTGCTCTTCGGCGACGACAAGGACGGCGCCCCGCGTAAGCTGCCGCACCCTTTCAAGACCTGCATCGTGCTCGGCCACGTCACCGACAAGACCGGCAAAAAGGAATCGAAGTCCAAGGGCAACTACACGCCCCCCGACAAGATCCTCGACACCGACGGCGCGGACGCGATGCGCTGGTACTTCTACGCGGCCAACCCCCCTTGGAACAGCACGCGCTACAGCCCCGAGAACGTGCGCCTCGGCCAGCAGGAGTTTCTCGTCAAACTCCGCAATGTTTATTCATTTTTCACGATCTACGCCGAGATCGACAGCTTCGACCCGCGCACGTCGCCCCGCCGCGCCCCGGCCGACCGCAGCACCCTCGATCGCTGGATGGTCTCCGAGTTCCACCGCGCCCTCCGCGATGTCACGGCGATGATGGACGACTGGAAGCTCTACGACGCCGCCCAGCGCATCATCGAGCTCACGGATGCCCTGTCAAACTGGTACGTCCGCCGCTCGCGCGACCGCTTCTGGGCCGCCGCCGATGCGCCCGCCGAGGTCGTCGCCGACAAGTGGGACGCCTACCACACCCTCTACGAGGTCCTCGTCGGCATGAGCCAGCTGGCGGCGCCCTTCGTGCCCTTCATTAGCGACGTTCTCTGGCAAAACCTCGTTCGCCGTCCCTATCCGGCCGCCGCCGAGAGCGTTCACCTCAGCGATTGGCCGGCCTTTGACCTCGCCCTGATTGACGAGGGCCTGTCCGAAGACATGGCGGCCGTCCGTGACATCGTCGGCCTCGGTCTGCAAGCGCGTAACGCCAACCGCCTCAAGGTCCGCCAGCCGCTGCAGAAGGTCGAGGTCATCCTCGGCAACCCGAAGCTCGCCGAGACCCTCGCGCAACACGTTGGGTTGATCACCGATGAGCTCAACGTAAAAGAGGTCGCCTTCACTCAGAACGCGACGCACGTAGAGTTTCAGCTGAAACTAAACTTCAGGGCCCTCGGGCCTATCTACGGGGCTCGGGTCCAGCTCGTGAAGCGCGCCCTTGACGCCGTAGACCCGAAAGAGGCCCGCCGCTCGTTGGCGTTGACGGGGTCCTTCACGGTCGACCTCGAGGACGGCGAGACGACCAGCCTCACAGCCGATCTCGTCAGCGTCAGCGTGACCCCTGCCGAGGGCTTCGTGGCCTCCGCGGGCAGCGTCGGCGTCGTGATCCTCGAGACCGCCCTCTCGGAAGCCCTCATCTCCGAGGGTCTCTCGCGTGAGGTCCTGTCGCGGATTCAAGGGTGGCGCAAACAGGCCAACCTCGACTACACGGCGCGGATTCGGGTCGTGGTCGAGGGCGACGCCGAGCTCGTCGCCGCGTGCCAAGAGCACATGGCCTTCATCTGTCGCGAGTCGCTGGCCGACGCGCTTGAGTTTGGGCCAGCCGTCGGCGACGAGGTCCGGGACGAGGCGATCGACGGGCGGGCGATGAAGCTAGGCCTCTCCGTAGCCGCCAAGTAGGCCGGGTGACGCAGTACGCGTCACCCGACTTCGCGCGCCTCAAAGACCCAAGGCGGGCGAGGGGGGGGGGCCAAGGGGCGCCTTCGCCCCGGCCGCCTTCAGGCCCCCGCTGGCTCGCCCGACGACTTCACGCCTTCTCGGCCGCCGCGGCCGCCTTCGCCGCCTTCTCTCGTGCCCGCAACGCGTCTATCAGCGCGCTCGCCGTGCCAGACCGCCCGCCCGTCAGGCTCGCGAAGTCCGGCGCCTCGACCAGCGCGGCCGCCTCGGCCTCCCCCAGACCGAGCTTCTTCGCGAGGCTCCCGATCAACCCCTGCTGCTTCGGGCTGGCCGGCAGCTCCTCGTCGACCTTCGTCATGAGCAGCGTGATCAGCTCCGACGCCTGCTCGCCGGTCGTCAGCGCCTCTAGGCTCGCCAGCCCCACGAGCTCGGCCGCGTCCGCCTCGCTCAGCTGCAGCTTCTCGGTCATGCTCCGCACGAATGCCAGCTGCTCCGGGCTCGGCGGCGGCTTCACGCCCATGCTGCGCAGCTCGCTTATCGTCGCCAGCGCCGCCGCCTGTGTCAGCTTCGCCAGGTCCTCCGGCCGCGCGAACCCCTTAGGCGCCGATGCCAGCAGAAGCTCCAGCTGCTTGACCCGCTTCGGCGTCGCCAGCCCGCTGTTCATGTGCCCCCGCGCCGCCTCGTGCAGCGCCCGCACGCTGTCGCGAAAGCGGGCCCACACCTCGCGCGCCGGCGCCGTCCCCGTCTCGACTTGGTCGAGCTCGGCCTCCATCCCGGCGGTGAAGTCCACGCTGAAGAGCGCCCCAGCGGCTTCATCATCATACAGCGGCGCCACATCCAGCCACACGTCGCGCCCGCGCGGTGTCGGCACTAGCGCCCCGTCGTCGACCGCCACGTAGCGCCGGTCCTCAAGCGTCTCGACCGTGCTCGCGTAGGTCGACGGCCGCCCGATGCCGTTCTCCTTCATCGCCTTGACCACGGTGTGCGGCCTGTAGCGCCCCGGCGGCTTCGTCGCGTCCTCGATCAGCCGCGGGTTCGGCGCCTCCTCGGTCCCCTTAGCTGTCGCCAGCGCCTCGCCCGTCACCAACTTCAACTTGGGCGGCGCCTCCTCGGGCGCCTTGTCCAGATCGACGAACGCCGCCTGCCAGCCGGCGTGGACGCGCCACCCGACGCCCCCTGTCAGCGTGAGGTCTAGCCCCTTTGCGCGACACACGAGCGAGATCCGCGCGAACCGCGCCGGGCTCATCTGGCTGCCCAGCGTCTGCGCCCGAATCAGCGTGTAGAGCTGCGTCGCCGGCCCGTCGAGCCCCTCGGGCGCCGCCTCGGCCACGCGCGTCGGCCGGATAGCCTCGTGAGCGTCCTGCACTTTCCCGGTCGCCGCCGCCTTCGCCGCCCCCGGCCCTAGGTGGTCCTCGCCCCAGGTCGCCTTCACTAGCGCCCGCACGTCGGCCACGACCTCCGGTGATACCCGCGTCGAGTCGGTTCGGATGTAGGTGATGTGGCCCTCCTCGTAGAGCGCGCTCGCCACCCGCATCGTCCGCCCGGGGCTCCATCCCCAGCGGCTACCGGCCGCTTGCAGCAGCGCGTCGGTCGACAGCGGCGGCCTCGGGTTTCGGCTCGACGTGCCCTCTTTAACGCTCTCGATGGTCAGCCGCCCGGCCGCGGCCACCGCCTGCCATGCCGCGCGCGCCAGCTCCGTGTTCGCGGTCCGGTTCGGGTGCACTTTGCCGGCGTCGTCCTTCCACGCCGCCTGATCATCCGTCTCGTGGAAGCGCACCTCGAAGTCGATGTCGGCTGCCGTCGCCCGCACCTCGAAATACGGGATGGGCACGTGGGCCTCGCGCTCAAGCTCGCGCTCGACGATGAAGCCGAGCGTCGGTGTCTGCACGCGCCCCATCGAGGCCTTGCCGCCGCCCGCTAGGTAAGCCCGCGCGACCTTCGACGTCCGGAATCCGACCAGTCGGTCCAGGAACTTCCGCACGGACGCGCTCTCAACGACCGGCTTGTCGACCGGCCGCGGGTGGTCGATCGCCTCCTTGATCGCCTCGGGCGTCACCTCGTGGAACGTCACCCGGTGGGTCTTTCCGATCTCCGACAGCAGGACCTCGAGCCGCCACGCGATGAATTCGCCTTCGCGGTCGGGGTCGGTGGCGAGGTAGAACTCGGTGATCCCGTCCTTGGCCGCGCGGTCGGTGATCTTGCGCATGGCCGCTTCGCCACGCTCCGTCCACACCCACGGCGGCTTCGGCAGCCCGTCCGAACCCTCGGCGAAGGTCGCCTGGCGCCCGGCCTTGCCGTGCTCGGTTCCCGAGGGCAAGTCCTGCACGTGCCCGCCGGTGGCGAGCACCGCCCAGTCGTCGCGCAGGTATTTCTGGATGGTCCGGGCCTTCGCGGCCGATTCGACAATGAGCATCTTCATGGCCGGCGTTCTACTCGTTCTCGGTCCCGTCGCAAAGCCCGCATCCGCTACCGTATAATCGCGGCGCCGCAGGACTGCAGACGAGTCGCGCCCCTCGGGCGTCGACCATCAAAACAAGGCCCGGCCTAACCCAACGTGACACCTCCATGACCGGAGCGGATCCCCCCGGACCCCCGTGTCGAACCGTGCTCGACCGCCCCAACCTGATCGGTGCCCTAGTCCCCTGCGTTGATCCCTTGCAAGGGGCGCGTTCTTCGTCCATGTTTTCGCACCCGGGCTCGCGAGGCTATTTCCGCCTTTGCTGCAAGCCCACTTGCTGTTAGTCTTCCGCCGCCTGCAGTCCGAAACCGAGGAATATCCCGATCATGGCCCAGACTCACACCCGCTCCAATGGTAAATCCGTCGCTCTTTTGACGGCCATCAGCTTTTCCCTGGTGAGCCTCACGGGCTGTTTTAATACCTATCACGTGACGCCGGAAGAGTTCGCCAAGCTGCAGGTGCCCGAAGAAGTGCCCGCGTCTGTGGCGACCACGGACGGTGGCAAGGTCCTCGTCGACCGCGAGACGAACATCTACGTCCGCTCCGTCGGCGGGCGCCGCTATCCGGTCACCCCGTTTAACTTCAAGATGTCCTCGAGCCAGCTCGTCGCCTCCGATCGCGACACGCTGATGCCGCTCAACGACGTCGGCTCCTACGAGGTCGATCTCTTCAACGAGACCAACACGATTATCCTCATCAGCGTCGGCGTCCTCGCGGTCGCCGGTCTCATCGTCGTGACCGCCATCAGCGCTGGCACCAAGACCTTCGGCAGCGAGTGATCCAGCGATTCACCTCGACGATTCGTCTCTAGCCGCCAAAGGCCGTGGCCACCCTCTTTCGCGAGGGCGGTACGCGGCCTTCGGACTTTTTGGACAGGGATTGAATGACCGCCCCCATCCGTATTGATGCCATGGAACAGAAGACCTCCCGTGCCGCTTTTGGGTTTGCGCTGGTCGCGACGGTCGTCGCCGGCCTGATGCTGGGCGTCAGCGTTGGCGCGCCGGCCATGGTCGAGCGCGCCGCTGTTCGGGCCATTGGCGCGGTCGAGAAGCGTCTCGGCGTGCGTTTGGACGCTGACACGGTGGAGTGGGGCTGGGGCGGGGCCACGACCGCGTCGAATGTGGTCGTCCGTGACGCCTCGGGCGCCCTCCTCGCGACTGTGGCCCTGATGACTATCGACGCGCGCGCCGATCTACTTGGGCGCAAGGTCGCGGTCGCGGCCGTCACGCTTGATGGCGTGGCCGTCGCGCTCAAACTGAACGCGGATGGGACGACCAACCTCGATGGGATCCTGTCGGCGCTGCGCGGGTCGGACGAGGTGGCCGATAGCGGCGCGCTGCCGGGGGGCCGCTTCCTGGTCAATCGGGCTCCCCGCATCGTCGTCAGGGATCTGCGCGTCGTCCTCGACACGGCGATCCGCGGGCTCCCCTTCGGCTTGGAGATTCCGACGCGTGTGGGGCTCTCCGGCGGGACCTTCACGGCGATCCCAGGCGCGCTCGCCGAGGGCTCTCCGGGGCTCAGGGAGGCCATCTGGGACATCTCCTTGGCCTTTGAAGACATGACCCTCGACCCTGGCTTTGGCGCGGCCCTGACCTTACGCGCAGGCCTCGACGCGGGCCTCGAGGAGGTCGGCTTCGACTTTCGTCGCCCCGTGCGCGTCGCGATTGGCAGCCGGCTCGCGGCTATCGGCGGCTTCGCGTGGTCACGGGCAGGGGCGACCGTCGAGATCCGCAACCTCCAGCTCTCGCAGGCGGTGGGCAGCGACGTGAACGCCACAGTGTCCGCGGCTATCAGCGTGCCTAGCCTCCAGATCGCGCCGGTGGACGCCGCGGCCCTCGTCAAGGCCGGCGCTCGCGGGGACACCGCGGGGCTCTTCAAGTCACTCACCGCGCAGCTGCTTGAGCACGGGCGTTTCACCTTGGATTCGCCAGTCGTCGCGGTCGCGATCGACGAGCATGGGGTTCATTCTTTTCAAGACATACTATTGCTTCTCAAAACGAAGGCCGCGATAGTCGCGCCCTCGACCGATCAGCCGTCCACGGCGCGAATCAGTAAAGGGGCATCGGCCGCCGCACCTCAGGACGCGATCAAAGGGATCGTCACGGCGGGGTTTCAAGCCCTCGACGCCAAGGCCACGCGCTTGCTCGCGAAGGCCATCGGCCTGAGCGGCGTAGATGGGGGGCCTTGGCCCACGCTCGTCGTCAACCATGGCCGCTTCTTCGTGACGGCCGCTGGGCAGGCGCTGCGCTTTGAGGACGTCGCGCTCAGCGTGTCCCAAGACGGTGAGGCGCGTCAGGCCGCGTTTGAGGCGGATCTTCACGCCGGTGGTGTGGCCGAGCCTGGGCACATCAAGGCCTCGTTCGGGCGCGCGTTGCCAGAGGCGCCGGACGACATCCGGGTCTCGCTGGAGGCGACGCGTCTGCCCCTGTCTCTCGTCGCGTCGATGAGGTCCGCCGAGTCGAAGGTCGGCTTCAGCCGCAGCGCGTCGCTCTCCGGGCTTCACCTCTCGCTAGTCGGTCCCGTGGCGGGGGGGCCCTGGGTCGCTGAGGCCAAGGTAGCCTTCGCCGGGCTCACGCTGAACCTGTCGGCCTTGGCCGCCAAACCGCTGCAGGACCTTGACGGTGAGGTTGGCGCCCGGATCGCCTGGAACCCCGCCGACGGCCTCTTGCGCGTGGACCAGATCGCGCTGCGCCGTGGCGACGTCGTCGTCACCGGTGAGCTCGACATCATCGACCCCATGAAGAGCCCGCGCCTGAAGCTGGCTCTCGCGCTCGAGCGTGTCGACGTCCAGTCCGTCTTCGCCGCGGTCCCACCCGAGGTCGTGCCAGCCCTTGAGGGGCTGCGGATGACCGGGACCTTAGCCTGGGACCTCGTGATTGACCTCGACACCGAGCGCGTCGAGTCTATCGAGATTGACTCGCGGCCATCCCTGTCAAGCTTCGCCGTGACGACCCTCGGAAAGCATATCGATTTCGAGAAGTTATACGCGGCGATCCCTTACGAGATCCTGCTCTCGGACGGGACCCCCGGCACCCGCTTCGTGGGCCCGACGACAGGCTCTTGGGTACCTCTGCAGCGCATCGCGCCTTGGCTTCCCCTAGCGCTTACGACCACCGAGGACGGCACCTTCGAGCGCCACGACGGCATCTCGACCATGGCGATCAAAGAGAGCATCATCACGAACCTTAAGCGTGGTGGCTTCGTGCGCGGGGGATCGACGATCACCCAGCAGCTCGTGAAAAACCTCTACCTCGGCAGCAGCAAACACATCGGGCGCAAGCTGCAAGAGCTGTTCATCGCCTGGCGTCTCACCCAGTTCCTGCCGAAGGACCGCGTGATGGAACTCTATTTGAATACCATCGAGTTTGGGCCGGGCATCTACGGTATTGGCGACGCCGCCTATCACTGGTTCGGCAAGAGGGCCGCGGACCTGGACCTAGGCGAGTGTATCTTCCTCGCCAGCATCATCCCGTCGCCGCGTCGCTATCACAGCTTCTTTCAGGCTGGCGCGATCACGCCGCGCTGGCGCTCCTACCTCGAGATGCTCCTCGGGGTGATGGTGAAACGCGGCAAAATCACAGCCGAAGATGTCGCGGCGACGGCCCCAGTCGCCCCTCGTTTCCGCGGCGTCCAGGGCGGGGGTGGGGGCGCGGTCTTCGACGCACCACCTGACCGGGAGAAACCCGACGACGAGGATCCCATGGACACACCGATCGGCCGTGAGGACCGCGACGTCGAGCCATGGGACGGCGATATCCGCGACGCACCCTAGCCGGGCGCGCGGATTATAGGTTGAATTGAACGTATATTTGCATGAGTGATGACTATGACCGAACTCGATCCGGACGCCATTGAGCGCATCAACGCCACCCTCGGCACCGCCCTTGGAAGTGATCTTGCCGCCCATCTTCAGCGCGACGTTGTGATGCTGGTATCCCCGCCCCTCGGTCTTTTAGATTGCGCCATGGCCGTGGCCCGCGACGACGCTGCGGCCGTGTCGGCTTGGCTCGCGACGGGGGCTCTCCGCAGGCCGGACCCCACCGAGCGCGACCTCTATCTCGCCACGCCCGAGCGGCAGTGGCGCTCCGTCGTCGTTCAGCCTTGGGTCTTTATTCAGTCGTTGGATTAGACCCGCGTCGCGCCCTCGCGGCCCTGCCTGCGGCCGGGCAAGATGCCAGGGCAATCGAGTTCTAGAGGTGGTGCTGCCTCGTGCGTCCATCATGCGCGCAGAATGCGCGCGGACCAAGGGGGCTCTGGAGCGCCTGATGGCCTTTGGTCCGCGCGCTTTTAGAGGGTGT
>Ga0105051_10002456_pt1 | contig 23731 bp, 21 predicted proteins | sample FRY02_FD_78383 | JGI IMG/M metagenome (GOLD analysis project Ga0105051, IMG submission 78383) | Freshwater microbial communities from Lake Fryxell liftoff mats and glacier meltwater in Antarctica - FRY-02 (megahit assembly) | ecosystem: Environmental > Aquatic > Freshwater > Ice > Glacier... | reverse complement strand
TTCACCGCAAACGACGTCAAGCAGCACTAGGGCGTTTGGCGCTGATTGAATTCGAGGCCATGATGTCAACACCGGCCTCTATGGCCGCGTGACTAAGACTGTCTCCTAAACCTGCATCAGTCGCCTACTTTACGCAGCAAGCCATTAACTTTGGGGGTGCCCATCTAAAATCTATAGACTCCACAATCGCGTGTGCGGATGGAAGGAGAATCTATCAACTAGGTTTAGATTATGGGATTTGGAATCATGTTTCATCACTTTCACTCCAGGGGGCATGAGAAGCGGCCCGGTTCGATTGATGAGGCCGAGTTTGATCAACTCATTTGTCACCTGAAAAGTCGATATTCGATTCTCGACCCTGAACATTTCCTGGAAAGACTGCTGAATGGAAGCTTGAGGGATTCGGATATCGTCCTTTCGTTCGATGATTCGCTTCTGTCGCAATTTGATATAGCCCTCCCAGTACTCAAATCCCACTCAATCAAGGGGATTTTCAACGTTTACAGCTCAGTTTTTATGGGCAACCCCGATCCTCTTGAACTCTTTGCGATTTTTCGGGCCTCAGAATTTGAAGAGTTCGACGATTTTTGGGGCCGATTCCTGGAAGTCTCAGGCCAGTTTATTCCCGACGCAGAAAAATCACTTAATGAACGTTTTCCTGAGGATTGGCTGAGTAATTTCACCTTTTATAGTCGCAACGAGAAAATGTTTCGGTTTATGAGGGACCGGGTGCTTTCAAGAGAGCAGTACTCAACAATAATGTTTGAATTGATGACACAAACGCCCACTTTTAATTCAAAAAGCGCGGTTGAAAATGTGTGGATGAAGAAAGAACATTTGGCAGAAATAGTTGTTGAAGGTCACTCCGTGGGTCTCCATAGCCACACGCACCCGACCCAGATGGCCGACTTGGCTGTCTCGGTGCAGAGGGAGGAATACAGCTTAAATAAGACCTGGATTGAGAGTCAGCTGGGAGTCACTCCTGACTGGGTGGCTCACCCATGCGGAAACTACTCTGAAATCACCCTGAAAATACTCGAAGAGTTGGGGATCCAGGGAGGCTTCAGGTCCTCCCTGACTTCAGGCCGATTTGGGTCAAACCTGGAGATCCCGCGCGAAGACCATGCAAACGTAATGTTAGAACTTCACGGGCTCTAGATGGCTCTAAAATCTAATTCGGTGAAAGTAGTTGCAGGATGCGGCAGGCGCCACCTTCATGACCCAAGGTGGAAATCCCTGAAAAATTGCAAGACGCATACACAGTTGAGGTTTTCGACTGAGGAAAGGGTGTGAACGTTGTTGCGCTTAGCGAACGAGCAGGATTTTTCTCGGATTCTTGGCTTTATTGAGAGCTATTGGCGCAATGACCACATTTTCGTTAGGAATCCAGACCTAATGGCTTGGCAGCACATTGATTATCCAGGCACGAACATAAATTTCGTTTTGGCCGAGTCTGACCAAGAAATCGTCGCGCTACTGGGGTTCATTCCGTTTAGTCGATTTGACCCCTCGCTCGATATCGACACGGTTGCATTGGCAATCTGGAAACGCTCGGATAGCGCCGCACCAGGCACCGGACTTAAGATGCTGAACTGGCTTATTACAAAGAAACATCTTGCTTCTGTGATCGCTATTGGTCTCAATGAGGCGACATTGCCGATTTACCAATCCTTAGGTTTTAAAACCGGCCGGATGAGCCATTTTGCAATCTTTCGTCCTGGCCTGAATGAGTCCAGTATCACCGGTCAGAACATTCAGCATAGCGCCACTTTGGGAGATGGGCTCAGACTGTTGTCGCATGAAAATGAACTCAGTGAGCATGCTGTCTTTTCGATCGGCGAGTTGCTGTCTTCCAACCAGCCTTTGAAGTCTGGAACTTACTATTTAGAGCGGTTTCAAGAACACCCCTGGTTTGATTACCAGTTTCTCACGCTGGGGCGCGGCACGCGAGTAGTGCTTCTCGTTGTTATAAGGGTTGTCACCGTTGGAAATTCCTCGGTAATTCGAGTTGTGGACATTGCGGGAAATCTAGAAGAGCTCCCCCTCGCAGCCGGGGCGTTGTCCGAAGTGGTGAGTCGGCTAGGGGCTGATTACATGGATATTCTGGTCCATGGAGCCGACGAAACTGCGATGCATGCCAGTGGTTTCCAAAGCACCCAGTCGCGTCCTGACCTGGTGATTCCAAACTATTTTGAACCGTTCGAACCCAGGAATGTCGAGGTCTTATTCGCCTACAAGACACCCAACAGCCCCTTGCACTTCCATCTCCACCCTGCAGATTCTGATCAGGACCGTCCAAACGAATGACAATCCCCTCCGCGATGCGCAAAAACGTCGCTTTTGGGAGTGTTTTCATTCATTTTTGGACACCGAGAGCGTTGCCCAGACATTTGATTTTGCTGCCTTTATGCAAAGAGGGTCCAAGAGCCAGCTCTAAATATTAGCGGTTCGCGTGGGAAACCGTGCTAACTAAGAATGGAGGTTTTCCCCAAGGAGCGATTTCTCTCGAGGGGGTGCAAAATCCCATTCGACGCACAGATCTTTCCAAGGTTCGCGGCGAGTTCCTTCTTAACTTTTGAGTTGTAGTGGTAGGGAAAAACTCGGTCCTCAGCAATCTCGGTGGGGTCAGCTTGAATTTTAGACTGCGGCCCGCGCAGAACATGGACGTTGTCGTACCTAGAGGCGAGTTGGTGAAAAATCTCGCTAATGAGCAAGGAACGGCCCAAGAAAAGCTCTCTGGTTTCTAAATCTCGAGGATAAGTGAGAAGGATAATGGGAATTGAACCCCATCGGCGGGCAATCGTCGAAATTAGGGTTTCAAAATGTAGAGTCAGCTCGTTAAGGTCCAGAAGTCCTTCTGATTTTAATAGGCCTGAAGCTAATGCCGCTTTCGAGACATCTGAAAAATTCGCGTAAAAAAACTTGCTCGAATTTCGAACCCTAAACTTTTGATCTGTGAGTTCCGAGTAAGAGTCGAGAAGACAAAAACGGGGAGCCGAACCCTGTCCCCACAGGCGAGAATTTTGTTGGTCAACGAGGCTCCACACGTCATCTCGAGCTATGAAGCTACGAAATCTCAACGGGATAATATTTCTTTTCAGAACGGGTTGAGAAAGTAGGTGATTGGGCAGAGAGTCGATTCGCGCTTTCTGCAGGTGAAAGCGCTGATTGCTCGAGAGTTCAGGGAAAGCCATCTTGAGCACATCGCTGCCTAGGCAAGCGGTGCGGTTCAACACCCAGGTGTCTCCCGGGTAAAAAACTTTTGGGCGAGTAGCTTCCAAGTGGCTGATCCAGCGAGGGAACCTTTCAGTGGAAAAGGCGCGAGAAAGCCAGGACAGTGAAGCTGTAGTCATCTTGAAAAACAAGTCCACGAACCTCAAACCGTCACCTCATTCTTAGCGAATTAACGCCGAACCCGCCTAGGCTCAAATTTAGTTTACCGGAGACGCAAAGCCTTTTGAAACCGCTTGACCTATCTGGTTTTTAACTCCAAGCGCCACTAGGAACGAAGACTTAAGAACAGCGTGCTCCTGTATCGGTGGCGGGTCTAGAGCCCTTCCTCACAGAGTTCTCCTCGTCGTCACCAAGCCCTCTAGCGCGCATTGGAATGCCCCGGTGCTTTCGGACATTGGGCCCTCTTAACATGAGGGTGTCACTGAAAGCGAGGGCAACATGTGCCCTCACACGTCGACGGTTTGCCCAAGAGTTGAACGACTAGTTGTGCCGGGCGGTGATTTCCACCTCAGAACCTATTCGGGAAGTCGCCGAGGCCTACGGTGTCGCCCCGGACACTTTGCGTAGCTGGAGCCAAAAATACCCTGAAACTCCCCGCGAGACCGATAGCGAGCCGAGCGTCCCCAAACGAGCTCGTCTGCGGCAGCTGGAGAGGGGAAGCCGAGAGTTGTGGGCGGAGACAGCGTTCCTAAAAAAGTCCAGCACCTGCTTTGCGAGGGAGCAGCGGTATCGAGCAGATACGGATGCATCGACTCGCAGAAAAATGATCCCACCTGTTTATCAGGTAGCGGAGATGTGCTTGGGGTTGGACGTGTCAACGTCGGGTTTGTCGCATTGGAGGGGGAGAAAGTTAAGTGTTCACCGGAGTTGGTGTGCCACATCATGCGTGATTATTTCCTGATTCCCTGCCAACCGCGCCCGTTTCGGATTACTACCCAAGCGGACGTTGAGGGGGAAGTAATGATGAAGGATCTGACGAACCGGGACTTCGTCGCGGATTGGTGGGGGGTGAACTTCGTCGGCGGCGAAACCACAATTTCTTCGGGGTTATTGCGTTGCTCCGACTTCCACGGGTGGGCCTCACCGCTACGATTAAGTCTAATGTCTACGCAATCCAGAAGAGAAGATGTCCAAGGGCTCAGAGCCTTGGCAGTCGCTGGGGTTCTTCTGTTTCACTTTGATCTGGGGCTCCCTGGAGGGTTTGCAGGGGTCGATGTTTTTTTCGTGATTTCAGGGTTCGTAATCTGGCGAATTCTCACCAAAGAAGTCTCTGTAACCGGCTCAGTGGATATTTCAAGGTTTCTCGCGGGAAGATTCTTTCGACTGGTTCCAGCGATGGGCGCGGTGGTCCTCACTACATTGCTGGCGTCATCACTAGTATTCACTTCCCGAATTTTGCAAGAAACCACCGCTTGGACGGCAGTCAGCGCGCTTTTGGCGGTCTCTAATTTTGTTATTGCATATGTTTCCGGTGGCTATTTTGGACAGGCTGCGGAGGCAAATCCTCTACTCCACACTTGGTCACTTTCTGTTGAATGGCAGTTTTATCTCCTAGTACCGCTATTAATCTTGCTTGCTAGGGCCTTGTCGAAGCGAGGATCAGGCTCAGGATTATTCTTTGGCACGTTTCTTCTCCTACTTGGCGTTTCAAGTTTCCTTTTCAATTTCCTAGACCTTCCAGATTTCGCTGGCCGTATAGACCTGAATGGCTTCTACTCTCCCATCGGGCGGTTTTGGGAGTTTGCTGCTGGGGCGCTTGCGAGCCAGCTTGTCGCGAAACTGCCACTTACCATTCGTCTGGCAGAGTTCGTGTCCATTATTGGGCTTACCGCAATCATCGGTTCGTTTGTTCTCTACCACGAGGGCATGCAAACGCCTGGCCGAAGCACTCTTGTGCCGGTTGTCGCAACTGTTTTGATGATTTGGGGCGGGGCGGAGGCGAAGTCAGCGATCACGAGGCTTATGTCTCTCAGACCGCTGGCTCTCTTAGGGGACTTGTCGTACTCAATTTATCTGTGGCACTGGCCAGTCCTCTTTTATTGGCGACAGACTGGGCTCTCCGACTCGATTGTAAGCACTGCGGGTCTGATAATGATTACGCTGGGACTCAGTTGGCTAACGTTCAATTTGGTCGAAAACCCCCTGCGGCTATCTCGAGTTGAGCATGCAGGCGGAACGGCAGCGCGCTCGGGAGGAAGAAGAATTTCTGCTGCGCTGTTTTTCCTCCTATCTCCAATGCTCGTCCTCGGGATGTGGAGCGTCGGATCAGGCAGCTACCAGAAAATTCTCCTAGCGAGTGACGTTGTGGAATCAATTCCCGGTGACATTGGACATACAAAGTTCCACAAGGTGGTCGCTGAGGAATTTGAAGAATGCGCAGATTCGGAGATCAAATCGCGAGCGCTTTCCTGGGACGGGTTTGTCCGGTGCCAGCAGACTTCGGGGGATGAGGCAGTAGAGATAGCAATTATTGGGGATAGCCACGCGGAGCACTTGTTCTTCGGTCTCGCAGGGGAGGTTCCTGATCGAGAGGTGGCGTATTACATACTCAACGAGCTCCCTATTCTGGGGGGGTCCCAAGAAATGGCTGACATTGTGCAGCACGTTGCTGAAACTGATTCGATTAGGACTGTAGTTGTTAGCGCCTTCTGGGTTCGACGTGGTGTCCCGTCGGGAGAGCTTAGAGAAACGGTCGATTACCTTCGGGCATTCGATAAGCGGGTGGTTATCACCAATGACATCCCCACAGTGGAGGGGATAACCCCAGAAGGCTGCAAAACGAGCCTGTACATTTTTGGCCCGAGAGTGTGTTCCTGGATCGATCCCAATCACGAATCGGCCGCTGAAATCTCCGGAACTCTGAAAGAAATTGCTGACAACACAGGCGCTGACTTCGTTGACACTTATGGTCTGTTTTGCATTGGACTAACTTGCGAAATGACAACTCAAACTTCGACTCAGAATGGTGGCGAGGTTCTTTTGTACCGTGATCCAAACCACTTGAATCTTTCGGGTTCAGAATTTGTTGCGAAAGCCCTTTCACAATGGGTTCGCTAGTGTCTCGAACCGAGAAAGTTGATTACCGGCCAATTTGAAGCAGGAAAGTAAGGTTGCCACCGGTAACTCACTGACGTGGGCCGTGACAGGTGTCTTTCAAGAGCTCAACGCGGCGCAACACTAGAGTAACCTTATTTTTAAGGCAGGTGGGAGTGTGTTGACTCTCAAGCCTTAGTCGTTCAAGTAAGAAATCTTGGAGGCACACAATTTGGAAGATTATTTGCAAGATAATTTGGGACGCACAGCCGCCCAAGAAAAAGGGTGTTGGGAACGAAAAATGTCCCTGGTTTTTCATGGAAGGGGTTTATCGTTAAGTCTCTGCCGAAATCTTTCCGTCGCCTTCTAAGCCGATGGAGTGCGAGGCCGAGGAAAGTAATTTTCCTTACTCGGAATTCAAAGAACCGCCCTTGGTTACGGCTGCGCCACGATTTAGTGACACTAACTTTCCGTCCGGTACATGGCGTTACAGAAATTCACCATTCTTCTAGAACAAACGATAGTGAATCGGAAATTGCAATTGTGGTTCAAGGCCCAATCATGCATGAGCACGATTTCACTGCGTACACCATTCGCCAATATCGGCGCATCTTTCCGAAAGCTACCATTATTCTTTCAACGTGGAAGGGGGAGTCTGGTTTATCTCGATTTGATGACCTATGTGAGGTTGTCCTTTCAGATGCTTCCAGGGTTCCGCAAGGATATGGGAACCTTCAAATGCATTCTTCGCATGAAGGGGTGCGGAAAGCGGAGCGAATTGGAGCCAAATATGTCCTTAAAACTCGCTCGGACCAAAGATTCGGGAACAACTTTCTGCTTCAAAGCCTTCTCTCCTTCCATTCCTATTTCCCCCTCGCGAATACCTCAAACCAAGTGGGACGACTGATCACGTTCAGCTTGGATACGTTTCTTTATAGAGTCTACGGAGTCAGCGACATGATGACCTTTGGCAGAATCGAGGACGTAAGAAATTTCTGGAGCGGGGATTACTTGGACCCCGTGAACAACCGCGCGCAACCGTACCCGGAGGTTCAGTACTGTGTGAATTTTCTCCACCGGATTGGTGAGAGTATTGAGTGGACCACAGAGCACTACCTGAAAGTACTCAGAGAGAGATTCTTGGTGCTCGACGCTTCCGCGTTAGGGCTATCGTGGCCCAAGTACCAGTCTTTGGAAAATCGTTGGTCCGGGGATCGCGGGCTCGCTCACCTGGAGCAAATTAGCTTCGATAAGTGGCTTGCCAACAAGTCTCACTCTTTGTGTGTTGATCCCGAAATGGCAACTGAAACATAGCCAAAAACTTGTCTTATCCTCTCCAAATCAGCCCTTCGGGGTCGACTGAGAAGTATCGCATGACATCTTGGAATTGAGCCTCTCGAACGCCGTCGTTGACGCGGGACAGCGAATCCGTCTTCGTCTGTGGGCCGACCCGCAGGTGAGGCCGCATTCCCAAACAAGCAAATTCTGTTCCGGCTCTGACGGCTTGTATCCAAAACCAAATGTCGTCGTTTGTTGGCGCCAATTTCAGTGCCAGTTCTAAGTCGTCGACTACCGGGTCTAAGCCATCCGGAGGATAAAAACACCCATTTCCTCCCGGCAAATGCAATCCGGGACCGGCGTCACCACTCTCCGATCTTTGCCAACCCTCACCAAAATGCACTTGACCATCTCGTTGGGATGGCAGAACCCTCCAACCTCGGGAGGAAACTATCGACCCAGGATGGTGCACAGCGGCTTGAACAAGCTGTGAGACCAGTGTGTTTGGGAAGTAAATGTCATCGTCGACCGTTATCACTGCGGACCCCGGATAGGCGTGACGAACTGGCAACAGTTTGTCGAAACTCCGGCCGTCTCGCTTCACCCACAGAATTTTGAGCCCCCGGCTGCATTGATTTCTGAGTCGTCTGGGAACTTCTCGCCGCGGGAAATCACTTTCGCACAGGACTAGGACTGTGGTACCCAAAAAGCCATCCTGCCCCAATATTGTCTCCACAGATCTCCACGCGAACTGAATGCGTGTGGGGTAGGAGGTCAGAGCAACGACCAAATCGGAGAAGGGGGATTGTCTAGGTGGCGAAGCATAATTAGCGAAGGACAACTCGCTAACCATTCGCATCTCATTAATTTTAGAAGCCCAGCGATGGGCAGTTTGGCTAAGAAATCGGGCCATTCCCCAATCCTAACCTTGATTCTCAAGTAACAAGGACTCCCCTAACTATTGCCAGAACCGCCGAACTGACTCGTGCGGTTCTGCGTCACGCGCAATGGGTACGCAGTTTCCTCCGGATTCTTTGGCACATCACTCCCCGGGCAACCCCGACCGGCCCGAAAGGTTGCCACTTTCGCTTTTCAATGCACCGAGGCAGAAGCCGGGGATGCGTGTGTGTTGCACCTCACGTTGCGCCCGAATCTAGACCGTCTTGGGTCTACATGCAACACAATCTGAGAAACCTTTGCAATTATTAAATCCCTTGTCAAATATTAGTCCCAAGTTCAGCACGTAACGTGGGTGTACTCACAAACGTAGTTTTCCGCATAGCTGGGCCTCAATTTGGGAGACCTGATCTTCCTGTAAGCCGGGGAAAAGTGGGAGACCGAGGTATTTTGCTGCAATCCTCTCGGTTGTCTCTAGTTTTTCACGTGTGAGGTTCTGGAACGCTGGCATGGTGTGGCAACCCCCACCCCACCATCTCCTCGTCTCTACTCGGCATTCTGTTAGCATTTTTTCTACTCGATTGCGTTCCAATTCGTCTGAAAATACGGCTATAAAATAGGGGCCGTTTTCACCTTGCAGCGGGGCGAAGCTTTCTAGGCCAACACTCTTCGCCATACGTTCCATCCTGGAGCGTGCAACTTTCCAACCCCCTGCAATAGTCTCCCACTCCTCGATCTGAAGGAGGTTTAGCGCTGCGACTACTTCTGACATTTTGGCATTTGACCCGACAAACTTAGATTCTCTGTGACCGTCAAATCCAAAATTCGTCCATTGGCGAAACCGGGTTGCAGCCTCTGTGCTGCCAAAAACTGCAAGACCGCCTTCGCCTACTCCCAAAACCTTTGTTGCATGAAGCGAAAAGACGATTGATGAATTCTTGGGAAGAGTGCTCAAGCTAGGGAGTTTTGCCGCAATAGATGCGGCGGCGTCAATGACAACGCTATCATCATCACTCCAATCGAATGCTTCCAAGCCTGAACCGAAAGGGAGCACTAGTAAACCACCAGAATCTTGCTCCAGGCTCCCAATGTGACGATTTATCCAGGTTTCCTCGGCAACGTCAACCAGGGAGATTTCGACTCCCGCCATCAAGGCGGCATGGACCGTCGCAGCGAAAGTCCAGGAAGGCACCAGCCACTTCGTGACACGACTTGTTTGTAATGCACCGGTAAGCCCTAGGGTTGCGTTTGTTACAGACACAACTTGCGAGGGGTCAACCTTCATTTTTTGTGCAAATTTGTCTTCCAGCATCAAAACTTGTGGGCCGAAATTGGAGAACTGCCCCGAACGCCAAACCTCTCGTAGCCGATTCTCGGTGTCCCCAGACCAGTATGGTTGAACCTGCATAATTGGGATGTCCGGAATCATGGGGCTAAAATTTCCTTTCCCGGGGGAAGAAGTGTGAGATCACGTGAAGATGATGAACGCGGCTACTGAACCCAAGGTTAGCGTAAGCGTGATTTGTTTTAATCAAGCGGAATTGATCGCTGAAACTTTGGAGGGTATTCTTTCCCAAGAGGCGGATTTCGCGTTTGAGATTGTTATATCTGATGATGCATCAACAGATGGCACGCAGGAGATTATAAGTGAATATAGGGAGAAATTTCCTACCCTAATTCGCACATACGCGAGCCCACTCAGGCAAGGAATGAAAGAGAACTTCTTGAATAACTTAACGCGCTGTAAAGGCCCGTTTATTGCGTTCTGCGACGGTGATGATTTGTGGACTGATCCCAGAAAGCTACAGCTACAGGCTGATTTTCTTGAACTAAACACAGACTTCGCAACCGTTTTCCACCGGGTACGCCATGAGAGTGCCCGGGGTCATTTATTCCAGGAATTACCGAAGGCTCACATGAGGAAATTCAGGCTTACGGCCGGGGACCTAGTTTCCGAGGGAGCCTTTATGCCAACTTCTTCAATCATGTTCCGGAAACCGGCTGACGGATTATTTCCCAAGTGGTTTCGAAGGATGGAAAACATCGTCGACCTGCCGTTGAATATCTACAACGCGCTTCAAGGCGACATCGGGTACATAGACGAAACACTTGGTATTTATCGAACCGCCTCCTCGGCACATGCCTCTAGCGCACGCCCGGTCGCCGTTGTTTTGGTCGAGACTTCACGAATGTATGAAATCATGATAGAGAATTTCCCATCGGCATTGAGCCACGGGTTACGCGCACATCAGAGAAAAGTACTACGACAGCTCTTCCTGGTCCACACGGTGGAGCGACAACCGAACAACGCCCTCGCGGTGCTGCAAGAACTCAAGGTCTTTCGTGAGGCCCACGGCTTTGAAGAGTTTGATTCGTTCGACTACATTGCTCCAGTAACCATTTTTTTCACCCGTCTACACATGTACTCGATTGCAAGATGGGTGGGACAGAGAGTTGGGTCGAAGTTTCTCCCCTGAAATGATTGCTTTTTACTGAATCTGCTCTTCGGTACCGCAATGTTCCGCAGTTAATGGCAAACTTTCGTTGCTGATAAAAGATTTTAGAAACTCGACATCTCAAGCAAGTAGTGCGGTTTGACGGTTCGTTAGGAAGGTTGGGCCTGTGGAGCGTGAGTTAGTCGGCGAGCAGCATGCCGAGCTCGTGTATGTCTGCCTGGGATCTTCATTGCCGAGATATGCGATTTCTTCGCTTCAATTTAGCGCGAAAGCGACCGGATTCCGCGTCAGGGTGCTCGCTGACTTTGCCGCCCCAAAAGAGTTTCCTAAGGAACTTTCATGGACAGTGACAAGTGGTTTTTACCGGGAAGAGCTTTTCGTAGAATTCAAGAATCGCAGCAAATTGCCGGGGGATTTCCGGAACGGTTTCTGGCTAAAGACCGCTGAACGATTTTTTGTGTTACGCGACTACCTGCACCACTCGGACGCGAAATCTCTTTTCCACGCTGAGTTGGATGTTTTGGTCTATTCCTTGCAGCCGCTCCAGCAAGCGGTGGAAGAGTCCAAGCTTTTAGGGGTCTTTGTCCCGCGGGAGGCCGGTGACCGAGTCGTCGCTTCCCTGCTTTACACGAACTCTGTTGAAGCCCTTGACAATCTTTGTGCCGAGCTTATTAGACGAGCAGACCAGGGCAATGAGATGGACATTTTAGGGTCGCTTACGGGTGAGTCATCTCCCTGGATGCACAACCTGCCGACTGCTGAGTACCTCTATCGTCAGCATGCGTCCGCCCGAGCGGAAAAACCTTGGCCAGTTGTTGGAGGGCATCTTAATATGGTGATTGACGGGGCAGTTTTAGGCAGATGGCTCTATGGTGTGGATCCAAGAAACACAAAGTTCGCAGGTACGCGAAACCTGATTCAACAGCAGAAACACACTGTTCCCTTCGATTTTCCGCTAAAGGAGCTGAAGTTTGACCTAAACATTCGTCAAAAGAAGCTTCTGGTCCGCAGGTTAGATGGTCCTTGGAATGAAGTACTCGCTATTCATGTTCATTCAAAAATCCACCAGAAACTGTCCGGTCGGCGAGCGGCGAGAATCATCCGCAGAGCGAATGAACTAAGAGAGTCCACCATTGTTCGGAAAGAATTGGAATGGTATGGCCGGGGTTTGTCTCGCTTGATGAAGGACGCAGTACTTTTCACAAAAAGTAGAGTTTTGCGCAGGAGCTATTTTTTACGGGCGAAGAATAGGTTGATACGGTGGCTGGATGGTTAGGTTAATCGGAAGCTCTGCCTCGGCGCGTGCCATTCTTCACGATATTCGGGAACGCCAGTTTCGGCTATTGGCTAGCAGCAGATCGTGTGCTCACAGTTTGACTCTCACGAAGCGTTATTTCCAAGCCAGGCTGGGATGCTTCAATAAGAGGCCTCGCCTTTCGGGAGTAAATCGAGTAAAGAAACGATGGAGTATGCAGACGGTGGTATTAAACCTGCCGGAACGCGAGGATAGACGAGAAAGCGTGACAGCAAATTTTGATCAGGTCAAAATTCACTTCGAACTCATTCCGGGTGTGGTCCACCCCATCGCTTTAGCTGGGTGTGCTCAAGCTCACGTGAACGCGATACGCAGCTGGACACTCGATACTTTCGATTTGCTTATGGTTTGTGAGGACGACGTGGATTTTTTGGCAAGCAACAGTGCGCTAATCGACTTGATATCGGAATTTTATGAGAATCCCGCCCTCGACGTCCTTGTGTTGGGGAACTCGACGAGGGGCAAATCTGTAAGGATTTCTGCAAACTTATCGATTACCAATCACACTCAGACTGCTTCTTGCTATGTGCTGAAGCCGAGCGCCGCGAGTGCTGTCGTTGAGCTCTTTGAATTTAGTCGCCGAATGCTTGAGCGAGGAGAGCCTGAATCCATTTATGCCCATGACATTCTTTGGATCGAATTGCAACGGAATTCGAAGATTTTTGCTGTGCCCAATAGGCGTGTCGCCCGACAGGCTCCCTCGTATTCTGACATTCAACAACAATTTGTTGACTATGGAATCTAGTAACGCTTGCCTGTTCACGCGCAAAGGACGGCATCCTGCCCACTCGTTGGCGAACAACGCGTATTTGGCCTGAGCCTGCGACAGTTCTAGCTGCTAAAGCGCACACAGAAGTTGGCCGGAGTTGTGCTGGCTTAGTTTTTGTATACGGATTACGTTCCCAAAGCGGGCCTAACATTGCGTGCGATGCAAAGTCAATCGAAGGTAAATATGGAAGAATTGGGAAAATGTCAGAGCTGATGGAATCGCCAGAGGCCTTCGACTCTTTTTGATCGCGGGAAAAGAAGCTAAGGATGATCCCCATTGTCACAAGATAGACAGAAAATTCTACTCAGCACCTCACGAAGTTTGGAGTCTGAGTCAGCATGGGGGAAAGCGATTCTTCGTCTCAAATCGCAGGGGCATCGCTTGGTGGCGGTTCTTGGTGCTGAACTTCCCCAGCGCTGGCCGGAAAAAGGCACAGTGATGGTGATTCCGGATAGTATCGGAAACCTCTCTGGGCGTTCTCGGGTGCCGACAAAGTCGGCGATGCAAATGTATTCCTGTTACCGCTCTAATCCTCGATACGCAGAGACCCATTCGATGCTGATGTTGATGATGTCACGAGTGGATTCGACCGGAACTTTTCGAGCGCTAGAACGCGAAGTCTTAATTAGGAAATTGCACTTAGAGATATTTTCGGTCATCACGGAGTCTCAACCTTCTCTGGCTATTTTCGACGTCACTCCTCACGAGGCAATGGATTTTGCTCTGATGAAGGCGTTAGAGTGGAGGGGGGTTCCTCAGCTAATGTTTCAACCTTCGCTGGTCGGCCCTCAAGTGATGGCCCGTACGTCGCTGACTAAAATTCTCAGGGTGAAACTCGACCCACATGTCGTTGCTCGGCATAAATCAACTATTGACATTATTCACAAGATCGCCGAATCCTCAATCGATCGACTTGCACTCGGCTCAGGGACACCCAAGATGGATAATCAGAAAGCCAAAGAAGACAGCTTGGGTAGCGTCGGTTCAAGGGTGCGAGCCGTTGGATACTCTCTCAAGAGGCTCAGAGAGCCGGGCCGCGATGCTATTTTTGCCCTTACTGGACATCAAGAAATTCCTCAGTTTGTACGTCGGATTTTGGAGCTATTTCTTGAACGCTCATTGAGAAGTTCTTTGCGAGGGCGTGTCGAGGCCCTGCCATCGTTAAGCAGCGTTCCTAAAGAAAGGTTTGCGCTTTTCGCTTTGCATTACGAGCCAGAGCGGAGTTCAATCCCAGAAGGCTACCCGTTCGATTCTCAACTGGATGCCATTATCGCCGCAAGAAATTTACTTCCTGATGCTGTCACTTTGCTCGTCAAGGAACATTTCAGCCAGAAGGCAGCTGCCCTTCGTGGTTTTGTCGGAAGGAGCATCGAGTTTTATTCGCTTCTGCAGGAAATTCCGGGAGTGACAATTCTTGGAACGAACTCGAATACGCGAGATTTGATTCGGTCTGCGGAATGTGTGATGACCTTCACCGGCAAGGTTGGTATCGAAGCCGTTTTGGAGACAACTAGGGTAATTTTCCTGGGGCAACCTTGGTGGGACGCCATGCCTGGGACCGTGCATTTTGATGACCTTACAAACTACGATCAATTCCTGTCACGTCCGCTTCCTTCTGTTCGGGAAGTCCGAGATTGGATTTCGGGCGAAATCCGCAGTTCACTCTTGCCGGGGGTGTCATCGGTTTCCCCTGAGCGCCATGCCGAGCGAATAACGCCACTGCCGCCGGGTTTTCAAGAGCTGGAAGCAGAAGGAATAGTAGCCGCCGTGGACGCGGTGATTTCTCAGTACGGGAAACAGCGCGCGCTTTGGGAGTGACTAGAGAATGGCCATGTCATTACCAGCACCTCAAAGTCTTGCGACTCTTTGCTCGAGAGTGCGACGCCTGAGACCGCACCAGCACTGAGCTAGCTGGTTTCGCAGAGCAACGATGGCATCGCCAAGACCTTTGCTGGGGTAGGTGGAAATCGAGAATTCGACCCGAGGAGTACCCGATCGCAAAGCTGGAAACACTGGGGTTTGCGGTTCGAAATAGTGGAATGAGTGGCGGCAGCAGATTGGCAAGTGTGAAAAGGTTATGGTTAAGGGACACGCTGGTTCCAACGCTACGAGAGTGCCGTGAGTTATGGCTCAGCCTCCCGCATGAGAGAAAGGCGGAAGGACATTGGCAGATCGTAAATTTCAGTTTGGCCTGGTCGACGCGAGATTTACCGGGAGCCCTAGTGCAGTAGCTGGGATTACTTCAAAGCGTGTTGAGTGGGTGCGAGATATAGGTAACTTCAGGGGGCCTGTTTTTTTCTCTCATGAAAAGATGTTGGACCTTAATTTGGAAGTACCGAAACGATTTAGGTTCGGGTTGCTGGTTGAGTCTGAAACCCAAGCGCGTCGGCTGTATCGCTCTATCGATAAAGTAATGGATGAGTATTCACTCGTATTTACCCATAGCAGGCGCCTCCTCCGGCTTTTTCAGAACGCCAGGTGGATACCTGGCGGCGGTTGCTGGATAGGGGGTGCCTTCGGGGGCGGAGATCAACCGGCAATTTTTGAAAAATCCAAGAACATTTCAATGGTTACTTCAAACAAGCAAGCGTCTGCTGACCACATTCTTCGGTACAAACTTGCCAGGCAAATTGAACGCAAGCTACCTTCAGTCGAGGTATATCGCCAGTTGGGCGGCTCCATGCGATCACCAATTCAGCTCACCACAGGGCGTGAATCAGTGTTCTTGGGCCCCCGCATCCTTGCGCTTGAGTACCTGAAGGAATATCGCTACTCCATAGTGATAGAGAACAACCGAGACGATTTGTATTTCACAGAGAAAATCCTGAATTGCTTCGCGACAGGTACAGTCCCGATCTATCGTGGCGCACGTTCGATCTCAACGCTGTTCGACGGGCGCGGGATTATACCGTGGTCGTCACCATCGAGGCTGGTGAAATCTGTTCTGCCGAATCTAAATGAGCAAGACTACTCGGGGAGAGCGGAAGCAATCGACAGAAACTTTCAACTGTTTTCTCGCTTCAAGTCTATCGAGGACTACATAATAGAGAATTACGGGGAGCAAATTACCGGCCAGGATCCTTACATCGCTCCCTGATTCAACGCGAAGTACCGAATGGGGGGGGGGGGTAGCAACATTCTGCAACTCAATTAGATCACCTTCCCTAATAAGCTTCAAGACGTGCGCTGAAAAACCCTGTTGTGTCCGCACGAACCTAGCTCGACCAATCGTGAGTCGACAGCCATCTCGTCTGCTACTCGGGACGGTCCCGGATGTCCAGTATTTATGAGAGAAGTTTTTGGCGAGTTCCACCGGTATCTCATGGAATCATCAAGAACCAGAAGCCCAAATTTTTCTAAGGAATTGAGACTTATTTCGAGGTCGGATTTCACTATCTCGTAGTCATGGGAGCCGTCAATAAATATCAATTCAAAACGTCGCTGTCGCAACAGTGCCCTGGATTTTGGGTCATCAGAGCGCATTGGGATTAATTCGGGATCGGGAAGTCGAAATTCACGAAAGTTCTCAAGAATGTCCTTTTCATAATCCATTTCTAAGTACTTCCCAATTTCATCGCCACCTGAAGTTAGTGGGGAAAGACCGCATATTTCTGCCTCGTAACCCAGCTCCGACGCTAACAATTGCCATAAAGACATTGTTTGCCCTCGATACACACCTATCTCCAGCATCCTGAAGGGCCTGTATTCGCTCAAAACCTGTTTCCAGAGCATGTAGTTGCCAGGATTGGTAAATCCTCTTGACCCCAGAGAGTAGTAGCGTCGGTGCTCGGAAATCCGCCGCGACAATTGGGTTTGGGAACTTCTTAAGTATTTTCTATAGCGTTGGAGATCTTTTGGATAGCGCTCTTGCATCTGCTTAAAGGTAATCCCCGCCTCTGCTGGCGCAATGAATACAATCATCAAATTTTCGATTGCCTCCCAAACTCTTCTCGGGAGCCGTCGCACTCTTTTGATTCCTTTTCTAAACAGTGACCGCGTTTTCGTAATCGGAAACATTTTCAGGGCCTTTCTACTTCTTATGTGATGTCCGCCAACTTCTCTGCAGTAATGCTATCCTTGGCTAATGAGTTCGCAGAAATCCAGCCCCGAGGGGAGGAGAACACCGCGGGTCCTAGTGATTGTCTTCTCTGCGGGAATTGATCCTTGGTTGACTATCGAAAAGCAGGAGCAGGAAGGCATTTTGGCCGAACTTCGGACACACTTTGTCGATACGTTATGGTTCCAAGGCGCTCCCGAAATCTCTGCTCGGTACCGATATCGTTTTTTGAACTGGCTTATTCTGCAGCAGTTGGGGTTAACTTATTCTGAGATTCCTTGGTTAAGAAAATTCGTCAAGCGTAGTTGGAATCGTTTTGAGTGGAACGCGTTGGGGAGCCGCTATCTCAAGCACATGGTGCGCAAGAGATGGACGAGGCCAACTTCTTATACGTCGGACCACAGAATCTTGCAGGATCTGCCGATTCAGCTACCTCTGTCTGGCATTCGCACGCTTGACGCGCTGAGATATTCGATTGAAAACTACGAATTTGATTACTTGTTAAGAATCAATAGCACCTGCCTTCCCGTCCCGAGCCAAATTGCTGAGCTCGTGGCGAAACTTCCCTCAGAGAGGGTCTACGGTGGCAAGACGCTCCAATTTGCGGGGACGCGTTTCGTCAGCGGGGCGGCAATAATCTTTTCGAGGGATGTCGTGCGGGGAATAGTAGACAACGCGGAAAGGTATTGCTATAACGTTTACGAGGACGTGGGGATTGGGCGTTTGATTCAGTCGAAAAACTTGGCAGATATAGTGGAGATCAAGCGTCTGGACATCACGGCCCTTGAACACGTTCCAGTGGTTGTATCTCCAGGTTGGCCAGCGGCGTATGCGGTTAGATGCAAAGCCGAAAACCCAGAAACCACCCGGAGCGAGCCGGTTGTCGAACTCATGCGCGCGGTTAGGAAGCACCTGTAGCTCGGGAGAGTTGATTGGGTGCCAATCATGAAACTGGACCTAACACAAGCGCCAGGTCACCGCGAAACGCTGACTTGGCGCAACCGACTAGGCGACAAGCTAGCAGTTCACGGATGGCGACTACTCGCATCACCTTAATGACGGCCGCTCGTCTCCTGCCTGGGCCTAAAAGTTTCCCTCGGCCAGCTACTTCAACATTGCTTTCTCAAGCTCTGCCTCAGTGAGCAGTTTCTTCAGCTGCAGATTTTGTTTCTCCAGGTGCTTCAGCTCTTTAGAGTCCTCAGCTTTCAGACCGCCGAACTGGTTGTGCCACCGGTAGTAGGTGGCCTCGGTCAAGTTGACGTGTCGCAACGCGTCAGCAACGTCACCGGCTTCGGAGACTTACTTGCGGACGCGAGGGTAAGTTTCCAGGAACCAAGACACTGTTTCGGCCAAACAGTCAAGTATAGGAGTAAATTGAAATTCTGGAAAGCGTTCCCATAGTTCGGAACTGTCAGAAGGCTTGCGATACTGACCGTCGGGCATATTCTTCTGCCAAGTTATCTCCCCCTGAAAGTCCATCAACTCAAGAATGCGATTAGCTAATTCTCGAATCGACGTCTCTCTCCCACTAGAGACAATCAAAGGCTCAAGCAAATCCTCTTCAAGCGATAGCAGGGCAATCTTGGCCACATCTTTTGAGTATATGAACTCCCTTAGCGGTTTTCCAGACCCCCAAACCTTCAAATCTTCGCCACTTTTCATTGCGAGGTATGTCCGATGAATCAGGGCAGGGATCACATGCCCCTCTGCAAGATGGAAATTGTCATGAGGGCCGTACATGTTTGCTGGAACTAGGACTTTGTAATTCAACCCCCATTGCTGGTTATAAGCACGTGTCTGTATGTCGAGCATTCTTTTTGAGTACGCATATCCGAAATTCGAAGGATGGGGAGGCCCCAGGTGCAGTTGATCGACTGTCAGGGGGTAATTCGCTTTGTCTGGGAATACGCAGGTTGACATGAAAGAGACCAGATTAGAAACTCCAGCAACCCTCGCCGCTTCGAGAACGTTTAAGTTAACTGTCGTGTTGCCCGAGAAGTATTCTCCTGATTTCATGAGGTTACCTCCGATGCCTCCGACCAGGGCCGCAGCGTGGATAACCGCGTCAGGCTTTTCTTCAGCAAATAGTGAAACCGTCGCTCCGAAATCTAGCAAGTCGATGTCGTCCCGTGAAATAGAAACAATCTCATGAGACTTTTGCTCTGTGATTGCCGAACCGAGCAACCCGCGGCCTCCGGTGACCAAGACTTTCACGGCACACTTCCTGTTCTCGAATTTATTTAGGCTTTGGTGGAAGAGTCGAAGCTACCCAGGTTACAAGGTTTGGCCTGCTACACAAAACGCCAAATCACGATGCTGTAACCCTCGATGTAAAGCGACCCTAGCCCAGACCTACCCGAGTGCAGGACTTCCAAGCGGCCTTCTAATTCCAGTTCCAACAACTGGGAATAGAACCCGGCTAGGTAGTTTCTCCTTCGGAAATACTCGGCGGAAAGCGCTCCCATTGAGTCCTGCAAATCCAACAATTCTTCTATGGGCTCAATGTTCACAATCAGCCCCGGGGACTTTTTTTCTAAAAACTCCATGAACGGTGAAAAATCAGCCCCTACCTGCTCCAGCGCGGCCACCGTAAGAATGAGATCTTTGTCCCCAATTTTGACGTCGTAGTCGGGTCCAAAGAAGTCGAATAAGTGGCCTCCAACGTTGCTGAGCCCCTGTTCCTTCAGGTGCCGCAGAATTTGGACTGAACTGGATGCCCAGTCATAACCGGTAACAGTTTTCTCTGGGAACAGCTTTGCGAGTCGCGAAACGTGGATTCCCGTGCCACAGCCGAACTCGTGAATATTTGCGTAAGGCACCTTCAGGGAAAGCCCTTCCAAAACGATGTCCACCAGGAAACCAAGTGAGGTCGGCTCCGCTTGGGGGGAGTCAACTTCCAAAAAATCATCAGCAAGCCTTAGGTACCGAGAACGTTCAAAGTATCCGGGTATAAGGGGGGAGCCCGGGCCGGACTTTCTTAGCTGCTCCAGATTCTCACTCCACCCTTTCTCCCAAATCTGCTGACGGTGGGGTCCGGATTGGGTGAGCTCCTGTTTCAGGTCATCCTCGATTTGTGACAGGAGGGCGCCTTTTTCGTCGGGGCTGAGTTTCCGACCGCTAAACAGCGGGCTTTCGGACCTCTTGAAAATTCTCAAAGACTCGAGGAAGCCAGTTGTGGCCCACGTGCCAAGAAAATCATCTGCAGTCTTGCTCGAACTGACCAGTCCGCGCTTCCACATGTTGACGAATGTGGAAGCAGTAAATTCTGTCATCGTATTGACCCTTTCCCATCGGTGATTTGCTCGCAGGCCAAAAGGTCTCGGTACCAACTCGAAGTGGCGCGCAGCCCCAGCTCGATCGGGTAGTGCTCAAGCTCACCAGTTAACTTGCGCGTCTTGGACATGTCAATCCTTACTTCATTGGGGGCACCGACAACCGCATTCCCTGCCACCCCAGGGACAAATTCGTGCTCCAGCCCGAGGTCGGCGGCAATCAACTCTGCGAGTTCTCCTAGGGTCAAAGACTCGAGACCTCCAACGTTATAAATTTCGCCCGTTCCGAGGACAAGTATTGTTAACAGATAGCTAACAGCGTCCTCAGCAAAAAGGTATGACCGAACCTGCTCATTGCCGCCCCTCAACTCTACACTCCCCTCTTTGAGGCCTCTTAGAATGAGCTCGTTGAGAACTCGCTGATCATCAGTCCGGGCGCCAGGCCCATAGGCCAGAGAAAGGCGGGCTATGTTTGCAACTTGCGAACCGTGAAATTTATTGAGCGTAAGAGTTTCCCCGAACCTTTTGGCCTCGATGTAGGCGGCGCGCGGATGGAGCGGCCCGGTGGTCCCGATTTCTGTCTCTTTGTGTCGGGCGGGGGGTAATCCGCTGTAGACCTCGGAGGAGCTCAGAAAGAGAAACCGATGCCTGCACTTTTTGAGAAGGGTCGCAGTAACTTCCGAGTTAAGCATGAGGGTGCCGAAACTGTCTTTGGTAAATTTCGCAGGTTGTCCGTAAGTAGCCCCGTGAACTATCCAGTCGGCATCTGGCAGAGACCCTGCGATTTCACTGTTCAAGAGATCACCAGAAAAAAACTTAATCCCGACCCCGTGGAGGATGTTGCCGGGAAGTACCCCAGACTTGGAGACTGAAATAATTTCGAGTTCCAGACCAAGCCGGTCCCTGATGCCTACTAAGGCCGCGAGAAGATTGAGCCCCACAAGTCCGCTGGCTCCAGTGATCAAAATCGAGGACCCGTCCAATCGCCTCCAAACCTCATCCGGGGTTGGGTTCTGAGCGAGGCCCCCGAGACTCAACACTGGAAGAAATCCTTGAAGGAGAGGCGCAGCCTCGCGGCTGATAGCCCAGCATTCTCCAGCTGAGTGGCATAAGTTCCGTAGGAGTGGATAAAAGTCCGCGGGACCCCTTTGAATCTTACTTCTCTTTCAGCGAGCAGGGCCTGGGGTGCCACGGCGGAAGTGCTGGCCTCGTAGAATGGCTCCACGACCATGATTTTGTTCGAAGCGGAAAAACCTATCGCTTGCGTCAAGGCCGCTTCGCTGACTTCAGTCAGGTAGACCACAGTCAGGTCTAAGTCTGAACACGCGGAGAGCACTGGATCTAGCATGGGCCCAAGAGCGATGACAGCACCGTGCGTACCCGTGCTGATTAGCTTGGCTTTCTCGCCTTTTTCAAGCCACGAATTTCTATTTGAAGTCTCGCTGAGTCTGAAATACGTAACTGATTCATTAAAGTAGTGATCGCGAATCATTTGTTTGAGCTCATCAGGATGACCCGGGACCAAAATCTCGACCCTCGGGACAGAGAGTAAGGCCAAAATGTCGCCTGGGCAATGGTGGGTTCCGCCAAGAGCGGCGTAGTCGAAAGAAGCTCCCACGCTCACCAGGTTGCCTTGGAGCCCCTGGTAGCCAAAATCAACCTTGATTTGCTCGAGAGCGCGCTCGACTAGGAAAGGGGCAATTGAGTGAAGCACAGGGGTGAAACCAGATTTGTTCAATCCGGCTGCGAAACTGACCATCGTTTGCTCCATAATCCCAAAGTTCAAGACGCGCTGGGGGAACTTTTCCATCTCTTTTCTAAAACCAAAAACGCCTATGTCTCCCAGTAAAACCACCAGAGACGGGTTGTCTTCAAGCAATTCTGCTGTTGCCGAACGGAACGCGGCTCTCATCTCAACTCATCCAGGAAGCGATCATGATCTTCCTTGGACAGGGCCGTGTGATGCCAGGCAGGATTGGACTCCATTTCCCGGATGCCATGCCCCTTCACTGTCCGGGCAATGATGGCGTGAGGGCCGGGAGCCTTCATTTTCAGGGACGACCTTATTTCAAACACATCGTGCCCGTTGATCTCGCTCACTGTCCAGTCGAAGCCTTCAAACTTCTTTCCGATCCCACCCATATCTATTGCGCGAGTGGAAGAGCCGTTGTCATCAATAATGCAGACCAGGTTGTCAAGTTTGTGATGCGCGGCGAGGAGAGCAGCCTCCCAGACTGAGCCTTCGTTCGCCTCGCCATCTCCAATCAAAACGTAGATTGTCGCTGACGAACACTTCATCTTCTCTGCGTACGCCATTCCAACCGCCATCGGGAAACCGTGGCCTAACGACCCTGTTGAGGCCTCAACTCCTGGGACGAGCGTCGAATCTGGGTGCCCTCCCAGGGGCGAATCGGGCTGAGCGAAGTTGCTGAGCCAGTCATCCGGAAAGTAACCTTTTCCCACTAAGACCGCATATAAAGCCAAGCAGCCGTGTCCTTTGGAAAGTACAAACCGCGACTCATTCCCCTTCGTGACAAATCCATCGCCATGCGCTGCCCACACAAGTTCGAGAATGGAGAGAGAACTCGGAATGTGCCCTTCTTTTCCGAGAAAAGCCATCGAAAGGATTGACCTGCGCAGCTGCGCAAGCTCTCGGTCATTAGACACCGATCACACCTGTTTCCTTGAATGGACTTCAAATTTAGCGCAAATTAAACGAAACTTGTTCCGGTACAGCCTTTAGGGTCGCAATCGATTCTCCCCTCATCTCAGGCTAATGTGTCGAACCCAGAGGAATTCCTGCCAGCTTTGGATGTCAGGCTATTACAATGATGCATATGTCAGAGATTAAACCACGATCTAGAGTTGTGACCGATGGAATTGAAGCCACCACCTCCCGCGGGATGCTTCGTGCGGTCGGAATGGGTGATGATGATTGGGATAAGCCCCAGATTGGCATTGCTAGCTCGTGGAACGAAATCACCCCCTGCAATCTTTCCTTGGCCAGACTGGCGCAAGCGGCAAAAGAGGGTGTCCACGCGGGTGGGGGTTACCCGTTGCAGTTTGGAACAATCTCAGTCTCTGATGGCATTTCCATGGGCCACGAAGGCATGCACTTTTCCTTGGTGAGCCGTGAAGTCATCGCCGATTCGGTGGAAACGGTTATGCAGGCAGAGCGCCTGGATGGATCTGTGTTGCTCGCTGGCTGTGACAAGTCCATACCCGGCATGTTGATGGCTGCTGCTCGTCTCGATTTGGCCTCGGTGTTCCTGTACGCCGGCTCTATCGCCCCTGGGTGGGTGAAGCTTTCTGATGGTACTGAGAAAGACATCACCATCATTGATTCTTTTGAAGCGGTGGGTGCTGTTAAAGCGGGGAAGATGTCTCGTGAAGATGCCCACCGGATCGAGTGTGCTTTTG
>Ga0105051_10002449_pt1 | contig 23764 bp, 21 predicted proteins | sample FRY02_FD_78383 | JGI IMG/M metagenome (GOLD analysis project Ga0105051, IMG submission 78383) | Freshwater microbial communities from Lake Fryxell liftoff mats and glacier meltwater in Antarctica - FRY-02 (megahit assembly) | ecosystem: Environmental > Aquatic > Freshwater > Ice > Glacier... | reverse complement strand
TTCGCTCCAGAGCTGAGCGGTCTGGTCGAAGAAGCCGTTGCGAAAGGCTTGCGCTCTTGCTTGGCCCAGCACCCAGCTGTGGTTCAGCTCGGTCAGGGGTGCGGCGCCGGCGTGGAAATACACCGTCATCGACACCGTGCCCACCGGCACACGCGTGGCGCGGCGCACCCAGACGCGCGGGATAAACACATCGGCCAGCGCAGCGACGCTGCAGAAGTCCAGCGACCTGGGCGCCGCATCGCGCATCCACAACCGGGTCTGGCTGCTGGCGCCGCCACCATCCCAATTGGTCGGAATGCCGCCCTCGATGAAGCGCGTCTGGTAGCGCCGCACCCACTCCACCTGCGGTAAAGACACCGTATCCGCCAGTGCGTCGGGCTGTGGCACAGCGGGCATGGGCCCGTCGTCCAGGCTCCAGGTCTCGCGCCGCGCGGCGGTCAAGGCGGTGGCTGTCATCACCACCGAACCGCCCTGCGCCAGCTCCACCACCCAGTGTTGCGTGGAGCGGTTGGTGCGCGCTGGTCGCGCGGTGGCAGTGAACACGCCATCGGCCAGCGCGGCACAAAAATTCACCGTCAACGCCACCGGCTCGCCCAACAGCGCTGGGTGTTGCAGCACCGCGTTCAGCGCCACCGCTGCGGTGACGCCACCAAACGGCCCCACCATGTTGGCGTAGGCCGGGGAGGTTGCGCCGGTGTACTCACCCTCGGCAGTCGGCGTGAGGGCGATGGCTTGGTCGAAGGGGTGTTGGAAAGTCATGGGCTCAAGTGTGCGGACAACAGCGCCCAAACAGCTGTCTGAACCGAGACAGATCATCAGGACAGAGGTCCCGAAAAATCCAGGGCAACGCGGAGCTGGCTTTGCCAGGCCGCCAGTGCCGCCCCCTTGAGGGGGTGGTGCGCCGCAGGCGCGACGCGGGGGTGGGGGTCGATCTACATGCGTTCGAAAATGCCCGCAGCGCCCTGCCCCATCCCCACACACATCGTCACCATGCCGTAGCGCTGCTTTGTGCGCTGCAAGGCGTGGATCACGGTGGCGGAGCGGATCGCGCCGGTGGCACCCAGCGGGTGACCGAGTGCGATCGCACCACCCATGGGGTTGACCTTGGCCGGGTCCAAACCAAGCGTGCGAATAACAGCGAGCGACTGCGCGGCAAAGGCTTCGTTGAGTTCGAACCAGTCGATGTCGTCTTGCTTCAGGCCGGCGTTTTTCAACGCAGCAGGAATCGCCTCAACCGGGCCAATGCCCATGATGTGCGGCGGCACGCCACGGCTGGCGTAGCCCACGAAACGCGCCAGCGGCTTCAAGTTGTAGCGTTTCAAGGCCGCTTCGCTCACCAAGATCAGCGCGCCCGCGCCGTCGCTGGTTTGCGAGCTGTTGCCAGCGGTCACCGAGCCGCGCGCGGCGAACACGGTGCGCAGCCGGGCCAGCCCTTGCAGCGTGGTGTCGGGCCGCGCGCCCTCGTCCAGGCTCACAGTGCGGTTGCTGGTGCTGACCTCGGCAGACTCCAAATTCACGCTGCGCTCGGTCACTTCCACCGGTGTCATCTCGGCGCTGAAATCGCCGGCCTGCATCGCTGCAACCGCGCGGGCGTGCGACTGCACCGCAAACGCGTCCTGGTCTTCGCGGCTCACCTTCCACTGCTGCGCCACCTTCTCGGCTGTCAGGCCCATGCCATAGGCGATGCCGTAGCGCTCCACGTCGTCGGTGTTGCTGAAGATGGCGGGCGAGAGACTGGGCGAGTTGCCCATCATCGGCACCATGCTCATGCTTTCGGTGCCGGCGGCGATCATCACCTCGGCCTCGCCAACGCGGATGCGGTCAGCCGCCATCTGAACAGCCGACAGACCAGACGCACAAAAGCGGTTCACTGTGATGCCGCCCACCGTGTTCGGCAGCCCGGCCAGGATGGCGCCGATGCGCGCCACGTTCAAGCCCTGCTGGCCTTCGGGGATGGCACAACCGCAGATCACGTCTTCCACCGCTTTGGGGTCGAGCCCGGGCGCCTGGGCCATGGCCGAGCGCAGCGCAATGGCGAGCAAGTCGTCTGGGCGCATATGTTTGAAGAAGCCCTTGTGCGAGCGGCCAATGGGCGTGCGCGTGGCGGCAACGATGTAGGCGTCTTGGATTTGTTTGTTCATGGTTTCACTCCGTCAGAGGTGTCTGGCGCCTTCCCCGTCTGGGCGAAGGACGGGATGGGGGCAGGCGCGCCACCCGCATCCGATCAATTGCGAACCGGCTTGCCGGTGTTCAGCAGACCCAAAATCCGCTCCTGCGTCTTCGGGTGCTCGATCAGCGAGCAAAACGCCTGGCGCTCCAGCGTCATCAAATAGTCTTCGTTGACCAGCGTGCCGGGGTCCACATCACCACCGGTGACCACATTCGCGATCAGGGACGCGATGTGGAAGTCGTGCTGGCTGATGAAGCCGCCGTCTCGCATGTTGACCAGGCTGCCCAAAATGGTGGCCTTGCCGTCACGCCCGGCCACGGGGAACAGACGCTTGTGCGGCGCACGGTAGCCACCAGCAAACAGCGCTTTGGCCTCGTTGATCGCGGCAAACAGCAGCTCGTCCTGGTGCGGCACGATCACGTCGCTGTGCAACAGGTAACCCAGCTGGCGCGATTCGAGCGCACTGGTGCCGACCTTGGCCATCGCCGCCGCTGTGAAGCCTTCGGTGAGAAACGGCAACAGGTCTTTGCCGGTCGAGGTCTCGGCGTTTTCCGCTGCGCGGCGCGCAATGTAAGTCAGGCCGCCAGCGCCCGGCACCAGACCCACGCCCACTTCCACCAAACCGATGTAGCTCTCCATATGCACCACGCGGCGTGCGCTGTAAACCGCCAGCTCGCAACCACCGCCGAGCGCCAAACCCTGCACCGCGCTGACCACCGGCACATTGGCATAGCGCAAGCGCAGCATGGTTTGCTGCATGAAGCCCTCGGCGTCTTCAACCGCTGCCACACCCACCGCCATGAAGGCGGGCAGCATGGCCTGCAGATCGGCGCCGGCAGAGAACAGCCCATCGCCCGACCAGATCACCAGGCCTTGGTGGTCTTTTTCCGCCAGCTCAACGGCCAGCATCAGGCCTTCGCAGACCTCGGGGCTGATGGCGTGCATCTTGGTCTTGATGCTGGCGATTAGCACATCGCCGTCCAGCGTCCAGATGCGCAGTGAATCACTTTCCTCGATCGTCGTGCCCGCGGTCTGAAACGTCGGCCCGGCTTCACCCAGCAGCAACGCCGGAAAAGCCTGGCGCTGGTAGACCGGCAGGCTGCGGCGTGGCTCAAAGGTCTTCTTCGACGGGTTCCAAGAACCCTGCTCGGTGTGGACACCACCGGCGTCGGCCACTGGACCTTTGAACACCCACTCGGGCAAGGGCGCTTTGCTCAGTGCCTTGCCGGCAGCTATGTCTTCCTGCACCATCGTCGCCACATGCAGCCAGCCCGCTTCTTGCCACAGCTCGAACGGGCCTTGCTTCATGCCAAAGCCCCAGCGCATGGCCTGGTCCACATCGCGTGCGGTCTCGGCGATGTCGGCCAGGTGCACCGCTGCGTAGTGAAAGGCATTGCGCAAAATCGCCCACAGGAACTGGCCTTGCGGGCCTTGTGCATCGCGCAGCAGGCGCAGGCGCTCGCCCGCTGGGCGCTTGAGCATGCGGCCATAGACCTCGTCGGCCTTGCCGCCGGCAGGCACGTATTCGCCGCTCTCCAGCTCGTAGCGCAGGATGTCGCGACCCACTTTCTTGAAGAAACCGGCCTTGGCTTTTTGGCCCAGGTGGCCGGCCTCGATCAAGGCTTTCAGCACCGGTGGCGTGCCGAAACTCCCATAAAAAGGGTCGCTGTCCAGCGAGAGGTTGTCTTGCAGCGTCTTGATGACATGGGCCACGGTGTCCAAGCCCACCACGTCGGCGGTGCGGAAGGTGCCGCTGCTGGCGCGACCCAGGCGCTTGCCGGTGAGGTCGTCCACCACGTCGTAGGTGAGGCCGAAGTTCTCCACCTCTTTCATGGTGGCCAACATGCCGGCGATGCCAATGCGGTTGGCGATGAAGTTGGGCGTGTCTTTGGCGCGCACCACGCCTTTGCCCAGTCCGCTGGTGACGAAGGCTTCCAGATCGTCGAGGATCTTGGGCTCGGTGGTGGGCGTGTTGATCAGCTCCACCAGCGTCATGTAGCGCGGCGGGTTGAAAAAATGGATGCCGCAAAAGCGCGGCTTGATCGACTCGGGCAGGCCTTCACTCAGCGCCGTGATGGACAGGCCCGAGGTGTTGCTGGCCACAATCGCATGCTCGGCCACGAAAGGCGCGATCTTTTTGTACAGATCGAGCTTCCAGTCCACGCGCTCGGCTATCGCCTCAATGATGAGGTCACAGTCGCGCAGCAGCTCCAGATGCTCTTCGTAGTTGGCTTGGCCGATGAGACTGGCGTCTTTCAAGTCGCCCAGCGGCGAGGGCTTGAGCTTTTTCAGGCTGTTGATGGCGCGGGTGACGATGCCATTTTTGGGGCTCGGGTCGCCGCCAGACCGCCCCAAGAAGGAACCGGCCCCCTCGGGGAGCGTGGGGGTCTTGTTATCGGGAAGGTCGAACAGGATGACCGGCACCTTGACGTTAACCAGGTGCGCAGCAATCTGCGCGCCCATCACGCCAGCGCCGAGCACGGCGACTTTTTTCACTTGGAATCGATTCATGAATCAGGTTTCTTTAGACGTTGGGGCCGCATGAGGGGGATCGGTCTGGGGCACAGCGGAATCGGCTTCGCCGGGCCGCCAGCGCAGCCCCTGTGGAGGTGACACCGCAGGTTGCGCGGTGGGATCTCACTGCACCCGAACCCAGGTTTGCGTACGGCCAACGCCAAACATCGAGCCGCGCACGTCGAGTTTCTTGCCGGCCTCGATCGGCGTTAGGCGCAAGGTGTAGCTTTTGCCGTTTTCCGGATCGAGGATCTTGCCGTCTTCCCAGACCTCTTTGCCGTCTTGCTTCTTGGCGCCACGGATGATCTCCATGCCCAGAATCGGCTTGTCCTTGCGGTCGTCGGTGCACAGGTCGCACACGGCATCCTGCTTGACATCTCTGCGCAGCAGCTTGGCAATGCGCCCGGTGAGCACGCCGCCGCTGTCGGCGATCACGATTTCTGACTTGGTCTCTCGCGTCGTGTCGTCGATCGAGTGCCAGATGCCCACCGGCGACATCTGCGCAAACGCAGCCAAGGGAGCGGCGACCAACAAGGCAAGGGCAGCGGACTTGTGCATGAAAAATCTCCAGGGGATTGAAGAACGGACGGCTCAAGCCAAGGCGGCATCGGTGTCCATCAAAACTTTCGAGCCGGCGCGTGCGGTGCGCATCAGGCTCGCGGTCTCGGGAAACAGCTTGGCGAAGTAAAAGCGGGCGGTTTGCAGCTTGGCTTGATAAAACGGATCGGTGTTGCCAGCGGCGATTTCGCGCAACGCCACCTGCGCCATGCGAGCCCAGAAGTAGCCATAGACCAGGTGGCCAGCCACCCGCAGGTAGTCCACCGCAGCGGCACCCACCTCGTCGGGGTTTTGCAGTCCTTTGAAGCCGATCTCCATCGTGAACTTGGTGATCTGCTCGCCCAGCAGCGCGATCGGGTTGATGAACTCGGCCATCTTCTCGTTCACACCTTCCTCGGCCACCAGCGCGCCCACCAGCTTGCCGAATTTCTTCAGCGCAGCGCCCTGGTCACCCAGCACCTTGCGGCCCAGCAAATCGAGCGACTGGATGGTGTTGGTGCCCTCGTAAATCATGTTGATGCGGGCGTCGCGCACAAACTGCTCCATGCCCCATTCCTTGATGTAACCGTGGCCTCCAAAGACCTGCAGGCACATGCTGGCGGCTTGGTAACCGTTGTCGGTCATGAAGGCCTTCACGATCGGGGTGAGAAGCGAGAGCATTTCATCGCTGTCTTTGCGCACCTTCGCATCGGGGTGGGTGTGCACCTTCTCCAGCAGCACCGCGCAGTACATGGCGAGTGCCCGGCCGCCCTCGGCGTAAGCCTTGGCAGTCAGCAGCATCTTGCGCACATCGGGGTGGACGATGATGGGATCGGCGGACTTGTCTTTGGCCTTGGTCCCGCTCAGGCTGCGCATCTGGGTCCGGTCTTTGGCGTAGGCCAGTGCATTTTGGTAAGCCACCTCGGTCAAACCGAGCGACTGGTTGCCCACGCCCAGGCGCGCTGCGTTCATCATCACAAACATGCCCTGCATGCCTTTGTGCGGCTGGCCCACCAGCGTGCCGACCGCATCATCGAGCACGATCTGAGCCGTGGCGTTGCCGTGAATGCCCATCTTGTGCTCCAGACCGCCGCAGTAGATGCCGTTGCGCTCGCCCAGAGAGCCGTCTTTGTTCACATTGAACTTGGGCACGATGAACAGGCTTACACCCTTGATGCCAGCGGGCGCATCGGGCAACCGGGCCAACACAAGGTGAATGATGTTGTCCGCCATGTCGTGCTCACCGGCGCTGATGAAAATTTTGTTGCCGGTGAGCTTGTGGGTGCCATCGGCCTGCGGTTCGGCCTTGGTGCGCATCAGGCCCAGGTCGGTGCCGCAGTGCGGCTCGGTCAGGCACATGGTGCCGGTCCATTCGCCGGTGGTCATCTTCTTCAGATAGGTGGCTTTTTGCTCGTCGGTGCCGTGGGTGTGCAACGAGGCGTAAGCGCCGTGGGTCAGGCCCGGGTACATCGTCCAGGCCTGGTTGGCCGAGTTCATCATCTCGTACAAACACTGATTGACCACAAACGGCAGGCCTTGACCGCCATATTCGGGGTCGCAAGACAGGCCAGCCCAGCCGCCGTCCACGTAGGTCTTGTAGGCTTCTTTGAAGCCGCTGGGCGTGGTGACCTCGTGGGTCTTCTGGTCGAGCTGGCAGCCCTCGGTGTCGCCGCTGATGTTGAGCGGGAAGATCACCTCGGTGGCAAATTTTCCGGCCTCTTCCAGCACCGCGTTGATGGTGTCAACGTCGGTGTCGGCGTGCTGCGACATGGCCTTGAAGTCTTCGGTGACATGCAACAGCTCGTGCATCACAAACTGCATGTCGCGCAGGGGCGGGTTGTAAATGGGCATGGTGGGCTCCTGGGGTGGTGTGTGAAAAGCAATGAAAGGGAATCACCGCTGTGCGGTGGCGGCGCGAAGCTTGGTTGGAATGAATGGCCTCATCACCGTGGCGGGGACGGCAGGACAGGCGCGCTGAACCGCAGCACGATGCCGTCAAAAGCACGCACCGCGCGCTGCACCGAGCCCGGGCTGCGCAGAAAGCGGGCCTCGTAATGCAGCGCCAGGATTTGCGCGTGGATCTCGAAACCCATCTGGGTGGCATCGGTCTGCGGCAGCAAATGGGCTTCAGCAACCGCCAGTTCAACAGCGCGGCGCATCGCATCCAGCCAGGTATTGGCGGAACTCGCCAGGGCATCGCGCACCGGCCCGGGCCGGTCGTCAAACTCGACCGCACCGCTGATGTAGATACAACCGGAATCGAGCTCCACCGAGGTGCGCTTCATCCAGTTTTCAAACAGCGCGCGCAGCCGGGGCAGGCCGCGCGGGGCCGCCAGCGCTGGGAAAAATACCTCTTCCTCGAAGCGGGCGTGGTACTCGCGCACCACCGAAATCTGCAACTCTTCGCGCGAGCCAAAGTGGGCAAACACGCCAGACTTGCTCATCTGCATCACCTCGGCCAGCGCGCCGATCGACAGACCTTCCAGCCCAATCTGGGTGGCAAGGCCCAGCGCAGCGTCGACAATGGCCGCCTTGGTCTGGCGGCCTTTTTGCAGCGGCTTGTGGCTGTCGGTATCGCGTCGCAAACGGGCAGGGCTGAGGGCGTCGGACATGCGGGCTGGGTGGGGTTGGGAAACTGGAAAAGACACGGTGGGGAAAATAATCGAACGACCGTTCTATTTTTACCCGGAATTTGTTCACGCCGGCACATTCCCGCCCTATTTGGCGGAGATTTTTCTGGGGACCGATCCCTTACACAGGCCCCTTACCTGTAAAAATAGGGTTAACCCGAATCAGCTTGTTGGTTGGCGCCGATGGGCATTTTCGGTGGAGAAAAGACAACAGAGCGCGGGCAGCGCTGGCCCATGGCAAAACCAAGCCTGCGCTTAAAGAGGGCGCAGATCAGGGGTACGCCGTCGGCAACAACCGCGCCAGGCTGTGCTCAAGATGCTCGCTGGGCGAGCGCTTGAATCCGCTGCGGGCGTATCGCTGCAAGCGCCCAACGCAAAAAGCGGTGATGACCGAAGCATCGGCTTGAGCGTCCACCGTGGGCGTTGCCGCACCGGTGAGCTGTGCGGCTTCGCGCAGGTTCTGTTTGAGTACAGATTCGATCTTGTCAAAAAAGTGGTTCATGCGGTGCTGCAAGCGTTCGTTCTCGAACACCAGCGCGTCGCCCACCATGACGCGCGCCATACCGGGGTTTGTTTCACCAAATTGCAGCAGCAAGGTGATCAGCTTGCGCGAACGCGCCAGCGCGCTGGTCTCGCGCTCGTTTAGCTGGTTGACCAAACCAAATACCGACTGCTCGATGAAGTCGATCAGGCCCTCGAACATCTGCGCCTTGCTCGCGAAATGGCGGTAAAGCGCGGCCTCACTCACCCCCAGCCGTGCCGCCAGCGCGGCGGTGGTCACACGCTCGGCGCCAGGCCGCTCCAGCATCGCGGCCAATGCCTGAAGGATCTGCACCCGGCGCTCCCCCGGCTTAGGCCGCTTGAGCCCGCGGCCCGCAGCGCTGTCATGGGTCTCGTTTGTGGTGGGGTCGGCAACCACGATCGCAGGCGTGGGCCCGGGGGCGCTGGGGGTCATGTGTGTCAGTCCTTTGGGTCTGGCGGTTCAGTGGCTCTTGATCATGGTGCCAAACGGTTGGTCACCCAGGATTTCCAGCAGCAGCGCGTGTGGCACACGGCCGTCGAGGATATGCACCGCTGTCACGCCGCTCTTGGCCGCGTCCAGCGCGCCCGCGATCTTCGGAATCATGCCGCCCGAAATCGTGCCGTCTGCCACCAGCTCGTCGATACGGCGCGGTGTCAGCTCGGTTAACAGCTTGCCCTCCTTGTCGAGAACGCCAGGGATGTTGGTGAGCATGAGCAGCTTTTCGGCCTGCAACACAGTGGCGAGCTTGGCGGCCACCACGTCGGCGTTGATGTTGTAGCTCTCGTTGTTCTCACCAAACCCGATCGGGCTGACGACGGGGATGAAGGCATCGTCTTGCAACGCCTGAACCACGCTGGGGTCGATGCTGACCACATCGCCAACCAGGCCCACGTCGTGCTCGTGCTCAGGGTTTTTCTGGTCTGTCAGTCGCAGCTTGCGCGCGCGAATCATGGCGCCATCGCGCCCGGTCAGCCCCACCGCCTTGCCACCAGCCGCATTGATAAGGCCCACGATGTCTTGCTGGACCTGCCCGCCCAGCACCCACTCGACCACCTCCATGGTTTCCTCGTCGGTGACGCGCATGCCCTGGATGAACTTTCCTTCCTTGCCCAGCCTTTTCAACAGGGTCTCGATCTGCGGCCCGCCACCATGCACCACCACTGGGTTGATGCCGACCAGTTTCAGCAGCACAACGTCTTCGGCGAAGTCTTGCTGCAAGGCCGCGTCGGTCATGGCGTTTCCACCGTACTTGATGACCATGGTTTTGCCGTGGAACTTGCGGATATACGGCAACGCCTGGGCCAGGATTGCGGCCCGCTCGCGGGGCTGGATGTGGCTGAGGTCGGGAGGCTGGTTCATGTCGGTTTTTGACTGTTTTTGGTTGGGAAATTGTAGGCTTCAGGGTTGGGTTTTTGCTTGCTGGGTTTGGCCGGGTCTCGCCCGGCTTGCCGCAAAAAAACCCAAACCACAGAGAGAGCTTCCAACCATGCCCTTGTTCAGAGGGGGCGCGCGCGGTAACCCTGTATTTGGTGCGAATTCCCCGCATCAGCTGCTGCATCGCCACCGCCTCAGCCGACAGCTGCGGCTTGGCGGCCTTTTCGCCTTTGGCCGCCGGCGAATCCAAGAACATGCGAAAGCTGGTGTTCATCGCAATCTGCGCCACCTGTGGCACGAACGCGTGCAACACCTGCCCCGTCTCGCACCCAGCCAGGTCGCGGGGCGCGTCGACTCGACAATACAGGCCTGCGCGATCGTGTCAGCCGCCTCTCCCGGCCCCAGCGTGGGCACATTTTCGTAGCTTTGGGACGGCACGATGATCGGCGTGCGCAGCAGCGACATGTTGATGGTGCTCAAGGCCACGCCCTGCTCGGCGAACCCACTGCAGGCGCAGCGGGCCCAGGCATCAAGCGCGGCCTCGCTGGTCGCAAAGGCCGAGAAGCGCGGCGCGTTGGTGGACACGCCAATCAAGCCGATGTTGACCACATAGCCGCGTTTGTTGACCCCCATGCCGGGCAAGAAACCGATCGCGACACGCAAGCAGCCGTAGCAGTTGGGCTGTGGTGGTGGGCTCGTAACCGTGACGGCGGTGCTGGCGGCCTTCGGTGGCGCGGCCAAGGGAGCGGCCCGCATTGTCGATCAAGAAATCCCCGCTCCCGGGGTTGTTCAGCAAGAGCTTGGCGACGCGGTCAGCGCCTTGCATGTCGGCGATGCCCACCGCGTGGGCAATGAATTACAAGCCCCTGTTTTGGGCTTGCAATCAAGCCTAATCGAGCTTGTCTTGGTCGCGGCCAGAAATGAGAATGATCGCGCCCGCCTCGGCAAATATTTGCGCTGACGCAAGGCCGCTGCGCTCGAGCGCAGCCAGTATTTCGCGGCGGTCAAAGCGCGTGGGGTGGTTGGCGAGGTTCATCATGTCCTCGGGCAAACCGAGGTCGTGCAACACGGCTTGGCAGACCCGACGCACCGGCGCCAGCGCCATCGGGCCTTTCTTCACGCTTTTGGGAGCACAGACCATCAGCGCTGCGTTGATGAGGATGTCGGTAACAACGCCCAGGCGGTAGCCAACCGGGCCCACGAAGCAGAACCCAGCACCCCCTGCTGCGTCTCTGGTAGCTGATGTGGTCCAGCGCATGAATTTCAAAGTCGACCAGCACGGTGTTGATGCGCCCATCTTCCAAGCCCGCGCTGGGCATTCAGGTGGCCGGTTCTGTCTGGCCTTTGGGCGCCTTGCTCGTCTCGGCGTGCACGGCCAGCTCGTCTGCGGTCAGCTCGCCAAGCACCGGCACTGGCACCGGCACCGCGCGCCGCGCTCACACCCCATTGGGCGCGCAGACCACCCACCTTGCTTTCGCTGGCTTGGCGGATCGGGAGGTGCACCCCCAAGCCCTTGCACACCAGCATTTTTTTGACCAGTCGCTTGACAACGAACCCGGTGAACACCGGTGACGAAATAAGGCGTGTGTGTCCCCTGGCGATTGAGATGGGGAAATACAAGAGGGAAAAAAAGGCCCCCCAAACGCAAGTGGGAGAAAGCTTGTGCCTTTTTACCGACCGCCAGGAGTCAGGATTTCGCAGAGACCAGTGGAGAGGGTCTGCGCCGCACCCGCCGACCCACAGAGCGTTTTGGTGGCGCGCCTCCACACAAGCGGCTGCCAGCCCCGTACATTCACGCGGTGTGTTGGGCATCTGCATGCAAAGCGCAGACCCTTTCATTGGCTTTGCCCTTCTTCCATTTCTTTCGCGGAGTGCCCCATGGTCAAGAAAACCCAGAAATCCGACAGCGCCAAATCATCGGCTCGCGCAGCTTCCCCGTTGGCTGACGCCATCAAAGATTCGACGCAACAAATCTGGCTGGCTGGCCTGGGCGCGTTCTGCAAAGCGCAGGCCAAGGATGGCAAAGCGTTTGACACGCTGGTCCAGGAAGGCATGTTGATCCAACGCAAAACGCAGGCGCTGGCCGAGGAGCGCATCTCGCAGGCCAGCGAGCGTATGAGTGGCATGGCCTCCGACATTTCCTCCAAGGCATCGGGTCAGTGGGACAAGCTGGAGAACATCTTTGAAGACCGCGTGGCCAAGGCACTGAACAAACTGGGTGTGCCCTCAGCGCGCGATGTCGAAGCCTTGCTGGAGCGCATCGACGGTCTGAGCCGCCAGGTGCAAGCGCTCGGCGGCAAGCCCGCTATGACCCGCAAAACAGCCACACGCAAGGCGGCCGCACGCAAAACAGCTGGGCGCAAGCCCGTTGCCAAAAAGGTGGCAGCCACTGTTGCCACCAAGGCCCCACGCAAGACCGCTGCACGCAAAAGCGCCAAGGCGGCCTGAGCCCCGCGCGGTTGACCGCGACATGAGCAAAAAAAGGGAGCGCTCGATGCCACTTTTTTGCGACTCATCTGCTGGCTGAAACGCAACACCTGTGACGGCACCCAAGGTCCCCACTGAAAAACATGAAGCCCGCCAAAGTCCTCAAGGCCCGCGCCTGGTCTTCAGCAGCGCGGGCGCGGCGTCCCCGCGTTGCCCTGGCCTTGGCTGGCGGTGGACCGCCGATGCGATCTGCAAAATCGGGGCGCTGTGTGCTTTGCAAGACAGCCTGACAAGCCGAGACTTCAAGCGCTTCGACCACCACATGGTTGCCTCGGCTAGCGGCTTCATGGCAGCCCGTCTCGCCAACGACCTTGGGCCCATGCCAAATGGGCAATGTCTTCGTTGAAGACCAGCAGCGCAAAGACGATTTCGATCGCGCCTGGATGCTCAAGCCGGGCTGGGCCGAATTCGCTAGCCACCTGGCGCCCCTGCCATCGCACCGGCGCCCGGCGCCCCGGCGCTCGACCAGCTGGATGTCACGCTCGACGACTTGCGGCAGCGTCAGCCAACCCCCAGCCAACCTCCAGCCAGCAGGCACGCGCATGACACGCAAAGCCCCAGGCCGTACCGCCGAGCGCATCCTGGAAGTGACGCTGGAGCTGTTCAACCGCTTTGATGAGCCCAACGTGTCCACCACGCTGATGTCGGCTGAACTCGGCATCAGACCGGTCAACCTGTAAGACCACTACCCGGCCAAAACTGGCTGCACTGGCTGCTCCACGCGCTCTTCGAGCACCACGAGCGAGCGCTCAACGGGTTGCTGCAAGCGGCTAACGGTGTGCGCAAGCTGGAAGACACCTGGTTCTCTCTGCACGTGCGGTTCGAGATCATCTGGCGGTACCGTTCTCCCTACCGCGCACTGAACGACCTGCTGTGCAAGAAGCGCCGGTTGAAAACCCAGTTTCAGGGCGTACGCAAAAACAAGACGCGCGCCGTGCGAGCGCTGCCCTCGGGCATGAGCCACAGCGGCGCGGTGGACATCGACCCGCGCGAGGTTGCGCCCACCGCCAACAGCATGGTGGTGGCGCTCACCCACTGGCTGAGCTGTGGGTGCGTGCGCGATCCGCGCCATGCGCTGCAAGCCTGAACATGCCGGGGCAGCCCTGCTGCGCGGCGCCCAACATGTGCTCAACCTGTTCTCAACCTGCTCGCGCCTTGCCTGGAGACAGGCCAGCGCGCTCACCTGTTGCAGCTGACCGGCGATTACCACGCACCGGCTTGAGCGGCAGGCTGCGCCAACCAATCAGGCGGTGGGCGTTGGTGGACGCGGCTGACCGAGCCATTTTTCGACCACGCGCGCCCAGACGGTGGCGCCCAGCGGAATCAGATCGTCGTTGAAGTCGTAGCTCGGGTTGTGCAACATGCAGGGGCCACCGCCATGGCCCATTTCGCGGTGATCGCCATCGCCATTGCCGATGAAGGCGTAGCAGCCTGGACGCTCTTGCAGCATGTAGGCGAAGTCTTCGGCGCCCATGGTCGGTTCCTGCTCGCGCACCTGTTCAGGCCCTACGATATCGCCCAACACACCGCGCAGAAAGGCGGTCTCAACGGGATGGTTGGTGGTGGGCGGATAGTTGCGCTTGAACTTGAATTCGCAGGTGGCACCGAAAGCGGCGCAGGTGTGCTGCGCAATTTCGCCCATGCGGCGCTCGATCATGTCGAGCACCTCGGCTGTGAAGGTGCGCACCGTGCCCTGAATCTCGCAGCGGTTGGGCACCACGTTGGTGGCCTCACCGGTGTGAATCATGGTGACCGAGATCACCGCGGCGTCGATTGGCTTTTTGTTGCGGGTGATGATGGTTTGGAACGCCTGCACCATCTGGCAGGCCACCGGCACCGGATCGATGCTGTTGTGCGGCAGCGCGGCGTGGCCGCCTTTGCCCTGGATGACGATGTGAAACTCGTTGCTGGACGCCATCACCGGCCCGCTGCTGGCGGCAAAGCTGCCCACCGGCATGCCGGGCCAGTTGTGCATGCCAAACACCGCCTCCATCGCAAACTTTTCAAACAGGCCGTCTTTGATCATCTCGCGCGCCCCGCCACCGCCTTCCTCGGCCGGCTGGAAGATCAGATACACGGAGCCGTCGAAATCGCGGTGTTTGGCTAAATGCTGCGCCGCAGCCAGCAGCATCGCGGTGTGGCCGTCGTGGCCGCAGGCATGCATTTTCCCGGCGTGCTGGCTGGCGTGCTCAAAGGTGTTGTGCTCCTGCATGGGCAGCGCGTCCATGTCGGCGCGCAGGCCGATCGCGCGCCCGCTTTTGCCGCCATCGCGCCCGTGCACGATGCCCACGACGCCGGTGGTGCCCATGCCGCGGTGCACCTCAATGCCCCATTCGGTGAGCTTGCCAACCACCACATCGGCGGTGCGCACCTCCGCGTAGCAAAGCTCGGGGTGCGCGTGAATGTCGCGGCGCACGACCGCGATGCTGGCGGCCTGGGTGAGAATGGAATCGATCAGTTTCATGGCGAATCTCCAGCGCGTTGGCGGCAAAGAAGCCATGGTAACCAGGCGTTGGTGACCAGGTCGTCGCGCGGGCGAAGGCGCTGGCGTCTGCGCCCGCGCCTTCGCCCGCGCGGGCAGGCTGAGCGGGATAATCGGATGCACCCTTTCTTCCCTTCGTTCTCCCGTTGCTGCGTTCGCGCTTCGCCCACACCATGTCCGCCACATCCCCTGACAGCGCAACCACCACCACCGTGCGCGGCACCTGCCCACACGACTGCCCAGACACCTGCGCCCTGCTCACCACGGTGCAAAACGGAGTGGCGATCCGCGTCCAGGGCAACCCCGGGCACCGCCACACCGACGGCGCGCTGTGCACCAAGGTATCGCGTTACACCGAGCGCAGCTACCACCCGGAGCGCATCTTGCAGCCGCTCAGGCGCGTGGGCCCCAAGGGCAGCGGACAGTTTGAGGCGATCGGCTGGGAAGCGGCGCTGGACACGATCGCGGTGCGGCTGAAAGCCATCGCCGCGCACGACCCGCAAGCCATCGTTCCCTACAGCTATTGCGGCACGATGGGGCTGGTGCAGGGCGAAGGTATGGCCGCCCGCTTTTTCAACCGCCTCGGCGCCTCCCGCCTGGAGCGAACCATTTGCGCCAGCGCAGGCGCAGAGGCGCTGACATCCACCTTTGGTGCCAAAGTGGGCATGAAAGTGGAGCACTTCGCCGAATCGCAGCTGATCCTGATCTGGGGCAGCAACTCGATCAGCAGCAACCTGCATTTCTGGCGTCTGGCACAGCAGGCCAAGCGCAATGGTGCGCGTCTGGTCTGCATCGACCCCCGACGCTCTGAGACCGCCGAGAAATGCCACGAGCACATTGCCCTGCGCCCTGGCACCGACGCCGCGCTGGCGCTGGCCCTGATGCACCAGCTCATCACCCACGGCTGGCTGGACCACGACTACATCGCCCGCCACACCTTGGGCTGGGACAGCCTGCGCGAGCGCGCGATGTTGTGGACACCGCAGCGCGCGGCCGAGGTTTGCGGTGTGCCCGTGCAGCAGATCGTCGATCTTGCGCGTGCCTACGGCACCACAACGCCAGCAGCGATCCGCCTCAATTACGGCGTTCAGCGTGCGCGTGGCGGCGGCAACGCGGTGCGCGCGGTGGCCTGCCTGCCTGCACTGGTGGGCGCCTGGCGCCACCGGGCCGGTGGCGTGCTGCTGTCATCTGGCGGCCACTTTCCATTGCCCAGCGCTGCGCTGCAGCGCCCCGATTTGCTGGCCGGGCGCATGCCCCGCTTGCTCAACATGATTGCCATCGGTGACGATCTGCAGCGCGAAACATCGCCCGATTTCGGGCCGAAAATCGAGGCCCTGATTGTCTACAACAGCAACCCGGTGGCAGTCGCTCCCGACTCGAGCCAGGTGGTCAAGGGCTTTGCGCGCGAGGATCTGTTCACCGTGGTGCTGGAGCATTTCCACACCGACACCGCCGACCACGCCGACATCATCTTGCCGGCCACCACCCAGCTCGAACACTGGGACATCCACACCACCTACGGTCATACCGATGTGATGCTGAACCAACCCGCCATCGCGCCGCTGGGCGAATCGCGCAGCAACGCGGCCATCTTCCGCGCGCTGGCCGAGCGCATGGGTTACGACGAACCCTGCTTTCAAGACGACGACGAAACCCTGTGTCGCACCGCGTTTGGCAACCGTGTGGACTTCGAGACCTTGCTGAACCAGGGTTTTGCCACCGTGCCGGTGCCCGAGGCACCGTTCGCCAACGGCAATTTTCCTTCGCCGTCTGGTCGCTGCGAGTTCGCCAGCAGCCGCTTGGCCGCGCGCGGCATGGACCCCTTGCCTGACCATCTGCCCAACCACGAGGCCGCAGGCAGCAGCACACGCTTTCCGTTGGCCATGATCTCGCCGCCAGCGCGCAATTTCATGAATTCCAGTTTTGTGAATGTCAAAAGCCTGCGCGATATCGAAGGCGAGCCGCGCTGGAAATCCACGCCGATGACGCCGCCGCGCGCGGCATCGAGACCGGCCAGACGGTGCGCGTTTACAACCAGCGCGGAGAGCACCGGTGCAAAGCGGACGTGTCCAACCGCGCCCGGCCTGGCGTGGTCAACGGTCTGGGCATCTGGTGGCGCAAGCTCGGTCTGGACGGCACCAACATCAACCAGCTCACCAGCCAGCGCGTAACCGACATGGGCAACGGACCGGTTTTTTACGACTGCCTGGTAGAGGTAGAGAGATCATGACCCGCCCTGCGCCGCTTCGCGTCTTCCCCCCCTGCTGGGGGGACCACGCCTCTGGCCCAGCAAAGCCAGTTCCACGGCGTGCGCTGGGTTTTGCACTCGCTGCACTTCTTCTGACGGGCTGCGCCGGCCCGACCACGGGTGTCGGCTACTACTGGCAATCCGCCACTGGCCACATAAGCCTGATGCGCGCCTCGCGCCCGGTGGACGACTGGCTGCAAGACGCGCAAACCCCAGCTGCGCTCAAGGCGCGGCTGGCCACCGCGCAACGCATCCGCACCTTCGCAGTGACCGACCTCGCGCTGCCCGACAACGCCAGCTACCACCGCTACGCCGATCTCGGGCGCCGGGCGGCTGTTTACAACGTGGTGGCCGCACCCGCGCTCTCGCTCAAGCTGAACACCTGGTGTTTCCCGGTGGTCGGCTGTGTCGGCTACCGGGGTTATTTCGATGAGGCCAACGCACGCGCCTTCGCCGCCAGCCTGCCGCCCGAACTGGAGGTGGCCGTCTACCCAGTGCCTGCTTATTCCACCCTCGGCTGGACCAACTGGCTCGGCGGCGACCCGTTGCTCAGCACCTTCATCGGCTACCCCGAAGGCGAGTTGGCGCGACTGATCTTTCACGAACTGGCGCACCAGGTGCTGTACGTCAAAGACGACACCGCCTTCAACGAGTCGTTTGCCACCGCGGTCGAGCGCCTGGGCGGGGAGCGCTGGCTGAAGGAGCAAGCCGGCGAAGCCGCGCTTGCCGAGTACGCGGTGTTCGACGCCCGGCGCCAGCAGTTCCGCGCCCTCACCCACTCCGCGCGCAGCGCCTTACAGGCCATCTACGCAGACGATGCCGCGCTCGACGCCGACAAGCTGCGCTACAAAGCCGAGGTGATGGCACTGTTCCACGCCAACTACGCGGCGCTCAAACACAGCTGGGGCGGATTCAGGGGCTACGACGCCTGGGTCGCACAAGTCAACAACGCCAGTTTCGGCGCCCAGGCCGCTTACGCCGACTGGGTGCCTGGCTTCACCGCCCTGTTTCAGCGCGAGGGCGGCGACTTCGCCCGGTTTTATGACGCGGTGCGCGCGCTGGCCGAGCAGCCGCACGAAGCCCGCAACGCGGTGCTCGCCGAACTGGGCAGCGCCACCCGCTTTGCAGAGCCGGCGCCCATCCCATCGGCATCCCAGCGCTAAACCGACCCCAGCAGAACGCGCCGTGGCCGACATTCACATCCAACGCAACCACCAACTTGGCCTGGCCGGCGCGCGCGAAGTCGCTCGGCAATGGACTGAAGAGGCCGAAGGCAACTTCGGCATGAAATGCAGCTACAAAGAAAGTGGAGAGCGCGACGAAGTGGGTTTTAGCCGCAGCGGCGTCAGCGGCACGCTGCTGGTGACCGCCGACCGCTTCGAGCTCGACGTCAAACTGGGTTTTCTGCTGGGCGCTTTTCGCAGGCGCATCGAGGCCGAGGTCGTGAAAAATCTCGACCAGCTGCTGGCGGCCAAAAAGCCCGCCAGCCGCAAGAAAAAAGCCTGAGCAGAAACAGAGAGCGGGCCAACACCGGCCCGCTTCTCCCTGTCCCCAGCCGCTTTTCTCTCAGCTCAGCGATTCGATCAGATCGATATACAGCTGCATTGCCTCATCGCGCGAGCTGCCTTTGCACTGGCTCCAAGCATCCCACTTGGCACGGCCCACCATATCGGCAAAGCCGGGTTTCTTGTCGGCGTTGTCACCGCTGGTGGCCTGCTTGTACAGACCGTAAATCTTGAGCAGTGTGGCGTTGTCGGGGCGCTCGCTCAGGTTCTTGGAACTGGCCACGGTGGCATCAAAACGGGTTTGCAGATCGGACATGCGAGACTCCTTCGGTGGGCAACAAAACAACGCGCTCTCAAAGCTGCCCGGTATTTTACGGTCTGGCCTGACAGCACAATCGCCGGCGAACGCCAACAACAAGCCCGCCAGCAGCCAGTCCGCATCGGCTGGCGCAATGTCGGCAAACCCGCGATGGCCCGCCCAAGTGCGCAGGCGCGCAGCGCCAAGCGCACAGCCACCGGCACCCCGACATGCCAACGGGTCTGCGTTGGCCAGCGCGCTGGGGCTTGAAGGCGAGCGCATGAGCAAGGTCGACACCATCTGGCTGCAGATGGACTCCGACGCCAACTTCATGCGGATTCCAGGCGTGTGGGGACTGCGGCCCGGCGCTACAGGAGCGCAGAAGCGAGCACCTGCTGCCTGACCAGCGCTAGGTGCACAGTGCGCGCCAATGGTCCGCCGGCGCCCGCTGGCTGGAGGACCCGACTTTTACATCACGCGCCATGTGGTGGACTGCGCGCCAAACCCGTGCCAGAGCAAACCGCACAAACGGCGTTGCAAGCGCACACCGCCAACCTCGCCTCTTAACCGTTGGACCCACGACCACCCGCTCTGGCGCTTTGAGCTGGTTGAAGGCCACGAAGGCGGCTCGGCGCTGATCAGCGTGATGAAGAGCCTGGTCGATGGTGGCCACCTGCCTCCCAAGCAGAAGCACTGCGCCACGCGCGGTGGCATCGATAGTGCCGCGAGCTGGTCGCCGACACCCTGATCCGCCCACTCAGCCGCCGCACCGCGCGACGATGGAAGTGGCCGGCGGCGGCGCTGTCAGGTCACCTTGCCTCATGGCGGCACCGCAGCAAGGCCAGAGCGACACGCCAGAGCAGGTGATGGGCCGGGCCCGCCTGGGCGGCCAGCTTGCCAAACAACCCGATCAAATGTGTGAACGCGGTGCGCGCTCGCATGAACGCACGCAAAAGCAGCCTGCAACCACCGCGGTCTATCAGCCTGCTGTCGGTTGCCGGCCTGATGACAAACCCATTGCAAGACGCGCTGCTTAACCTGTTCGACAAGAAGAACGCGGCGATGATGACGTGCTTGCCCAGCCCGGCCGCCAAGCTCACGCTGTGCCGGGCAACCCTGGAGCAAAACATGTTCGGGTTGCCCCAGACCGGCAGCATGGGCATGGGCGTGTCGATCCCGAGCTGCAGTGGCGGTGGCGGTGGCGGTGGCGGTGGCGGTGTTCAGTCTGGCGTGGTCGCCGACATCAGCCTGTGCCCCAAGCCCTGGCGCATCGTCGACTCATTCACACCCGAATTTGAGCGCCTGCGGCGGTTGCCGTGGGAGGACGACACGCCCCCACGCTCCACCGCTGCGCGGGTCGCTGCCCCCCGAGGGGGCTGATCCGGCTTGGGGCGGCCCGGCGCCGGATCGGTTGCCCCCACGCTCCACCGCTGCGCGGGTCGCTGCCCCCCGAGGGGGCTGATCCGGCTTGGGGCGGCCCGGCGCCGGATCGGTTGCCCCCACGCTCCCCCGCTGCGCGTGGTCCGCTGCCCCCCGAGGGGGCTGATCCGGCTTGGGGCGGCCCGGCGCCGGATCGGTTGCCCCCACGCTCCACCGCTGCGCGGGTCGCATACACTCACAGCTCACCCATCATGGGGGAGTAGCCGCCTTGCACTTTGCAAGGGGCCGCGTCAACACACTTGGCCCTCACGGCCATGGCGCGGTCAGCACCAGCCTGGCAAGACCTGTGACCACAACACCTCCGGTAGGGCCGGGGTTGCGTTGTGGTCCTTCAATTGGTCTGGCCCGGGAAAAACTCAATTCGTGGAAGAATTTTTGGTCTCTACCGGCATCGTCACGCTGGGTGAGATGGGCGACAAGACGCAGCTGCTCGCTATTTTGCTGGCGGCTCGCTTTCGACGCCCACTGCCCATGATCGGGGGGATTCTGGTGGCCACTTTGGCCAACCATGCGCTGGCAGGCGCACTTGGCCACTGGGTGGCCAGTGCGCTGGGGCCCAACTGGCTGCGCTGGATCATCGGCATCTCGTTCATTGCGATGGCGGGATGGATGCTGATTCCCGATCGCCTCGATGACGAAGCGGTCCCAAAAAAGGCCCTGCGCTTGGGGGTGTTTGGCACCACCGCGATCGCCTTTTTCTTCGCCGAAATGGGCGATAAAACACAGATCGCCACTGTGGCCCTGGCCGCGCGTTACGACGCGTTCACAGCGGTGGTCACAGGCTCCACCCTGGGCATGATGCTGGCCAGTGCGCCGGCGGTGTATTTCGGAGAAGCGGTGGCGCGGCGTGTGTCCATGCGGTGGGTGCACAGCGCCTCGGCGTTGGTCTTTTTGGTGTTGGGCTTGCTCACGTTGTTGAACCCTGGCCAGCGTCTGTAGCGGTCTGGCGGCTCAGCTCCCGCGCAGCGTCTTCGGCGAAGTCGCCTTTTGTAACATCTGGGTCGATCGGTCGCGGATAGACCTCGGCGAACGATGCGCAAATCTGCACCAGCGGCAGGTCGTCGAAGCTGCCGCGCTCGTTCACGTATTCCAGGTGCCTTTGACCCGAGCGGTCGTAGGGGTGGTAGAGCGACTCGGTCACACCATCGAACGCCAGCGGCAACAAGCCGAACTTGTCACACAGCGAGAGGTTGAACGCCGGGGTGGCCTTGCGCCAGCTGCCCTCGATCCAGAGCTCGGTGTGGCCATGCCACACAAACACATCGGTCTGCATGGTCTGGCGCAGCCGCTCGGTGGACAGGTTGTTGCGCACATCGGCAAACCCGAGCCGCGCCCGGATGCCCGCTGACCGCGCCACCGCCGCCAGCACCACGGCCTTGGGCACACACCAGCCGTGGCCCAGCCCCAGCGCGGTACTGGCTTTCATGCCGTGCTCGCTCAGGTCGATGCGGTAGGGGTCGTAGCGCAAGCCGTCGCGCACCGCGATGTACAGCGATTGCGCCTGCTCGCGCGGTGTGTAGCTGCGCGCGTGCTGCGCGGCAAACGCGGCAATCTGCGGGTGGTCGCTGTCGATGGTGTGGGTGGCTTGCGGGGTTTGGGGTGGGTGGTTCATGGCGGGGTTGGGCATGGGCCGATCGTGGGCAAGAGGAAATAGCACAGCGCTGGCCGCCGCGTGGCGCGGTGGGCGCCTGGCAGCGGGGTGGGCTGCCAGGCGCGAAACGCAGGCGGGTCAGATGGCCCGGTGAGGCGTTTGCACCGCCGCCAACCGCCCCAAACCGGGGCACTCGCGCTGCCTGAGACGCTTTAAGCGTTGCCTTGCGCCCGATTGAACGAAAACTTTCCGTTTTATTTGCACTTCAGTCGGCGACCTGACAGCCGATATTTCCAATATCTGTTGTCTTCACCAAGGATTACCACCATGGACATGTTCATCCAGGGCCACCCGCTGGGGCGCGGGCACGACGCGCGCGGCGTGGGCCAGGCGCAGGCCGTAGCCGCTGAATTTCTGACCTTTCGCCTGGGTGCCGAAGAATACGGCATCGACATCCTGCGGGTGCAGGAAATCCGCTCTTACGAGGCGCCTACCCGAATCGCTAACGCGCCAGGTTTCATCAAGGGCGTGGTGAATCTGCGTGGCGTGATCGTGCCGGTGGTAGACCTGCGCATCAAGCTCAATTGTGACAAGGTCGAATACAACGGGTTCACCGTGGTGATCGTGCTCAACGTGCACGGCCGGGTGGTGGGAGCGGTGGTGGATTCGGTGTCGGACGTGTTGCAGCTCGGCCAGGAGCTGATCAAGCCGGCGCCCGAGATGAGCACCGCAGTCGACACGGGCTTCATCACCGGCATCGCCAGCGTGGGTGAACGCATGCTGATCCTGATGGACATCGAGGCACTCATGTCCAGCGCCGACATGGGCTTGATAGACGCCTCTGAATCGTTGCAATAGTCCCAGCGCCGCGCGCTCAATTCTGGCGGTCAAACGCCTGAGCGGCGGTGATTGGGTGGAGCCTTGAAGCCCGGCGAGGGCGGTCTCGCCAACCAAAACCAGAACTTCACATGAACGTCTTTCCCCACCTCAAGATTGGCCAGCGGCTGCATCTCGGCTTTGCCTGCGTGCTGCTGCTGCTCTCGGGCATCACCGCCCTGGCCTGGAACGGTCTGGAAGCCTCACAGAACGCGACCGAGCGCATCGTGGAGATGCAAAAACGGGCCACCCAAACAGAAGCGTGGCTGATGAGCACACAGCTCAACATCAACCGTGTGCTGGCGGTGGCCAAGTCCCGCAACGACCCCACTGTCAACGCCCACTTTCAGCCGCTGATGGCCGCCACCACCGCGCGCATTACCGAGATACAGCAGGCGCTGGAGGGGGAGATTTCCAGTGACTTCGGCAAAGCGCTGATGGCTGACATTGCGGTCAAACGCTCGGCGTACATCGCGGTGCGAAACGCGTATTTTGATACCCTCAATGGCGCTGACATGGCGGGCGCTGATGCGATCCTCGATCAGCGCCTGAAGGCCACCTCCGATGCGTACAGCGCCAAGCAGCGAGATCTGCTCAACTGGCAGCAAGGGCTGGTCATGGAAGCTGTGCAAGCCGCCAATGCCACCACCAAAACCCAGATCAACATGGTGATTGCTCTGGCAGCGGTGGCCATTGCGTTGGCGATCTGGCTGGGATTGCGCATCACCCGATCGGTGACCCAGCCACTGGCTGAGGCCGTGGCGATCAGCCGCGACGTTGCACAAGGCAACCTCACCCGTGACATCACAACCTCACGCACCGACGAACTGGGCGATTTGCTGCGCGCACTGGCCGAGATGAAAGCTTCTTTGGTGCACACGGTAAGCCAGGTGCGCAGCGCCACCGACAGCATCAACACAGCCAGCAGCGAGATCGCCTCGGGCAATCAAGACCTCTCTGCGCGCACCGAGCAAGCGGCCAGCAACCTGGAGGAAACCGCCGCCAGCATGGAGCAGCTCACCAGCACCGTGCGCCAGAGCGCGGACGCGGCCCGACAGGCCAACCAGCTCGCCGCCAGCGCGTCCGAGA
>Ga0105051_10002443_pt1 | contig 23803 bp, 15 predicted proteins | sample FRY02_FD_78383 | JGI IMG/M metagenome (GOLD analysis project Ga0105051, IMG submission 78383) | Freshwater microbial communities from Lake Fryxell liftoff mats and glacier meltwater in Antarctica - FRY-02 (megahit assembly) | ecosystem: Environmental > Aquatic > Freshwater > Ice > Glacier... | reverse complement strand
AGAAGCATCTTTACCTACAAAAGCCGATGGCGACGACGCTTCATGAATGCCGAGTCATTGCAAGTGAAGCTGCCAAGGCGGGCGTCGTCACCCAGCTAGGCAATCAGGGACGTTCAAGCATCGAAAGCCGGATGACGGTGGAACTGATTCGCAGCGGTGCGATCGGGAAGATCAAGGAGGTGATCCTGTGGGAAAACAAGAAGCTAAGTTGGTGGCCAAAGAACACGGACATCAGTGGCAGCGGCGATTCAGTTCCGGCAACTTTTGACTGGGACCTTTGGTTGGGCGTCCAAGAATCACGCCCGTATTTCGCTGACACCTATCACCCCAAGACGTGGCGTGCCTGGTTCGGATTTGGCGTCGGCGAGATGGGTGATATGGGATGTCACCATTTCGATACCAGCTTCGATGCGTTGAAGTTAATCGCGCCGCTTCGCGTCCGGCAGTTGTCCCCCTGCAGCAGCGGTCCCTTGTGGAGCACTCAGCGCAAGGTCGAGCTTGTCTTTCCGGGAAGCGACATCACGGCTGATGATACGGTGAAGCTAACTTGGCATGATGGTGAAACGAGGCCTGATGCAAGTCGCGTCCCGCTTCCCAAAGGCGTCGACGTGCTACCTGTATCCGGCACACTTTGGATTGGCGAAACAGGATCAATCTTTAAGAACTACCGTGGCGGAAAACCAATCGTAACGTCCCTAGAAAGCTTCCCCGCGGAGAAGTACCCGAAGGGCATTGCTAAACAAGATCACTATCACGATTGGGTGGATGCGGTGATCGAGGGACGCAAAGCTTGTGCTGATTTCAGTCACGGTGGACCGCTGACCGAATCCGTGCTTGTTGGCGCGATGACCGACCGGGTCGCCGGTGATTGGCTCCACTGGGATCGCGATCGGCTGACTTTCACGAATAGCGAACTGGCCACGTCGCTCATTCGCCGAAACTATCGCGCCGGCTGGAACGTTGAAGGACTGGGTTGATGGCTGCCGCCAGGTCTAAAGCGAAGGCAATCCGAATCAACTGAACTTTCGTCCTTTGAGATTTCGTCATTCATTTCCACCGAGAATGACGTCGCTTCTTTGTCGCTTCGTCGTGGTTCAATGATTCTGGAGTGCTGCTACACTCCAGAACCACGAAAGTGATGAACTACTTGCGTGGTGAGTAATCCGTTGGGACAAGATAACGCACATCGTTTCCATTGCCGCGACCTTTTGGAAGATTCGGATGCGATGCACGGTACTGATCCATGAAGCCACGGAAATCGGCGAAAAACCCTTTCCAAGATGCGTCCGCCGCCGATTTGTCTTTATGGGCGAGCAGGTAGATGAAGGCGCTATTGTCGGTCGCAGTCCAGAACTTGACCGTCTGCATGCCATGTTTAGTAAATATCTCTTTCTCGCCCGATCCAAAACGATCAACCGTATGCGGAACTCGCTCAGGACCATCATTGTATTGACGCAACTCCCAAAGCCTCGCGGGGGCATCGGAGTCCTGATTGACAGGTTCATCGGTCGCTGAAAAATCCGTGTCCCGCATCAGGATGGCTTGGGGCGGTTTGGCGAGGATCTTGCCGTTTTCTTCCGACTTCGCGGCAACAGCCTTCCACTCGGGATCGTTGATAAACGCCTTCCAGGATGCCTCTTTAGCAGCTTCGTCTTTGTGCGCAAGGACGTAGATAAGCATGTTGTCTTTATCTTCACCGTCCTGCTTGGTGCCTTCGGAAACGGTCCAATAAATAATATTTTCCATTCCGTGCTTTTCGAACAACTTCATGGTGTGGTCGCGAAAGCGAGCGTGCAAATCTGGCAGCTTTCCAGGATTCGTAGTGTAAAACCGCAACTCGTAAAGTTTACCAGCATTCTTCGCATCACCTTCCGCGCCGATTGCCGAAGAGGTGAGCACGAGGCAAACGGCCAACAACGCAATCACGCAAAAGTGTTGGGCCAGTCGATGAAGAACAAACATGAGGCATCCTGGGATAGAGAAAGAGGAGAGGAATTGAGGCTTCGTTGAAAGATTCTTGAAAATGAGTCGATAAGGCCGCGAACCGGGACAGGCATCATAGGCCGGCAAGGGGTGGTCTCATCACTAAGCAATTGACAAAAACACACGTCGCAAGTAGAGAACTCAGCTTAGCCATGAGTGGAAAAAGTGACCGATAATGTTTTAACATTTGTGCGAAGCCCCCGTACCATTCTTGCGAAGCACTCCAGGGCCAAGTTCTTGGCACCTAGTAACGAAACCTTCTTCCCGATCGATTCTTAACCAGTAATAAGCTTTTTGTTGAACCGACCTTCGTTGATTGTTGGACGTTCAGGGCGGCCTTTGTGATCGTAGGTAAGTCTCATATTATCGATACCCATAAGACCAAGGATTGAGGCATGGATATCGTGGACGTGCATGCGGTCCTCGACGGCATATAAACCAAGTTCATCTGTTGCACCAATCGTCTGGCCGCCTTTGACGCCTCCACCGGCCATCATGATCGAAAACCCTGTTGGATTATGGTCGCGACCGTCGGACTTTTCACTCATTGGTGTCCGGCCGAACTCGCCGCCCCAGATGACCAGCGTTTCATCCAGCAGTCCGCGTTGCTTAAGATCTTTGATCAACCCCGCAACGGGCTTATCCATCGACTTGCACAACCGGGAGTGATTTTTCTCGATCGCTGAATGGGAATCCCAAGCGCTGCCGGTGCCGCTGTAAAGCTGGATGAATCGAACTCCGCGTTCGACCAATCGACGAGCAAGAAGGCAGTTGCGACCGAACGATTCCGTTTCCTTTTCATCGATCCCATATATCGCCTGCGTTAACGCCGTTTCCTCAGCCAGTTCAACTGCCTCGGGAGCTCGGGCTTGCATGCGAAACGCAAGCTCATAGCTCTGAATACGGGCATCCAGTTCGGACTGTTGTGGACGCAATTCGGCGTGAGCTTTATTGAACTGTTGAAACAGATCCAGTTTGGCACGTTGGCGATCGCCCGAATAACCTTTTGGCCAATTGAGATTGGCGATCGGCTCATCGCTTGTCCCGTCGATGCGAACGCCTTGATGCGTCGCGGGCATGAAGCCTGAACCCCAGTTCCGAGGACCGTTAACCGGTGACTTAGCGCTGTCACACATCACCACGAACGAAGGCAGATTTTTGTTACCGCTTCCGAGTCCGTAGTTCACCCACGAACCAAGCGACGGTCGCCCCGCGACATTGATGCAGGTATTCATCTGACACACGCCTCCGGCATGGTTGATGCCATTGGTCCAGCAGGAACGGATGACGGCGATGTCATCCATGCAAGTCGCGATCTGGGGAATCCATTCCGATGCCCATAATCCACTTTCTCCATGCTGTTTCCAGACTCGCGGTGCCGCGAGTAATGGCGCCCCTTTCTCGCCCATCGCCGTGATCGGTTCTTTGAATCCTGCGGGCAGCGGCTGCCCCGCCAGCTTGTTTAGCAGCGGCTTGGGATCGACCAAATCAAGATGGCTCGGGCCGCCTTCCAAGAAGCACCAGATGACTTGCTTGGCTTTGGGCGCGAAATGGGCAACCTGGCGATGCGTTGTCGCCGCGGTTGCTTCTTCCTGCAGCATCGCTTGTAACGCGATCGCACCGAAACCGGCACCGGCCGCGTTGAGAAACTCACGTCGCGAACGAACCGCCACATGATGTGGTTGATTGAACTGGCGACAAAGGCGGGAAGTCATCGTAGCAGCCTCGGGGGCATCATTACATTTAGGTTACAGGGCGCACAGGCAGGTCCATGTGCGGTCATCAATCCACGTATAAAAATTCGCTCGAGTTCAGCAGCGCATGACAGAAATCGATCATTGAATCCTTGCTCATCGACTCGCCGACAAATCGAATTGCCTGACTCATTTCGTCAGGACTCGGGTCTCGTCCCCAAGCAAGCCGGAATGCCTGCGACAAGCATTCTTCGGCTTCTTTATCGCCTTGGCTCATTAGCTGTTCCGCCATCTTCTCGGCGCGATGCAGTACCCATTCGCCGTTGAGCATCATCAGCGATTGCACCGGTGTCGTGGTTTTATTGCGTTCGGCAATACTCACCAATCCGTTGGCAACGTCAAATAGCTGGAGGAAGGTATCCGGATTGTTGCGTTGAAATTTCACATACAACGAACGGCGTGGCTGCTTTCCATCGACGCTGGGTCCACCGAGTGATTGTTCGAGCTCACCACTGGCCGCAAGCGCGGCGTCACGAATCTGTTCGGCATTGAGTCGCTTGACGCGGAAACGCCACAATAGTTCCTCCCCAGGATCTTTCTGTTGATAGTCCAACGCCTGTGGATGCAGCGACGACTGTTGCCAAACGGCCGACATCAAAATTCGCTTGTGAAGCTTTTTAAAGCTCCAGCCATCGTCGACAAACGCCAACGTTAGCCAATCAAGTAATTCTGGATGCGTCGGCGGAAGACCGAGGTGACCAAAGTCACTAGTCGTCGGAACGATCCCTTGGCCAAAATGCTGCTGCCAGATGCGATTAACAATGACGCGAGTGGTCAGTGGATTGTCTGATTTTCCGATCCACTGGGCGAGCGCTGTACGTCGACCCGTTGTGGAGCGTCCGCCTGCGGTTTGCAAAGCGGTCTGGCTTTCGTCAAACGCAGGGTCACCGCCAAGCACCGTGAGAAAACCGGGCGGAATTGGATCCGGCTCAGCGTCAGGAATCAACGTCGGCGATATCTCCCCCTGAAAGTCGGTCGCCGTCATGAGTGACGGTGGCGGCTCTGGTTTGATGTGATCAAAATTCGCGAGTTGCTTGGTTAGCTCGTCGTACTTCGCCTTGTCTTCTTTGTTCTCGTTAAGTTCACTCATCGGACCGCCGCCTTCTTCTTCGAATTGCCGTCCGATGAGGTAGGCCATCTGGTGTTCCCAGCTGTTTCGCTGTTCAACCGGCTTATAAAAACAGGCTTGAATATCAAGCGGGAACTTGCCCACGGTTGACTTCCACTTGTTGTCAAAATAGGGCTTAAGCAGGGCATCAATCTGACTCTGAATATTCTCGCTTGCCAACTTCCAAGCCGCCAACTTCGTTTCATACTCCGTCAACTGCTGAGCGTTCGCCAACGAAATATCATCGCGCCAGATCAGCGGTTCAAAGAACGCTCGCAGCTTGAAATAATCTCGCTGCAGGATTGGGTCAAACTTATGATCGTGGCAACGGGCACATGCCATCCCCATTCCGATGAACACGTCCGCCGTTACATCGGTGATCTCGTTTATCGAATCGTTCCAAAGCGACTTGGCATCCCGCTGGTTGTACTCGTAGATACCCAGTCGCAGGTAACCCGTGGCCACTATCGCTTCGGGATCGTGTTCTGGAATTTCATCGCCAGCCAACTGCTCGCGTACAAACTGAGGGTACGGTTTGTCCTCATTGAACGCACGTATGACATAATCGCGGTAGCGAAAAATATGAGGACGATACTCGTCTTTGTTCCATCCATCGGACTCCGCATAGCGAACCAGGTCCAACCAATATCGCCCCCAATGTTCGCCATACCGTTCATCATCCAGAAGCGAATCGACTAACTGTTCCCATGCGTTCGGAGACTCGTTGCTAACAAAAGCGTTGATCTCTCCTGGCGTCGGTGGGACTCCGAGAAGATCGTAATAGACTCGCCTCACCAACTGGTCTTTGGATGCCTGAGGCGCCGGCGTCATCTCTTTCGCTGTTAGGCGTTCATAAACGAATCGATCGATCTCGGTCAGGGACCAATCATCGCTGCCGATCTCCGGCACATCAAATCGAACCAATGGTTGGAACGCCCACCACTGGCGATCCTCGTCGGAAATCGCAAGTGAGGTCTCTCGCACCGCTTCTCCATGTTGCGGCCAGATGGCACCAGAGGCAACCCAGGCAACCAAGTGATTGATCTGGGCATCAGGAAGCTTTCCGCTGGGAGGCATCTCGAGCGACTCGAAATTCACCGCATCGACAACCAGGCTTTCCGATGGCTTGCCACGAACCAGTGCGGGGCCGCTGTCACCGCCTTCGAGCATCGCCTCAAGCGAGTCAAGCCGCAGGCCGCCCTCTTGCTTCTCCTCGCCATGACATTTGACGCACTTCGACGCCAAAAGCGGACGGACGTGTTGCTCAAAGTAAGTAACCCCGTTCGACTCTGCCTGTGCGGAAATTGGCGCAAAACAAAAAGCGTAGACAATGGCCAAAAGGGTCAAGCATCGCATTGGAAAGTTCTCAGGTAGGAATCCGGGCAGGCATTGATGATACCACACGCTATCCAGACCGCGCAAGAGAAAACTTCGCATCGGCCCGCGTCTAAAACTTCAGCCGTTAGATTCCCCAAAAGCGGAACCTTTACGGTTCAACAAACAAAGGCTGGCTCGATTTCACATCGAACCAACCTTTGACGATTTTTTAGACAGTCATGCAAATGCAAGACTAATTCAGCATTTGCTCGACTTCTTTCATAACAGCGGCAACGTCAAGGCTGTCCGCTGCGAAGCTGTGCGATGCAACCACTTGGCTTTCGTTGGCGAAGATTACGGTGACGTCAGCGGTTGGGCTGATCCGGTAGCTCTCTGGGCCGGTTTCGCTTTCAGCAGCTACGACAATAGGAATGTTCTTAGCACCGGACTGGGTCGCGATCTGCGTAGCTTGACCCTTCAGTGTCGACTGGTCATCGCCAAGAACGGTTACGAGGCCCTTCAGTTGAGCGTCTTTGTGATCGGTGACAGCCTGATCAAGCTTGCCGACCAATTCATTGACCTTCGAGCCGCCCTTGCGTGTGAAAACCATTACCATTGGACGCTGACCATACTTGCATCGGTAGCAGAGTTCATCACCAGCTTCGACGCCATCATTTTCAGCACCTGCAACCTTGGTGACGTAGAAAGCACCGATCGGATCGCCTTGCTTCAGACATTCCGTTGCGGTATCAGCGGCACTGACAAAACCACAGACAAGCGCTGCTGAGAGAACGCTTCCGAGAAACAGTCGGGACATGGATAGAAACTCCAAAAGGGATGGGACATCGGGACGCGTGAACCGCGACCTCACACCAAGGCGGGCACTGACCTTTTTAAGATATACATCAAAGCAAAATTCTCTTTACTCCTCTGTCATCTAACTCACAAAACCGGAGATTATCTCTTCCGGTCAAGTGGCCAATTCGCCTCGCATTATCCATGGTCAGCGCGCCAAGGGCAACCTACCCAGACCAACATTCTCAAAACAGTCACAAACCGGCAAGCTAGCGATTGACGCGGAAAATTGACCACAGAACGTCAGGAATCGCGGCCATTAACGCTTCTCACCCAACAAGCAGCGGCGTGTGAGGCTTCGACAAGCGTGGGTCGATTCGCCCGACATGTGTCCTGAACAAGCGGGCAACGGTCCGAAAACGAACAACCAAGGTATTCACGGTCAGGCGATGGCACTTCCCCCACCAACACGATTCGCCTGCGTTTTGCGGACTCGACCGGGTCAGGGATCGGAACCGCCGATAAAAGCGCCTCAGTGTAAGGATGCACAGGGTTCGCATACAAATCTTTTGCCGATGCGAGCTCAACGATTCGTCCCAAATACATGACGCCAACACGCGTCGCAATGTGTCGCACGACGGCAAGATCATGGGCGATGAACAAGTAAGACAAGCCAAGGCGTTGCTGCAGTTCCATCAGCAGGTTGATGATCTGGGCCTGAATGGAAACATCCAGCGCCGACACCGGCTCATCACAAAGGATCAACTTCGGCTGCACCGCAAGCGCTCGCGCGATGCCGATTCGCTGACGTTGACCACCAGAGAATTCATGCGGATAGCGATTCAGGAAGCGAGGATTTAGGCCGACAAGCTCGAGCAATCGAATGACTTCAAGTTTTCGATCACGCCCTGAAGCCAAGCCATGAATGGCAAGCGGTTCACCGATGATCGCCCCCACCGTCATCCGCGGATTCAGCGACGCGAAAGGGTCTTGAAACACCATCTGCACCACACGTCGATGAGGCAACATCGCGGCGTCACTGAGCCCCTGGATTTCTTTGCCTTGCAAAATGACTTTGCCCGATGTCGGCGTCACAAGATTGATGATCCCACGGGCGGTCGTTGATTTGCCACAACCGGATTCACCGACAAGGCCAAGCGTTTCACCTTCGGCGATGTCGAACGACACCCCATCGACGGCGCGAACGACACCTCGGTGCGGACGAAAGATCGAACCGCGACTGAACGGAAAATGAACACAAAGATCTTTCACCGATAACAAAGGAACGCTCATCGCATCTCCTTTGCCGTTTGCATCGCAAGTGTCTCATTTGCATGGCCGCGGCAAAGCCAACAGGCGGCCGCGCGATTGGCAGCAACCGTAACCAGTGCCGGATCGTCCGAAGCGCAGCGATCGATTGCCACGGGGCAGCGAGGACGAAACGCACAGCCTGGTTCGAGTCTCGACATATCAGGCGGGGTGCCGGGAATCGACCGCAATGCATCTTTTTGATCGTCATCAAGACGCGGCAACGAATCGAGTAAGCCTCGCGTATAAGGATGCTCTGGCGACGCAAACAGATCGATCACACTTGCTTTCTCCACCACACGTCCCGCATACATCACCAGCACGCGGTCACAAACGCCCGCGACGACGCCAAGATCATGCGTGATCAAGATAATGCTCGTTCGGCGGCGTTGTTGCAGTTCACCGAGCAGATCAAGGATCTGGGCTTGAATCGTCACGTCCAGCGCCGTCGTCGGTTCATCCGCGATCAACAGGTCGGGTTCACAAGAAAGCGCAATTGCGATCATCACGCGCTGCCGCATACCGCCGCTGAATTGATGGGGATACTGCTTCAATCGTTCTTCGGGCGAAGCGATGCCAACCATGCCAAGCATCTCCGCGGCGCGGCGAGTTGCTTCGGCTCGATTCAAGCCTAAGTGCCAACGAGTGACTTCGGTCAATTGGTCACCCACCGTCATCAGCGGATTCAGCGCCGTCATCGGATCTTGAAAAATCATGCCGATCTTGCGACCGCGAACATGCTGCAAATCCGCTTCGCTCATCGTCAACAAATCTCGGCCACCAAACATCGCCCGCCCGCGTTCGATGACTCCAGGTGGCCTGGGTATCAATCCCATGATCGCCAGGTTCGTGACGCTCTTCCCGCTGCCGCTTTCACCGACGATGCCGATTGTTTCCCCCGGGGCGATTTCAAACGAGACACCTCGCACCGCCTGCACCAAACCGTCATCGGTCTTGAAGCTGACGTGCAGGTCTTCAACGCTGAGCACGGGGGCTGTTTTCGAGTCGTTACCGATCGTCATCCGCGGTTCTTCAATTTGGGGTCGAGTGCATCACGGACACCATCGCCTAGAAAGTTCAATGCAAACAAAGTCGCCGCAAGCGTCGCGCCCGGAAACACGACCACCCACCAAAACAACTTCACGCTCGACAACGCTTCGACACCATCGTTGAGCAGCAAACCAAGTGAAACATCCGGCGGGGAAACGCCCAAGCCGAGGAACGACAAGAACGCTTCGAACAGCATCACGGCGGGGATCGTTAGCGTCAGATAGACAATCACGACGCCGAGCACGTTGGGAACGAGGTGCCTAAAAACGATGCGACCGGAACTGGCTCCAATCGTTCGTGCCGCTTCGATAAATTGTTCCTGGCGAAGCGAAAGCACTTGTCCACGAACGACTCGCGACATGGTCAACCAATAGATCGCACCAATGACCAAATAGAAGATCATCAATTGATCAATTCCCAACCCATCCAACCGTGCTTTCACGCTGTCCTCGCCCAAGAACGTGATTAAGAAAATCACGACAAAGATAAATGGGATCGAATAAAGCGTGTCGACGATTCGCATCATCAGCGAATCGACCCAACCGCCCACGTATCCTGCGATCGCGCCATAACTGACACCGATCACAAGACTAACCAACGTGGCAACAAACCCAACGACCAGCGAAACTCGCACACCCCAAAACACTCGCGACAACATATCACGACCAAGCTTATCGGTCCCAAATAACGAGGGGATCGCGTAGTCACCAAAGATCGCGACGCGAGCACGACACATCGACCACGACAATGGCCCCAGTTTGTTCCAAAGCTGATTGAACGGATGCTCGATGCTGCGTCGCTCACCCAGCGATTTCAAAAGCAACACTCGCTTGGCTTTGTCTTTCTCATTCGCAATCTCACTGCGAAGCGATGCGTTCTCGGCTTCGAATTTCTTCAGCTCCGCAACAAGCGAGTTGCTTGCGAATTCAAGCCCCGAACGACTGCCCATCGAAACGGCTTTGAACTCCGGCGGGAGAAATTGCCGATCACGCAAATCCTTGTCGATCGGGCTTTGCAGCGGCAATAGCGGCGTCAAAATCGCGAGCAAACAAAGGACGATCAACGCAACTAGCGAGATCATCGCGGTCTTTCGTCGCCTGAGTCTTCGCCATGCATCTTGCCACAACGAGACACCACGAATCGAACGTGATTCTTCCAGCACTCTGGCAAGCGTCTCCGCATCCCTGTCGGCGATTCGCTGCTTCAGCGTCGAATTCGGTTCGCTCATCAATGCTTCGTCGCTCATCAATTCAACTTCACTCGTGGATCGATGACGGCGTACGAAATATCAACAAGCGTATTCATGACGAACAACAGCACGGTGTAGGTCAGAACCATGCCCATCGCAAGTGTGTAATCTCGCTGCGTCGCGGCCGCGATGAAGTGACTGCCTAGTCCGGGAATGGCGAATATCTTTTCCAGCACCAATGACCCCGTCAAAACGCCTGCCGTCGCGGGGCCAAGGTAAGAAGCCACCGGCAACATCGCACCGGGCAAGACGTGCCGCATCATCACCGCTCGCTTGGACAAACCTTTCGCGAATGCGGTGCGAACATGCTCTCGCGTCAATACTTCCAACATTCCGGCGCGAGTCAGTCGAGCGATGTAAGCGGCGACCGGTGCCCCCAGACAGATCGCCGGAAGCGCGACTTGCCGAAGCGTTCCCCAGCCGCCCGCGGGAAACAGGGGAATGATGAATACGAAGAGAAGAATCGCGAGACTGGCAAGCACAAAGTTGGGAATGGCGATGCCGAGCACCGCCGCGGCCATCATGGAGTTGTCTGCTGTCGTGCCGCGATAAATCGCTGAGATGACACCCGCGGGAATGCCAAGGCCGATCGCGAAGACCAGTCCAAAGATGGCGAGCGATGCCGAAACAGGAAAGCCCTCCGCCAGGACGCGGTTGACGCTGTAGTCTTCAAGCCGAATGCACCAACCAAGATCACCGCGAGTGACAATGCCTTTGGCGTACTGGAAGTACTGAACGATCATCGGCGCGTCAAGGTTGTAACGTGCCTTCAATTGTCGCTCGATCGCCGGTGGAACGCTGCGCTCACTGCTGAACGGATTGCCGGGCACGCTTCGCATCAACACAAACGACACGGTATAGACCAACCAAATCGTCAGCAGCATCCACGCAAAGCGGTTCAGAAGATATCGAAGCAGGTCACGCACAAATACGTTCTCTCGGTGGAAATGAAGTCGCCGCTCTATGGCTCTGGATCGTCGGCATATCGCAATAGCTGCAGTGGATGTAGGTCTTGGGCACTGGGGAAGAAGCCTTTCACGTTCGGCTTCACCAAGTTGATCGATGTATAAAAGTAGATCGGAATCGCGGGCAACTCGTCGACCCAAATCTGTTCGGCCTGACGAAGGATATCCAGACGTGTCGCCGGATCACCTTCCTTCGCCGCAGCGGCAATCAAATTATCAAATTTTGGGCTCGACCAATTCGTATTGTTCTGCGGTCCGCCAGTGACCCACATGTCAAGAAACGTGTTTGGGTCTGGGTAGTCGGCAATCCATCCGCCGCGGGCGATCTGGTAATCGGTTTGTTGAACCTTGTCGAGAAAGCTTCCCCATTCCATGTTTTGAAGTTCGATGCCGATGTTGAGATTGTTCTGCAACTGTTGCTGAATCACTTCGGCAATCGACCGGTGCACTTCGGTCGTGTTGTAAAGAATCGTCAGCTTGGGAATGCCGCGACCGCCCGGATGCCCCGCTTCGGCAAGGAGTCGTCTGGCTTCCGCAACATCGCATTTGAAACCGGTTGCACTTTCGTAACCCGCCAAGCCAGGCGGCACGACGGTGAACGCGGGAATCTGACCCACCTTGGTGACCTCTTCGACGATCTCTTTGCGATCAATCGCCATCGCAATCGCACGGCGCACCAGCACATTGTCCAGCGGAGGTCGGTCGACATTAAGTCGGTAGAAGTAAACCGACAACTGCGGCGCGTTGTAGAAGTCTTCTCGCTCTTTCAAGACATCCAATAGCGTCGAAGGCGGATCAGTCACCCACTGGATCTGATCCGTTTCGTACATATTCAGCGCCGTGTTTTGACCCTCGAGCGAGAGGAAGTCAACGATTTCCATCGCAACATTTTCAGCCGCGTAGTAGTCCTCGTTTTTCACCAATCGCAAGCGGTCGCGAAGCCGACGCATCTGCAACTTGTATGGCCCATTGGTGACGATGTTTTCCACGCTTGTCCACATCGGGCTGCCATATCTTTCCAGGCATTTGCGATTAACGGGATACAACGCGTAGAACGCAACGATGTTGGGAAAGAAAGGAATCGGATCGGTTAAGTTAACAATGAACGTTTGGTCATCGGGCGTTTCAAGGCTTCCCAGTTTATCGAATGCGATCATCACACCGTGAATTCGCTGCGTTGAATCGTCGGCGATCGACGACGACCGGTCTGCCGAAAACGTCATTGCCTTCGTTTGCCTATCCCACTGAACCGTTCCGTCGGCCAATTCCTCCGCCACGTCCACGACGTAGACCCAGGCCTCCTTCCAATCTAACTCGGCGCCTGTGTTTGCCTCCTTCCCTGCTGCGGTCGGTTCAGTCGGTTTCCGAATCTCTTTCAAAGTGCCGTAGAGAATGGTACCGCGAGGATAATGTTGAAAGTTCGGGGCGCTGTCGGGCGTTTCGCCAGGGCGATCCCACAACTCCACCTCGACACGATCACCGATTTTCACGGTTGCTTGGTTGTAAGCCTGAGCATGCGGGACGCCATAAAGATGAAATGTGTACTCGCTCGCCGTCGCCGGGTGCAAAAACCGTTGCCAAGACCAGGCAAAGTCGCGACTGGTCACCGGAGTGCCGTCGGTCCAGCGGATGTCATCGCGGAGATGAAAAGTGTATCGCTTCTTGTCGTCTGACAGCTCAAACGACGAAGCCATTGCTGGCTGAGGCGTCATCGCCTGCAAGCCCGACTCGGCGTCTGGCTCGCCCTCGGGCATCATCTGCAGTAGACCCTCAAACAATTCGTAGATCAGTCGCCCTTCGATATTCCCCGTCGCACGAGCGGGATCGAGCGTTTTTGGATCCGTTCCCGACTGGAGACTGAATTGGGCGGGCGGAATCCCCTTAAAGAACGAAGCCCAAACGACCGCAACCAATACGACCAAAGCGGCAATTATCAGAAACGCACGGCGAACTTCCGGAGCCAAATGCAAATCCCGTCATTTAAAGGGGGAGAATTGACGCATCTTTCGTTGACCCAAGCTTACGCTTTGCGTGAACGAGATTCGACCGGCTGTCTCATAATTCGAGCGGTATGTCGCAATCTGAGCCAAGACGTGGTCTGGCAAAACACACCTTCACTCGGACAGCACGATTGGAAAATAGAAGTAAAAAAAACTGCAAACGGGAATTATATGCCTTCAACACTACCCTAAGGGAAACTAAACTTACACCAAGCCGTTCAGCGGTGGGTTTGCCATGATGGCTGCTCTGGCGAAGATCGGCAACGCACTGTTAACCTAAATTTCCCAGCCAAGCTCAACAGATTTTCTTATTTGTCGGTAATAAACGGCCGAGTGACTAACGAAGGTGTCAAGACATGACAAAAGTGCTGCCTGAACGATTTCGGGCACTTGCTTTGCATGGGTTATTTAAGTGACCTACCAAACCTCCCCCACCCCCCTTGCTGATTTCGGCCGGTGTTCTTCCCGAAGGACTCGACTGAAATAAGGAATCCGAATGGCAACTACAGAAACTTTGGCCTCAACCGAGGTAAGTGACTCAACCAGCCCGTCATCGACGACGTCGTCAATGGCGGTAGTAGTACGAGAAACGCCCGTTGTAATCAGATCCAGCGCACTGGCGCCAGGCTTTAAGCTCACGCAATACTATTTATCGCTTCGCGTCGAAGGGTTTTCCGATTTGCTCCCTGAGCAGATTGAGATTGATCCTTCGGCTATCGCGAACGGTGGTGAAATCCGAATCGATCAGATCGCTTTGCCACCATGCTGCGAAATCATCGGGGTTTGGTTCGCCAACCCAGTGGTCAGTGTTGAGCAGGTTAGCTAGATGAACAAATGATTTGATTGTCTCGATTTGACAAAAGCAACGTTCGGGCGGGGCCATTGGCTCCGCCCTTTTTCATTTTGATCCACGATGGAGTCCAAGACACGGCCGCCATTGGTCTGCGTTGCCGTCGGCGACCGCTTCTCAATTGCCACTGCTTCTCAATTGCCCTGGCGCGGTAAACTACTCGCTCAGTTTGCTGTCCGTCGCCTCTTGGGAGTTTGCTTGTGCTCGGCCCCACCATTCCAGAACTGTTACGTATCGGCGATCGAATCGCGGTGCTGCCAATCATTCATGGCAGCGGCCAATGTGCGCTCACGGTCCGACGGTGGATGCTGGAAAACGACTTCGATATCGTTGCCGTTCCGTTGCCCCCATCATTTCGTAACGCCGTCGAAGCCGCGGTTCTCGAACTACCGAAGCCTTCGATCATCATTCAACCTTCTCGACCCGAGCTCGGCCAAGACTACGAAGGAGGAAACTCGTTCTCGCAGAGCAATCCCTACAGTGACGCGCTTGCGGACAATGACGAAAACGCGGAATGGGAGTCATTCGATGAAGATGAAGATGAAGATGAAGATGAAGATGACGAGACAATGCTCTGCAGCTACGTTCCGATCGATCCCTGCCAGCCGGTCATCATGGCCATTCGTGCGGCGATGGGGGAACATGTCCCGCGCGAATACATCGACCTGGAAACCGATCCGTTTTTGCCGTTCGCCACTGAAATGCCGGACCCCTACGCCTTACGAACCGTTGCGCCGGAGAAGTTTGCCGCGGCTCTGCTACCTGGGATCGGTCGCCCGCCGGATGACCAAACACGTGACCGCATCCGTCACATGGCTATTCGTCTTCGTGAACTGCAGCGAACGAATGAGCGCATCTTGTTTGTGACCAGCGTCTTGTATTGGCCATGGATTCGCGAAGCGTATACCGAACTTGAGCAAGCCGAATCGGACAATCGAGCGACCAACGCAACCCCTCCCGAAGACGACGACGTCCTTCAACCGGAAAGCTTCGACGTCGACCCCAGGACGCTGGTGTTTTTATTCGACGAGATTCCATTTATTACCGGGCTTTATGAACGCGCTCGAGCGAAGCTTGAAGACGACGAGAACCTTTCCATCGATGGCGTGAAAGAACTGCTGCTCGCGGCCAGAGATTCCTATTGCCTTGAACTGGGCAATCGAGCACGGCGAATCACCCCGATGCTGTTGAGCCAGTGTCTTAAGTACGTTCGCAATCTGTCGCTAATGCACCGGCGAATGACGCCTGATCTCGCGACCATCGTCGTCGCCGCGAAGCAGATCATGGGCGACCAGTTCGCCATTCACGTTGTCGAACGTGCGCGAGACTACTTCGCAGTCGTGGACCATGAACCGCCGACAAACCAGTCGGTCGTGACGCTTGGAATCGACATCGCAAGATTGCCCTCCGGCGATACGGTTTCGCTCGTCAACCGACTTCCGGGACCGCCTCGTTTTTGGCAAACCATTCATCTGAATCGTCGACCGACTCGCAGCGAGTCGGAGCGTTGGGCGTATCGATGGAATCCGTTTGGACAGTGCAGTTATCCACCCGAAGACGCAAAGATTGAATCGTTCCGCACACGAGTGCTTGATCGCGCGAAGGAAATTTCAGGCGCCGATCTTGCACGAACCGAGAAATTCACGACCAGTGTTAAAGACGGTATCGATATTCGCGACACACTTCGCCACTGGTACGAAAAGCAAATCTACGTCAAAGTTCTGCCGCCTAGTCGGGGCAATCTTGATGCGTGCGTCATGCTGTTTGACAGCCCCGCCGATCCGCGTAATTATCCTTGGCGAACGACGTGGTTTGCCGAGCACAAGGACGAATCAACGCTCGCTTTTTTCGCCACCAACTTCGGCGAAGAAATGGTCGGGCCGGGGATCGCGCTGGCGACTTACGGTGGTGCGTTGTTCTTATATCCGCCGGTTCATATTGAGGACGTCTGGGATGACCGTCGCATCGATTTCGCAACCACGCTGGAAGAAAGATTGATCGCTGCGGCGTGCCTTCATTCGCGAGCTCAACAGGTTGCGCTGCTCTCGCCGCTTCCGCCTGGAGGCGCATGGCGAAGATTAGCAAGGCATTTCAAGAAGCATTTGATTCACGTGCCGATGACTTCGTTCAGCGATGAACAAGTGCAACAATTGCGAATGGTTCACGTGCTCAATGGACGCGACGTCCGCAGCTATGCCGATGAATTTATTCGCAAGGTCTGAGGCCACTGCGACAGGAAAATCGACGAACCACGCCGAAAAAGCGCGGTGGCGAAACAACGTGACTTTCTATCCGGTCGTTCCTAAGCCTGACGCGATCGCGTTCACGGTCAGCAGCAATCGTGGTGTCATCGATTCCGCTTGAACGGTCTCGCCCATCTTCATGTACGCTCGCCACGTCTTAAGCAATTCAATTTGTTGACGATGCAAAATTCTCAAACCGGCACTGCGAAGCTCAATCATTCGCTGGACATTGGGACGCTGCTCCATCAACGGCCCGCCATAAAGTCGCTGCATCATGTCACGGGTAAGCGTCAACTCGTTTTCGATGAAGCCCATGATTCGATTTCGAAGCACTTTATCCTCAACCAAGTCCGCGTACTGCTGCATGACAACGACGTCGACCGCCGTCGCGCTGGTCGCCACGTTGCTAACCAGATAATGCAAAGGAGCCCAGTTCAATAATTGTTCCTTCATCTGGTCAATGGCCTCGGGAGATTGCTGCTCAAGACGCTTGAGCGCAGAACCGATGCCGTACCATCCCGACAAATAGAACCGTGACTGGCCCCAAGCAAATACCCAGGGGATCGCTCGCAGGTCTTTAAGCGAAGATTGCCCCGAACGCCGTGATGGCCGCGAACCGATCCGGCTTTGCTCAATCGCATCGATCGGCGTGGCTTGACGAAAGAAGGTCACGAAGCCATCGCTGTGCAGCAATCTCGTGTACTCGTCACGTGCCCAGGTCGCCAGTCGATCCAGTGTGCCTTCCAACGGATGTGCGGCGCCGGCTTCGCGTCTGTCGGAAAGCGTCTTCCGCATCGTTCCGGCCAGGAACAATTCAAGGTTGTAAATCGCCGTTGGCTGGTGAGCGTATTTTTGTGCAATCGTCTCACCTTGCTCCGTCAATCGCAAATCACCCTGCAACGTGTTATCAGGAAGAGCTTTAATGAATCGATGCGTGGGCCCCGCACCTCGACTGATCGTGCCACCGCGGCCATGAAAAAATCGCACTCGAACGCCATGGCGATTTCCCACTTCGGTAAGTGCCGATTGGCCACGCCTGAGTCCAATCAAACTGGCAACAATGCCGCCGTCTTTATTGCTGTCGCTGTAACCGATCATAATCTGTCCCACGGGGCGTTCATCGCCACGACGGCGTTGGATCGCGGCAAGACTGCGCCGGGTCATCGGGTTGGAAAGAAAGCCGTCGTAGATCGCAGGACTGTTTTCCAAGTCGGTGATCGTTTCGAACAGCGGGACCACCGGGAGCGGACAGATGAGGCCATCATCGGTTTGCTCAAGCAGTCCGACTTCGCGCGCGAATAAGTAAACGACGAGCAGGTCTGACACGCTGCGTGTCATGCTGACGATGAACGCCCCCAGTCCATCGGGACCATCTTTTTGAATCGTCTCCTTGATCACGCGAAAGACAGCCAGCACCGCGTCCGCTTCTTTGCCAAGCGTTGCATCCGGCAAGGAGAATGGTCGGCGAGATGACAATTCATCGTTTAAGAACGAAACACGATCACTCTCGGACCACGTCGAGTAGTCGGTGCGAATGATTCCTGCGGAGGCCAGCAATTGCTCCACCGCCATGTCGTGCCATTGACTGTTTTGGCGAATATCAAGAATGGCGAGGTGAAAACCAAATGACTGCACCAATCGCATTAGCGGCTGGACCGCGTAGTCCGCGATCGAAGCTTGCCCGACGGCAACGAGACTCTTGTAAAGGACTTGAAGATCGTCGAGCAACTCCGAAGCGCGAGCATATTTCCTCGCGGGTTCGCTTGTCGTGCGTAAGCTATCCGAAGCCGTGGAAGACTTTGGAAGTTGTGCGATCATCAGGTTAACAAATTGACGCCATGGCTCGTTCGGGTTTCGCAATAATGCCGTTCGTCCGGCAGTCCCCATTTGTTCGGCACGCTCTGCGATCCGTTGTAAAAAGTCGGGCGTGGGTTGAATCCAATACGCAGACAGACTCAGCATCCGCGTCATCGAAAGAAGCTCGCGTTGAAGCAATGACAACGCGCTACTTCGCATCTCCGCAAGCGATTCACGAGTGACTTCGGCGGTCACCAACGGATGACCATCACGATCACCGCCGATCCAAGTGCCAAAGCTAAGCCGCGGAAGTTTTAATGGATCGCTGATCACCGCGGGCTCCAAACCCGCTGCTTTCCAGGCTTGGCGAAGACGAATATCCAGCGGCCGAATCGTCGCGGGAAATACCTTCGTCAAGTAATCGATGACGTTGCGACGCTCGGATTGCAAGTCCGGCTTGTCGAGATAGATCTCACCGGTTCGCCAAAGGATCGCAATCAATGAGCGAATCGTGTCGTCATTATCTTGATAACTTCCTGGTGGCAGATCCGTTCGATCCCGCGCGACGAACCTTTCAAACAATCGGCGATGATGTGCCAACACCGTTGCACGCTTCGCTTCGGTCGGATGTGCCGTCAACACGAGTTCAACTTGTATCGATGGCAACTCCTTCGCGATCTCTTCCGCGGTCCAACCCTGCTCGATCAAAGTCTGCAAACTTTCGCCCCAAAGAGCCGGCATACTAGAGAGACCACGAGCCGTTTCCACTTCTCGCCGAAATTGAACCGACGCATTCTGCTCCGCCATACTGAGCAGTTGAAACGCGATCGAATACGCCTGCGTCAACCGCACATTATCCCGAGGCGATTCGATGGTTCCATCTAGTTGACTGTCGACGGGCGAACCGCCTGCCGTCGGCAATAGACGTGCGATATCCGTTTCACCTGACTGGGAAATCACTTCGCGAAGACACTCCAAAACCCATTGCCAATCTCGTGAAAGTTTTTCAACATCGAGCGCTAAGATGCTGGTGGAAACCAAGGTGAAGCCTTTACGGAATTGCGGACAAGCGAGTCTAATTTGCGCTCGAAATGAGCCGCTAAATAATAAACCGCCGGTGCCTTGATGTCGCCGTGAGGGCACAAGATTTAGCTTTAGGGGAGTTTCTTCACCATCGGTATCGATTCATTGGTGCTTTCACCACAGCGGGTAGATGAAACGATCAGCGAAACAAAATTGAATGGCGATCATGCAGCAGGCGAGACCAAAGACTCTGCCTCATCCTGGGTTTCGAATCGCAACGTCCACTTCGCCGGTTTCCCTCGATCGGTCCAATTCGACATCAACACCCGGGGTCTCAATATCGACGACGCGTTCTTTTTGATCACATCCGGCCGCAATAAAACCAAGGACCAAAGACAGAACGAGCAGCAATAAGCGTCTGGCAGAAATTAGCATTCCCGCATCTCCAGACCCAGCAGCGTAAATCTCATCGATGCTCGCATCTTGACCGACGAGCGGTTGAACGACAGCCTGTTGGCCTAAACCCTGTTGGCCATCAGGTAGTTTCTGACTCGCCGTGGCTTCGCAAAAGAAATCATCACAGGTGAACGTTTTCATGAAAAATCCCAACGTCTGGCGAGGTTTTCACGCATCTGGATTGCAAGACGAATCGCAGGTCCCCGACAACGACGGCCCTCATTATAAATCGTAAAGCTCTTGCCGCAGCACACAATTCCCATGCCTTGTCACAAAACAAACGCGGCTCAAGCCGTCTTACGTTAAGGACCGAACGACCACGTCCCGAAGCTGGTTCAAAATAACGTCCAGTTCAGCAGTGGTGTCGATCTCAGCAGACACGTATTTCTCAGCAACCGGTTCAAGCAAATCACGCTGCTTGTAAAAGACGTCTGCATTCGCATCCGATAACGACTCCGGGTCAGCGTTCCGCGCAGCGATTCGCTCGATCGCAACCCGATCAGGACATGTGCAAGTCACGACCGCGACACTCGCCCCCGCAAGCAACAACGCATCGGCCGCCTCGTTCAAAACATCCGAGGTCAAAAAAGTGCCATCCAAAATGATACTGGCCCCCTCGCGTAAATTGTATTCGCCTTTTTGAATCATGCTGTCGTAGATTCTTCGTCGAGCGGCTTGGTCATAACTTGGCTGCGCTGTAGCTTCGCTACCTGACTTGCGAGTCTGGTCTGTCGAAAGATGCACCGCAGCCAACGAAGTGGCGGCATGCCTGGCAAAGGTCGTTTTGCCAGAACCACTCAAGCCGCGAACGATGATGGCAAGGGGCCGCCCCAATCGCTTCGCATGCAACTCAGCAAGTTTCAAATAAGATTCGGCATGGCGGCGCGCGGTGGTTTCGGCATTGCCGGTGACTTGATCAGTTCGCAATGCTTCGACCTTTGCACGAACGCAACACCGATAGACGCGATAGAAATCCAAAATTCGCTCGTCCGGCTGATCTTTTAAAGCCTCGCTGCAGCCAACGCGAATGCTTCGGCCAACGTCACCCGCCCCAAGAAATTCACAAGTCATTTCAAAGAAACAAAGCTCATCCGCAATGTCAATCGTCCGAAATGCACGGCTGAATTCCACGCCATCAATTACCACCGGCGGGTGCGTCAGATAGATATGCTCAGCTCTCAAATCCCCATGCCCCTCGACCACGCGGCCTTCCTTCACGCGACGATCGAACACTTCCGGCCAAAGAAAAAAGAACTGCAGCTGAGCGGCATGAACGAATCGAACCATCGTGGGCGAAAGCGAGTGCCGCGGTAACGCCAACTCCTCATGGTTGTCAGTCACGTTCTTAAAAAACGAACATCGGTAATCGGCAGGTGTGATCGGTGCCGGATCAAGGAATCGATAAAATCGCGAAAGCATTTCCGTGATCTGAGTGATTTCAGTTTCAGAAACCTTTGAAGCATTCAACAACTCTGTTAAGCAGCGGTTCTCCGGTAAGCGTTTCATTTGAACGAGCCAATCCATTGGCTCAACATCGTCACCGATTCGCCATTGACCCCGCGCATCCTTGCCGATCGCGACCGTTCTTAGATAAACCTCGGGCGCCAATCGGCGATTGCACTCCAGCTCCGCGTCACACGCCAACCGTCGCTTCTCGATCGTCGAGTAATCAAGGAAACCAAAGTTGACCGGTTTCTTGAGCTTGTAGACATGGCCATCGGTAAGAAAAATAGTCGATATATGAGTTTCAATCACCTGCGGAACGGTGGAGCAATCATCGTAAATCTCGGGACGGCGAAGGGCCTCGACGGTGTCTTCGGCGATCTCCATTGAATTGGCCCGTCCTTACGATTGGAAACAAAAAGCAAAATAAAAAATGGCGGCATCACGCATGCGTTCAGCAATTTAATGGAACATCTTGAGAAGTTCGGTACGAGAGCTGCTTATATCGGTACGAGAGCCGCTTACATAAGTTGGTGCGGCACACCAGGATTTACACATGAAACAAGGCTTCTCAAATGTCGACCGGTCATTGGCCACTTCCCTTCCGTTCCGCTGTTGGGGTTGCTGAAACGAAAGGGTCAAGCAAACATTCTCAGGCGAGCAGTATAGCTCCTGCTGGGGTGTCAAAACCGGCTTGGGCGGTGATGGCGGTTTGCAGCTTTGTCGGAATGTTAACGAGTAGTTATCTCGCCTGGGTCTCGTTGACGTCGTCACCCATCGCGGGGTGCGGAGACGGCTCGGTGTTCGATTGTGAGCATGTGCTGCATAGCCAATGGTCGACGGTTTTATCGATTCCGGTCAGCGTCCCTGCGGTCGCGACGCATTTATCGATCCTTGGTCTTTTATTAGCAAGGTCTACACGAATCCAGTTCGAAAGGATCCGCTGGCAGATAATCGTCCTCCTGGCGTTGGTCGCAGGCGCAGCGGGAGTCTGGTTTGTGGGACTTCAAGTTTTTTGGCTCCAACATTTATGCCCTTACTGCATGGTGGCACATATCTGCGGCATCCTTCTTGCCGCAACGGTTCTATGGAAACAGCCCGTCGATTCATCGAGTCTTCGACTTCTCGGTGCGCTCGCGGTCGCCATGCTCATCGGCTTTGTCTCATTGCAAAGCTTGAATGAGATTCCTCAAACCTACAAAGTCATCACTCATTCAACCGCCGATACCAGTCCCTTGTTCGCACCGGCGAGCGATGCTGAACCGGCTATCTTTGCGGCACCTGATCAAGCGACTGAGGGAATTGACGATGGGCCCACCAACGCCGTCTCTCATGGCGACGACGAAGCGACTCTTTTCGACTCCCCAAAGTCGGCCGATGTGAATCGAACCGACCCCTTGGGATTCTTGCCAATAAACTTGAATCGCTGGACAGCGGCCGAGTCACTACCGTTGATGATCTCGGCGTTCTTCAACCCCTCGGTGCTCCTTCACGGACAAGTAGCGTCTCAGCTACCCAAAGCGACAGCGGATGAGAGGCCATCTCACCAGGTCCGAGTGCTGAACAACTTGAAGCTCAACACTTACGACTGGCCGCTCGTTGGCAAGCCCGACGCAGAACTTATCTTTGTCGAGCTGTTTGATTACACCTGTCCACACTGTCAACGAACCCACCTGGCGATCGAACGGGCACGCCAAAAGTACGGTGATCGACTTGCGGTTCTTACTCTTCCCGTGCCGATGGACCGCCAATGCAATCCAACGGTTCTAAGTACCCATAGCAAGCACGCCGAAGCTTGTGCGATAGCGAAACTTGCCGTCGCAGTATGGACGGTCGCCCCGATCCAATTTGCTGAGTTTCATCATTACCTCTTTACGACAAAACCTCGCTATCAGCAGGCGACGGAAAAAGCATCGCAAATGATCGGCTCGCAAAACTTACAACAGGCGATGCAGAGCAAGATTCCGGGCGACTACATTTCCAAACATGTCGCGCTGTATCAGAAAGCCGGTGGCGGAACGATTCCGAAGCTGATGTTTCCGGAAACGACGGTCGTCGGAGCGATTGAATCAGAGACGGCTTTGGCAAGCTTGATTGAACAGCACCTCGTCGGAGCAACTGGTCGTCAATAAACGCCCGGCGCACTATCTGGTCCTGAAAAATATTCATTTGGAAAATCCTCTCCAGCCAATGCGTCATCCCGATAGATTGCGGTATGACGCAACTCTGTGGCTCGCTTGATCTACCCATTCCTGGGTAGGTTCTTCTCAGATTTTAGTGGCATCTGTCCAGAATGGGGGTTTTTTTGAGGCATCTACTCCTGCGTCCAATGGGAGTCTAATGGGAGTCCAAAAAGCAGTCTCGGCGGAGCAACGTTCGTCGAGACTGCCCGCACCATTGGCGCACCATTGGCGCGCTATCGACCGGAATATCCCTTCCCAAGTTGCGTCCCCGCAGAGCTT
>Ga0105051_10002433_pt1 | contig 23824 bp, 21 predicted proteins | sample FRY02_FD_78383 | JGI IMG/M metagenome (GOLD analysis project Ga0105051, IMG submission 78383) | Freshwater microbial communities from Lake Fryxell liftoff mats and glacier meltwater in Antarctica - FRY-02 (megahit assembly) | ecosystem: Environmental > Aquatic > Freshwater > Ice > Glacier... | reverse complement strand
ATGCATAAGATATTTTTGTACCAACATAATTTTTCACATCATGAACATCATCTGGAGAATTTGGAATAGCAATTTTTGGTAAAATAGAAGAGGCATCAATTTCTATTACGCTGCTATAAACTGCATCTGCATCTGCATAAGTTGGAGTGAATTCATAAGACAATTCTAATCCTTCAGGAGAAACAATTCCAGTTTTAGCCCCCATTTCTGCTACCATATTACAAAGTACCATTCGTTGAGATAAAGATAAAGCTGCTACTGCTTCACCATGGTATTCAACGGACTGATATGTAGCTCCGCTAATTGTGAGTTGTTTTACTACTTCTAAAACTAAATCTTTTCCTGAAACGCCAGGTTGTAATTTTTTACCGCTAAGTATTACTTTAATGCTTTGAGGAACTTTCAGCCATATTTTTCCGGTAAGCATAACCGCTGCAAGGTCTGTACTACCTACTCCACAGGCTAATGCATTAAGTGCACCATAAGTTGGGGTATGGCTATCAGCTCCCATAAAAACATCACCGGGTTTTACTTTACGATGGTCTACCATTACTTGGTGACAAATGCCGCTGCCAATATCGTACAAAGATGAATCTTGTTCTATGGCAAAGCTGCGCATTAAATTGTGTAAGTTGGCTATACGTTCATTAGGTGCTGGTGCTGCATGATCAATAATTAAATGCACTTTATTTTTATCATACACTTTTGTACCACCCATTTCTTTAAATGCTTTAATGGCCAATGGGGCAGTAGTGTCAGTTGCCATACAGCCATCAACTGGAACAATGCAAAGCTCACCTGCAAAAACTTTTTTTCCAATGTGTTTCGATAATATTTTTTCTGCAATAGTTTGACCCATATTATCAAATGATTTTTAAATCGTGCTGATCAAATAATTTATACATTAATCCGGGTAATTTTTCTCCCATTAAATGCTCCATTTTCTTACTTATTTCACCCACTTTATACATGTCAATTCCAGTAGTAAAACCCATCTGATGTAATAAATGCACTGCATCTTCGGTTGCAATATTTCCTGTAGCTCCTTTTATAAAAGGGCATCCGCCTAATCCACCAAAAGAAGTATCAAATTGATAGACGCCGGTTTCTATTGCAGCCAACATGTTGGCATATCCTTTATTTTCGGTGTTGTGCAAATGCAATGCGATGGGAGTATGGCCAGCTATAGCTTTAACCTTAGTTAATAAACTTTTTATTTGGAGCGGATTGCCCATACCAGTTGAATCGGCTAAAGCAATTTCGGGAACACCGCAATCAATATGGTGTTTTGCTAATTCCACTACTAAATCTTCTGATATAGCACCTTCATACCTACATCCAAAAGCACATTGAATTCCACCTCTAACAGTAATTCTGGCATCTTGGGCCAGTTTAACCATTTCAGCAAATTCAATTTTTGCTTCATCTATTGTTTTATTGGCATTTCTTAAACTATGCGTATTGCTGGCTGAAATAGAAATCGCTAAATGTTTTAAGCCAGCTTTAATAGCTCTTTCAACCCCTTTTAAATTCAACACCAAACCACTAAAAACAACAGCTGAGTTTGTAGGAAGCTGAGCGCAGATTGCTTCTGCATCGGCCATTTGAGGTACTAGTTTTGGGTTAACAAAACTCGCAACTTGAATTCTTTTAAATCCAGCATCTATTAACTGATGAATAAAATACAATTTATCATCTAGTGGTTCGTTTATAGATAGTGTTTGAAGTCCATCTCGGAGGCCTTGGTCTTCAATTATAATTTGTTGCTGATACATATGAATAGTTAATGACGTTAACTATTTTAGTAGGTTTATTTATTAAAAAATGATTGTCTTGACAAAAAAGCTACTGCTATTTATTAGTTGCTTGATGGTGAGCTATATTTCAGCTCAAGTGCCTCTTTATATTAAAGATATTACAGATCCTGAATCTAGAGTTGCAGATGCTTTATGCAGCCCATTGCATACGGTAACTATTTGTACCGCTAATTTAGACAGTGTTAAGCTTTTTTATGTAAAAGGAATGGGAATGACTTTGGTTGGTCCGATTACGATGAGTAGGAAAGAAAGGAATTTACAAATGGAACTTTGGGATCTGCCTTCAGCCATGGATTATTCTTTATATATCCTTCACCGCCCTACTGTTCCCGATAATGTAAAAATTAGGGTTGTGGTATTAAGTAAAAAATCTCCACTAATTCATAAAACCTACAATAGCAGAGAAATGGGTCCGTTTACATTAGGGTTTCCAAATGCCAATGAAGAGCTATTAGATTCCACGTTACATGATTTAGGTTTTTCCTCAATGGCACCGTTACAGGCTGCTATGTTAAGTAAACCCGACGGATCGAAATATAAATATTTAGAAACCATCTATAAAGCACCAGACTTTATTCATGCAGTTGGTATAGAAAGAGGCAATGGGATGCCTCAGTTATCTGATTACGATGCTGCCACATTAAAAGGTGGTCCGGGTTATGCAGCACAAGTTGTAACGGGAATAAGCAAGCAGGTAATAAAATTTTATATTGAAGTTTTGGGAATGGAAATTAGGAAAGATACAGAATGGAAAACAGGTGAAGGTTCTGCTTTAGGTGTAGAACCAAATGTGCCTTTTCGTTTTACAATTGTTTATTCCAAGGGAGCTAAAAGCGGACATTTACTCTTTTTAGATTTTAAGGACTATAAACGAGTTATTCCAAACGCGGCTCCACGCTTGCCTAACAGAGGAATTGGCATGTTTAGTTTCTCCACTAAAAACATTAAAACCATTTACAATAGAGCAAAAGATGCAGGTGTAAAAATTATAATGAAGCCAACTGATTTTAAAGACCCTTGGGTAGGCAACTGCAGAATAATGACCATGCTAGCGCCAAATGGGTTAATGATTGAAGTGTTTCAACCAAAATAAATTACTCCGCTACTTCTTCAGCTGGGGTAACATTTTTCAATAAAAGTTGGAATTTAGTATTTAAAGAAACAGTGTATTCACCTGCTTCTAAAAATTCTTTAGTGGCTTTGTCTTCTAACATTACTAATGCCAGATCGGAAGCTAAAACAGAGCTGCTAATTAAGTTACTTACTCGTCCTTTTGTAAATTCAATGGTAAACTTATAACCCGCTTTACGGCCGGATCCCATTCTTTCAAAATCAATTCTGTTAAGATCAAGGGTTTGACCTTCTTGGCGAGTACGCTTTAATAATATGCGAATAATAGGCAAGTATTTTGTCCAAATCTGGGCGTACATTAAATTAGTAGTTTAATTGATAATTTGGTGAAGTTCCGAAAAAAAATGCCTAATTCCGAATTTGCTTTTTAAAAAGTAGGTTTTCAGGCTATCTTAGCAGCAATATGAATGATGTATCTACCATTAAGATAAAATCGCTGATTGTACACCAGGCGGGCAATTCAGCCCAAGGAGGGCAGCTATTTTTGTCGAATAAAGCATTGGAAATCAATCAAAAGGAAGTAGAAAAATGGTTGGTTCAATTTATGCTAAAACCCTTAAATGAGGCGGAACAATACAGAATTGACACAGAAGACAACTTGGTTTATAAAGCCATCAAACAATTATTTCTCCAGCCCCAAGCGTTTGAGCCAATTAGCAAGCAATTGGCTGAACATTTTCACTTAAAAAGCAATACTGTCTTTGCTCAATCGGGTGAATTGTATGTGGTTTATTTTGAACAAGTTCCATTTGGTGACCAATATTTAGATGCAATCGGTATTTTTCATGTTAGTGCTAAGGAGAACTATTTAAAAATAGCCAAAAGTACAGAAGCAATTAATTTATTGATAGATGAAGGAGTTGAACTTAAAAAGCCAGAAAAAGGAGTACTTATTTTAAAACAGGATGCCAATGAGGGATATTTAGCTTACGCTATTGAGTCAACTTCGGCTAAACAAGGCGATGTTGGCTTTTGGAAAAATGATTTTCTTCGAATCATTCCTATTGAAAATAGTTACCATCACACCAATGCGGCTTTAGGAATGTGTAAACTATTCATTAGTAATGAGCTGAATGAACAGTTTGAAACTACCAAAACCGATCAGATTGATATGCTTCAAAGAAGTATGGAATATTTTAAAACCCACGACCAGTTTCAATTGGAGGAATTTAATAAAGAGGTTTTGCATCACCCAGAAGTTATAGACTGCTTTGCACAATATAAAGAACAGTATGAAGTAGCCAAGCAGGTTAATATAGATGCAAACTTTGATATTAATTTGGCTGCAGTTCAAAAACAGCAACGTTTTTTTAAAAGTATCTTAAAGCTCGATAAAAATTTTCACGTTTATATTCATGGAAGAAAAGACCTTATAGAAAAAGGTTATGATGAACTTAGCGGCAAACATTTTTATAAACTTTTCTTCGACGAAGAAAAATAAATTATAGCAAATCAAGTTCTCTTTGAAAATCGTACTGAAGATCTTCATGCAATGATGCTAGAGAAATTTTTATCTTTTTGATCTGTTGATCATAAAGATTTTTAAGTGCAGTACTTTTAGTAAATGGGATTCCATGGTTTTTTAAGGTTGAGCAAAAGTTTAGTAATACAGCTACTTCTGCCTGTTTAGATCCTGTATATCGAATATGCTTATTGGCAATGCGTAAAATTTTACGAATCGTTTTCTTGGCAAAATATAAATTAGTGGTTTTATCTAAACCATTAAACTCTTCAATAATTAATTCCTTTACTTCATTAATATAACCCTCTTCATTGTGCGCCTCAAATAATAAATAAGTAAGTAGTTCTTTGTTTTCTTTTTTAAATTTAGAGAGCCTTAAACAGAGATCTACAAGCACTTTATCGGGACTAGCCAATAATTCTTGTTTTATTTCATGTACTGTTGCCGTTTTCACTACTGCAAGTTAGGCTTTCGTTTAAAAATTATGTACTTTGTACGTTATAAATTTAAATTCATCATTTATGCCAACTACTCGTAGGTCTTTTATTAAACAATCTTCAATGACAGCAATAATTACGGCCGCTTCGCCATCTTTATTAATGGCAGCAAAAAAGAATAAATATATTGTTGGTATTCAATTGTATTCAATACGAGAGGATATGAAAAAAGATCCTTTGGGTACGCTTAAAGTCCTTGCTAATATGGGATATAAAAATGTAGAGCATGCGAATTATATTGATCGGAAGTTTTATGGATATAAAGCTGCAGAGTTTAAAAAAATATTAGATGATCTAAGTCTTAAAATGCCAAGTGGGCATACGGTAATGGGCCCCTCTCATTGGGATGCAGCCAAAAAAGATTTTTCTGATAGCTGGAAGTATACAGTTGAGGATGCTGCAATAGTTGGACAAGAACTGGTGATTAGTCCATGGTTAGATGAAAGCTTGCGTAAAACAAAAGACAACATGCTAGCGTACATGGAAGTATTTAATAAGTCGGGCGAATTGTGTAAGAAATCTGGTATGCGATTTGGCTACCACAATCATAATTTTGAGTTTACTCAAATGATGGGGAAAGAAACAGTGTATGACATCATACTAAAAAATACTGACCCTAATTTAGTAACACAACAATTAGATTTTGGTAATTTATATGGAACTGGTGCAGATGCAATGGCTATTGTAAAAAATAATCCAGGCAGATTTATTTCGATGCATGTTAAAGATGAAATTATGAATGCTAAGGGCAGTGGATATGAAAGTACAGTTTTAGGCAAAGGAGTACAGTTGGTAAAAGAATTAATTGCAGAAGGATTAAAAACTGGAGGAACTAAACATTTAATTATTGAGCAGGAAGCGTATCAAGGAATTGCGCCGTTAGAATGTGTAAAGCAAGATTTAGCTGTAATGAAAAGTTGGGGGTATTAACAATAAAAGTAACAACATGAAGAAAAAATTATTTACGTTTTTATTATTGATTGGGTTTAGTTTAAACTCTCAAAGTCAGTCTGCTGCAAACATTAGCAAATGGGAAGCACAAGCAAAACAGGTAAATATTATTAGAGATATTTATGGAGTTCCACATATATATGGAAAAACAGATGCAGATGCCGTGTTTGGTTTGATGTATACTCAGTGCGAAGAAAATTTTGAAAGAGTAGAACGCAATTATTTAGAAATGCTTGGTCGTAGAGCAGAAATGGAAGGAGAGAAAGTTTTATATAATGATTTACTGATGCGATTAATTGCCGATAGTAACGATGCAAAAAAAGATTTTCTAAAAAGTCCAGTATGGTTAAAAAAATTATTGATTGCTCATGCAGATGGAATTAATTATTTTCTTTTTAAACATCCTGAAATTCAACCAGTAGTGTTAAAAAAATTCGAACCTTGGTTTCATTTGATGTATACCGATGGAAGTGTATCGGCTACTAGTACTGGAGGCGCAGGCGTGGAAGAAATTAAACAGTTTTATGAAAATCCATCAGCTAATAATACTGCTGCTGTTGTTTTTGATAGAGATATAGAAGATAGAGGATCAAATGGCTTTGCCATTGCTCCATCACGCAGTGCAACTAAAAATGCAATGCTATATATTAACCCGCATGTTCCTTTTTATTTTAGAAGTGAAGCACAAATAGTAAGTGAAGAAGGATTAAATGCTTATGGCGCATCAACATGGGGCCAGCTTTTTATTTACCAAGGGTTTAATGAACATGTAGGCTGGATGCATACATCTGGATATACCGATGTGGCCGATTTGTATGAAGAAAAAGTAACTCAATCTAAAAGTGGATGGACGTATGAGTATGAAAAGAAACAACGTAATGTAAAAACTAAAACTATAACAATTAGCTATAAAAAAGATGGTCAGTTATTATCAAAAACATTTACTGGTTTATATACCCATCATGGTCCTGTTGTTGCAAAGCGCAATGGAAAATGGTTGAGTTTAAAAGAATACAATCGTTCTATACGTGCATTGGTGCAATCGTGGACAACCACAAAAGCAAATAATTTAGAAGAATATTCCAAAGCAATGGAAGGGTTATCTAATACAACAAATAACACTGTTTATGCCGATGATAAAGGGAATATTGCCTATTGGCACGGTAACTTTATTCCAAAGAGAGATACATCGTATAATTGGTTATTACCAGTTGACGGAACTATTGCTGCAACAGAGTGGAAAGGAATTCATCCATTAAGCGAAACTGTTCATTTAATAAACCCAGCTTCTGGTTGGATTCAAAATTGCAATGCAACTCCATTTACTAGTGCTGGAGAAAGTAGTCCCGATAAAACAAAGTACCCATACTACATGGCGCCAGACGGACAAAATGCGCGCGGCCTTAATGCAATGCGATTATTAAAGGATAAACAAAATATTAGTTTAGATGGATTGATAGAAATCGGCTATAACAGATACCTTACTGCATTTGATATTTTATTTCCTTCATTGTTTAAAGCGTATGACCAGTTGAGTGATTCAGACACTTTAAAAGCTTCCTTAAAAAAACCTATTGAATTATTAAAAGCATGGAACAAAACTTCTGATACTTCTTCTGTTGCTACAACCTTAGCTGTAGATTGGGCTAATAAATTAAATACGCTTTATCCTCGAGCAAAAACGCAAGAAGAAAATACTGAAATCATAGGAAGGCTTAATAGTATTGCAAATAATATTGATGCCAACCAACAATTGCAAGTGTTAAATTCAGTAATGCAAAACTTAAAAAAGGTCTACGGGTTTTGGGAAGTTCCATGGGGCACTATTAATAGATACCAACGTTTAACAGGCAAGTTTAATGAGCAGTATAATGATTCCAAACCTAGTTTAGCTGTTGCACTTACTACTTCTAAGTTGGGTGCTCTTGCTGCATTTGAGAGTAGAAGTATGAATGATTCGAAAGGCAGGTATGGATTTTCTGGAAATAGTTTTATTGCGGCTGTAGAATTTGGCCCAAAAGTTAAAGCAAAAAGTATTGTTACGGGCGGCCATTCTAACGACCCTAGTTCTAATCATTTTGCCGATCAGGCAGAAGGATTTATCAATGGGAAATTTAAAAATATATTTTTCTATAAAGAAGATGTAATGAAGAATGCAGAAAAGCAATATCGTCCAGGAAATTAATTACTGGATGGCGAAACTCATTCCTCCATCTTTCTCATCTTTTAATTGAACGCCGAGAACAGAAAGTTCATTCCTAATTTTATCACTGGTAACAAAATCTTTTCTGTTCTTTGCTTCTTTGCGAATATTAATAAGGAGTTGTATTACACCTTCGAGTTGACTATTATTATTGGACTTGCTATTTTGAAAACCAAAAATGTCAATAATAAAAGCGTGCATTTGTTTTTTAAGCAAAGCAACCGTATCGCTGTGTAATGCAGTGGTAGTAATATGTTTATCTTTTATTGAATTAATAACTGGTACTAATTCAAACATGCTGGCAATTACTTTTGCTGTATTCAGATCGTCGTTCATGAATTCATCAAATTTATTAATTAGCTTCTTCACTTTTTCATCAAGGGCAGCATCAACAGATTCTCCAGTGCTGCCAATATCTGTTTGTTGCATCAACCATTCGAATGCTTCCATCAAACGCTTCAATGCTTTTTCACTTCCTTGTAATGCATCATTTCCAAAATCGAGCGTGCTTCTATATTGAGATTGTAGTATAAAAAAACGAATAGTTGCTGGTGTGTAAGCTTGCTCTAATATTGGATGAGTGCCAGTAAATAGTTCACTCAATTTAATTACATTGTTGTAGCTCTTACCCATCTTTCTGCCATTGATGGTAATCATATTATTGTGTAGCCAATAACGTGCGGGCATTTTATGATTGCAAACAGTACTTTGTGCAATTTCACATTCGTGGTGAGGAAATTGCAAATCCATACCACCGCCATGAATATCAAATTCATCACCAAGATATTTAGTACTCATTGCCGAACATTCTATATGCCAACCCGGGAAACCCTCACCCCATGGGCTTTGCCAACGCATGATGTGTTCGGCAGGCGCTTTTTTCCAAAGTGCAAAATTACTTTTATTTCTTTTCTCTTCCTGATTATCCAATTCGCGGGTACTATCTAATTGATCATCTAAATTACGGCCACTTAAAATTCCGTAAGGCTGTCCCTTAGCTGAAAAATCGATATTGTATTTTTCTACATCAAAATAAACAGATCCGTTAGCTTCGTAAGCATAACCATCATGAATGATTTTTTTAATCATTTCAATTTGCTCAACTATATGTCCTGTTGCAGTTGGTTCGATACTAGGCGGTAAATTATTAAACTGATTCATTGCCCAATGATAAAGGTTGGTATATTTTTGTACCAGCTCCATTGGTTCGAGTTTTTCAAGAATTGCTTTTGTGCTGATTTTATCTTCTGCCTCACGACCTTCTTCTTCAAAGTGACCAGCATCAGTTATATTTCTAACATACCTTACTTTATAACCAAGGTGCATTAGGTAGCGATACAATACATCGAATGTGATGAATGGTCGCGCATGCCCAAGATGACTCTCACCACTTACGGTTGGTCCGCATACATACATGCCAACATAAGGGTGATTGATGGGCTTAAATACTTCTTTTTGCCTTGTTAATGAGTTATATACTTTAAGAGACATGACTGCGAAAGTATTTTATTTTTTCAAACGAATATCAGCCAACAACATAATATGGTCACTTAAGGCTTCATCAATCATATCGAACTGCTTAATTTCGAATTGATTTCCTGCTAAAATATAATCTATTCTTAGTGTGGGAGCTATTGATATAAAGGTTCTTCCGATACCAAAGTCTTTTTTTAGAAAAGCATCTTGCCAATCTTGCCTGATGTTAAAATAGGTATAAGAATTAGGAACGTCGTTAAAATCGCCACATATTACAGATGGGTAAGGACTTTCATTCAAAGCTTTTTGAACCATATCGGTTTGAATACCTCTTTTTTGATAGGCAAACTTCATTTTACGAATTAAGCTTTTATTAGCAGTAATAGATGTATTTTCCGACGCCTTTAATTTTTCAATATTTTCGTAATCGTCTTTTTTAAATTTGAAAGATTGCAAATGTGTTGTAAAAATTCTAAGCGTATCGGTACCCTTTAAAATATCAATATAAATAAGACTTTCGGCGTTGGGGAATTCAATTTTACCAGAATCTATTACAGGGTATTTAGAAAAAATAATACATCCCGATTGATAATCACTTTGGGTTAGATGATAATCTTTTGAAAAATAATAGTAGGGATGGGTTTTGCTAAATAGAATAATATTATTTTCTGATTTGGCACTATTAAACTCCTGCAAACAAATAATATCAGGATTATTTTTTAATATACTTTCTGCTACTTCTACTCTTATGCCCTTTTTGGCGGCATTGTTTTTAGTAAGACCAATAAAGCTTTGCACATTCCAATCGGCAATTCTAAAACTATTTTCCGACTTTCTTTTAATAAACCCCGAATCACCACTCCATGCAAATACTACTGGCAATTGCTTATATCCGATACAAAGTACAATTATAGAAATGAGTGCCCATTTTGGTCTGCTAATTAGCCAGAATAAAATAAACAGAATTAAAGTAAGTATTAGGTAAGGAGTTATTAAAGCAAAAAACCCATGCACCCACCAAGTATTTGGATTGATATAAGGCGATAGAGCTGCAATCAAATAAATAATACCTACAAAAAGGTTTATGATGATGATGATTGATTTAGTAGTTCTCAGAAACCAGCTTTTAGCCATCATTAAAATTACCAAAAAATTGTATTCCCTTAATCATGATCTTCACCACTTGCTTTAAGTAGGAAAGCTTTTTCCTCATTAGTTAGGAAAGAATAGCCGTGAAGGTTAATTTTATCGAGTATTTCATCTAAGCGCTGCTGAGTAACATTGGCAATTTTTTCGTAAGGCTTGCCACTGTTTTTATAGAATTGCTTGTCGCTTTGTTTTTTATTGGCATATTTTTTTTCGGGACTAAATAAGTCATCCATCCAATGAACTAGATTAATCATCCATAGACCCCAATCAGTTCCTTTATTTAATGCTTTAACAAAAAAGAACCCGATTGTGCCACCTGCAAGATGTGAGGCAATAACACCACCATTTCCATTGCTAAGAGTTGCAAAATCAATAGCAACAAAAATCAGGGTAAGTACCCAAAGAGGGATACCTCCATTTACTAGAGGAAAAATGCGGTATTCGGGAGAAAGTGTTGTGGTTGCAATAGCTACGGCCATTACTGCAGCACCGCCACCCATTAATGGAGAAGTTGTTAAAATATTCTTTTCTAAGCCGGGGAAAATATTGTTAGTCAACACAAAAATAACCGCCCCTGCAAATCCTCCATAAAGATAAATTGGTATTAGTTTATTATTTCCGGCCAGGTCTTGCAAAATATATCCAAATGCCCATAACCATGCACAAGTAGATAGTAAATGCCAAATACTGTAATGGGTAAACATATGGGTAATAATGGTCCAAGGCTTTAAGAACAAAGCCGAAGTTGTAGCGGGCATTGTAAACCAATCGAGTATTTGTTTATAAAAAAACTCAATCGGAATATCAGATAAATAATAAACAATTTTAACAAAGTTGATTAATACAAATACCAAGGCATTAATGGCAAATAAAATAACTAAGGCATTGTTATCTTGGCCTAATAAAATTTTTTTTGTGGATCTATATGATTGAGATGACATACTAATAAAACGTTTTTTTCTTTGTTTTGTTCCAAGTCAATATAATTAGCAATCCTACGATTGCTCCCCCTACATGCGCCCAGCGGGCAACATTGTCGCCTGCGGTGTTTCTAACGGCAAATACCAATTCATAGGTAAAATAGAGTAAACCAATCCACTTAGCTTTAACAGGTATTAAGAAGTAAACGTAGATATAAGTGTTAGGGAAAAGGTATACAAAAGCTGCTAAAACACCAAAAACCGCTCCACTTGCACCTAATGTGGCTGTATTTAAATTGCGTTGATAGAAGGCGGTAAGGCTTTCGAACATTTGCGAGCTCGATTCGGTATCTGAAGGGTTTAGGCGTAGATTTTGAATAATTTCTTGGTGATTTTTAAATCGTACATTGTATTTCTCTACAAAGCTTATCATGGCTTTATTTAAAGCCTCACCACCCGAATCGTGTAATTTAAAAATGACTTCATAGCTATTGGTTAATGGAATGAATTCATAACTTAAAAAGAGTAAATGAATTAATGCAGCTCCTAAGCCGCAAATCAAATAAAATGTAAGAAAACGTTTTGTGCCCCAAAGGTTTTCGAGGATAGATCCAAACATCCATAAGGCCAACATATTGCCTATAATATGCCCAAAATCGCCGTGCAAAAACATATGGGTAATTAATTGCCATGGACGAAACAAAGAACTTTGCCATCCGTGTAAAGCAAAGATTGCTTCAAAATCGAAAAAGCCACTGGGGCCAGACAATGTATTCTGGGCTAGAAAAACTAGTCCATTTATAATCAACAGATTTTTTACAATGGTAGGTAATATTTCAAATCTACTTGGTCTGAATTCGGTCATGCTATTAAATTAATTTCAATTGTACTACATTTTCTATATGCAAGGTGTGAGGAAACATATCAACGGGTTGAATTTTTGTTACCTTATATTTTTCACTCAGCAAACCTAAGTCTCTTGCTTGTGTTGCTGGGTTACAGCTTACATAAACAATTGTAGGCGCAGCGATATCTAATAATTTCTTTACTAATTTTTCGTGCATTCCAGCTCTTGGAGGATCTGTAATTACAACATCAGCCTTTCCATGTTTGTTAAAAAACGCATCATCACAAATATCTATTACATCTCCAGCAAAAAATTCGGCATGATGTACATTATTAATGGCGGCATTTTCTTTGGCATCTTCAATTGCTTCAGCTATCATTTCTACACCGACCAATTTTTTAGCATATTTACTTACAAATAGGCCAATACTGCCAGTTCCACAGTATAAATCATAAACAAGCTGTGTTCCATTAAGTTCGGCAAAATCTCTAGTGATGGAATATAATTTTTCGGCTTGTTTAGTATTGGTTTGAAAAAAAGATTTTGGACTGATTTTAAAAGAAAGGTCTTCTAGTTTTTCCATTATAAAACCCTTCCCAAAATAAGTGATGGGATGTTGATCTTGTAAACTATCGTTATTCTTACTATTGATGGTATAAAGTAGAGTAGTAATTTGAGGAAACTGCTGCAACAAAAGATCCAATAATTTCATTCTCATTGCTTCATCTTCATACGCTAAAACTACATTAACCATTAATTCGCCAATAGTGCTATTGCGAATAAGAAGGTTGCGAATCCAGCCTTCATGCTTTTTAATATTGTAGAAAGGCATTTTGTTTTCGATACAAAAAGCGGCGATTGTTTTACGTATAAAATTAGTTGGTTCATCTTGCAAAAAACAGGTATCTATTTCAACTACTTTATCAAAAAATCCGCGAACATGAAAACCTGCAGCGCCGGGTTGATTGTCAAAATTGGCGCCAGCAGCCTTCATCTTACGAAATTCTTCGGTTGGAATGTACTTGCGAGTAGCAAATGTATATTCCATTTTATTGCGGTATTTTTCTGTGACAGATGCTCCTATAATAGGTTCGATGGTAGGAAGCGCCACTTTTGCTATGCGAGTTAGATTATCTGTAACCTGTTTCTGTTTATAAAATAATTGTTTCTCGTAAGGGAGCATTTGCCATTGGCAGCCGCCACAAACACCAAAATGTGCGCAAAACGGAGTTACTCTGTCGGCCGATAATTCATGCATTTTAACAGTATAGCCTTCGGCCCAGTCGGCTTTGTTTTTCGTTAAAAGCACATCTACCACATCGCCAGGTACTGCGCCCTCTATAAAAACTACTTTCCCATCTATTCTTGCCAGCGACTTTCCTTCGGCGGCATAATCCTGTACCAGAATTTTTTCTAGTATGATTGTTTTTTGTTGCTTTCTCACTGAAGCAAAGGTATGCCCGAATATTTACTTATTTTTACCATCAATTTATAGCTATGCGTTTTTTATTAATGAATTGTGCAGTTTTCTTCTTTGTTGTTGCATCATTGGCTCAAAAACCTGTTTCAACAACCCCAAATACCCCAATAAAGGGTCATTTAATTCCTATTACACTTGTTCCTTTAAAGAACTGTACGGTTTACTTAGGTAGTCATTTTGGAAAAGGGATGACTTTGGTAGATTCCTGTAAACTGAATGATAAAAGCATGGGTGTGTTTAAGGGCGACAAAAAATTAACGGGTGGTATTTATTTTGTGGTATCTCCCAATTATACCATTCAGTTCGAATTATTGATGGATGCTAAACAGCAATTTAGTATTAGTGGCGATACTGCTCAAAAAGAAAAGGCAGTAATTACAGGTTCATTTGATAATGATATTTTTAAGCAGTACTCACTTTATTCTACCGAAAAAGGAAAACAACGGCAGCAATTAGAAGCAGAATATAGAAGTTCGGTTTCTAATCCTTTGGATTCAATAAGGTTAAGAAATGAAATTGTGAAATTAGATAATGGAATGGATGAGTATAGGAATGGACTTGCAAAGAAATATCCTCAGTCGTTATTAACCATGTTGTTTAGTACCATGAAGCGGCCAACTCCTCCACCAATACCAATTGTAAAAGGTGTGCCAGATTCGTTGTATCCGTATAGATATGTAAAAGATCATTTTTGGGATGATGTGAGTTTTAATGATGATCGATTATTGCGTACGCCTTTTTTTGAACCTAAGTTAGATGACTATTTTAAATATTATGTTTCACCTGAGCCCGATTCAATTATTAAAGAAGTAAAACACATGTTACTATTTGCAAGATCAGGGAAAGAAATGTATCCATACTTGCTAACGAAATTTACCAATAAATACATTAACCCCGAATTTATGGGGCAGGATAAGGTATTCGTTTATATTTTCGAAAATTTTTATGCTAAAGGGGATACTAATATATTAAACCCTGCATCGCGAAAAACCATAACAGAAAGGGCTTATAGCCTGATGGCAAATCAGTTGGGGTTGCCTGCACCTGTACTTAATTTAACAGATACCACCGGAAAATCGGTATCGTTATATAACACAAAAGGGGCGTTTACACTAGTTGTTTTTTATGACCCGAACTGTGGACATTGCAAGGAAGAAATACCTCGCTTAGATTCTATGTATAAAGCAAAATGGAGAAAGGAAGGGCTAGCTATTTTTTCTGTGAATATTTATGAAAATGAATTGCCCGCATGGAAAAAATTTATTACAGAAAAAAATCTTTCTAAAGATTGGGTACATGCTTATCAAACCAAAGATGCTAGATCGGCAGAAGAAAAAGCGGGAGTTCCCAACTACCGACAGTTGTATGATATTTCTAAAACACCAATACTTTATTTGTTAGATAAAGACAAACGCATAGTTGCCAAACAATTATCGTTGGAACAGTTCGATAAAATTATGGAAGCGAAGCGTTGATTATTTTATTATACTTTTCGCCTAATTAGTTATATGATTTTGTATACACTTGATTTTATTTTGTTAATTGTAAAATGTAGAATTTTAGTTTAGTTCACATTAATTATATTTTTAATATCGATGATATGTCCTCCAATAATTGGATAATTCTAGTGGCAGATGATGTTGAGTTTAATAGAGTAATATTCAAATTATTCTTAAAAAACACTGGTATTCATATTGAATTTGCTTGTGATGGAGTAGAGGCGATGAGTTGCATAAGAGAAAATGAAGGAAAGGCTATTCTATTGTTTTTAGATATTATGATGCCCAAAATGAACGGATACGAAGTTATCAATGAAATTAATCTTGATAAATCCCTATCGGACAGAGTTAAAATCATAGTGGTTAGCGCAGTTAGTAAATCAGAATTTATTGATAGCGGATATATTGATAAAATTATTGATTTCATTGATAAACCTGTGGATAGATCAGTACTACTTGATAAAATTTCTGAAATTTGCGTTTAACTTATTAATAACTATGGAACAACTCGGTGCTAAAAAATTAACACAAATACTAGAATCTATTTCTGATGGGGTTCTATTTGAATCGATAGATCATACAATATACTTTGTTAATGATGCTTTTTGTGAAACGTTTAATATTCCAGTTGATCCAAAATCTTTGTTTGGCCAGAGTTGTAGTGATTCCGCAATACAAGCTGCACCATTATTGCTTAATGCTGGCAACTTTTTATTGAGGATTAAAATGATTTATGAAAAACTGGAGCCATGTAAAAATGAAACGATTTTTTTTTGTCTGGCAGAAAATACTTGAGAGATTACCAGCCTATTTTTGAAAAGAAAAAATTGATTGGACATTTATGGATATACAAACGAATTGGACATTTAGAAGTCAAAAATTTTAAAGTTAGTAAGGAAACAATTATTGAAAATCTTGTCAATAATATTCCTGCTGACATTGCTATTTTCGATACCGATCACCGGTATTTATACCTAAATAAAACCGCCATAGTGAATGATAAATTTCGGGAATGGATTATTGGTAAAGACGATTTTGAATATTGCGATTACAGGGGTAAGGATACAAAGGATGCTATTATTAGAAGGGAGATTTTTGACAATGTATTGGCAACAAAAACCGAGCAGCAGTTTGAAGAATTAAATTATGATAAAAATCAACAACCCGTTTATAGTTTAAGGCAGTTTAAACCTGTTTTGGATCCTACTAACCAAATACAATATGTAATTGGTTATGGCATTAATATTACTAATATCAAACTAAAAGAAATTACGCTCAACAAACGGTATGATGTAATTCGAGAACTTTTTAATTCTATTGACACACTGATATTTATTGTTAATTCACAATCATCCACAATATTTGTAGATCACCGATGGAAAGAATTGATAGGTATTGATATTTTGAGTATTAATGATCCATCTTTTATTAAGTCTATTACCTCTGGTGCAGATTTACTTTTAGATGATATTCATAATTTTATTTCACATAGTGATATAAAATATTCCCGTAATAGTATTATTGAAATTAAGAGTATATCTGGCGAGTTGAGAAATTACAAGTATTACTTTGCCAAATATCAACAAAATTCGGAAAATGATTGTGATGTGGCCATATTTTTCACCAATATTACTGATCAGATAAAGGTTCAAAATGAATTATTACTTATTTCAGAAAGAGCAAAAGAGTTAAGTGATAAGAAAAGTAGCTTAATTTCGATGATGTCTCATGAATTACGAACTCCATTGTCGGTTATTTTATCTAGTAGTGAGATAATGTCTCTATTAATAAGTAAAGAGAATCTGGCACTACATCTAACCCCATATTTAGAACGAATAGAACGACAAGTTGAACGAATGACTATTTTAATGAACGATTTTCTCATGGTTTCCAAATTAGAAATGGGCAAGATTAATCTAAAAATAGTTAAGGTGAATCTAGTTGAAACGCTTATGAGTTTGATACAAGATCAACATTTTAAATTTCCTAATATCAAAAGTGTAGAATTCGAACAACGAGGTATTGCCTATAAAGTTGATTTTGATCAAAAAGCGCTTATTCAGATTCTCGATAACTTAATGAGCAATGCAATTAAATACTCAATTAAAGATAATAAGTTACCTAAATTCAGATTACGCTTTTGTAAACATTACTGGTCGATTATTGTGGCAGATTATGGGATAGGAATTGATCCAGAATTATTAGAGAAAATAGGAGAACCATTTTTGCGAGGTAAAAATGTAGAAAACATACCAGGAACTGGTTTGGGTTTAAATATAATTAAGATGTTTACTAAATTGCATGATGGTACTTTTTTAGTTAAAAGTCAGCAATTTAAGGGCTCTGTTTTTCAATTACAGTTCAAAAATAAAACATAGGCATGGAAAAAAACGAAATTCAAATTTTACTTGTTGAAGATGAGCCAATTATTCAGGATTCTATTAAAGTAATCCTATCTCATTATAATTATGATGTTGAAACCGCAGATAATGGGTTAGATGCTTTGGAAATGATCAATAGTAAAAAATTTGATTTGATTATTTGTGATGTGATGATGCCTAAACTGAATGGGTTTGGTTTGCTTTCTGAACTACAGAAATCAAATGTTGAAATTCCTTTTATTTTCCTCACAGCAAAAGTGCAATATGATGATTTTCGTGAGGGAATGAATTTGGGAGCCGACGATTACTTGTACAAGCCATTTAAGGCCGAAGATTTATTAAAATGTGTTAAGAATAGATTGGATAAATATATTAATAGTAAACAAAAAATAAATACTTTAATTGATGGGTTCGACAAAACAATACAACTAATGATTGGGCATGAATTTTATACACCAATTAATGGAATCGTTTCTTTTGCAAATTTGATTAGAGAAAAAGCCATTACATTGAAAGATGAGGAATTATTGGAGTTCACCAAATATCTTGAAATTTCTTCTAACCGACTTGTAAAAACTTTTTCAAAAGTAAAAGACTATTATGAAATTAATTCGGATGAACACTTTAAACTATTCCAGGTCTCAGGTATTTCTACAACTAGCTTCTTTGTGGAAGAGGCTCAAGCCATAGCTATTGCTCATAATCGTTCTAAAGATTTATTTATTGATTTATCGAATATCGATTCCATACCAATAAAAAAAGGAATTTGTTCTAATATATTTTGCGAACTTATTGATAATGCTTTTAAATTTTCTTTAAAAGGAACTAAAGTTAAAATTTGGGCAGAACAATCAAAAGATCAACTCAGTATTTTTTTAAGTGATCAGGGTAATTTGGTTGATGCAATGAAATTAGAAGAACACTTGGGAAGTATTGGACAATTAAACCGTTCTAAGTTAGAACAACAAGGTCTTGGGTTTGGGTTAGCTATTGCTTTTTTATGGATAAAAAATATTGGAGCTAGTATTAAAATCAGCGATAATCAGCCCGATGGTATTCTTATTAAAGTTTCTCTAAAAATCGTTCATGATTAATAAAAAGTCAATATTAGTAGTTGAGGATACAAAAGATATTCTGCTTTCTTTAGAAGCTATACTCAGTGAACACTATATAGTTTTACCAGCAAGCGATGGGGCTAAGGCTTTAATTATTTTAGAAGAGAAGGTTCCAGATCTTATTTTATTAGATATTATGTTGCCATATCCACTCGATGGGTTTTCTATTTTACGAATTCTTAAACGAACTCCCGAATATGCTTCTATTCCAGTGATTATACTTTCTGCATTGAGTGACGAAGAAAAAATATTTCAGGGTTTAGAAGAGGGTGCTAATGATTACTTAACAAAACCATTTAAACTTAAAGAGATCTTGCTTAAGATCAAAAACTTAGTTGAAATAGTAAATAGTGCTAACATAAAAGGGATGCATAAAAAGCTATTTTTAACTGATGAGTCGAAAAATATTACAAAAAGAAATAATGCTTTTCTTATTAGTTTTGAGTTTATTGTGGAGCAATACGATGATATAGATAAACTTAGGATACCTTGTATTGCAAAAAAACTATCTATTAGCGTTTCTAAATTGGAACGGATAATTAAGTTAAAATATAAAATGACACCCAAACAATATATTTGCGATATGAAGTTAATGAAAGCAGAAATATTACTACGTAGTCAAAATACTGGTAGTATTAAAACTATTTGTTACTCCTCTGGCTTTAATTCATTAGCTTATTTTTGCCTTCGATTTAAGCATAAGTATGGAGTATCCCCTAAGCAATATCAAGTTGCAACAAGCAATTAGTTATAATTTTTTGTGATCTTTAAAATCTGCAGTTTTATATGCCCAATAAAGGCATAAAGCATAAACTGAAAATAGTATGTATAGAATCATTTCCTGTGATTAAAATAAAATAAATAGTCCATAATATGTGAATATTGTAAACTAGTAAAGTCTCCTCTTATTTACTCAATAAGACGATTAAATTATACAGAATGACCTAATAATTAAACTATTTGGTATGCGCTGGCAAAAAATATTATTAAAATTAAATTGGCAAATACAAGGCAGATAATCAACTAAATTCTACAATTGAGTTTAACGTTAAAGCTGAGTTCACCAAAAAGGGGTTATTACTTATTTGGGAGGCTTAGTAAAACAGCATCCCATAAATTGCTACGAACTTTAATACTTTCTGTTGCATAATGTGCAGCTTCTTTCCAGTAAGTTTCGTTATCACCACAGAGTTCTTCTACCATTTGTAAGGCGAGGTGTTTATGATGCCCACCATCCACTTCAATATGTCTTTCGAGATAATATTTAAAAGTGCTTACTTTTTCGGGATATTCAGAATGAAGTTTATTTAACATGCTTACAAACATATCTGGTATTAGATCTTCTCTTCCAAAAGTAAAAACGGAAGATTGAATATGGGGAGCTTTATTAAATACAATATCGAATGTAAATGCTAAAAATTGCTTGATAGCTTTGTGAATATTTGATTCGCTAATAACTTCCTTTAAACTATTGTTGGAGTTCAATTTTACTAAAAATTCCTTTATGGTAGAGGTATCTGCTCCCATTTCCTCCATAGCTTTAAGGTATAATTCGAAATGGCTTGTTCTTATTCCTTTTTCATCAACATCGCTTTCCTCTCCCAATACAATTTCGTTAATCAAATACCTAGTATTTGCCGAACCTACTGGCCTCCATGGTAAAGTAGTACAGGTTAAATTAATTTGTAAACTTTTTAACAAGCTCATAAAATCCCATACTGCAAATACATGAAATTCCGAAAAAGTACGTAACTCCGATAAATCTTGTAAAGTTGAATAAATGGGATGCTGAATGAGCTTATTTCTATCTAAGGCAATAGATTCTTCTATTAGTTTTATACCGGCACTTTTTAATTGCATGAAAATAAAACAAGTAAGTTTTAGAATTGTTCGAAAAAAATTACACTAGCGCGCTTACTACATTCCAAATAACTTTCGGTTTACCCAAAGTATAATAGTGTAAAACTGGAACACCAAAGGCTTTCAGCTCTTTACTTTGTTGAATTAACCATTCGGCACCCACTTGTTCGCAATCCTCATCGGTTTTGCACTTCATTATTTCGTTAGATAAATCGGTTGGAATATCTACATGAAAAATTCTTGGTAAAACAGAAAGTTGTTTTTTATTAGTGATGGGTTTTAATCCTGGAATAATTGGAACAGTGATGCCCAAGTCTCTACAAGCTTTTACATAATCGAAAAACTTTTGATTATCGAAAAACATTTGAGTCATAATATAATCAGCACCAGCATCAACTTTTTCTTTTAATCTACCTAAATCTATTTCTAAATTTGGCGCTTCAAAATGTTTTTCGGGATAGCCTGCTGTACCAATACAAAAATTAGTTTTTCCTCCATTTTGAATGTCTTCATCTAAATAAAGACCATTATTAAGGTGTACTACTTGCTTTTGTAAATCAATAGAATATTTATGTCCGTCTATCTCAGGCTCAAAACTGGCTTCATTTTTAGCTGCATCACCTCTTAATACAAGTACATTATCAATTCCTAAAAAGTTAAGGTCAATAAGAGCGTCTTCACTTTCTCTTTTATTAAATCCACCGCAAATAAAATGGGGCACAGTATCAATTTGATAGTGGTTCATAATGGCAGCGCAAATACCAACAGTACCTGGACGTTTACGAATTTCAACTTTATCAAAAGTGCCATCTGTTTTTTTCTTGAATGCGGTTTCGCTTCTATGATAAGTTACATTAATCCAAGAGGGTTTAAATTCCATTAATGGATCTAGGTGATCAAAAACATGTTGAATAGTCTTTCCTTTTAATGGAGGTAAAACTTCAAATGATATTAAGGTGTCATTAGATAGGCTAATATGTTCTGTAACTTTCATGCTTTCTCAAATAGTTAAATGGAGTGCAATATACAACGCATCAAACATTTATTTGTTTATTAATTGATTGTTTAGCGAACAATTTATATGAAAAAGGGCGGTTATCATTCAACATTTTTAGCTTTTTTAAAGGTATTTGGTAACCTAAAATATATATTGCCATTTTAAAGCATCATAGTAACTTGTAATATTTAAATAAATATAAAATGACCATATTGATAGAACAAATGCAAAAAATGCGTCAGTATTTTAATACGGGTGCTACCAAATCATATACATTTCGTAAGCAACAATTACTGACTTTAAAAAAAGCGGTTGCCGATAATGAGCAGGAAATATATGATGCATTATATAAAGATTTACATAAGAGTAAGGAAGAAAGCTGGGTAACAGAAAATGGGTTTTTTATGGCTGAACTAAAAGATACTTTGGCCAATTTAAAATATTGGATGGAACCAGAAGCTGTTGCAACTAATTTATTAAATCTTCCTTCTAGTAGTAAAATTATAAGAGAGCCTTTAGGAGTTGTATTAATTATTAGTCCTTGGAACTATCCTTTTCAATTATTGTTTACTCCTTTAATGGGAGCTATAGCTGCTGGCAATTGTGTTGTACTTAAGCCAAGTGAATTTGCACCTGCTACTGCTGTTATCATGCAAAAAATTGTAGCGGCTTGCTTTCCGCCAGAGCAAGTGTTATACGTGTCCGGTGATGGTGCAACTGTAATACCAGAAATGATGATCAACTTTACATTTGATCATGTTTTTTATACAGGCAGTACGGTTGTAGGTAAAATTATTTATAAAATGGCTGCAGAAAAACTAACCCCAGTAACATTGGAGCTAGGTGGTAAAAGTCCGTGTGTGGTTGAAGCCGATGCCAATATAAGCGTTGCTGCCAAACGCATTGCAATGCCTAAGTATTCTAATGCGGGACAAATGTGTGTTGCGCCAGATTATGTATTGGTTCATGAAAGTAAAAAAAATGAACTAATTGCAGAGCTTAAAAAAGCAATTCCACAATTTTACGGAAATGATCCGATTAATATGGAAGGGTATGGAAGAATTATTAATGAAAAACAGTTTAATAGAATTGTTCAATACCTAAGTGATGGTACTATTGTGTATGGTGGTAAATATGATGCAGCTAATTTATTTATTGAGCCCACAATTTTAGATGGAGTTAATATAGATTCACTTATTATGAAAGAAGAAATATTTGGTCCAATTTTGCCGATACTTACTTTCGAAACTATGGAAGAGGCCAAAGCTATTATTGCGCAAAATCCCAATCCATTGGCTTTTTATATTTTCACTTCATCTACCAAAAAAGAAAATGCCTGGCTCGATGCAGTGCCAGCAGGTGGTGTTTGTATAAATGCTGCTAGTGTTCATTTAATGAATCCTCATTTACCTTTTGGTGGAAGAGGTTTTAGCGGAACGGGGGCTTACCATGGTAAATACAGTTTTGATACTTTTAGTCATAAAAAGTCGGTAATGAAATCTCCTACATGGTTCGATCCATCATTAAAATATCCGCCATTTAATGGCAAATTAAAATTGCTAAAATGGATGTTCGGTTAAAAAAAAGTGTATGAAAAAAATAATATTCATTGTTGCAATTCTAGCAATTATTTTAGTACTTGTAAAGCAAAAAAACATGACTTGGCGCCAATCGATAATGAAAGCAATTTATCCATTAATAATGTTGAAAGGTAAAATTATGGGAGATGGAGGGAAGGTAAAATTAAATAAAGCCAATAGTATTCCTATACAATCATTCTATGATTTACATGCAATTAAAAATAATGGCGATACTTTGCATTTTAGTGAGTTAAAAGGGAAGAAAGTATTAATTGTAAATACAGCTAGTGATTGTGGATATACAGGTCAATACGAAGAGTTAGAAAAACTACACAAAGAGTACGGTGAAAAATTATTTGTACTTGGTTTTCCTGCCAATGATTTTCAAGAGCAGGAAAAAAAATCGGATACAGACATTGCTGCTTTTTGTAAAGTAAATTATGGGGTAACATTTCAGCT
>Ga0105051_10002426_pt1 | contig 23885 bp, 28 predicted proteins | sample FRY02_FD_78383 | JGI IMG/M metagenome (GOLD analysis project Ga0105051, IMG submission 78383) | Freshwater microbial communities from Lake Fryxell liftoff mats and glacier meltwater in Antarctica - FRY-02 (megahit assembly) | ecosystem: Environmental > Aquatic > Freshwater > Ice > Glacier... | reverse complement strand
CAATAGCATCGAAGATCGCCTCGTCACCCGCCGCCATCATCTGCTCTCCCAACCAAATCAGATGGGAGCACAGATTCAGCAACTCAGCGTCTTGTCACGCGATAACTCACCCGATTGCCCTGCCGGTCCAAGCCACTGATATTGACTCATTAATTCATCCCGCGCATGCTGCATTAAAATCGGGGGATAAAGATGAGTGAAAAGACGCTGACCCGCATGGATCTGACTGAGGCGGTGTTCCGTGAAGTCGGTCTGTCGCGCAACGAATCCGCGCAATTGGTCGAGTCGGTCTTGCAGCATCTGTCGGATGCGCTGGCCAGCGGCGAGACGGTAAAGATCTCGTCCTTCGGAACGTTTTCAGTGCGCGCCAAATCGGCCCGCATCGGGCGCAATCCGAAGACCGGAGACGAGGTTCCAATCAGTCCGCGCCGCGTTCTAACCTTCCGCCCGTCGCATCTGATGAAGGATCGCGTCGCGGCGGGCAAGAAACACTAGGTTTTCGCGCGGATGGACAAGTCGCCTGAAGCCTTCCGCACGATCAGCGAAGTCGCTGAATCGCTTGAGACCCCTGCGCATGTGTTGCGGTTCTGGGAAAGCCGGTTTCCGCAGATCAGGCCGGTCAAGCGGGCGGGCGGGCGACGATATTACCGTCCTGCAGATGTGGCGTTGCTGACAGGCATCAAGCGGTTGCTGCATGAGGAAGGGTTGACGATTCGGGGCGTACAGAAAATCCTGCGCGAGCAGGGGGTTCGGCACGTGGCAGCCCTTGCCGGTGCGCCGGAGGCCGATCTTGCACCGTATGATCCAGAAGTGGCGCTGGAAGAGGCGATGGCAGAGCAATTTGTTGCAGAGCAATTTGGGGCAGCGCGAATCGCGGCAGATCCAGAGGCGCCCGAACAGATTGCCGAAGTGGAAACCGCCCAGATTTATGCGCTCGAATCTGCGTTGCGGCGACCTGCATCGACGAAAAAACCGGGTCCGCCCGACTTGTTCGATCTGCTGGACGAGCCGAAATCCCTGGCTCCAGAACCTTTGGCTCCGGAACCGATGGCCCCCGAACCGAAGATAGTTGAGGACGAACGGCAGGCTACGGATGCGGCCCATGCCTTATCGCGGGCAGCGTTGCTGCGCGCCCTGCCCTACCCATTGCCCGGTGATTTGCGGGCGGCACTGGCGCCGATGCGCGACCAGATTGCCCTGCACCGCGACCGGCTGATCGGGGCCGGGCGCGACAGCGGGCATCGGGGATAGACCATGCGCTTTCGTGCTTGCTCCTGTCCGGATATTCGTTATGTATCGGCTCGTTCGGGCCGTAGCGCAGCCTGGTTAGCGCGTCCGTCTGGGGGGCGGAAGGTCGAGAGTTCAAATCTCTCCGGCCCGACCAATATCGAAACCGTCCGCCAGCCGCAAGGCTGCGCGGACGGTTTCGTTTTGGGATCAAGGCGTTGACGGGGGTTCTGCCGGGTCAGGCCCTGCGGCGACTGATCGACACGGGCGCGATTGCGGCCCAAGTGCCGATTGGTGAAGGCCAGGTGCAGCCTGCAAGCCTTGACCTGCGGCTGAGCACCACCGCCTACCGGGTGCGGGCGTCGTTTTTGACCGGCGCGCATCGAACGGTGGCCGAAAGACTTGCCGAATTCGAGATGCACCGGGTTGATCTGACCGATGGGGCGGTGCTGGAAAAGGGGTGCGTTTATGTGATCCCGCTGATGGAACGGCTGGCGCTGCCGGGGGGGCTGACGGCGGTGGCCAATGCCAAATCCTCAACCGGGCGGCTTGATCTGCTGACGCGGACAATCTGCGATGGTGGGGTGGAATTTGACCGGGTTTCAGGCGGTTACACGGGGCCGCTTTATGCCGAGGTGTGCCCGCGCAGTTTTTCGGTGCTGGTGCGGGCGGGGCAGCGGTTGAACCAGATCCGGTTCCGGCAGGGGCAGGCGGTGCTGTCGGACGCGGAACTGGCAGCGCTGCATGCAACGGACCCGCTGGTGGACGGTGCGCCGGTGATCTCGGAAGGTCTTGGGTTTTCGGTCGATCTGCGGCCCCAACAGGGCGATCTGCTGGGCTACCGCGCCAAGCCACACACCGGGGTGATCGATCTTGACCGGATCGGGCATTACCCTGCGCGTGAGTTCTGGGAGGAAATCCGGTCCGGCGATGGTCAGATCATCCTTGACCCCGGAGCGTTCTACATTCTGGTTAGCCGCGAGGCGGTGACCATTCCCCCGGATTTTGCCGCGGAAATGGCACCTTATCTGGCGATGGTGGGCGAATTCCGGGTGCATTATGCAGGTTTTTTCGACCCCGGTTTCGGCCATTCGGCGGCGGGCGGTGCGGGGTCGCGCGGGGTGCTGGAGGTGCGTTGTCACGAGGCGCCGTTTGTGCTGGAACATGGGCAGGTGGTCGGGCGGCTGGTTTATGAACGGATGGAAGAGCGGCCAGAGACGCTCTATGGTGCGGGGATCGCCTCGAATTATCAGGGTCAAGGGTTGAAGCTGGCCAAGCAGTTTCGATGATTTATGAACAATCGTTCGTCGTTGGGCAAACGATTGTTCACAAATTACAACCTGCGGGCCAACTTGGCCGCCTGACGTGCGCGTTTACCGGCAAGGGCTGCGGTTCGGGCCTGATCGTCATCTTGCGGGGTGACGGGGCCGGTCCGTTTGGAGACCTGTTTCATCGCTGCATTCACGCCGCCACTGATCGCGCGGCGCAGCAGTTGGTTGCTGATCATCTGGATGATCCGGTTGAAGTCCATGAGAAGCTCCTAATCCTCGAAAAGTTCGCTTTGGCCTGTTGTTGCCTCGTCTTCATCGTCCTTCATCGCGCCCGGAAGAGGGCGATTGTCAAGCAATCCTGCGGCACGCAGTTCTTTCAACCCCGGCAGATCGCGGGTGGATTCAAGGCCGAAGTGGTCAAGAAAGCTGTCGGTCACCACAAACGTCACCGGTCGGCCCGGAGTCATTCGGCGACGTCCAAGCCTGATCCAGCCCAGTTCCATCAACTGGTCCACCGTCCCGCGACTGACCGCAACCCCCCGGATTTCTTCGATTTCAGCCCGTGTTACCGGTTGATGATAGGCCACGATGGCCAGCGTTTCGATCGCAGCGCGGGACAGCTTGCGCGTCTGAAGCACCTCTTTGTGCATCAAATGCCCCAGATCGCCGGCGGTGCGAAACGCATAGGTGTCACCGACCTTGACCAGATTGACCCCTCGCCCGTCATAGCGGCGGCGCAGGGTCGCCAACGCCTCGGCCGGGTCGCAGCCGTGCGGCAGGCGGGCCACGATTTCGGCCAGGGTCACCGGATCGGCGGCGGCAAACAGGATCGCCTCGACCATGCGTTCCTGTTCGGCCAGAGGGGGTGCTTCGAACAGCAATTTCTCGATCGGTTCCTGGCTCATGTCGCGTCCCGTTTGCGCAACTGGATTGCGCCGAACGGGTCGGACTGGCGCAAGGTAATCTGGCCCACCTTGGTCAGTTCAAGAACGGCGGCGAAATGGGCGGCGGTAGCAGACCGGCGACGCATCGGCGATGTGTGCCAGCCATCGGGAAGGAAGCTGGCAAGGTCGGTCCATGCGGCGGCGGACCCAATCAAACCGCGCATCCGGTCCAGCGCCTGTTCCATTGTGAACACATGGTCACGATCCATCACATAGGGACGAAACTCGTCGCGTGTCCGGGTGCGGGCGTAGGCGCGCATCAGATCGAGCAGCGTCACGTCATAACCGATGTCGCGGGTGCGCGTCACGTCTTCGGGCACCCCGCGCGCAAAGATCTGTTGGCCCAGCCGGTCACGGGCCATCAGGCGGGCGGCTGCGTCGCGCATTGCGGCCAGGCGTTCAAGCTGAAAGGCGAGATGGGCTGCAAGGTCTTCGGCGCTTGGCCCCGGATCGCGCGGATCGGGGGGCAGCAGCAAACGGGATTTGAGGTAGGCGAGCCACGCGGCCATCACAAGATAATCTGCCGCCAACTCGATCCGCAGCGCGCGCGCCTGTTCGACGAAGCCAAGATACTGGTCGGCAAGATCGCGCACCGAAATGCGTCGCAGATCGACTTTCTGGCTGCGCGACAGGGCCAGCAGCAGATCGAGCGGGCCTTCAAATCCCGCCACATCGACGTGCAGCACTTCGGCAGAAAGCCGATCGTCACGGGACCAGTCATCGGTAGGCTCAGGCATGTGGCAGCCCCGGTAACAGGAATTCGAGTTGGGTTTGCCAGCCTGCGATGTCAAGATCGGGGTCGGGCTTGCGTTGGGCGAGGGCTGTTTTTGCGCGGGTCAGTGTGGCTGCGGTCATGTCGCCTGCGGCTGTGGCCACCGCCTGCATTTCAGCCATCTCGCCATTGCAATGCAGCACGATATCGCATCCAGCGGCAATCGAGCGCCCTGCCCGTTCGGCCAAAGTGCCGGTCAGCGCCTGCATGTTCAGATCGTCGGTCATCAACAGGCCGGCAAAGCCGATGTCCTGCCGGATCACCCGGATCATCTCGGGCGATTGGGTGGCGGGTCGGTCCGGATCGTAGGCGGTGAAGACCAGATGCGCGGTCATCGCCAGCGGCAGGTCTGCCAAGGCTTGGAACGGGGCAAAGTCGGTAGCGGCCAGTGTGGCCCGTTCGGCGGTGACCCGCGGCAGATCGTGGTGGGTATCGACGGCGGACCGGCCATGCCCGGGCAGATGCTTGACCACCGGCAAAACACCGGCGGCAAGATGTGCGTCGGCCACGGCGCGGGCGATTTCGGTCACGATTGCAGGATCATCGCCATAACAGCGGTTGCGCAGGAAGGGGTGCGTTGCAGGGGTGATCACATCGGCGCAAGGCGCGCAGTTGCCGTCGATGCCGACAGCGCGCAATTCCGCAGCCATCAGGCGATAGCGCAGGGCCATCGCAGCGGCGGCGTTTGGGCCTGCGGCCTGCACCAGATCCAGCGGCGGCAACCAGTCGCGCCACTGGGGGCCGCGCAGGCGTTGCACGCGGCCGCCTTCCTGATCGACAAAGATCGGCGCATCGCGGCCCACGGCGCCGCGAAGATCGCCTGTCAGTCGGCGCAACTGGTCTGGCGTCTCTACGTTGCGGGCAAACAGGATGAAGCCGAACGGATCATAATCCCGAAAGAACGCGGCCTCAGATGGCAGCAAGGTCGGCCCGAGGCAGCCAAAGACAGCCGCACCCCGACCGACCCCGCGACCGCTGGCGTTCATCTGTGCAGGGTCGGGATGCAGGGGGTGTTTGCGTCTACCAAAGTCGCGCAGAACTGACGGGCATCGTCTTCACCGGCAAAGCCGTGCGCGCGCAGGCGGTAGAATGTGCGCCCACCACTTTGTGCGGCCTGCACCACGATGGATTTTTCGGCCAGCAGGTCGCCGAACTGCGTCTGCAGCCGCGCCCATTCTGTGCGGGCGTCGGCGTCGTTGTCGAAGGCACCAAGTTGCACCAACCTTGTTCCGACGGCGAGGGTTGCCGGGTCGATCTCTGCCGGGGCCTTGGTGGTGGGGGTGGGTGTGGCGGGGGCGTTTAAGGCTGCGGCGGTTGTCGATTGGGACGGGCGCGGCTTTGGGCGCACCAAAGAGGCGGCGGCAAATTCGGCGAAAGGTTCCAACCCGGCCGCAAGCGCATCGGCAAGCGCCAGAGCGACAGCGGCATCGGTGTCGATGCTAGGAAGGGTTTCAGGGGTGAACGCACTTAGCGCAACCGGGTTGATGGCTGATGTACCAACCTCGACCTGAGGCAGAACATTGGGGTCCAAAACGACGCCCAGACCGGGCGCATCCTCGGAGGCAAGATCAACCGGAGCCGGGGCAAGCAGCACCCTATCGGGTAGCGCCGCTGCGGTGCCGACGGCCGCTACGGCGTTCACCGACAGGCCCTGATTCAAGGCCACATCGCCGCCAGGCGACTGCGGCATTTCCCGCATCGGTCCGGCAAGCGCGCGGATTACCGGAACCCCGTTCACATCGCGCACCGCAAGTTTGTAGCCCCAGAGCCCCAGACCGACCACCAGTGCTATCGAACAGGCAGCACCCGCCAGATTGATCATATGTGACATTTGCGCAGACCGATGCCTTGCAGCACTGGTGTCGTAGGAATCGAAATCGACTTCCGCCATGTTCTTGCCTCACTGCGCGGGGCGATACGTGCCACCCCGTGTCCATTGCCTGCCCGTATCCGGTGGGGCGCTGTTGGTCAACGCATCTCTTCGACCGGCTTGACGCCCAAGATACCCAAAGCGGACGCGATGACAACGCTTGTGGCGCGGGCAAGGGCGATTTTGGCAGATGATGTTGCCGCATTGCCGTCTTGCAGGAAACGAAGGCTTGGATCGTCATTGCCACGGTTCCACAACGCGTGAAAATCCGACGCCAATTCATAGAGATAGAACGCGATACGGTGCGGCTCGTTGCCGCGTGCTGCAATTTCCACCAGTCGCGGCCATTCGGCGATCTTGCCCGCAAGCGTCAGCTCGGCGGGGTGGGAAAGCTGGGTCAGGTCAGCGGCCGCAAGTGTTGCATCGTCCACCACAAGCCTCGCCTCGTGCGCCTTGCGCAGGATCGAATTGATCCGGGCGTTGGCGTATTGGACGTAAAACACCGGGTTGTCCTTCGACTGCTCCAGCACTTTCGCAAAATCGAAATCCAGTGTGACGTCGTTCTTGCGGGTCAGCATCATGAACCGGGTGACGTCGGCCCCCGCCTGTTCGACCACATCGCGCAGGGTGACAAAGGTCCCTGCCCGCTTGGACATCTTGAACGGCTCGCCGTTCTTGTAAAGTTTCACCAACTGCACCAGCTTGATGTCCAGCGGCACCCGGCCCCCCGACAGGGCCAAGACCGCCGCCTTCATCCGTTTGACGTAGCCGCCATGATCGGCACCAAGAATGTCGATCAACGAATCAAAGCCCCGCTGCACCTTGTTGTAATGATAGGCGATGTCGGGGGCGAAATAGGTCCAGCTGCCATCGGATTTCTGCACGGGGCGGTCGACGTCGTCGCCGTGCGCCGTGCTGCGGAACAGGGTCTGCACGCGGGGTTCCCAATCGTCGGGTTCCTTGCCCTTTGGCGGCTCCAGAGTGCCTTCGTAGATCAGTCCCATGTCGCGCAGGGTCTGGATCGCAGCCTCGATCTGCCCTGTGCCGTAAAGCGCCTTTTCCGACGAATAGACGTCCATCCGGACGTCCAGCAACGCCAGATCGCCCCGGATTTCCTCCATCATCATGGCGCTGGCAATATCGCGGATTTCGGCCAGCCAGATGTGTTCGCCCTTGTCGAGCAAAGTGTCGCCGTATTTCGCCTTCAGCGCCTCGCCCACCGGGATCAGGTAGTCGCCGGGATACAGACCTTCGCGGATTTCAGGCTCCAGCCCATGCGCCTCGCGGTAACGCTCATAGGCGCTACGGGCCAGCACGTCGACCTGCGCCCCTCCGTCGTTGATGTAATATTCGCGCGTGACATTCCAGCCCGCAAAAGCCAGCAGCCGCGCCAGCGCATCGCCCACCACCGCGCCGCGCACATGGCCCACATGCAGCGGGCCGGTGGGATTGGCCGACACGAACTCGACGTTGACGCGCAGCCCGCCGCCAAGGGTCGAGCGGCCAAATTCGGGGCCGGTGGTCAGGGCAGCCTTGACCACGCCTTGCCAGACGACAGGCGCCAGCGACAGGTTCAGAAAGCCCGGCCCCGCCACTTCGACGCGCGCGATGCGCGGATCGGCGGCAAGCCGCAGCGCCAGCGCATCGGCAATGGCGCGCGGCGATTGGCCTGCGGGTTTGGCAAGCACCATCGCGGCATTGGTCGCCATGTCGCCATGGGCGGGGTCACGGGGCGGCTCGACCGAGATTGCGGTCAGGTCCAGCCCTGCGGGCAACGCTCCTGCGGCGACCATCGCATCGACCGAAGCCACGACCAGCGCCTTGATGTCGGCAAAGAGGTTCATATGATCAAATCCTGTCCCATCGAACCGGGGAATGCCCGATCCGGTGGGACAGGTCAAGGACGGCCACCGACCGACCCTGTGCCGTCAGCCTTGCGCAGCGCGCCAGTCGGCAAGGGCAGGGTTATTCTCTTGCGGCTCTGACGGGGCGGATGGCGTGGTTACGGCCACTGGCGTCGCGGAACGGTTGCGGAAATAATGCGTCTCGCGCGCGCCAAAGTAGAAGGCGACCACCGCCCCCAAAAGCCACCACAGCGGTTCGGGCACCGCGTTCAACCCCACCATGCGATGGGCGAACCGGGGCGGATCGACCATTGCATAAATAAAGAGGCCAATCGTGCCAAAGGCCAGCATCGGGCGCGGCAGCCGGTTTATCCCGTTCACCACGGTATCGAACCAGTTGGTCGATTTGTTGACAAACTCTGCCCCCAACTGTTCCAGCGCCGCAGTTTGCGCCTGCGCCGACAGCTCCATTTGCCTTGTGGCCGACGGGGTGAAGGTTTCGGCAAGGCCGATGGCCACAGCCCCCAAAGCCGTCACGGCGGACGGCGCACCGATCAGTCGTTCGATCACACCCATTTTGCCACCCGCGCCTTATGCTGTGCCGATGTCAGATGATACCGTGGGGCGATGAAGTCTTCGGCCCGGGTGATCCAGCCGCCTTTGCCGCCATCCTTGCGGCGTGCGTATTTGCGGCTGCTGGACCGGCTTTCGGCCAGCGCATAGTAATAATTGCGCCGGGCGATGCCGTAGGCGTCGGCGAGATGGTTGGGGGCGGCATCTGCGGCGAGTTGCGCGGCCCGGATGGTTTGCGGCCCGATGATGCCGTCGGACGTGCAGGGAAAGCCCATGTCGGTCAGCAGGCGTTGCACGATCTTGACCGCATTGGTGCCTGCGTTGACATACATGTCGAACACCGAGGCGTGTAGCATGTCGGGCAACGCCGCGATCCCGGGGCGGTAAAAGTAGTGCTCGACATAGATGTCGACGGCCTGCGCGCGGGTCAGGCGGCGCACATCGTCGGTGCTCACCTTTCCGTCACCAGTGAGATCAAGCCCCAGACGGCGCAGGGTGCCGATCGTCACCCCATGGTTGGTGGCCCCGCCCGGATCGTCGGGGTCATTCACAAAGCCCCCCTCGCGGGCGACAATTTCGGTTGCAATCTGTGTTACGGTTGTCATCGTGTTCCCCGGCAAGGATCGCTCCCCCGCCGTCACCGTGACCTGGATTGTCAAACAAACCCTTGCGGATGCGTGCGGGGCCACCGGATGCGCGGGGCCGGCGGCGGTGGGGGTTTCACACCCCCACACCCCCGTGGGATATTTGTGCCAATGAGAAAGAAAATTTCAGGCAAATTTTGCGGCTTGGCGGTTTTCGGTGTCTGACTTGTCAGGTGTCGGGTTTGTCTTCTTTATAGAGGCCCTGTTCCTTCAGCGCGTCCATCACTTCCCTCGGCATGTAGGTCTCGTCATGTTTGGCGAGGATTTCGGTGGCGACAAATGTATCGCCCTCCATCTTGCCGGTGCCGATCATGCCCTGACCTTCGCCAAAGAGATCCGGCAACACACCCGTAAAACGCACGGGGACGGTCGCATTGGTATCCGTGACGCGGAACCTGATCGTTTCGGACTGGCCGCGCTGCACGCTGCCCTCTTCAACCAGACCGCCAAGCCGGAACACTTCATCCGGTTTTGGGGGTTCGGACATGACCTGGGACGGCGAGCGGAAAAAGTTGATACCGTCCTGAAACCCATACCCGATCAGTGCGGTCGACCCCGCCAAAGCCACGAAAGCCAAGGTAATGACCTGCACCCGGCGTTGTTTCTTCAGCCCTTTCAGTCCTGCCATCTTGCCCCCCTTACGGGAAAATCGGTGCGAGCATCAGCCCGGCCGCTTCGTCGAACCCCAGCATCAGATTGGCGTTCTGGATGGCCTGACCTGACGATCCCTTGGTCAGGTTGTCCAGAACTGATACAACCACGGCCCGTCCCGGAATACGATCCCCGATCACCCCGATGTGACAGAAGTTGGACCCTGCGATGTCGCGTGTCGAGGGGAAAGCGCCGAAAGGTAGCACTTCGATGAACGGTTCGGGCGCATAGGCTTCGAACAAGGTGCGGTGGATGATCGCCGGATCGCCCTGCACATAGGTGGTCGCAAGAATACCGCGGTTCATCGGCAACAGGTGCGGGGTGAATTGCACATGCACCGGACGGCCCGCTATGGCTGTGAATTCCTGATCGAATTCGCCCAGATGCCGGTGCTTTCCACCTGCGGAATAGGTGTGCGTGCACCAGACAGCTCTGCGTGCAGCAGGTTTTCGCGGGCCGATCGACCTGCCCCGCTGACGCCCGCCTTGAGGTCGATCAAGATGGTGTCGAGGTCGATGACACCGGCGCTGATCAGCGGACGCAGGGCGAACTGTCCGGCGGCGGCGTTGCAGCCGGTTCCTGCCACCAGCCGGGCGCGGCGGATCTCAGTCCGGTAGAACTCGGTCAGGCCATACACCGCTTCGGCTTGCAGGGCGGGTTGGGTATGCGGCTGGCCGTACCATTTCGCATATTCAACGGGGTCGCGCAGACGAAAATCGGCGGACAGGTCCACCACCCGCAAAAACGAAGGCAGCGCCGCGACAACGCTTTGCGTCGTACCATGCGGCAGGGCACAGAACACCAGATCGACGTTGCCAAAATCGATATCTGCGATCTTTTGCAGGATCGGCAGGTCAAGATGGCGCAGGAAGGGGAACACCTCGACCATCATCTGGCCTGCCTTGCGGTCTGCAGACAGGGCGGTGATCCTCATCTTGGGATGCGACGCAATGAGCCGCACCAGTTCGGCTCCGGTATAGCCGGACGCTCCGAGAATGGCGATTTTGGCGATCATCCGTCCCTCCTGATGCCTCGCGCTCTGTGTGCCGCCGACCGGGCGCGGATGCAAGCGCCAAGGCGGGTGGCCGCCGCTGGACACTTGCCCCATGTTGGTGCGTCCGCGTGAAGAAGGATGCAACATTCTGCGGCAAATTGAGAAAGGAACTTTCGATGTCCGACACAGAAAACCCCGGGAAATCGGCGATTGACCGCGCGGTGGCCGCCTACCGTGCCGCCGGTGGAAAAGACGACACGCAGGCGCGCGCGGCCCTGGAGGTCGCGATGGCGGAAGGCAATTTCACCGTTGGCGATGAAGTGACCACGCAGGAGGGTGGCATTTCAGGCGTGATCGTGTCGATCGATGACGGCGAGGCAGTAATCTCGTGGTCCACGCGGGGCGAGTCGGTCGAGCCTGCCAGTGCTTTGGAGCATGTAGAACCGAGGCTACCCAGGTGAGAGGTCTGGCGCGCGGGGTGTCACGCCGATTCGAAGGTGACGTTATTGCGCAAGAACTGCGTCGCCCTGTCCGACACCGCACGCGGAGCGCCGGATGTCAGGAACTTCGACTCGGTGCCTTGCCCGAACATCTCTGGCCGTCGGGTCAGGTAGTCGGCCAGACTTTCCGCCACCAAACCGGCCTGACTGAACACTTTGACATCCGGCCCCAGCGCGTCGGCAAAGACCCGTTCCATCAGCGGGTAATGCGTGCAGCCAAGAACAGCAGCCTGCGGGTGGGGCATCCGGCGTTTCAGCGCCTCGACATGCGCGCGCACCAGCGTTTCGGCCAACACTGCGTCGCCAGCCTCGATGGCATCCACCACGCCACCGCAGGGCTGCGCCTCGACATCGACGCCGATTGCGCGAAAGGCCAGTTCGCGTTGAAAGGCCCGGCTGGCGACCGTGGCGGGGGTGGCGAACAGAGCCACATGCTTCACGGCAACTTCGCGCGGCGGGCTGTTGTCGCCCCATTGGCGTTCGGTCAGCGCCTCGATCAGCGGCACGAACACCCCCAGCACCCGCTTGTGCGGCGGCACCCAGGTTTCCTGCATCCGTTTCAACGCGGCGGCAGAGGCGGTGTTGCAGGCGAGGATGACCAGATCGCAGCCTTCTTCCCAGAGCCGCATCGTCGCAGCACAGGTCAGGTTGAAGATGTCGTCGGGGGTGCGCACACCGTAGGGCGCATGGGCGTTGTCGCCCAAATAGACGAACGGCACATCCGGCAGGCGCCTTGCTACGGCATCCAGCACGGTCAGGCCGCCCAGACCACTGTCAAACACCCCTACCGCCATCGGCTACCTCGACTTGTATTTGTCCTCGAACTCGAAACCGTAATCATAGGATCTGAGCGGCGTCGGAGAAAGCTGATAGGTGGCGCGGCGCAAAAAATCCATCATCGCGTTTGCGTCGGATTTCAACGGTTCAAGTTGCGCCGAGGCGATGGGTTCGCCCACCACCACCCGCACCGGTTCGTCGATGCGCGCCTTGAATTCCTTGATCAGCAGGCCCAACCGCAGGGTCGATGACGCATGTGAGGCCAGTTGGAACAACCGCGAATTGTGGCCTTCAAAGAATACCGGCACAACCGTCGCATCGGATTTCGCGATCATCTTGGCCGTGAAATTGCGCCAGCCGGGGTCCATGGGGCGAGAGAACGGTTTGGCCGAGGTGGAAACCGTGCCACCTGGAAACACCCCGATGCAGCCACCGTCGCCCAGATATTTCAGGCACCTCGCGCGGGTTTCGATGTTAAGCTTGATCGCTTCGCGTGTATTATCGAACGAGATCGGCAGCACCACGCGGTTCAACTCTTCGGACCTGCGGAACACCGAATTGGCAAGGATGCGAAAGTCGCCCCGCACCCTGTCCAGAAGGTGCCCCATCATCAGCCCGTCAAGGATGCCGTAAGGGTGGTTGGCAATCACCACCAGCGGACCGTTTGCCGGAATGTTGGCCAGCGCCCCCCCGGTCACCTTAAGCGACAGCCCATAGCGTTCGACCAGGACATCCCAGAAATTAGCCCCGCCCGCGACGTCCTGTTCGTATCCCTTGGCGCGGCGGATCAGGGACAAGCGCCCCGTCACATTCTCCATCACCCGGATCATGGCACGTCCGCCGCGCGTGCGGGCAGACGAGGCATAGCTGATATCACGGGTCACGTCGTGTTTGCGCATCAAGGCCCCCCAGCCGACAGTAACGTGATAGCTGTAATCGCGTAATGTGACCAGTCAAGATGACGAGACGATGACAATCCGTCAAGCTACCCGATTGGCTGCGCACAAAACCAAGGCCAACCGAAAGGCAAATTGCCGCTTCAGGCATTTGCACATGAAACAAATCGCGCGCCAGACCGGGTTGCGTTATACTGCGGTTGGAAAACGGGTTTGGGCGGTGGGATGGACTGGGACAAGTTGCGGATTTTTCACGCGGTTGCCGAAAAAGGCAGCCTCACGCATGCGGGCGAAGTGCTGCATCTTTCGCAATCCGCCGTCAGTCGGCAAATCCGTGCGCTGGAGGAAAGCCTTTCGGTGACGCTGTTTCACCGCCACGCACGCGGGTTGATCCTGACCGAACCGGGCGAGTTGCTGTTTGACGCGACGCAGCAGATGGTCAAGCGGCTTGATGCCACGGCGGCCCGGATTCGCGACAGCGAGGACGAGGTGTTTGGCGAATTGCGCATCACGACAACGACCGGGTTCGGGACGCTGTGGCTCGCCCCGCGTTTGGCCAAACTTTACAAGAAGTACCCAAGTCTGAAGATCGATCTGATGCTGGAGGAACGCGTGCTGGACCTGCCGATGCGCGAGGCCGATGTGGCAATCCGGATGAAAGAGCCGTCGCAGGCTGACTTGATCCGCCGGCGGCTGATGAACATCCGGATGCGGCTTTACGCGTCGCCCGAGTATCTTGCCGAACACGGCACGCCGGTCAGTCTGGACGATTTTGCCCAGCATCGGCTGATCAGCCAGCATGCCGGCACAGCGCAGGTTGCAGCCGGGGCAAATCTGGTGGCCGACTTGATGGCGCATGACATTCCATCCACCCTGACGGTGAACAACTATTTCGGGGTCTTGCAGGGCGTGCTGAACCATCTGGGCATCGGCGTGTTGCCAGATTACATCACCGAGGACTTCCCGCATCTGGTCCGCGTGTTGCCCGAAGTGGAAAGCAGCGATGTGCCGGTATTTCTGGCCTACCCCGAAGAGTTGCGCCATTCCAAGCGGGTGGCGGCGTTCCGGGACTTTGTTACGGAAGAGATCTTTTCGTTTCGCAAACGCCAACAAATGACCTGACGCTGCCATGCCATACCCATGTGTCCCGAGCCATGCACTTGATGCATGACGGGTTTGCACAGATTTCGTGCCGTGCGGACTTGCTGCAGCCCCGCCACATCCTTAAATCAAGTTTCGAGAGATGCGGATTAGTTATCCAAGTCTTTCATACCTCCCTGTTGGACCTTGGCCGAGCTTTTGCTCGGCCTTTTTTTTCGCATTGCGCTGATTATCATCGTTTGCCGGTCAGTTAAGCCGTTTTTTGCGGTGTTTGATCAGGAATGCGGCGTCGGTTGAATACCTTGAAAGACCAACGTCCCCGTCTTGAGCGGCGGCGTGCCATCATCCGGTCGATCACCACGCGACCTCGGGTTGGCGTGGCGCGAGGCGGTTTTTTGACAAGCTGGCGCAAAAAGTTGTGCCGCAGGCCGGTCGGATGGCTTTCGCGCCGGAAACGCATGACCTAAGACGCGAGCAGAGCCTTTCAGGGAAACGCCATGACCGAACCCGCCATCACCTCTGACCTGATCGCAGCCCATGGTCTGAAGCCGGACGAGTACGAGCGGATGCTGGCGATCATCGGGCGCGAGCCTACATTTACCGAACTGGGTATCTTCAGCGCGATGTGGAACGAACATTGTTCCTACAAATCGTCGAAGAAATGGTTGCGCACCCTGCCCACAACCGGACCGCAAGTGATCTGCGGGCCGGGTGAAAACGCAGGGGTGGTCGATATCGGCGACGGCCCGGACGGCACAAAACTGGCGGTGATCTTCAAGATGGAAAGCCACAACCATCCGTCTTACATCGAGCCCTATCAGGGGGCTGCCACCGGCATGGGCGGCATCCTGCGCGACGTGTTCACTATGGGTGCGCGGCCCATCGCCGCGATGAACGCGCTGTCGTTCGGGGTGCCCAGCCATCCCAAGACCCGGCATCTGGTCAAGGGCGTGGTCGAAGGCGTGTGCGGTTATGGCAACGCGTTCGGTGTGCCGACGGTCGGCGGCGAAGTGCGGTTTCACCGCAGCTATAACGGCAACTGTCTGGTGAACGCCTTTGCCGCAGGCTTGGCCGATGCCGACAAGATATTCTACTCGGTGGCCAGCGGTGTGGGGATGCCGGTGGTCTATCTGGGGGCCAAGACCGGCCGCGACGGCGTGGGCGGGGCCACGATGGCATCGGCCGAATTCGACGACACCATCGAGGAAAAGCGCCCCACGGTACAGGTCGGCGATCCGTTCACCGAAAAGCGACTGCTGGAGGCGTGTCTGGAACTGATGGCGTCGGGGGCGGTGATTTCCATTCAGGACATGGGCGCGGCCGGGCTGACCTGTTCGGCGGTCGAGATGGGCGACAAGGGCGGACTTGGCATCCGGCTGCAACTCGATGACGTGCCGCAGCGCGAGACGGGGATGACCGCCTACGAGATGATGCTTTCGGAATCCCAGGAACGGATGCTGATGGTGCTGAAGCCCGAGATGGAGGCAAAAGCGCGGGCAATATTTGCCAAATGGGACCTCGATTTTGCCATCGTGGGCGAGACGATTGCCGAGGACCGCTTTTTGATCCTGCATGGCAATGTCGTGAAGGCCGATCTGCCGCTGTCCAAACTGTCGTCCAGCGCGCCGGAATACGACCGCCCTTGGGTCGCAACGCCCCCTGCGCAGCCACTGGGCGACGTTCCCGAAATCACTCCGATTGCAGGCTTGCGCGCACTGATCGGCAGCCCGTCCTATGCCCACAAGGCTTGGGTGTGGGAGCAATACGACAGCATGGTCGGCGCAGATACGGTGCGCAGTCCCGGCTTGGGCGCGGGCGTGGTGCGGGTGCATGGCACAGGCAAGGCATTGGCGTTTACCAGCGACGTGACGCCGCGGTACGTGAAAGCCAACCCGGTGGAGGGCGGCAGGCAGGCCGTGGCCGAGGCATACCGCAACCTGATCTCGGTCGGCGCGCGGCCTCTGGCCGCCACCGACAACCTGAACTTCGGCAACCCCGAAAAGCCCGAAATCATGGGGCAACTGGTGGGGGCCGTGAAGGGCATCGGAGAAGCCTGTCTGGCGCTGGACATGCCGATCGTGTCGGGCAATGTCAGTTTGTACAATGAAACCGATGGGATGGGCATTCTGCCGACGCCGACGATCGGTGCGGTGGGGTTGCTGGCGTCGCTTGGCGATCTGATCGCCGGGCAGCCTGCAGCAGGCGATCTTGCGGTCCTGATCGGGGTGAGCCGCGGTCATCTGGGACAATCTGCCCTGCTGGCCGAGGCGTTCGGGATCGAGGCGGGCGACGCGCCGCCGATCGATCTGGATGCAGAGCGGCGGCATGGCGAATTTGTGCTCGCCAACCGCGCACTGATCGGGGCCTGCGCCGACCTGTCGGATGGCGGAATGGCGCTGGCTGCGTTCGAGATGGCGGAGGGGGCCGGGCTGGGCGTCAATCTTGACGACGCAGCGATTCCGGTGCTGTTTGGCGAAGATCAGGCCCGGTACCTGGTGGCTTGCCCTGCGGATAATGCGGCGGCGCTGATGAGGGCTGGGGCTGCCGCAAATGTGCCTGTGTCGGTTGTCGGACGGTTTGGCGGAGATGTCGTGCAGTTTGGCGGGGATGCGGCGGACCTCGCGGCTTTGTCGGCGCTGTACCGCGGTTCTTTTGCGGAGGCGGTGGGCTGAGATGGCAGCGCCGGAGTGGGGGTTTCACACCCCCACACCCCTGTGGGATATTTTTGAACAGATGAAACGGGCAGGTCCGGCTTGCAGACAGCCCCCCGCACGCCTAGGTTTGCCTGAAGGCTGTAAAGGATAGTGCCCCCATGGCGATGGAAGCCCACGACATTGAAACCCTGATCCGGGAAAGCTTCCCGCAGGCCAGGATTACCATCACCGACCTTGCCGGGGACGGGAATCACTGGGCAGCAGAGGTGATCGACGCAAGTTTCAAGGGGATGAACCGGGTGCAGCAGCAACGCGCGGTTTATGCCAGCCTGAAGGGCAAGATGGACGGCGCGCATGGCGAGCTGCATGCGCTGGCGTTGACGACAAAGGCGCCGGACTGATGGCCGGGGCCGCACTGGGCCAGTTGGGCATGGTCGCAATCGGGCTGGTCGGGTTGGTCAGCGTGGTCAAGGCACGGCGGGCGGGCCGCAAGATCGACCCTGCAGCCGTCATGCGGATGGCCGAACGGATGGAAATGGAGCGGCGGATGGCATCATACCTTGCCGCGCGCGATGACACGAAAATGCGATACGCGATTTTAAGGAGCGAGCGATGAAAGCCGTTGACACGATCAAGACCACCATTGAGGCGAACGATGTGGTGCTGTTCATGAAGGGCACCAGGATGATGCCGCAATGTGGATTTTCATCTCGCGTAGCGGGGGTTTTGAACTACATGGGCGTCGAATTTGCCGATGTGGACGTGCTGGCAGACGCCGAAATCCGGCAGGGGATCAAGGACTTCAGTGACTGGCCGACCGTTCCGCAGTTGTATGTGAAGGGCGAATTCGTCGGCGGTTGCGACATCATCACCGAAATGACCCTTTCGGGCGAGTTGGACCAGTTGTTCGAGGCCAAGGGCGTGACCTACGACAGGGCCGCCGCTGCGAAGTTCCGCGAAGCCAACGGCTGATCTCTGTTTGCAGGCGGTCAGGATCGGTCACTCGGTCCTGGCCGCCCCCCGGGGTGTCCCCCGGGCCGGCCCGTGGTGCCAACAGTTTGCTGCCCCGGTCAGCGCGGTCACCCATCCACAGGTCGACCCGTCTGACATCCAAGCATAGCGCCGATCCGACCCGGCAGGTTCGGTGCTAGGCAGGATCTGGCTTCCTTGGATCTGCAGCACATCAATGCTCTGGTCAGGGTCGTTGACGAAAACAACAGGAATTTTGACCCTGCCGTCGCAGGTTCACCGGGTGTTTTTTACCTGCAATCCGTCCGATCCAGCGACAACCGGATCACGCCCGTTCGTCCAGCCGGTCTGCCAATGCCTCGGCCCGCGCGGCGATCTCGGCCAGCGTTTCGACGACTTGCGGCGGCACCACGGCGACCTCGACCCTTTCGCGCACCGGTGCGGGGCGTGCCTCGATCTCGGCCAGTTGAGCGCGCAGACGGCGCAATTCATCTTCGTTGCCGGCGGCCTTGTCGGCGATCAGCAGCCCCGCCATGAGCAGCATCCGCGCTTCGGGGATGCGGCCCATCTGTTCGACAATCGGCTTGGCCTCGGTATCCAGCATTTGTGCTGCGGCGCGCAGGAAATGCTCTTCGCCGGTCTGGCAGGCGACATGGAAGGTGCGGCCACCGATCTGGACTTCAAGTTCTGGCATCGGAGCCTCCTTCCGGGACATGTGACACATCGGCAATCAGCGGGTCGGCAATCAGCGGGTCGGCAATCAGCGGGTCGGCAATCAGCGGGTCGAGTGCAGCAAGGATGTCTTCCAACTCGGCCACCTCGGCCCCGCGCGTGGCACGCAGCGCCTCCATCTCGACTTCCATGGTTCGGTTGATCAGTGCGGGATCAGTAACCTGCGCCTCGGCGGCCTCACGCAGGGCGCGCAACTGGCCACCCTGCTGGACCATCGTGCGGTGCGCACGGCTGAGTTCCAGCCCTTGGGCATCCAACTGGCGCATCAGGTTGGCGATCTGGACTCGCAGCGTTTCGCGCAGCTTGGCTTCCTTGTCGCGCACCACCCTCAGGCGTTCGGCAAGTTGGGCATTGGCCATCTGCTCTTCATCGAGCGCGGTGGTCAGCCGCGAGAGTTCCGCTGTCAGATCGGAGGCATCCCCGGCAGGTTCGACAACCGGTTCGCCAGCAGCCGGCACGCGGTCCAGCCCTGTGGCGATCCGTTCCAGCGCCGCGGTTATCCGCCGCTCCAGTTCTGCGATGTCTTGCATCCCCTGCCCTTCCGGTCGTGCCAATCCTGTGTGTCAGATCCCCACACCAAGATCGTCGCGGGGGGTGCGAATCGTCCAAATGTGCGTCAAGCGTGATCATAGCGCAAGGGCTGTGCATTGACTGCCCCTTTGGCGCCAAGGCCTTGCGCGGTGTGCTTGATCTTGCCAACGGGGGTGATATGCACCCGCAATCCCTTTCAAAGCAGGATTACGCTCTTGGACATTAAGACCCTTCGCACCCGCCACCCCGATCACTGGATGCAGGCTGCTGCGATCCGGGTGCTGACGCTGGACGCTGTAGCTGCGGCCAATTCAGGTCATTCGGGCATGCCGATGGGGATGGCCGATGTGGCAACCGTTCTGTTTGACCGCCATCTGAAGTTCGATCCGGCGGCCCCGCGCTGGCCCGACCGCGACCGGTTCATCCTGTCGGCGGGGCATGGGTCGATGCTGATCTACAGCCTGCTGCATCTGACGGGCTATACTGACATGACGCTGGAGCAGATCAGGAATTTCCGCCAATGGGGGGCGATTACTGCGGGTCATCCGGAATACGGCCATGTGGCAGGGGTGGAAACCACCACCGGGCCGCTGGGTCAGGGCCTTGCGAACGCTGTTGGCTTTGCGATTGCCGAGGAATCCCTGCGCGCGCACTGGGGGACGAAAATTGTCGATCATCACACTTGGGTGATCGCGGGCGATGGCTGTCTGATGGAAGGCGTCAGCCAGGAAGCCATAGCGCTGGCGGGCAAGCAGCAGCTTTCGCGGTTGATCGTGTTGTGGGATGACAACGGCATCACCATCGACGGCAAGGTATCGCTGTCCGACATCACCGACCAGCAGGCGCGGTTTGCCGCCAGCGGTTGGGATGTGTTTTCGTGCGACGGGCACGACCCCGACGATATCGACCGCGCCCTGACGGCTGCCAAGGCAAGCCCGAGTCCCGCGTTAGTGGCCTGCAAGACACATATAGCACTTGGGTCTTCGGCGCAGGACACCTCGAAAGGCCACGGCGCGCTGACCGACAAGCAACTGATCGCCGACACGCGCGCGGCATACGGCTGGACCCACGGCCCGTTCGACATTCCCGCCGACATCAAGGCTGCATGGGAGGCGAAAGGCACGCGCGGGGCTGCGGGACATGCGGCTTGGGCCGAACGGCTGGCAGCTTTGCCAGCAGCACGGCGGGCGGTGTTCGACCGGGTGATGGCGGGCGAGGTTCCGGCGAAACTGGCGGGCGCGCTGCGAGCGTTGAAAAAGCAGGCGGCGGCGGATGCGCCGAAACTCGCCACACGGGCGTCGTCGGAAAAGGTGCTGGGCGTGGTCAATCCGATCATGACCGAAACCATCGGCGGGTCGGCGGACCTGACAGGTTCGAACAACACCAAGACGGCGGACATGGGGGTGTTTTCGCCCGAGGACCGCAAGGGCCGCTACATCTATTACGGCATCCGCGAGCATGGCATGGCGGCGGCGATGAACGGACTGGCCCTGCACGGCGGGGTGCGCCCTTACGGCGGGACATTCATGTGCTTTACCGATTACGCCCGGCCCTCGATGCGACTTTCGGCGCTGATGGGGGTGCCGGTGGTCTATGTAATGACGCACGACAGCATCGGTCTGGGCGAAGACGGCCCGACCCACCAGCCGGTAGAACATCTGGCGATTTCACGCGCGACACCCAACACTTACGTGATCCGCCCCGCCGATCTGGTCGAAACGGTCGAGGCGTGGGAGGTGGCGCTCAACTCACGCTCGACGCCGACGGTGCTAGCGCTTAGCCGCCAGAACCTGCCTGCGGTGCGCACCGTGCACACCAACGAAAACAAGGTGGCCAAGGGCGGCTACGTGCTGGCGGAGTCTCTGGCGAAACGGCAGGTCATCCTGATCGCGACCGGGTCCGAGGTCGAGATCGCCCTGAAAGCGCGCGATCTGCTGGAGGCTGACGGCATCGGCACGCGCGTGGTGTCCCTGCCCTGCTGGGAGCTGTTCGAAGAACAGGATCAGGCCTACCGCCGCCGCGTGCTGCCGCCCGGCCCGGTTCGGGTTGCAATCGAGGCCGGTATCCGCTTTGGCTGGGACCGCTGGCTGTTCGGCGAAGGTGGGCGGCGCGAAAAGTCCGGCTTCATCGGAATGCACGGCTTTGGCGCCTCGGCCCCGATCGACCGACTGTATCAAGAGTTCGGCATCACCGCAGAGGCAACCGTTGCCAAAGCAAAATCCCTGCTTGGAAAAGTTACCAGCTGAAATGGAAAGTTTTTCACCGATACTCCGGGTTCTTCGGACGCCGAATTTGATGTCTTGACGGTTGGGTTTTGAAAGATTCAGTTATGCCCATGGTCCGCCCCGGCTTTCTTTCCTCGGCAGACCGCGTCGAGCTTGAGGCTTGCATGCGCCGTAATCGTGATGACTACACTATTGCCCGTCGGGCAAATGCGATCCTGCTGCTCGACGATGGGGAAAGCTGCGCTCGGACCGCGAAGGTTCTTGACCTGGACGACGATACCATCCGTGGTTGGGATGAAACCTGTCGGCAAGATGGCTGGGATGCGCTTGCCTTCGACGGCTGGAAGGGCGGTGAGTCCCGTTTGCCGCAGACACAGGAGGTTGGTTTGTGCGCTTGGCTGGAAGGACGCTTTTGGCACTCGACTGTCGAAATACAAGCCCATATCAGTGCTGAATTTGATGTGGAACATTTACATTCCGACTGCATCAAGCTTCTGGCTCGACCGGGCTTTGAATACCGCAAGCCCAGGCTGAGGCCCCTGCAGCGCGTGGCGTCAGCGCAAATGCAGGCAACCTTTGTCGCGCTACACGAACGCCTGATGCATGAGATACCTTTAGATGAAGCCGTCTGCTTCCCCGGTGCGGTGCATCCAAAATACCAGACCAAGTCCGCATCTGGCTGGGCGAAGGTTGGATCAAATCCCGCAGTTCTCAGCACGGCGGGGCGCGGTCGTGTGAACATTCATGGCGCCCTGAACCTTGAGACTTTCGATGCGCCCTTTGTCGAGTCCACAACGGTCGATGGGGTCTGTGCCGGGCAGCTTCTGGCCAAGATCGAAGCGCGCAACCCCAGCAAGCGCATCATTCATGTCATCCTGGACAACGCCGCCCGCCACAAAGGGCCCGATGTCACCTCCTTCCTCGCAAGGTCAGCCTGCCGTATTCATTTAATCAATCTGCCGCCCGACTGCCCCCCTCTTGATCCGATCAAGCGACTTTGGGCAGTTCGGCATCACTACAGCACCCACAATCAAAACGACCCAAGTCAAAATCAGTTTTCCGACGCCATCCTTGTATTGATGCGTGAAATTATACCCCAGACGTGGAAAGACTTCCGCGACAAGGTGTCGGACAACCTCCGCGTCATAACCCTCGAGAACTTGCGGGTTTTGGAGTAGAAGCGGTATAGTGTTTCATTTTCGCCAAAAGATTTGCTCATGATGATGGGGGACTGGCGGAATTACGATCCGCAACGCGACCAAGGATTGCCGCCTTTGGTTCAGGGTTGGGTCGGGCTTGAAACGTCAATGACGGCTGCCGTGGGTCGTGCCGCAGCCGGGCCTGTCACTGTGACTGTGCGTCGTCAGGAAGAAGGCTTCCTCTTCGACGACGAGGCGGGATTCTTTCCCGGCGGCGATCCGGCTACGCTGCGCGAGGTGAGCCTTGGCCATGCGGGCGAGCCGTTGCTGCTGGCAAGGACAGTGTTTACGTCCGATATTCTGCGCACCCACCCAAGTATCGTGGATCTTGGTGACCGGCCGCTTGGGTCTTTGCTGTTCGCGGGCGAACGGCCCAGTCCCTGTACCGCGCGCCAGTTCAGCCACATCTTGCCGGGCGCGCCGCTCAATCCGCTGATCCGCTGGCGCTATGACGGGGCAGAGTCGGGCCTTTGGGCGCGGCGCACGCTGTTCATCCTGTTCGAGGCGCCCTTGCTGGTGACCGAGATATTCCTGCCCAGCCTTCTGACCAAACCCGGTGCCGACACTGCGCTTGTGGAACGGTCGGCCTGACCCGTACTGCCCGCGTCCGGGCCTGACCCATTTGCCCGGCACGCCTGAACAAGAAGAGGACCGAAATGGCGACTTCCGCCTTGCATGACCCGGTCCGGCAGGCGCCGGTCGGTGACGGCAACGAAAAGATTTCGGGCGTCAATCTTGCGGACCGCGTGGATTGGGTCAAAGATCGCTGCAGGCCTAGGGGCTGACAGCCGCGCGGCTTTGCCTGCCGATGGATGCGGGGCTGGGTGCGATTGCGGTGCTGATCGCAACTTGGATACCGGCACACGGGCCGCACTGATCCCCCGGCCGGTCAAGTCCGAGGTGCCCGGCTGGCCAGCCTTCTGCGATACGGCGGTAATTGCGCGGGAACCGGGCCAGCCCACCGATTCAACGGTTATCTGCCGCCTCGACGCAAGCGACGACCCGCAGAAGGGCGAGAAAAGGCGTATCTGGCTGCGCCGTTGCGGGACCACCGGCACGTCGAAATGGTGCTTCACGACATAAAGGCAGCCTTTGCCAATTCGATCGGGGCAGTGAACCGTCTGGGGCTGACCGGGCAAGACCGTGCGCTGATCCCGGTGCCGGTGAACCACATGTTCAGCATTGGCGCGGCCTTGTTGCCAAGCCTGCTGGTCGGGGCCACGATCCGGTTGCCCGCGCAAGGCAATCCGCTGGTCATCTTCAGGCTCAGCGCAGTTTTAAACCTACGGTCATGTTTATGGTGCCCAGCCAGAGCCGGTCGATCGTGGCGCTCGGGCGCAAGGCGAGCGCGCCAGGTTGATCGTGGCTGCAGGCGACCGGTTGTCGGCATCGGAAGTATCCGTCTTGATCAAGCGGTTTTTGGCGTCCACTTGCGATCAGCTTTGACGAGTGCATTTGCCATTTCGATGAGCTTTCGCATGACGGCCACGATGGCGACTTTGGCGGGTTTT
>Ga0105051_10002412_pt1 | contig 23966 bp, 19 predicted proteins | sample FRY02_FD_78383 | JGI IMG/M metagenome (GOLD analysis project Ga0105051, IMG submission 78383) | Freshwater microbial communities from Lake Fryxell liftoff mats and glacier meltwater in Antarctica - FRY-02 (megahit assembly) | ecosystem: Environmental > Aquatic > Freshwater > Ice > Glacier... | reverse complement strand
GCGGCGAGGCCGGCGCTGGTGCCGCGGATTGCCCCAAGGCCGAACCGCCGATCGCACGCGAGGTCCTCGCGGAGACCGAGCTCGTGACCCTGTCGGCAAAATTCATTACCCGCGACCACGACGCCGGGACCGTGACCCTCGCCGCCGATACTTCGGTGAAGCAAGCCACCTACGTGACGTGGATCTTTGACGGGCCAAGCTTCGACGCGGTGGTCGGCGACAACCTTAAAGAGGACGGGACCCTCAAGGTAAAGGTCCTCGTGGTCCTAAAAGAGACCAAGGTCGTCCTGCCCGAGAACAACATGCCGACGCCATTGGGCGGCTTCAACTACGTCACAAACACGGGTAAGGTTCTCGCGCTGGCGCCCTAAGCGTCCGCCATCGTTCGAGTCTACGCGGTCTGCGCGGTCGGGGGCACCTCGGCCGCCCGGACCGCTGCCACCTGGCTAGCGCCGCGCGCCCACTAATGCGACACTTCCCTCCCCTCGTCCCACGGAGCACCCCATATGAACCTATTTCACGCTGGCATCTTCACCATCGCAGTCTTGGCGGCCCCGGCCTGCACACCCACGAAGACCGACTCACCCGCCGAGAACGCGACGCCGAAGTGCGGTGAGGCCGGCGCTACCGCCGCCGATTGCCCGAAGGTCGAAGCCGGAGTTGCACCGACGGTGGCACCCGAGGTCGCACCCACCGTGGCCCCAGAGGTCGCGCCCGAGGTCCTCGCCGCGACCGAGGTCGTGACGCTCTCCGCCAAACGCATCACCCGCGACGCCGCCGCAGGGACCGTCACCCTGGAGGCCAACACCGCCGTCCAGCAGGCGACATACGTGACCTGGATCTTCGACGGGGCCAGCTACGACGCCGTGGTCGGCGACAAGCTTCAAGAAGACAGCGGGCTCGACGTGAAGGTCCTCTTGGTCCTCACAGAGACCAAGGTCGTCGTGCCGGCCGAGGGCATGCCCGCACCGTCGGGCGGGTTCCACTACGTCACCAACCACGGCAAGGTGCTCGCGCTAGCACCCTAGACGCGGCGCTGACCTCCGTGGCTGCTACGACGAGTACCACATGAGCTTCGCCGCGACCGCTGACCAACTCACCCGTGTCGCCCCCCGCTGCACCCTCGTGCCCCATCCCGACAGCGTACCCGCGGCCCTGCTCGTCGCCTGCCCGAGATCGCGCGCGTGCGTCTCCTCGCCGAGCGCATCACGCGCGACACCTCCATCCAACGGACCTCGCATACGACCTGGGTCTTCGACTTAGACAGCTACGATGCCGTCGTGGGTGACGCCCTCCACGACGGGCTGTTGGAGCAAGTCATGGTCGCCATGACAACGGCCAGCTACCTCATCCCGGACGAGGGGGTGCTCTCGTCTCCAGGCGGCATCAAGATCACCATGAAACACTGCAAGGTCCTCAGCCTGTCACGATAGAGACAGCGAACGCGCCGCTACGCCGACTTCGCGGTGACCGTAGCCTCAGCCGCCTCAGCCCGCCGGGCCTTCAGCTTCTCGCGTTTCACCGCGTCCTCGGCCTCGCGCTCGGTCCCGGCGTAAGGCACGCGGGTGCCCATGACCTCATCGAACCAGGGGTGGGTGACGCACCAGTTCTGGTCCTGGTCCGGCCCCATGTGGTGGTCAAAATGCCAGGGAAGGTGCTCGCGCGCCCACGCGATGTCGACGTGGCTCTTTTTGTGGACGCGATAATAGTGAACGATGCGCCACAACACCGTGCCTGTGTAAAACGGCGCGATGGGCAGCAGCGGCAAGTGAACCGCGGCCAGCCCCACCAAGGCCGCGGCCTCTTTGAGTCTAGGTTTCGCGGCATAGAAGGGTTTCAGGTAGTCGTCATCCGCGTTACCATGGCGCCTCGCGGAGCCGTGATGGTCGTGCCAATGAAAGGCCCACCAGTTCGTCTTTTTCTTTCCGAGGCCGTGAAGGACGTACTTGTGGACCGCCCACTCGGTGATATTCGATGCGACCAAACCGACTGGTATTCCTAGCATAATGAGCTCCTTTTTTGGCCCGACCAAACGGGCTTGCAAAATAGTGTCCCTCTGTTCTCTGTTTCTAGCCGAGGGAGAGTCCGATGTCGAGCATCGAGCACATTGAAAAACCTGCGCCGCCCTCCGAAGCGCCCAGCGCCGCGCCTAGGCCAGGCCCCCCCGACGGCAAGAGAGCAGCCAACCGGCGCTTGCGGACGGCCGCCCTCCACGCGGCAGCCGTCGAGCTCTTCCTGGCCCGGGGCCTCGACGCGGTCACCCTGGAAGACATCGCCACCGCGGCGGACATGTCCAAGAGCAACTTCTACCGCTACGCCAAGGACAAGGACGAGCTGGTCGAGGACATCGTCGCGCCCATTCGCGACGCGATCTTTGAGGCCTACGACCGCTGTCGTGACGACTGCGCGGCCGCGGTCGAACCCCGCGAGCTTACGGCCGCCTACATGACCCTCGCCTTCGAGCTGCTGCGCCTGATCGACTCGGAAAAGCGTGTCGTGATGTTCTTTCTTCAGGAGGCCCGGGGTCCCGACGTTGGCCCACGCCAGCCCATCCGGGCCTTCGAGCGCAGCATCATCGAGCGCTCCATCGAGCTGACCCTCGTCGCACACGAGCATGGCACCCTAAAGAAGATCCCCCCGGCCGTCAGCGCGCACATCGTCGTCGGCGCCGTCGAGCGCCTCCTGCTCGCCTATCTCCGCGACGGCGTCTTCCGCAACGCAGCCGAGGTCGTCCAAGCCCTCGTCCGCCTTGTGATGGAGGGAATCGTCGGCTAAGGCCGCGGCGCCCCTGTTCGCGAGCGCGGCCTGTGTTTCCTTGCGCTGGGGCGCGCCGTGGTCTCTCATGCGGACAGCAACTCGCGCGCCAGCCTGCGCGCCACTCGCGCCCACCAAACCCCGGCCTGCTATGAAAACGATCTCACTCCGTTCAGCTGCACTCTCTTTGACGCTCTTCGGGCTAGGCGCCTTGCTGACCACAGCCTGCAAGCCAAAGCCCCCGGCACCGGACTCCGACCAAGCCGCGCCCACAGCGCGATCGGGCGATGTCGTCGATGTTGCCGCCCCCGCGATAGCCGCCCCAGATGAGGCCCAGCTCCGGGTCACTGCGGCGCTGGAGGCCATCGTCGACCGCCACAAGTGCAACCGCGTCACGGGCTGCCCTCCCCTCGTCAGCCTTATGCAGGACCTGCCGGAGGCCGTGCCCGCGACCCTCCAGCTGCTCGCCGTGCGTGGCGGTGGCGATGGTTATTGGATCGAGATGCTCATCGAGATGCTCGGCCAGAGCGATGACCCCACGACGCTACGCGCCCTCGAGGCCTACTCTCGCGACAAGCGCTGGACCGTGAAGCTACGCGCCGTCGTGGCCCTAGGCCGCATGAAGAACCACCTGACCGACAACACGCGCGATCTCTTGGCAGAGGCCGAGACGATGGCCGCCGCTTCCGGCGATGTCGCGTGGCTGGCCGCTGTCGTGGCCGCCCGCTCAGAGGTCATCCCCGCCGAGAGGGAGGCGCTGCGTGCGCGTCTATTGACCCTGTACCCGACGACTCGCGAGGCGGTTGAGGCAGCGCCTGCGCCGGTGCTCGATTGGCTGGTCATGGTGGCGGTCGGGATCCGCCTGACGGAGGCCGCGCCGACCCTACGCTGGGCGTGCCTCAGCACGAACCGCTTCGTCAGCGTCAGCGCCATCGACGGCGTCGGTCGCTTCCAGGATACGGGCGCGGTGCCGTACCTGCTGACGCGTATCGAAGATGTCCAGCCAACGGTCCGTCGAAGGGCCATCGAGGCCTTGCAGAACATCACGGGCATGCGGCAGGCCGAGACCCCGGCCGAGTGGCGGGCGTGGGCCAAGGCGCACGACCTGGACACTATCCCGACGCCTTAGCGCGGCGCGCCGGCCTCTCTGACCGCCCCGCGAGCCTCAGAGCTGGGGCACCGGGGGCAGAGTCGCAGCGTCGGGTATGGCCCAACGCGCCTTGCCCCGCGCCTTTTCGAAGTAGCGTACGCTCGTCGGGCCATCGCCACGGCTGCGCGCGCACCACGCCCGCATCCACCATGCCTCGCCGGGCGCTGCCGCCCCTTGGGCCCTAATGACCCCCGCGAGGGCACGCTCCACGCCGGCGCAATCCCCCGACTTCATGCTCAGCAGAAGCGCATGTTCGACCGTCGCTGAGAGAGGCTCGACCCCGACGATGGGGCTCTGTTGTGGAGCGATCTCGACGATCTCGGTGGTAAGACGGCTCTTCGACTTCACGGTTGGATTGGCCTCAACCGCACGCAACTTTGCGCTTGGGGTTGTCTTGGGGGGCGCGACAGCCTGCTCCGGGACAAGCTTCTCCGCGGCCGCGGCCTCTGCTTCGGCGCTCGCCTTCTCACCATCGGCGGGCTCGTCTTGAGGCTCGGCGTCCTGAATGTCCCCGACCGCGACGACCTCGACTTCCAGCGACGCGGCCGCTTCGTCGTTGCCTAGTCGCTCGATTGCCGCGCCGACGGGCGGCGAAGGCCAGGCCTGGCTCGCCCGAATCAGCTCGGAGCCACCGCCCGCAAAGACCTCCACGACCCCATGCTCGACGCTGACCGAGGCAGCTGCACCCTCGCCGTTGTCGTTGAGCGAGACGGTGAACTTAGTCCCACGGACCTCAAGGTATTCCGCGCCAAATCGGACGCGGAAGATGTCATCCGGGCGCCTCGGCGAGACCTCGAATGTGACGGCGCCCCGCGTCACGCGCGCATCAAAAAGCGACGGAGTGGCATCGGCGACGTCCAAGATCGTGTCTGCCGCGAGCTGCGCGGTGTGCCCGCCAGCAAACGTCAAGGTCAGCGGCGCCTCGCCGGAATGCCACAGCCCTGGGCCGTTCGTAGGCAAGGCCTCGGCCACACTCGGCCCGGCGCCTCTCTCCAGCCCCGCATCGTAGGCAAGCACTACCCCAACTGCTAGGGCGACCGCGCAGAACGCTAGGGCCGGCCGAATCCAAGCACGGGTCGGCGCCCTCTTTCCTGCCGCTGCCTCTCGCGCGGCGGCGGCCAGCGCCGTCCAGCGCGCATCACTTGGCTCCTCGCTCGCGACACGCTCGCGGTGGGCCTCTCGGACCTCGCCCATAAGTGCGTCGTATCGTTCTTCCTTTGTCTTTGGCTGCGAAGTCTTCATGCCTCGTCCTCCCCTTGGCTCGCGCGTAACTCAAGCAGCCCGCGCGCCTCGAGCCAATCCGTCAGGTCGCGGCGGGCGGCTAACAGGCGCGAGCGCGCAGTGTTCAACGGGATACCCAGCATTTCACCAATCTCGGCGGGCTCAAAACCTTCGAGTTCATACAATTGCCACACCACTCGTTTCTTCTCTGAGAGGGCCGCGACCGCGCCCTCGACGTGTCTAAGCAGCTCTCGCCCCTCAAGGCGGCCCGTCTCGTTCACCGGAGCGGCCGGCTCGAGTGTGTCGTCTGCCGCCGAGCTGCCAAAAAAGGAAAGCCAGCGCCCGCGCTTCTTCTTCCGCAGGTGCTGCAAGGCGACGTTTACGGTGAGGCGGTGCAACCAGGTGGTCAGCTTCGAGCGGCCCTCGAATCGCGGCAGTGAGCGATGGAGCTCTATGAGTACCAACTGTAAGACGTCATCAATATCGGGGTCGGCGCCGACCACCGAACGCACGACCGCGAAGATCCGACCGCGGTGTTCCCGGTAAACAGCGTCAAAGGTAGGCGTCGCCACGACCCCATGAACGGCTTCGGTCTCGACCGTCATCCGTTGGACCCGCGTTGAATCCCCGCGCCATCCTGCAACCGCCATCGCGTCCATCTGCACTGAACCTCCAAGCCACGGAGCCGACGCCGATCTGCGTAGCCTCCGTGGTCTTGGGTGTCTTGACGGTGAGAACTGATCACGAGGATTTCCCCTTCACCAACGCATCAGCGTCCGGAGCAGCTGTCGCTCTTCACGCCGAACTCAACGCGGCGATTCATCTCTTTGCCGTCTTCGGTCTTGTTGTCGCCGATCGGCTTTGTCTGGCCATAGCCCTTCGCCGTCAGCGCCGAGGACTTGATCCCCTGCGAGATAAGGTATTTCCGCACGGCCTTGGAGCGCTTGTCCGACAGGCTGAGGTTCGCCGAGGCCCTGCCATCGCTGTCGGTGTGGCCCTCAATCATGACCTTCGAGATATCGGCGTTCTCACGAATGATACGCGCGACCTCGTTCAGGAGAGGGAAGGACACGGCCTTGATGACGGCCTTGTTCGTATCGAAGTAGACCTTATCCGCGATAACGATCTTGCACTTCTCGATGCGGGCGAGAGGCGGCTGGTCCACGCAGCCGTCCGAGTCCTCGAAACCGTTGATGTTCTCGGCGACATCCGGGCAGCCGTCGACGTCGTCGGGGATGCCGTCGCCGTCATTGTCCTTGTCGGGGCAGCCGTCGTCGTCCTCGTAACCGTCGAAGTCCTCGGCCTCGAGCGGGCACTTGTCGAGCTCGTCCTGAATGCCGTCGCGGTCATTGTCCTTGTCGGGGCAGCCGTCGTCGTCTTCGAAGCCGTCTCTGTCCTCGGCCTCATTTGGGCAGCGGTCACGGTCGTCGGGGATCCCGTCGCGGTCGTTGTCGAGATCAGGGCAGCCGTCTTTGTCCTCAAAGCCGTCCTTGTCCTCGGCCTCGTCTGGGCAGACGTCGACGTCGTCGTCTAAGCCGTCGCCATCACGATCATCGATCCTCGCGGCCCACGGGGCCCACTGGACGCCCGCGAAGAAGCGGTAGCGCGGCGCGCCGTAGCCGCCGATGAGGCCGGTACCGCCGCCCGCTTCGACGTGAAGACCGCCAACTGCGCGCACGCGGAAACCACCGACGAGCTCGAGGGGAGACTCGGCGGGATCGGAGAATGCCGTCGCGAGTTGGGTGCGACCCATCAGCTCGAGCCCGATCCCGAAGGCGTCGAGGGGCTGGATTTGGATACCCGCGCCATAGGTAAGCTCATGATCAAAATCAAGATTACCGAAGTCTGCGGCGGCCGTTCGGATGTTGATCCCGGCGTTGACCGAGAAGACCGCGATGTCGGCGAACCCAAAGCTGAGCGCGAGCCGGGGTATGACCGTGGCGCCGCCGTCGCCCGAAGCCGCTGAGCTATCGCCACTGGGGATGCCGACCCCCACGCCGAGGCCAAGACCGAAGCCGTTCCCGCGCGCGTCGCGCTTGATCACCGTGAATTTAGTGCGGGCCAGAAGATCCCCCGCCGCAAAATTTCCAAGGCCAGCAAAGCGGGTCTGGTCGCCGGTCGCGCTCAAGGTCAGGGGTAAGATGAGCTCAAACTCGCCAAAACCACCGAGACCGATACCCGCGGCCGCTTGTAGCTGCATCAGCGTGTCGACGACGATGTAGCGCTGGGCGCCACCGTCGGTCTCGAACACGAGCGGCTGGGACAAAAAATGAAACCAGACCCCACCGTAAGGAGACCACGCGGGGGCGACCTCACTGCCTTCGACGCCGAAGACGCGGTCGGCGCCCGGCTTGATGATGAGGTGGTTGAGGTTGAAACCATCCGGACCAGCCGCCTTCGAGACCTGAGCCCCGCCGGCGACGAGGGACACCGCGATGATGGCCGCCGCAGCGGCCTTCCGGCGGCGAGTCAGCCCGGCGAGGAGGAAGAGCATGCCAAGGGCTAGTGGCCAACCGGCGCCCGTCCCCGTGCTACAACCGTCAGCGGTCGACCCCTTAAAGATGCCGCTGCTGAGGTCGTCGGCCGGGTTATTCGGGTCGAGCCCGCGCGTGACCTCATCGAAGTCGTTGACGCCGCCGCGGTCGGTGTCGGGATGCAGGGGATCGGTATTATAGATGAGGACCTCCTGGCCGTCGGTGAGGCCGTCCCCATCCGTGTCGGGGTTGGTCGGGCTGGTCTTGTGCTCGAAGACCTCCTCACCGTCGGAGAGCCCATCGCCGTCGCTGTCGGGGTTCTTGGGGTCCGAGAGGACGGTGAGGACCTCGTCGCCATCCGAGAGGCCGTCGCCGTCGGTATCAGCGTTGCGGCTGTCCGTGCCCCGGGTGACCTCGTCGAGATCGGTCAGGCCATCGTTGTCGTCGTCCGGGTCCACGCAGTTCGGCAGGCCGTCGTTATCGAAGTCGCTGCAGTCGTAGTTGCAGGTCGGCTCGGAGTCGTTGCAGTCGGGCGCCAGACACGCTGGCCCATTGCCGTAGCCGTCGTTGTCGAGGTCCTCGCAGATCTCCTCGCAGTCCGGGATACCGTTGCCGTCGCCGCCATTGAGGTCAGTCTCACAATCAGTGGTACACGTACGCACGAGATCGTTGCAGTCGGGCCCGAGGCAGCCGGGGCCCTCGCCATAGCCGTCACCGTCGCGGTCGAGGCAGGTGTCGACGTTATTGGGGATGCCGTCGTTATCGTCGTCGTCGATGTCGCAGTTGATGAGGTCTCCGTCGCAGGGGTCGCGCGGGTTCGTGTTCTGGGTAAGGACCTCGACGCCGTCACGGATACCACCACCATCGGTGTCTGCCGCGAGGGGATTCGTTTCACTTCCATTGATCGACCAGTCGTTCGGGACACGGTCGCCGTCGCGGTCTTCCGCGCCCACGCAATCGGTCGCGCCGTTCTGGAATCCGTCGCAGAGACCATCGCCGTCGGTGTCGCTGATCGCCGGGTTCGTATCCATACCCGCGTCCACGACGCCGTTACCGCCGGTCTCGTCGCCGAGACATCCGCTGCCGTCGCGAGCACCGCCGCCGGGGCCGTCGCAGAGGCCGTCGCCGTCAGTGTCGGTGCGAAGGGGGTTGGTGCTGTTGGTGAGCTCGCCACCGATGCAGGATCCGCCTGCGAAGATGCCGTCACAGATGCCGTCGCCGTCGGTGTCCGCGACGATGGGAGATGTCTCGGTTGTACCCCAGTCCGCGCGGGACTTATCGCGATCGCTGTCCTCGAAGCCGACGCAGGGCGCGACGGTGATCGAGCCGTCACAGAGGCCGTCGCCATCGGTGTCCGCCTTCAAGGCGTCGGTCTCGGTCGGCTGGTGGCCGTTGGCGTTGGGGTCTTCCTCAGCGTCGGTTAAACCGTCGTTATCGGAGTCGTCGCAGGCGTCCCCTTCGTCTTGGGTGTTTTGGTTGAAACCGCTGGCGTCGTAGTTGTTGGCCTGGTTCGTGTTCGGCACGAAGGGGCAGTTGTCGTTGACGTCGGGGATGGTGTCTTGGTCAGTGTCGAGGGGCACGATGACCTCACCCGCGACCTGCGTGTAGACCGTATTCGAGGCACGCTCGGGGACGGCACCTGCGCCATCCGCGTCAAAGTACCCGGTCTGGGCGATGACGGTGCCTTGGGTCGCCGTAATGGTCGTCTGGAAGGTGACCGTCATCATGCCGCCGGCGGGGATGGAGGGCAGATTTCCCCCGCTGGTGTAGGGGAAGGCGCCACCGACGGGCGAACCGTTCACCCGCAAGCTGCTCGCGGTGTAGGCCATGCCGGCCGGGATCCCGATACGCAGCTTGGCGGCGCTGAGGGCCACGCTGGACGTATTGGACAGCGTTACGGTGTAGGTCACCGTCGCGCCCGTATTGAGCGCGGGGGGCGTCTCGGGGCTGGCGGCAAGAGTGATGTTGAAGCCGAGTCCAGGAACCGTGCGCGGGGTCCCGACCTGCGAGTCGGCCTGCGTCGGGGCGCCCGCGCAGTCCGGAGTCCAACTCGATGAGAAGCTGGGGACGACCGTCACGGCGTTGCCCGGCGCGGTCGCGCCGATCGAGTCGACGAGATAGGTCACGGTCACGGTCTTGCTGGCGTTCGCGTTGATCCGGCCGAGGGAGAGCCCACCCGTGCGGTTGCTGCAGTTGCTGGGGTTCAATGTCGCGGTCGTCACGCCGTTCTGGCTGGCGCCGTTCACGGTGACGGCCCCGCTGAAGGTGGTATTGGACGGCATCGCGAGGCAGAAACGGACATCGTCGGCCGCGCCGTTGCCGGTGTTACGCACTATAACGGTCGACGTGATGCTATCACCTGCATAGGTCTGCGTGCGATTGACGGTATGTTCAGATGCAATGAATGGCGAGGCCACATCAAGCTCTAGGCCGATGGCGCCAAGGATGAAGTCGTCGCCCTCGACACCGACGGCGCCGCCTGAGGTCGCGAGGAGGCGGGTCCGGTTTTGGCTGTTTTTCAACACGCCCGGGTTGAAGTCGTCGTCGTTGATCGGGACTGACGCGATGTCCCAGCCGACGCGGGCGCCCGCGACCAAGCTGTAGCCGGCGCCGTTGTTCGGGTCGACGCGGTGGTTGCGGTCGCCGAAGGTCCCGCGGGTGTCGAGGGTCCCTGCCGTGTTGTTAACCTGCGAGCTGAAGAAGTTGTCGTAGGCGTTGTTCGGACCCGCGAGAGCGTAGAAGTCGGATGGGGAGTTGGGGTCTTCGACGGCCAGGTTATCATTGAAGTAGCGGGCGTCACCCTCGAGGGCGGTCATAAAAAGGCGGCCGGTCGGGCGGGCCGGCGAAGGCGGCGTGCAGAAACCGCTTACCTCGATCTCGGTCTCACATGGGCAGCCAGGGCCGTTGTAGCGGACCTCCTCGGCGGTGATCCAGACGTTGACGTTGCGAAGGGGCAGGTCGGCGCTCTCGTAGACCGCGAAGATGGTCCATCCGCAGCCTGTGACGCCGCTGGTCTGGTTGGTGCCGACGATATTCGACACGGCGTAGCGACCCGAGCCGCCGGTCGACACCGCGCCGGTGACGGCCGCCCAGCGCATGTAGTATTTGTAGCCACTATTGAAGAGGGTCAGCCCCGTGTCCTCGCCCGAGGGCGTGACCGTCTGCTTGACGCCGCTTGGCAAGGTCAGGACCGCCGTGTTCGGCGTCGTGAGAGGCGTCGTCGGCGCGCCATTGGCCTGGGTCGAGCAACCCCAGACAAGCCACGCGCTGGCCACGCTGGCACCAGCCGGGATGTCGAGGAACGCGGCCGATCCATTGCGTGTGTAGTCGCCCGTCGTGCCGACGGGATAGGTCCCGAACTGCGACGTCGCGAAATCGAGCGGATTCGCGATAAAGGCCCCGATCCCGCCGCGGGTGCCAGGCGCGTTGTTGGTCGTGGAGCTGGAGTCCAGGCCCAAAGTGTTGCCGGTCACCGCGATGCGGCCGCGCAGGGTCCGCGAGAAGACGGACGATTGGGCCGAGGCGGCGTCCGACAGAGCGCACAGCGTCACGAGCGACAAGAGCGCGGGGAGGATTTTTTTAAGCATGGACCGGTCCAATCTTGGCGCGGGTGGCGCCGATGGTGGCTGGGTAGGGGCGGTTTTTCCGTCCCCTCTGCTGGAAAGCGTCGGCCTTGTAGCAGATCGAAACGTGACGGAGCAACCCTTGGGACGCCCGCGCTTGAAGTCTTTGAATGGTCGCGCCTAGTATGCGGCCATGACGACATTCGACACCACCCCTCCCTGCCCTGCCCCGGGCTCTCTCGCGGCGGCCCACCACCGGCTCGACTTCATCGGCGATATCCATGGCAACCTCCCCGCGCTGCTGCGCCTAGGTCGCAAGCTCGGATACGACGTTGACCGCAGGGAGGCCGATCCATACGGCAGCTGGACGCATCCAGACGGCCGCCTGCCCGTCTTTCTCGGTGATCTTATCGACCGGGGTCCTTATAGCCTTGAGACGGCCACCCTCGTAGCCGGCCTAGTCGGGGACCGGCGCGCCTTCTGCATCCTTGGCAACCACGAGTACAACCTCGTCGCGTGGGAGGCCCAACTTCCTGGCTGGGAGAAACCAAAGCGCAGCAACGAGCCCACCTGTGAAGATGTGGGGAAACGTAAGAAGAGGTGGGCGCCGGTCTTGAAGTTCTTCCGAACCCTGCCGATCGCCATCCAGTTCGACGACCTCCGCGTCGTACACGCCAGCTGGCACCTGCCATCCCTCGCGAGCCTACCCGCCCAGCCCCCGGGGGCCCCCTCGGCGAGCCCTTTTGACCATGTCAGCGCCGCGGTCTTCATCGGCAGCCCCTTCGACGGGCGGGGGATGCGTGACGGTTGGCTCGCGAGCGGCCGCGGCGAGCCCGATACAGCCCACGAGGTGCTCCTAAAAGGGCACGAGCTCCCCGCCGCCGAGACCTTTAGCGACGCGGACGGGCACCCGCGGACCGAGACCCGGGTCTGTTGGTGGCTCCGCGATGACGGCCTCGTGCCGCGCGATAGAGCCATCGTCGTGGGCCACTATTGGAACATGCCGCCGGTACAGCTGGCAGATGGCCGTAAGCCGGCGTGGGCGCCACCAGCGCCATCAGGGCACCCGGACCTCAGAGCATGGTGGGCCCGGATGGCGCCCCACATCCCCGCCGAGGGGACAGTCCCTTGGGACTCCGACCATATTTGCGTGGACTTCAATGGATTCGGCAGGGAACTCAAAGACCGCGCCTGCGTGGGCGCGGTGCGCTGGCCCGAGCGCGAGGTGGTCTGGGCGACAGCCCCTTTGAAATTTACGCCGTAGCGGCGCACGCATAAAAAAAGGGGAAGCCGAAGCCCCCCCTCTCTAAAGCGAACCGCCCACTATTCGGCCGGAACGGCCCGTGGGTCGGTCACAGGGATACGCGTCGCGTCGACGGCGAACCGCGACATGTAGTTGTAGTCAAAGTACTCCCAGGTCTCGGCGTCGATCTGGATCGAGCCCGAGTGGTTGGCGCTACAAACGGCCCCGCCATCTTTGAGAACGGCGCATCTCACGCTGCTAAAACCTTGGACGTCGATGAGCTTGATAGACGAACCATCGACGGTCGCGAGCAACGAAGCTGGCAAGCTATCGCCATCGACGACGAAGTCTTCATCGGCTTTGGGGCCGGTGGAGCGCTCTTCTTGGCCCGAGCTACCGGCGTAGGCCCAAATAGCCCCAAACCTGTCAGGCACCAACGTGAACGACGACGAACGGTTGGGGTTCCATTCGTTCACTGGGAACACGACCGGCTCGCCAATCGGGGTTCCGTCGGCCTGGACGAGGGTAGCCTCAAATGTTCTGCTGTATGTTTCCGTCAGCGGCTCGAAACGCTCGATGGTGTAACCGAACCACATTCGATTGGCTCCCACGACCGCAAGCTGAGGGCCGCTGCAGTAGTCAGTTGTGCACGAGACCTCAAAGAGGGGTTCGACGGCCGACGTCGCGCTGGTGATGCGCGCGACGCGAAAAGTCTGCGACGAGGTTTGGGTCTCGGGGTTGTAGTCGTAGATGCTCTGTAAAACGAACACGGCGCCGCTCGGGCCACGGGTAAACTCAAAATTCCAAAACTCTGACGTGACATCGGAAGGAAAGTCGACCCGCGTCGCGGCGATGTTTCCGGTCGCATCGAAGTTGAACCAACGAACGACCTGGCAATAGCTGTTCGGGCAGGTCACGTCGTAGCGCTCGGATTTCACGATCAAGATGCCGCCGTCCTCATGAGGCAACCAAGCCTCGGAGGAGACAGTGACGTAGTTGGGGCCAGGGGTGCCGAGGTCAAGGACGGCCTCCGAACCGACGATGAGCGCGCCACTAGCGTCAAACCGCGAGAAGGACACCTCTGACAGATACTGCTCGGCCTGAGGGTCGGGGAACCCTCGCACGCGGAACATGATGAAACCGTTCCCGAGACGACCGGCGGCAGTGATGTAGCCCTCCACGTCGATATCGGACACGAGCGTCTCGGCGTTCATAACCCCGGCGCGGTCGTATGCGCGAGAATAGGTCTGGTTACCGCCGATCCCGGTCGCCGGGTCGTAGATGTACGAGTCCCAAAAGGAGAACCACCCGCCAGCAAAACCAGCAAAGATATCCATAAAGTTGCTATCGGGGACGGGGCCCTCCGAGAGCATCGGCGACGCCGCGCAGAGATCGCACCCATCGGTCGCGACATCATTCATATCGTCGCACACTTCGCCAACGTCGAGGGGCGACGCGTCGCAGTCGGCGTCCACGCCGCAGACCGCCGGCGCCATCGGGTAGACGTCGCCGCGCGTCTCGTCGCAGTCACCGCCCTTCGCCGTGGTGTGGGTTGTGTCCGGCCCACAGAGGCAACGGCTAGCACCAGAGCCGTATCCGTCGCCGTCTGTACCGTCTTTGAAGTGGGGCACACACGCGGCGATGTTCTCGCCGACGTCTTGCGTACCGTTGCAGTCGTTATCTTTACCGCAGGTCAACGCACCGATCTTGTCAAGAGTCGAGCAGGTCAACGCGGCTGACGTCGGGCTACAAACGATTTCACCGGCCGCACATGCGCCCGCGCCGCAGGCCTGACCGAGGTGCTTGCCGCCGTCCGCGGCGTTGGGACCGCCGTCGAACTTGACGTCGCCAGCTGCGGCGAATTTTTCGTCGACCGCGCCGTCGCAGTCGTTGTCTTTCCCGTCGCAGGAGACCTCGTCGGCCTCGTACCCGGTCACGGCCGTGAAGTCGCAGCCCAGCACGAGCTCTGTGCAGCGCGCGGTGGCCCCGCCCTCGCCGCACACGCCGGCCTGGTTGCACATCAGCCGGGCGCGCTTCAGGCCATCGGTCTCAGGCGTGGCGTCGTCGGCGTCCAGCTGGTCGGTGATGCAATCGCCGTCCGCGTCGGCGGTAGAGCTCTCGATGGCGTCGGGCTTGCCGTCCCCATCAGTGTCACGGGGATTCGTCGAGTCGCCTCCGACCTCGTCGCCGTCGTTGATCCCGTCGCCGTCGGAGTCGGGGTTCATCGGGTCCGTGCCAAGGGCGTGCTCGGTCCGGTTAATGATGCCATCGCCGTCTTCGTCGCCCTCGGGATCGAGACAGAGGTTCGCGAGGCAGAGCCCGGCCGCGCACTGGTCGTCCGACTCGCAGGAGTCGCCGAGAGGCCGCCTCGCTTCGTCCGGACAACCGGCGAGTGAGAGAGCAAATGAGAATGAGAGAATCGATACCGATAGAATACGCATCAGTCTTCCTCGCGGTGATGATGGCGGACGGACAAGTGCGCGGCGGCGCCGCGAACCGAGGTGATTGAAGGGATCAAATACACGGTCAAGGCGCCCCGAAGCAAGGGGATTCGACGTCCGGCGGCTAGGCGGAAGGCCCTCGACAAGCAGGGGCGACGCGGGCTAGCACGACGACGTGACCAGCCACACGCGAGGGCCCGAGTGACAGACGACACGCCATACGAGCGCCCGATCCGGGCACGCTATACCGATCCATACGACCTCATCTGGCTGGCGACCGCGAAGCGCCTCGGCCTCGTGATCCGTCGCGATCCGACGATCTTTTCGAAGACCCTCGGCGACGGGGTGCTGTGGCTGGGTCCCCGCGACGACCTCGATCCCGATGACACCCTCGCGCAGATGCTTTTTCACGAGCTATGCCACTGGTTTACTAATGGGATCGACACTTTAGGGGCCGCGGACTGGGGCTTCGATCTGGGCGACGAGGATGACCCGCTGGAGTTCGGATGCCTCCGACTGCAAGCGTGGCTCGCAGATCGCCACGGCCTCCGCTCGATGTTCGGTCCTACCGGGAAATTTCGAGGCTACTTTGACCGCATCCCGGCCGATCCCCTGCAGCCCCTCGATGCCTCCAAGAGCGAGGCCGAGATCATCGACATCGCCAAGAGGGCCATCGCGACGAGTCAGCTTGAACCGCACCAGGGGATCGTTGACGCCGCGTTGGCAGCCACAGCCTCGATTCGCCGATCCCTCGCGCCCTTCGCCGCTGACTATACAACTGAGGTCGATGACGACGCCCTCCCCTCACTCTGGTTCACGTCCATGCCGTGAAAGGGCGGACCCGGACACCCCCGTAACGAGCCAAAGAGAGCTTGAGGGTTGATTTCCCGGGGGCACTCCATACAAGATGCGCGCCGGCCTCAACCAGCACTCCAACCTCACTCGGGGACTCGCCATGAATCGTCGCTTATACCTCGCAGGATTCGTCGCCAAATTCGTCGCCCTCGCCACCACCCTCGCCAGCTGCGGCGACGGGCTCGGCGGCTTCCTCATCTCCAACGCTCAGGAAGTCGAGATGGGTGCCGGCGTCGACGTTCAGCTCCGCGCCGAATACAAGATCGCGACGCCCGACGATCCCACAACTGTGTGGCTGGTCCAGTTCATCACGCCCCTCATCGAGGCTTCGCGCCCCTTCCGCCCCCCAGAGGAATTTGGCGGTTATAAGGTGGCGATCATCGCTGACGACGCCCTCGTGAACGCCTTCGCGGCGCCTGGCGGCTTCACCTATATCTCGACGGGACTCATCCTACACAGCTCCACCTGCGCGGAGATCGCCGGCGTGATGGGGCACGAGCTTGGCCACGTGACCGAGCGCCACTCGGTCAAGAGCATCGAGGACACCTACGCTGTCAGCGCGATCACGAGCTGGTTTCTGGGCGACGGCATCAGCTCAGACATCGCGAGCTCGCTTTACGGGTTCCTGTCGAACACGCAGTTCAGCCAGGCCCACGAATCCGAGTCCGACATCGTCGGCGTCCAGGTCGCGCACGATGCAGGCTACAACCCCTTTGGTCTCGCAGACTTCTTCCGCAAGCTCATCGAGCTGTCGGGCGGCGCCTCGGTCCCGACCTTCCTCAGCTCGCACCCGGCCAACGCGGCGCGCATCACCGCCGTGACGGAAGAGATCAACAAGCGCTATGGCGACACGGTGGTTGACGGCCAGACCCCCAGCTACGCGTGCCTTGGCACGACGATGACCCTCGACCAGATAAAGGCCCACATCTCAGCCGGCAACGTCGCGACGATCCCTGGCACCGGCGAAGGGCTCCCCCCCGAGCCCCCGCCGGCCGCGCAGAACCCCGACGAAGGTTCGTGATGACGGTCCCCCTTTCAATACGGAGACAGGTCTAGTCGATGCGAGTCCTCATCACGAACGATGACGGCTACGGCTCCGAAGGTATTGAGCTCCTCGCGTCATGCGCCGCGGAGGTCTTCGAGGACGTCTGGATCGTGGCGCCTGCTGGCGAGCAGAGCGGGGTCTCCCAGGCGATCTCCCTGCACCGCCCGCTGCGCCTTGACCAGCTCGGGCCCCAACGCTTCGCGGTTGACGGGACCCCCGTGGACTCGGTCTTTGTCGCCCTGGGACACGTCATGGCCGCGCTTCGGCCCGACCTCGTCCTCTCGGGGATCAACCACGGGCCCAACGTCGGGTACGACGTCTATTACTCTGGGACCGTCGGCGCCGCGCGGGAGGCCCTCATTCATGGTGTCCCATCGGTCGCGCTGTCCCTCGTCGCGCGCGCCCCCCTGCCCTTCGGCGCGATCCGCCCGCTGGTCGTGCACGTCTTGCAAGGGATTCGCGCGCACGGGACACCCGCGGAGCACCTGCTAAACGTCAACTTCCCCGCGCCCAAGCCCGACTCAGATCCCGGCTTCCTCGGTGTGCCTGGCGTTCGCGGCGTGGCGGTGACGAACCTCGGACGCCGGTACTACGGCAACGAGGTTGTCTATCGCGAAGATCCGCGCGGCAAGGCCTACTTCTGGATCGGCGGGGCGTGGCCGCGCATCGAACAGCTCGAGGGGACCGACTGCGAGGCCGTGCGCCAGGGCTGGGTTTCAATCACGCCACTGGGGCTTGATGCGACGGGGCACGGCGCGATGGCTGGCCTCCGAGAAACTTTCGACCGCAACTAACGTGACGAAAGTCATTTGGAGAAGCAACTATGCCTAACCGACCCAGTTGGTTTGAACTCATCAAAGACGTCCCGAACTACCCGAAGCCCGGCATCGTCTTTAAAGACATCACCCCCCTCCTGGCGAACGCTTCCGGTTTTCGCGCCGTCGTTGAGGACTTTGCCGCCGTGATCGCGCCCCTGAAGCCGACCCAGATCATCGGTATTGAGGCACGGGGATTCATCTTCGGCGCGGCGCTCGCGCGCGAGCTCGACGTCGGCTTCACGCTCGTTCGAAAGCCGGGCAAGCTTCCCCGCGAGACGCGCTCGGTGTCCTACGACCTCGAGTATGGCTCGGACAGCCTTGAGATCCACGTCGACGCGCTCACCGCGACCGACCGCGCCGTCATCGTCGATGACGTCCTCGCCACCGGCGGGACGGCCGCCGCGGTGGTCGAATTGGTTCGCTCTACCGGCGCAGAGATCGGCGCGCTGAGCTTCCTGATGGAGCTGGGCTTCCTCAATGGACGCGCCAAGTTGCCCGCAGACGTTCGCGTCGAGAGCCTCATCACGTTGTGAGGCCGAGGCGTCCCGCTCGATGCGAGGTCGAGCGGGACGCCACGAATCAACTGACCCGGGTACCCGGCGCGACCGGGGCCGCGGGGCGGACTAGGGAGATACCACCCTCGGGTGTGTCCGACGCCAAGACCATGCCGTGCGAGACCAGCTTAAAGATCTTGCGCGGGGCGAGGTTTTTGACCAGCACGACCTGGGTCCCGATGAGGGTCTCGGGCGCGATGTGCAGGGCGATCCCGCTGATGACCTGACGCTGCTCGTCGCCGAGATCGACCTCAAGCCGCAGGAGCTTGTCCGATCCCGCGACCTTTTCAGCGACGAGCACGGTCGCCGCGACCAGCTCGACCTTCATAAAGTCGTCATAGGAGATGGTCCCCGACTCTTGCGTGGGCTCAGCCTTGGTAGATGGAGCCATCGCTGCGGGCGCTTTCACGGGCTCGGCTGGCTCTGCGGCCACCTCGACGGGCATGTCCCGCCGCGGAAAGAGGCTGTCGGACTCGGGGATGACCGTGCCGACCGGGAACCCGCCCCAGGCGAGCTCGGAGATGTGCTTCGCCGGCTCGATACCCATCGCCGTGCAGAGCTCAACCGCCTTCACAGGCATCACCGGCGCGAGCAGCGCCGCCGTGATGCGGAGCCCCTCGAACACCGTATAGAGGGTCCGCGCGGCCAACTCTGGCGCGGTCTTGACGGTCTTGAAGGGCTCGGTCTCGGTGATGTATTTGTTGAGGCGCCGGACAAACTGCAGCGTCTCCTCAATGGCGGTGTGCAGCGCATAGCTAGCCACGTAGCGCGGGATCTCGGCGACGAGCTTGTCGGCTTCGGCGATGATGGTCCTCTCGGCGTCGCTCGGCTCGCCCGGGGCCGGCAGCTTGGCGTCAAAGTTCTTCTGCACGAGGGTGGCTGCGCGCCGCAGCAAGTTTCCGAGGTCATTGGCGAGGTCGGAGTTATTGCGCTTCACGAGGGCTGCCTCGGAGAAGTTGGCGTCGAGCCCGATGACCATGTCGCGCATCAGATAGTACCGCAGGACGTCGGGACCATAGACGTCCTTTTGGGCCAATGGGTCGACCACATTCCCAAGCGATTTTGACATCTTGCGGTCTTGGCTCAGCCACCAGCCGGTCGCGACGATGTGCTGGGGCAGCGGGATGTCGAGAGCCAAGAGCATGGTACACCAATAAACCGCGTGGGTCGTCAGGATGTCCTTGCCGATAAAGTGGGTCGCGTGAGGCCACCACTTCGTAAAGGCGTCCGAGTCCGGCCAGCCGAGAGCCGCGACGTAGTTCGACAGCGCATCAAACCAGACGTAGGTCACGAAATCGGGGGCGAAGGGGATAGGGATCCCCCACGAGAGGCGCTCTTTGGGACGCGAGATGCACAGATCGCTGACGCCCTTGTCGAGGAAGCCGAGGACCTCATTGCGCCGATACTCAGGCAGGATGAAGTCGGGGTTGGCGTCGAGGTGCGCGCGCAGGGCGTCGGCGTATTTCGACATGCGAAAGAAGTAGTTACGCTCCTCAAGGAACTGGACCTCGAGGCCGGTGTCTGGGCAGCGTCCATCGACAAGCTCGTCCTCGTTCCAGAAGCGCTCAGCCGACGCCGAGTACCAGCCGCTGTAGCTCGCCTCGTAGATGTCGCCCTTGTCCATGAGGCGCTGCAGGAAAGCCTCAACGACGCGGGCGTGGCGGGGCTCCGTCGTTCGGATGAAGTCATCGGGCTCGATGTTGAGGGTCGGCCACGTGTCGCGAAAGGCCTGGCTCATCTCGTCGGCGTGCGCGATCGGCGTCATCCCGCGCTTCTCGGCGGCCTTTTCGACCTTCTGCCCGTGCTCGTCGGTCCCGGTCAAAAAGTAGACCTCGTCCCCAAAGAAGCGATGGAAGCGCGTGAGCGTATCCACGAGCACCGTCGCGTAGGCATGCCCGATATGGGGACGCGCGTTGACGTAGTAGAGCGGGGTCGTGAAGTATTGGCGGGACATCGTGTGTGGCCTCGGTCACTAGAGATAGGCGTCGCGATCGGCGCTAGGCGTAGTGCGATGGGCCGCCTATGTCAACGCTGTCAACGTCCGCTTCACCGCCGACGGTCGGGCTTGACCCGGAGGCCGTAGAGCTGATATTGCCCTCGCCGATGCCGGTATGCCCTCGTAGCTCAGTCGGATAGAGCGGAGGTTTCCTAAACCTTGTCTTGCGCAGGTTCGATTCCTGCCGGGGGCGCTTGGCATCACCATCCAGCTGACGCCTTTGGTGGGCATCACCATCCAGCTGACGCCTTTGGTGGGCATCACCATCCAGCTGACGCCTTTGGTGGGCATCACCCATCGAGTTCAAGCTGTTACGCGGACATCAGCGTGATAGTTTCGCTGGATCATCCCTTCGCTGACGCCGCGTGCCAAGAGGGCCGCGACGATGGTGTCCTCGGCGACCTCGCTACCCGCGATGCGTATCGCTGCTGATTGGGCGACCTCCGAGGGCACGTTCGCGATGAGCGCGGCCAGACGTCCGGATACGGCCCACCACCCCGCGTCGGCGGCCGCGCCCAGACAACCCTCGACGCCCCCACTCAAAGCGAGTGAGACCTTGATCCCGGCGCGTGCCCACTCGCGGAGCTCTGCGAGATCGGGGATATCGGCGAAGAATCGCACCCCGAGCATGAAGTGGATGGTCTCCGGCCTGCGCCCAGCCGAAAGCGCGGTGAGGGTGGCGGCCCTGAGGGCGCTATAGGCGGACCCGATCCCAAGCAGCCAGAGGTAGGGCTCCGTCGCCACGCCGTAGCCCAGCCCCCATGGTCCCGCGATGGTGACCACGGCCATCTCCTCAAGGTCCTCGAAGGACGAGCGCGGGTCTGACGCCTTGATCAAGACGTCCAGCGATGCCACGATCGGCGCGGAGCTGATCGCGAAGTAGCCCCTCTCTCCCGTGGCGGTCCCCAACTCGATCACTTGCCCCGTGCCGAAGACGAAACCCGGGGGGCGCGCGATGGTCACGGCCAAAAACTGCGTGGATGGTCGCCGGATCCCTAGGACGCGCGACTCGACGATCGCCGCCTCAACTGTCACCTCTTGTCCCTCACTCGGCGTCGCCATCGCGCTCCTTCCGCGGCCCGTGTGAATCCGGTCGCCCCGCGACGACCACCCGAACACGAACGCGCCGTCAGTGGTAGTGACAACTCGCACGTGGACCAGTTGGAAAAGTCGGGATGCGGTGATAGGGTCCGCCTCACCTCGCAAGGTGCGCGGCGTCGTTCTCGCCAGGGGACAAGCCGAACGGGTGGATTTTCATCAAAGTCCACGCGACCTTCGAGACACAGGTTTCCACACAGCGCGTCATTCGGACGGCTGATTTCAGTCCAGAGATGAGGTCAGGCATGAGCACAGACGGTAAAGCGAATCCACCACGTCGCCCCCCCACAGCAGGCGGCGCCGCCGGGCGTCCGGCACCTGCAGCGGGCGGGCGACCTGCCCCCGCGCGCCCTGCGCCAGTGCGCTCGGCCACGCCGCAGCGCCCCTCAGTCCCCGTGATCGAAGATCCCGACGACGAGAAGACCGCGGCGTTTAGCATCGAGGACATGGGCCTCGATGATGACGACGATGAGAAGACCGCTGCGTTCAATATCAACGACCTCCCCCTCGATGACGCGCCCCCCGCGCGCCAACCGCAGCGGACCCTCGTCGGCCACCCCGTCCTTCCAAAAGCGACGGCTCCGCGCGCAGCCCCGGTTCGTTCGACGCCACCGCGCGCCGTGACCGGGCGCCCAACGCCAGCCCAGGATCTGGCCTCGCAGGACGAAGCGACGCAGGCGATGAACGTCGACGCGATGCTCGCCGCGATCGAGGCTGACGATGACGGCGACGAGAAGACCAGCGCTCTCTCGCTCGAGGATATCAAGAAGCTCAACATGGCCCCGCCCCGCGCGGCCATGAAAGCGACCGCGAAGGCAGACCTCATCGACGCGGATCAGCCAACCGTGGGCGTGAAGCTGAGCAAGCCCATCGCCAGCGCTCCCTCAAGGGCCGCCGCGCCCTCTGCGAGCGGCGACGTCCCGACCGGGGAAGGCTTCCTCGGATCGATCGAGTACTTCCTCCGCTATGAGAGCATCAAGGCGCGCGCCGCGCGCGGTGAGATCCCAACGAAGGTTGTCAGTGATGTTAACGCTCGCAAGGGTCTTATCAACGCCGGCATGATCACCGGCGGCTTGGCTGTGTTGACGTTGATCGCGGGCCTCATCGCGTAGCGACGTGGGCGCCTCCCGGCGTCCGTTCGAGGCCTCAAAAAGGGGCGCACGGCAAACAGGTCGGTGCGCCCCACTTTTTTTGGGTCTTTTTTTGGTGCGCGCGCCAAAGCCCGCATAGCTTGAACGACCTAGGTTCTCGTCGCGCAGTCGAGCGACAAGAACCTCACGGCGCCCGGCCACGTCAGGATCTTTCGAGATGAAAACACTGGCGGGACTTGCGCGCCTTTTGTAATGCCACGCCCGACCGCGGCGGCGCGGCGCCTAAAGAGGAGAACAGTCATGGACGGATTTGTTGGAATGCTCGCAGTTGCTGGTGGATTTGGGCTCGCTTACGGGATGACCGCCTTGGGCCTACACATGGTCCTCTCTGTCATGCCGCGAAAGGGCGCGGGCCAGAGGGCCACCCCGACGCCGAAGCCCGCCGCAAACTAGGCCAGCGTGTCGGGAGTGCCCCGCTGCTTGCATTGTGCACTGCTTCGAGGGTAGCTTCACGTTCGTGGGGCGCGGGTCGGTCCGGTGGGCGTGTGCTTGTGAAGGCGCACGCACAACACTGAAGGGGTAGTACATGGCAACGCGTGACGAGTTCGAAGACGATGACAAACTTATCGACGAAGGCCTAAGGGCCCTCCAAGACAAGCGCCAGACAGCTGAAGACCGCGCCCAGCGCGAGACGGTCTTGGCCGAGCTCTCGGAAAAGCTCGACAAGCCTGGCATCCAGACGCGAGTCATTGAGCGCTATGCGGACTTCGGTCGCGCGCTGCTCGCGGACTCCACCCCAAGCCGCGTGGACCCGACCATCGCCCGCGCCTTGCGACCCTATCTCGGCGACGTGTCTAATGTGCGCGTCCACACCGGCCGCGTCGCGACCGAGGCCGCCGAAGCGATGCAGGCCCGCGCGTTCGCCATCGGCGACAGCGACGTCTTCTTCGACGCAAAGAACTTCGATCAGGGCTCCCGCGAGGGCGGCGCGCTTATCGCTCACGAGCTCGCCCACACACGGGACGCCAGCTCGGGCTTCGCTTTGTCAGGAAGCCACGGCAACGACACGAACGCGGCTGAGGGTTTTGCCGAGAAGGTCGAGATGCTCTTCGCGAAAGAGTGGGACGCGCGCCAAGGCGGCGCCGAAGCTGATGCTGAGGACTCGCCGAACCCCATCGGATCCGACTTCCTGCTTGTCGCCCCGGACATCGACAAGCAGACGCTGGCGCACAAGATCTTCGAACTTATCGAGAACCAGACCCAACGCGAGGGCGAGCGCATCGGCGCCTGGAACTAGAGTTCACTGTCTTATCGTAATGAGGCCGCTCCCTTATAGGGGCGGCCTCTTTCGTGGGTCATCAGTCGCCCGCGAGCAAGACGCAGAGGCCTGCCGCGAGGTCGCTCTGGCGCAGCGAGGCGCCGTCGAGCGTGTGGCACTGCGCGACAGGCAGGAGCGCGTTGAGGGCGAGCACGTCGTCCGCCGCGGAGAGCCGTGCCAGCGAAAGAGGTTTGACCTCCACGCGTAATCCTGCGCTCTCGGCGACCCGGATCAGGCGCGCGCGGACTGTGCTCTCGAGGATGCGTCCATCGAGGGGCGGCAGGACGAGGGTGCTCGAGAACCGCGCGACGATGGCCGTCGACGTGCCCTCGAGGACCTCGCCAG
>Ga0105051_10002408_pt1 | contig 23989 bp, 13 predicted proteins | sample FRY02_FD_78383 | JGI IMG/M metagenome (GOLD analysis project Ga0105051, IMG submission 78383) | Freshwater microbial communities from Lake Fryxell liftoff mats and glacier meltwater in Antarctica - FRY-02 (megahit assembly) | ecosystem: Environmental > Aquatic > Freshwater > Ice > Glacier... | reverse complement strand
ATTGAATTTACAACATCTTGACCTGAGATCACACTACCAAAAACTGAATGTTTGTTATCCAAATGACCTGTTTTTACGTGTGTAATAAAGAATTGAGAGCCATTTGTGTTTGGTCCTGAGTTTGCCATTGATAAAATGCCAGGTCCAGTATGCTTTAAATCTGGAGAAAACTCATCTTCAAATTTATACCCTGGGTCTCCGCCACCAGTACCTAATGGATCTCCACCTTGTATCATAAAGTTTGCTATTACTCTATGGAATTTGAGTCCATCGTAAAATCCTCTATTAGCCAAATTCACAAAACTTGCACAAGTTAGTGGAGTTTGGGTGCCATTTAGTTTAATCGAAATTTGACCTCTTGCAGTTTTGATATTAGCTACCAAACCGTCAGTTTTACCAGCTGCAACTAAATCATTCGAAAAAAATAAAGTAATTGCTAATATACATAACGTGAATACTTTGTACATAAATTCATCCTGTTAAATTAATTTGAAAAAAATTAAAAATAGTAATATAATTCCTACGATTATACGATAATTTACAAATAAAATTGTAGAATTTGATTTAAGATATTTTAATAAAAATGCAATTGACATATATCCAGATACTCCAGAGATAACCGTAGCAACAAATAAAGTAATAAATTCATCTCCATTTAGATATTTTATTGCACTAAAAAACTCCAATAATCCGCTTCCCATTATAGCAGGAATACTAAGCAAAAATGAAAATTTGGCTGCTGTGTCTCGCTTAAGTCCAAGGAAAATACCAGCAGTGATTGTTGTCCCCGACCTCGAAGCACCAGGGAATAATGCAAAACATTGAGAAATACCAATTATTATTGCATCTTTTAAAGTTATATCACTTTCTGATTTTTGAAATTTACCAACTTTCTCTGCAAAAAATAAAATTATTGCTAAGCTTATCATTGAAATTGCAATTACCAAAGGGTCTTTTGTTATGTTACCTTCGATTACTTTTTTGATTAATAATCCAATGGCTACAATTGGAACACTCCCCAAAATCACATACCAACCTAATTTAGAATTTAATGATTGTTCCTTATAAGATTTACGATTTCTTATATTATCATCTAAAAAATCCCTACTTATATCCCAAATATCTTTTCTAAAATAAAAAAGAACGGCTACAATAGTACCTAATTGTATAATCGCCATAAAAGCAGTCCATTTTTCTGGATTATTCGGGTCAATTAATCCCATAAATTTACCAGCAAGCGTCAAATGCGCTGTACTACTAATAGGAATAAATTCTGTCAGCCCTTGTATCAATCCCAAAATTATGGCTTGAATTAAACTCATCTAATCACTTCCTGTTTACTTCTCAAATATTTTTTTCAGTTTATCAAAATCACCAACTTCAAATATACCGTTTTTTAAAGCAAGTTGAGTTGTGATTTTACCAAAAAATGTATAAAACTCTAATAAATCATTTTCTTTTAATTCTAATTCATTTCCAAAATTTATATTTTTATCTTTCAATATTTGTAGGTGCTTTTCAATTGTTATAAAATCTAATCTTGCAATAGGTCCAGATAATGGGTAATTATGATTGTTATAATTATCATCAGAACGTTCCTTTTCAAATATATTTTTAATTGTGGTATTGATAATGGGTAACAAAAAGTCTTTATTGAGTCCAGAATTTTCAGCCAAATCAATTATTAACTTTAAGTATGTAGTTAAATAATTTGAAGACAATACGGCAATTATGTGATATAGTTTTTCGTCGAAGTTTTGTAGTTCATTTTTATTAAAGAATTTAGCATCCAAACTTTCAATAAATTGTCTTAATATATTCTCTAATTCTCTTGATTCATAAGAATTACTACTTTGAACATCAATATCAAATTCACATAAAAAAGCTACATCTTTGAATACATTTATATTATTATCATTATCTATATTTTTGTTTATAATTGCAAAAGTTTGGAATGGATGTAATTTTGCAATTTTATATCTATTTTCTTGTAGTTTTTTTAAAACAACTAAATTTAATACCCCAGAAAAGTGTGCAAAAATAGGTTTAATATTAGGAGAATTAGAATTAGTAGAATTGATAATTGAAGTTGTTGTTTTTGGTTCGTTATTATGTGCATAGCAATCAACTAATTGATCAACAACATTAATAATATTGCTGTCATTTACTAAAATTAGATTCAACTCTGTGAAATTAATAATTTGGTTTACTTCAGAATAAATAGCAATATTATAATTATTTTGTTTTACCAAGTTAGTAAAATTTATTCTATCTGTTTCATTTCTGATAACAATATATTTCAAATTATCAAGAACGAATTGTTGATTAATCAATGCCTGGCTTACTTGTCCATATCCAATAATTCCAATTGTCATAATTTAATAATATTTTTAAAGATAATGTACAAATTTATAAATGAATTATTTATAAATGAATTATTTATAAATTATATTCTAATAACTACTAAAAATATATGGCAATTGTTTTAAAAATCCCATAAAAGCATCGGGGAATATAAAAATAGTTATCAAAAATCCTGCTAATGCACCATATAAATGTGCTGAATGATTAATATTATCTCTGCCATGTCTATCAGCAAAATGACAATAAACTAAATACAAAATTGCAAAAATTGGTGATGGTATGCCAATTGGCAATAACATCAAACTCAGTTTTGTTTGTGGTGAAAATATAATGAAACTAAATAGAATTCCGGCAATTGCACCAGAGGCACCAACAGAACTATAATTATAATTATCTTTGTTCTTATAAATCGTTGGCAAATCTGCTACTATCATACTAACAATATAAATCGCAAAAAAGGCAAAACTGCCAACAATACTTTCTAATCTAAAAGCAAAAAAGTAAAATGTTAGCATATTAAATCCCAAATGGAAATAATCAGCATGAATAAATCCAGATGTGATTATTTGATACCAAGATTTATTTCTTATCAAAGAATAGGGGTGTAATACAAACTTCTCATATAAACTATGATTATAATTCAGAGTATATACACTCAATCCAATTGTTAGAATAAAAATTATAACTGATATAGGGGAAAGACTTAAATCCATAAATTGTTTTAGGTTTAAAGTTAAATAAATTTTACTTGTTAGATTCTTATGAAATACTACTTTCGAAATACTTCCTATGAAATACTACTTATTATTTTCCAATACAGAAAGAACCAAAAATATTATTTATAACTTCTTCATTATAATTTTCGCCTGTGATTTCGCCAATAGTTGTATAAGCATTACGAATATCAATTGCAATAATTTCATTCTCGATATAAATTTCCACAGATTCCAAAGCTCTTTCTAAATTTTCTATTGTTAATTTCAATAAATCATAATGTCTTTGATTAATTAACACATCTGAATAACTGTCAATACTATTTATTGCATTTTGGTAAATTATATTCTTTAGTTGTTCTATACCAACATTTTGTTTCGCAGAAATATAAATATTACTCTCATTATTACCTTCAGAATCAGTACCCTCATCTAACCCACTTACCTTATCTATCTCATTTATCTCATTTATCTCATCAATTTTATTTTGGATAATATAAATTTTGATATTAGGATATTTATTGTTTAATTCATTCAATAAAGCATTAGAAAATCCTTCACCTTTTGTAATATCATTCAATAAAAATAATATATTAGATTGTTGTATTATACTATCAACTAATTTAATTCCCATTATCTCAATGGTATCTTCGGTATCTCTCAAACCAGCTGTATCAAATAGTTTAATGGCAATTTCATTTATATAAATATACTCTTCTAAATAATCCCTTGTTGTCCCTTCGATTTCACTTACCAATGCTCTATCTTTTTTTAGGATAGTATTAAATAAAGTAGATTTGCCAGAATTAGGGTAGCCTACAATCGAAACATAATATCCGGATTTTAGTATTTCTGACTTTTTTTTATGGTCAATTAATTCATTGCAAAAGTTTTTAGCTTTGATAAGTCTATCTTTTACAACTTCTCTATCAATTAACTCAATATCCTCATCTGAAAAGTCCAATTCTAATTCTAATAAACTCGCAATGTCGATTAAGTTCTTTCTAAATTCGATTAACCTTTTTGTAAAATTACCTTCCAACTGCCTGACCGAAGTCTGAGCAGAAGGAGTTGAAATACTATGTATCAAATCTGCCACAGCTTCTACTTGCAATAAATCAAGCTTGCCATTAATAAATGCTCTTTTTGTAAATTCGCCTGCTGCAGCTGGTACTATTCCATTTTTATAAAGTAAATCCAAAATTTCTCTGACTAATACAACACTACCGTGGCAACCAATCTCTATTGTATTTTCTCCGGTATAAGAATTTGGACATTTAAAAATAGAAATTGTAACAGTATCCAAAGTTTGGTTTGTGAAGTTATTAATAATTTTGCCATATAGAATTGTATGACTTTTACTTTCACATATTTTCTTTTTACCGACAAACACTTTGTCCATTAATTCGAAAGTTTCATCTCCTGAAATCCTGATTACCGACAAGCCAGATATGCCGTAAGGTGTTGCTAATGCTGCGATTGTTCTTGACATTTATAAATATATTTATATTAAAAATAGAATAAAAAAAGTAAGAAATAAAATTAAAAAGAGTTTAAATATTTTGGCATATTTTTTGACGTAATCAACTTGTGTAAATTATAATTTAATGAAAAATCAGTTTAGTGTGATTAGAATAATAATAAATTAGAATAACAAAAAGACACATAGTAAAGTAAAATAAAATAAAGATATGCAATTATATACAGAACCAAATAAATATGCCCAAAATCCAGAATTGCAAATTCATAATAACTACGTTCAATTTGGTGGATATCAAAAGTTTGAATTAAGTAAATATGATATTAGAGTAAGTAAGGAAGATAAAGGGCTACAGAACAAAAAAGATTTATTTGAAAATAATTTTAATCCATTATGGGTTTCTGAGAAATCCGTTTTAGACTTAGGTTGTAATTCTGCATTCTTTTGTTATTATTCAAGATTATTGGGTGCTAAGTCTGCGATTGGTATCGAAATTGACAAAAATTATATAAATAATGTAAACAAAGCAAATAATTATTTGGATTTTGAAGGTGTAGATATAATTGACACAAATTTAATGAATTATGATATTCCTGCTGATTTAGTAGTTGCTTTTGCTTTAATTCATTGGATATATTCTTGTACTTCTGATTACGGTAGTTTGGATTTGGCAATTGAAAAGTTAGCTTCACTGACTAATGAAGTTTTATTAATTGAATGGATAGAAAAAGAAGATGAAGCAATAGAATTCTTTAAACATATTGAATATAATCCTGAAGTAATTTCTGAGGAATATAATAGAACAAATTTTGAAAATGCACTGACTAAACACTTTTCATCATTCGAAGTAATTGGTAATACAAAAAATACAAGAACTGTATACATAGCATATAAAACAATCATCACAAAGAAAAAGTTTTTTGATTATAGAAATAACTTAAATAATAAAAATTTCACTAATGGTAATAGTTCATATAATTCGTTCAAGACAATGTTTTTAGATTTACTTAATGATAATTATTTAAGTGACAATCAAATTGATAATGAGTTTGATAATAAACAAGTTGGAAAAGAGCTGAACTTTATCCAAACTGTTACAAGTAACCAAAATGTAATATTGCCGCAATTGCTTTTGAATGATTTATCAAAAAGTAATTTAATAGCTAAGCAAATGACAAATTATGTTGTGCTCTCTAATTGGGAATTAATATTAGAAAATAAAGATGCACTTTGTAATCAAACAATTGAAATATTATTATAAGAAAATTCTTTTTATACTCTTGGTGAAAAATTATCTTATCTAAACAATTCTTTAACTAAGGTATTGGTTCGTAATGATGTATATATAGAAGCCATATATCTGCTTAATGAAAAACAAATTAAAATAATAGCTTATAATTCTACTTCTGATTTGTTTCCAGAGAATTTAGTTAGAGATTTATTTACTTGTACAAAATTAGTTTCATTTCTGAAAATTCCAAGTGTTATTGATTTTGTATTTTATTTAATATTCAAAACTGTTTATATTTTGGGTGCTTCAGATAAAGCAATAAGTAATTTACTCAAAACTATTTCCATCTATAATAATTACGAATTAGAAAAATATAATTTGTCTAATATAGCTTTTTTGAACTCAATACTAAAATCAAAAAAATACATTAATATAGATTATAATAAACTAATAAACTCAGTGTCTTTCGAATACCTTTATTCACCAGATTATGTCCTTAATAGTAGAGTTGTAGATTCTTCTACGGGTAGATTTTATATCAGTAGAGTATATTTAAATAGTTTTAATGATAATGATTTTGTAATAACTAAGCAAGCCAACTACAACTTAACTCATAAAGAATTTACTATTTTATCAACTTTGAATTCTGAATATTTTCCAAAAGTCAAAAACTATATTTCACATTCAAATTCTTCAGCATTTGAAATGGAGTTCTTCGATGGAAGTGAGCTAAAAACTATGTTGTTGAATGACGAAATTGATTTATTAGAAAAGTTCAAAATTACTTACCAATTAATACAAATAGCAAAAATATTAAATAATAATAATATAGAACATAGAGAAATCAATCCAGAAAATATTATTATTTTTGAAGGGAACACAAAATTAATTGATTTTGGTTGGTCAAAACTACGAGATGAAAATTCTTATACACCACCTGGACTAAATTCTGAATATTCTTCTTATTCAATCAACCGGAAACATATTGATATATATTCTATATTATTAATCATTGAGGAATTATTAATTTGTAATATATTGACAGAAAATAAAAGAACAAGTGAACAAAACACAATTGGAGACTTAAGTACCGAAGAGCTAATCAATGAAATTAATAATCTAAAAAAAGCTTCTCTTACTTCTACTCTAAGATTTACTTTTAGTATGCTAAATATATTAGAAAATTTAATTTTAACAGAGTTAGCGAAAGCAGAAAAATATTCAAATGTCAATATGTTTTCAAATGATTTGACAACTACGGAAATCAAAAATTATAATCTTAAAAATACTAATAATGTAGATAATATTGAGTCTCAATTTTATAGAGATGCATTATATTTGTATAGTCAGGGTAATTATCTAAAGGCATTTGAGGCAATAAATAATGCTTTAACTATTAATCCAGAAAATAATGATTTATTTGACCTTTATATCAAAATTAATAACAAATTAAAGGAAATTGAGATATTAAAATTAAGTAATACTTCATACGAAAATAATATTATTAATAATTCTAACAATAATTCTAACAATAACGAAGAAATCAGTGAATCCATAATTCAAACTCCTTTTGATATAGATAATCTTCAAGATACTATATTGGTAATTGATGACTTAAATTATATAGATAATAATAATATAGAAGTGAAATATCAGTTTGATATTTCTATAATTATTCCAGTATTTAATAAGATAGAATATACCAAATATTGTTTGGATTATTTATACAAAAATACTTCAGAAAAATATAAATGGGAAGTTGTTATTGTAGATAATGGCTCTAACGATGGTACTGATGAATATATAAATAATAATTATATTTCTAAAAGTAATCTGAGTTATATTAGAAACTCTTATAATATGGGATTTGCCAAAGCTTGTAATATGGGTATTGTTTCAAGAAAAGGCAAGGATGTAATTTTATTGAATAATGATATACTTCCACTTAACAATTGGTTAGAAGCAATTATGGAGGAAATAGAGGCTGATATTCAGATAGGTTTAGCAGGGAGTTGTCTTTTATATCCAAATACTGATTTAATTCAACATATAGGTGTAAAAATTGGAACGGAAGATGGTAAAACCATCGCTCCTTATCATAATTCAAGATTAGAAAAATTAAGTAATATCGAGAATCAGTCTAAATATGTAAGTGCAGTAACAGGTGCAGTTCTATACATTAACAGTTTGGTAATAGAAAAAATTGGACTCTTGGATGAAATATATATTAATGGCTTAGAAGACATTGATTATTGTTTTAAAGTAATTAATGCTGGATTCAAAATTAGATATTGTTCTGGCTCTAAGTTGTATCACTATGAGTCTATTACAGATGGAAGGCATAAATGGGATATCCAAAATTGGCAAAGATTAAACAGAAATTGGTTAGGTAAAATTAAATTTGATGAATCACAATATGATACTATCAAAGAAGTAAATTCAATTAAACAAAGAGAATTGAACATTGATAATATTACAAAAGAAAATATTAAGAAATTACCAACCTATGAAATATTAAAAAATAATAATCACGATGGTAATAGTAATAATCAAAATCAAAGCAATAACTTTGTTTTGAATAATTGGAACAATCTTCAAAATTCAAATACCAATATTAATAATAATTTAGGTACAAATTCAAAAACAAATTATTATCAAAATGAAACTGTTTTTAGCTTTATTATACCAGTACATAATAATTTGGAAGTAACTAAAAAGTGTGTAAATTCTATCATGCAAACTACTCAAAATACTAGTCATACCAAACAATACGAAGTAATTATCATTGATAATGGCAGTGAATTAGAAACTCAAAAATATTTAAAGAATATTACAAATATTAATGATAACTTTAAGTTAATTACAAATGAAAATAATGAAATATATTCTAAGGTAAATAATCAAAGTGCAAAATTAGCAAAAGGTAAATATTTAATATTTCTTAATAATGATGTTGAATTATTAGGTAATTGGTTTGAGCATTTATTCTTTCAATTTAATTCAGATAAAAATATTGGAATTCAGGGTATCAAACTCCTTTATCCAAATAATAAAATACAACACGCTGGAGTAGTATGGGGGAATGTTGGACTGGACTTCCCTCTGCATTACCATATTTATCTAACTTTGGACAAGAATGAAACCTGCGTAAATATAACAAGAGGATACCAATTTGTTACTGGTGCTTTTTTGTCTATCACAAGTGAATTGTTTAATCAAATTAATGGATTTGATGAAAAATATATTTTTGGTCATGAAGATTTGGATTTATGCCTAAAAGTAAGACAAATAGGAAAAAAAGTAATATATAATCATAGTGTTGAAGCTATTCATTATGAATCGCAAACTAAACAGTTATTAGGAATGGATAAATTTGAAAGATTCATTAAAAGTAATGATACTTATGATTTGGCTAACCATAAATACTTTTTGTCTAAATGGGAAAATACACTAATTTCTGATGCAGAAAGATATTTTACTGAAGATGGATTTTGGGGATTAATTTCCGATGAAACAAAAAGAAATGAATTTAAAGAAAAAATAGTTTATATACTTGAGAAAATACCACAAAAAGATATTTTTGATAATAAAGAAGTTTTTGAGCAAATTACAAATATTTTGTTCAAATCAGACAAATTACCTCAGAACTTAGATTATAGAACATTACTTACTTTATCAATTGGTGAAGTGAATAAAGTTCTTATCCTGATTGATTCTGGATTATCACAAGTTAATAATATTGAAGTTAATAATATTGAAGTTCTAAAAGATTCACCTAATTCTGTTAATAATTCAATAAGTAAGTCAATAAATAACTTTAAGCCAATTAAACAAGTCAAAAAACCTTTGGACATATTAATGACTATGTGGGATTTGGAACAGACTGGTGGCGGTACTTTATTACCAAAACAATTAGCAATTCAATTAGCTAAAAATGGAAATAATGTAACAATTGTTTTTACCTCAGGACTACATAAAAATAACAATACTCCATATTATGTAGAAAATACAAAACAGAATAATATTGATATTTATGGAATTTATAATAGAAAAACTAATTTCTTGAATATTCATAATCCTGAACTTGATATCGTTGATGAAGAGATAATAAAGATATATGAAGATATAATTAAAAAGAAAAAACCAGAAATTGTACATTTTCACAACTTCTTAGGATTTTCATTAGAAATTAATAATATTACAAAAAAATATAAAGCAAAAACTTTCTATTCCCCTCACAATTATTTTATGATCGACCCAAATCTATATATGATAAATAATGATTTGAAAAAATGGTCATCTACTAACTTTTTTGAAAATTCTGACCTCCCTAACTTGAATTCCAGCAAAATCAAAGATTATGCAAAAAGACAAAACAAAGCAAAAGAAACATTAAATTCAATAGATTATATTTTCGCTACATCTCGAAAAGTTGGGGATTTATTGAGTGAAATAAATGGCAATAAAGATAATATATTTTTAATCAACCATTTGCCAAAAACTGAAAAGATTACAAAACAAATCAATATACAAAATACATTAGCTAATAATGAAAAACAAAATACTGATAGTAAAATTCTTAAATTAAAAGGGAAAAAATTAAGAATTGGTTATATTGGTGGTGTGATGGCTCATAAGGGCGTCCATAATTTGATTTTAGCATCAAAATTACTAAAAAACGATATACAAATCAATATTTATGGTTTTATAATTGAAAGTTACAAAAAACTATTAGATGGTTTGCAAAATCAAAATATAGGTAACAATAATAATGGAATACAAATAAATTATTTTGGTGAGTACGATCAAAAAGATATTGCAAATATTTTATCAAATGTTGATTGTATAGTTGTTTGCAGCATTTGGGAAGATTGTGCCCCACTTGTTCTTGCTGAGGCACTTTCTCAAAATACACCAATAATAGCTGCAAATATTGGCGGTATCCCAGACTTTGTTGTCAATAATTTTAATGGTTTATTATACGATTATGAAGATTTTAATCAATTAGCTAAGATAATTGATGATATTTCTGTTGATTTTGCTGATGACAATAGTTTACTTACTAAATTAACTAATAATTCAAAATTAACTTATGAATTTGATTTCTATGTTAATCATATCGAAAGTATTTATCTAAATGTATTAAATAATATTAATTTAGAAAGAGAAAAAATTGAATTAAAGTTTTTTGACGAAACTGAAAATAATAAATACTGGGAAGAAAAACTTTATTTAACTAATAATAATCAAAATTCTATTTATAATATTCCTGATTTACAACACAATGATAACCAATTAAATTATACTGAGGCAAGTATGAATAATTTTAATTCTGATAACTCTTTACTAAAAGTTGATGATCCAAATATTAATGATATGCAGCCATTAAATAGAATTACATTAGATAAAAAGTTAAGTTATGGGTTTAGTAATAATAATGCTTTAGGGAAATTGCCCAATCAATTACCATTTCCCTTAAAATTAAATTTGGGTTGTGGTAATGATTTTAAGGCAGGTTTTATAAATTTAGACTTGTTTAGTGAAACACCTGATGTAGTTTATATGGATATCAGAAATTTAGAATTTATGGATAATACAGTAGATTATATTCTGGCAAGTGATGTTTTGGAGCATTTTTCTCATAGAGAAACTAATAAGTTGTTAAATGAATGGTCAAGAGTACTAAAACCAGGTGGCGAAATTGAAATCCGTTGTCCAAATTTAAAACTACAAATTCAAGCATATTTGAGAGGTGATTGGAATGCAGATATTGCCTCTTATATGATTTTTGGTGGACAAACAAATCCAGGGGATTATCATTGTATTGGCTTTGATGAAAATTCCATCAAAAATCACCTTGCAGCAGCAGGATTTGAGGTTACATATTATGAAGAATTAGATTATCCACAAGAGAATGGATATATTAATTTGAACATGATAGTAAAAGCTAAAAAAATGATAAGCGAACTAAATTTAGAAAATTCAAACTCTAATAGTTTTACAAAAATAGTTCCACAAAAAGGTACTACCTACGGAGAAAATATAGATTTAGACAAACATGATTTAGATAATAATAACGAAGATAATTTAGGCGGTTTTAATAGAAGTAATGATAATAATCAAAATAAAAATAATCTCTCTGCTAAACATAATAATAATAATCTAAAAATTTATGAAGATATAAATTTCGAAATAGTAAATTTAGATAAAATTAATAAAGAAATTGCTCAGTTCACAACTCCCAAAATGAATGTAGTTTGGGAAGGTACACAATTTGTTTATCACTCTTTGGCTTTAGTTAATCGAGAACAATGTCTCGGCTTAATCAATTCTGGCGAAGTTGATTTAACGATAATACCTTATGAAGCAAATGTTTTTGACCCAACTTTAAATGAAAAATATCATAAACTAATTGCAAATGACATAAGATACAAAGATAGCACAAGTCAAGATTTAAGTAATTTGCCTTATGTTTGGATAAGACACCAGTGGCCCCCAAAAAATGAAGTGCCTTTGGGTTCTAAGTGGATTTTGATGCAACCTTGGGAATTTACTTCGATTAGAAAAGACTTTGTTGAAACTTTTAATAATGTTGATGAAATATGGACACCTTCAAATTATTGTAGAAAAGCGTTTATTAATTCAGGTATTGACCCAAATAAAATTCAAGTAATACCTAATGGAATAAATCCAGAAGTGTTTTCTCCAATTGGAAAAATAAAAAAAATAAATACAGATAAAAAATTGAAGTTTTTATTTGTTGGTGGTACAATTCCAAGAAAAGGTATTGACATCTTATTGAGTGCTTATTTGACTACTTTCTCAACAAAAGATGATGTATGCTTAATAATTAAGGACTTAGGTAGTGATAGTTTTTATAAAGGACAGACAGCAGAAAACCTAATCCAATTATCAAGAGAAAATCCTAATTCTGCAGAAATAATATACATTGATGATAAATTGAGCGAAGAAGAAATGGCATCACTTTATAGAAGCTGTGATGTATTTGTTTCTCCATACAGAGGCGAGGGTTTCTCTCTACCTACATTAGAAGCAATGGCTTGTGGATTACCTGTAATTGTTACAAAAGGCGGAGCAACTGATGACTATGTAGATGAAGAAATTGGCTGGCAAATCCCTTCTGAAGAAATTACTATTGGAAATATAATAGATAGTTATGAACTGGTAAAAGACAGTATGATGTTAGAGCCAAATGAAGAAGCACTCAAAAATGTAATGTTTGATATTTACAAAAATCCTCAAAATTTAAAGCCATTAGGCATAACTGCATCTAATAGGGCTCGCAAATCTTGGACTTGGCAAAAATCAACTCTAAAAATATTGTCAAGATTAGATTATTTATATAATTTGGATATGGGTAAATCAGCAAGTCAAAAACTTGACCAAACTGAAGATATAATTATAAGTATCAAAAAAGCTGAAGAAATGTTTTTGATTGGAGACATAGATAATGCACTTGAAAAAATGAATTATTGCATCAATTATTTTGAAATTCATAATCTAACTGAAGATGGTGTAACTTTATACCAATATATTAACAATCTCAAATCATTAATTCTTATTGAGTATATTCAAACTGAAGATAAATTTAATTTGACAGATGAATTATTAGCTACAATAACAAAAAATGAAAATATAAATAAAAGCTTTATTGATACTTTATTTGTTAGAGTTAAGTTTGAAATTATAAATAAAAATCTAACTGAAGCACTTGAATATCTTACAATTTGTGTTACAAATTGGAGTGATATGAGATTTGATACTTTTATCGGGCTTACTTTAGATATATTATTAATTAATATGGGTGAAATATTATTTGCAATGACCGATTATGGAACGGCAATTCAAGTATTTAAATCTGGATTGGAAATAAACAGATATAGTGAATTATTACATTATAATCTTGGTTTAGCCTATAAACAAATTGATAATAAGGATTTAGCAATAAAATCTTTCTCCGAAGCAATCGAACTAAATCCAAATTATTATGACGCCATAAATGAGTTAAATGAAATAATTAAATAGTAGATTTTTAAATATAATTAAAAAATTGACATATTTTTAAAGTTGTATCGTCATATTTGATGTTGGTAGTTTTATTATAAATTATAAATCTACTAAAAGCAAAAAATGATACAACTTTTTTTTATTTATATTAAATAAAATGTTAAAATTTTTCATTATACTTATTTTTATCTTTTTGTTGTTTATTTTGGGAATAACATTAATTTTGAAAAGAATTAAAATGTTTATGACTAATATTTTTGGTATTAATATAAATCAAAGAACAAAAGAGAGTAACAATAGCCAAAACTTCAATAGAGGTTTCAGCCAAGATTTTAATCAAGATCTGAATCAAGATTTTAACCAGAATTCTTATAAGACAAATTCAAATTCCGATGATGAAGTGGTCTATAAAAAAGATGATATAGTAGTTATGAAAGGTCATAAAAACAAGTAAACTTACAACTTTAAGTTAATTATTTTCGAACGTACTTTAAACAAAAAAATCAATTCATTATGATAATTTCCCCTTTGATCGCTGCTATTGACGTTGGTACAAATTCATTCCACATGGTAATTGCCTCAGTTAATGAAAATGGAAACTTGGATATCATCAGCAAAGATAAAGAAGTAGTAAGACTTGGAACATCGTCTGGTGATATGAAGTATTTACAAAATGATGCTATCAAAAGAGGAGTTACTGCTCTAAATCACTTCGTTGAAATTGCGAGAAGTCATAATGCAAGTATTAGGGCTGTTGCCACAAGTGCAGTAAGAGAAGCTCATAACAAAGATGAATTTATAGAAAAAGTAAAAGCTACTACTGGCATCGACTTAGAAGTAGTTTCTGGTGTCGAAGAAGCCAGATTAATAAATATTGGTGTTATACACGCTTTGCCTATTTATAATAAAAAAACTTTAACTATTGATATTGGTGGTGGAAGTACTGAGACTATAATTGGATATTTGGGTGAGAATGAATATATAAATAGTGCGAAAATTGGTGCAATAAGACTATCTAAAAAATATTTTGAATTAGACATAAATAGAGATGCTGTCGAAAAGTGTTCTAACTTCATCAAAGGCGAATGGACTCCTACTTTAGAAAAAATTAAAGAAGTGGGATTTGATAAATTAGTTGGGACTTCTGGCACAATTACGAATTTGGTTGTAATGGCTTATTTACTCAAAGAAAAAGAAATACCTTCGATTCTAAATGGTTTAACAGTCAATTCTAAAGATATTTTAAAAATCATTGATAAAATCAAAAAATCCAAAAATATTAATGAAATATCTAAGATTAATGGAATAGATGAAAGCAGAGCAGATATAATTTTAGCTGGTTCTTTAATCGTTGAATTTGCAATTAATTACCTTGAAATCAAAGAAATTACACTTTCCTCATTTGCACTTAGAGAAGGAATAGTATTTGACACAGTTCATAAACTCAATTCTATCGAAATGTATCATCATTTGAGTGATTTGAGATATAAAACGGTACAAAATGCTTGTTTTAAATATAATGTTGATATGAAACACGCAAGACACGTCAAAAAAATATGTGTTGATTTATTCAATGACTTGTATCCTCTGCATAATTTAGGTTACAAAGAATTAGAACTATTGGAGGCGACTGCTTATTTACACGATGTTGGTTTTCATATTTCTCACGATAGTCATCATAAACATAGTTATTATATAATCAAAAATTGTATGATGCCTGGATTTACTAATAACGAAACTGAAATAATCGCAAATATTGCCAGATACCACAGAAAATCACATCCTAAAAAGAAACATACTAATTTTAGTCAGTTAACTGAAAAAAATAAAAATATTGTTTGGACTCTTGCCGCAATCCTTAGAATAGCCGAAGGAATTGACAGAAGACAAAACCAATGTGTGAGTGGTGTCAGAGCTTTTTTTGATGACCATTCTATTGATATTGAACTAATAAAAGCAAAAAAAGAAATAAATCCTGACATAGAATTATGGGGAGCAGATAGAAGAAAAGGAATGCTCGAAGAGAAATTCGACAAAAGTATAACAATCAAAATTGTTGACAAATAATCTTTTTTAAAAAATTACCCATGTTTTATTGATATTCATAGGAATTTAATCTCTAATATAATATAAGTTTACAATAATATAAGTACTTAGAAATATCTATATATTTAGTTTAAAAATACTAAATATAAAATGTGCAATCAAAAAATAAACTAACCTCACAAAACTTAACACAAACTTAACACTTTATTTATTTTATCTTCATACTAAAATCGCAATTTTGTTAATAAATTAATTAACAAAAGAATTTTTAGTTATTGGAGTATCATAAATGTTCTTACATAAAATAAACAAAGTTACTTTAGCAGCCTTTGTTACTATATTTCTTCTCTCTTCGAATTTTTCATCAAACATTATATTTTCGCAAATAAGTTCAAGCGCCGCTTCCATAATAGGTAAAGTCTCTGATGCTGATAACGGTGATGCATTAATTGGTGCTACTATTTATGTAGATGGTACCAAATTAGGTGCCAAAACGAAAGTAGATGGTACTTATATTATCAATAGAGTACCAGCAGGTGTTTATAAATTAACTTTCAATTATATCGGCTACCAAAAAAAGATAGTTGAAAATGTAAAAGTTGGTCCTGGCGAGTCAAAAAAATTAAATGTTATTTTGTCGGCTGATAAGGTAACGTCAGAAGATGTAGTTGTTGAGGCTGTAAGGTCAAATGATAATGAAGCTGCATTATTACTACAAAGAAAAAATTCTGCATCTGTTTCTGATGCAATAAGTCAAGAAGAGATTGCAAGATTGCCCGATTCTGACGCTGGTCAATCATTAAAAAGAGTATCAGGTATCACCTTAGTTGATAATAAATTCGTTTATGTTAGAGGCGTTAGTGAAAGATATAGCAATACTACACTAAACGGTGCTTCACTTACTTCGACTGAGCCAGACAAGAAAGCATTTTCTTTTGATATGTTCCCATCTGAATTCCTTCAAAATATAACTGTAACCAAAACATTTACACCAGATTTACCAGGTAACTTCGCTGGTGGTTTGGTGCAATTAAACACAGTCGACTTTCCAGAAGGTTTTTCTGTAAAGACATCTGTTTCAAATTCTGTCAATACAAATGTAAATTTTGTTGATAATGCTGTAGTTGGTTCGCCACGTAGTTCAACTGATTGGTTAGGTCAAGATGATGGTATGAGATCAGCACCAGGGAATATACCTGTGGATAGAAAGGCATTCAACGCGTTAGGAAGAGATGCAAATGACCCAAATAATACTACTGGTGCTGCAAAAGAACTTGAAAGTGTATCAAAAGGATTTAATTCTAATAATTGGAAAAATGAAAAAAGCACTTTAGGATTTTTGGGTAACAATGGATTTGGCTTATCATACACTGATTTATTAGATGTTTTCGGTAATCAATTTGGTATTATCGGTTCTGTAAATTATGGTGTAAGTAATAGCAGAAACAATTTAAATAGAAATACTTATAATTCTAATTTAGATACTGTAACATTCTTTAATGGTTTTACCTCAACTAATAGTGTTAGTTTGGGTGGAATGTTGAATATGGCTTATAGATTGGATAATAATAACACAATAAGCTTTAAAAATGTATATAATAAAAGTGCAGATGATGAATATCTTTCTTTGTCTGGTCAAGATGTTTTTTATCAATATCAAGATATCAAAAGTTATAGTTTCCATTATGTAGAAAAAGAAATTTATTCTGGTCAATTAGGTGGTGATCATTTAATTTCATTAGATGAAACAATCAAATCTACTTTAGATTGGAAAGTTGGTTATTCATTTTCAAATAGAGATGAGCCAGATTTTAGAAGACTAAAATTTGCTCGTTCTATATTTGGTAGCCCCGATGATCCTTACTATCCAGATATCCAACAAACTCAACAGGGTGATGGAGCAAGAGCTGGTAGATTTTATTCAACTTTGAATGACGAAGCATATAACGCTAATTTTAACTATACTATTCCCATTGATAATTCTTTAAAAATTAAAGTAGGTGCTTGGGTTGAGAAAAGAACTCGTTCATTTAATGCAAGATCATATACAATTGTTACTAATCAAAATGGCTTAAATCCTGAAATTGATGCAATCTCTCAAGATTGGCAAAATCCTGATAGAATATTTCAAAAGGAAAACTTCAAAATAGATGGTGGTTTCCAAATGAGTGAAGATTCTAAAAAATCTGACTCTTATTCTGCAACTGAAGACCTGTACGCAAGTTATGCAATGGCTGATTACAACTTTGATTTTTTTGGTGAAAGTTTAAGATTTATTGGTGGTGCAAGAATTGAAAATAATACACAAAGCTTAAATTCTTTTACTACTAACGATGATCCTCTTTTTGTAAATAGACCAATCACAGATATATTGCCTTCTTTTAATTTAGTTTGGAAAACAAATGACAAAACTAACTTTAGAGCTTCTGCAACGCAAACACTTACAAGACCATCTTTGAGAGAATTTGCTCCTTTTGCTTTCTTTGATTTTTTGCAACAAGCATTAGTACAAGGTAATCCTTCAATCCAAAGAGCTTTAATTCAAAATTATGATTTGAGATATGAATATTTCCCAAATATTGGTGAAGTAATTTCTGCAAGTATTTTCTATAAAAACTTTAAAAATGCAATCGAAGAAACAATTTTCCCTGCTCAAAGTGAATTAACAAGAAGTTTTGCTAATGCTCAAGGAAATGCAATTAATTATGGAATTGAATTTGAATTTAGAAAATCATTATCCTTTATTGATGAATTTTTTAACGAATTTGCAGTGGGTACCAATGTAGCATTGATTAATTCAGTTGTTGAAGTACCACAAGGCGATAAAATCGATAAAAGACAAATGTGGGGTCAATCACCTTATACTGTAAATGTTGGTTTGTATTATACAAGCAAAGACTTAGGAACTTCTGTAAATGTAGCTTACAATACTTATGGTAAAAGAATTATACAAGTTGCACAACAAGGTGTATTTAATACTTCAGACCCACACGTTTATGAACTTCCAAGAGATTTAGTGGATTTCTCTATTATACAACCAATTTATGATATAATCGAAGTAAAATTTTCTGCAAGAGATATACTAAACCAAAGTTTGGTATGGCAACAAGCTGGTAGAGTAATGGCAACTAATGTAAGAGGTGCTAATTATTCACTTGGTATAAGTTATAAAATGAGATAAAAATAATTTAATAATTGTTAAACTAATATTCAGGTAAAAATGATGAAATATATATATTCATTAATTATCTTTCTAACTATAGGATTTACAAGCGTAAATGCTCAAACTCCAAAAAGTTTAAAATTGCTTGCTCCAAATGGTGGCGAGAAATATAGACCAGGTACTTCAATAAATTTATTGTGGCAAACTTTCGCTGGTTCTGATTCTACTACTTTCAGAAGTAGATTTACATTTCAATTTGCGACAAGTCAATCAGGACCTTGGACAAATTTATCTGGTGCTACCAATAGATTAGATAGTGCTTCTTTAGGTTCATTTAATGGTGGATTTAGAGTACCAGCAGTAAAAACAACTACTGGTTATGTTCGTATGGTATTACAAAATACTGATGGTTCTCTAAATGAGTCAGTAACTGACATTAATGATATGGCATTCGAAATCGAACAACCAGTGCCAGTTCAAGCTGACTCAGTATTAAGTACACCAATAACAGGTAGAGTTCAGTTATCAAACAAAAAAATATATTCATTAAATGGATATGTGTTTGTTGATAATGGTGGAGTTTTATCAATAGACCCAGGAACAATTATCTTAGGTGATACAGTAGGTGAAAATTCAGCAATCTGTGTAAACAGAGGCGGAAAAATAAATGCAAAAGGAACATCACTATTACCAATTATATTCTCATCTTCTGCACCAGTTGGTCAAAGACGTGGTGGTGATTGGGGTGGATTATTAATTTGTGGTAATGCTTCTACTAATCACCCAGGTGGCGAAGCAGCTTTGGAAGGTGGTATTGCCGACGATGCAAATACAAGAACAAGAGGCTGGTTCGGAGGTAAATCTACTCCAAATGATGATGATAGTAGTGGCGTTTTAGAATATGTAAGAATTGAATTCGCTGGTATAGCTGCAGCACCAAATCAAGAGTTAAATTCATTAACTATGGGTGGTGTTGGCCGTAAAACAGTTTTAGATAATATTCAAGTATCTTATGGTAACGATGATGCTTACGAATGGTTCGGTGGAACAGTAAATGCAAAACACTTAATCGCTGTAGGTACATTAGATGATGATTTCGATACAGATAATGGATTTAGCGGTAAAGTACAATTCGGATTAGTACAAAGATTTAAAGACAGAGCAGATGCATCTACATCTCAAGCTTTTGAGTCAGATAATGATGCAAGTAGTAGTTATAATCTACCATTAACAAAATCAATATTCTCAAACATAACAGCAATCGGTCCATTGGCAGATACAAGTTGGACACCATCATCAACGGGAAGTGGCGCAACAAATTACCACAATAGATTTGGTGCAGGTGCTCAAATTAGAAGAAATTCAAGAACATCAATCGTCAATACACTATTCTTGGGTTGGCCAAGAGGTATGGAAATATTAAGTTCTCAATCTCAAAATGCTGCAAATGCAGATTCAATTGCAATTAGAAATAATAGCTGGTTTGGTGTAAAAAGTGTTGCATTAGTTGTCGGTTCAAATCCTCAAATTCAAGATACTTGGACTGCAAACCCAACATTTGAAAATAAATTTGATGTAAGTAGTGGAAATAATGCTAAATTAAATGCTCCTTTTACAGTAGGTTTAGGATTTAATCCATTACCTAAAAACGATGCAAATTTCTTGAATTCAGCTAAATTTGAAAACGTAGGTACAGTAAACTTATCAGATGCATATTTTGATAAAGTAACTTACAGAGGTGCTTTCTCAAATGTATTAGCTCAAAGATGGGATTTGCCTTGGGCTGAGTATGACCCAATTAATAAAGAATACAAAGCACAACCAATTACGTCTGTTGAAGATGATAATAGAAGTAACTTTAGTTCTTTTGAAATAGGTGTCAAAATTTCTCCTAACCCTACAACTGAGGTAGCACAAGTTGTTTATAATCTTAATTCAACTGCAGAAGTTACAGTTAGATTGTATAATTCTTTGGGAATATTAGTTGATACTATTGCAGAAGGATTTATACAAAATGAAGGTTATTATTCATTTGACTTAGATTTTAGTAATGTAACAAGTGGTGTATATTATGTTCAAATTTATACTCCAAATGGTTCAGTTACTAAAACTATAAATGTAATCAAATAATGTTAGAACAAAAATCATATATATATTAAATTGGGGTGAAAACTATTCCTAACAATGATACTCCAAACTCTAAACGGATAGAATAACCCCTTTTTTAAAATATCATAAGATTTATATTTATATAGCAGCAAGTAAGCAATTACTTGCTGCTATTATTTTAAATACATCTTATCTTTTCTCTCCCAATTCTGCACTCAATTACACCCTTTTTCGCTTTTTTCACCCACAACACTGCACTCAATTACACCCTTTTTTGCTTTTTTCACCCACAACATTGCACTCATTTACACCCTTTTTCGCTTTTTTCACCCACAACACTGCACTCAATTACACTATTTTCTCATTTATTTTCACTAAAATGGTAACTTTTTTAATTTTTATTTGTCTATGTTGTATAGAGATAGTAAAAAATAAAATAACACAAAAAATATAAAAATAAAGATTTGGTAGATTGAAAAATATATTGTAAGTTGCAAATATATAACAAAAAAGGGGTTACAAATGAAAATGAATTTAAAATTTTTATTAATAATATTTGTACAATTATTACTTAACGTAAATAGTTCATTTACACAGTGGAATTACAATTACTTTGATACAAATAATGGTATACTTAAAAGAGTTGTTGATTTTACTTTATTAAATAATCAAATTTTTATATATGGAGTAGTAACAAAAATTGATTCAGGTGAAATAACAACTACAGAGTCTATTTTTAAATTTAAAGACTCTACTTGGGTAGAAATTTTAGATAGCAATAATTTAGGTATAAATGGTATAGTTTACAAAATGTTTAATTATAAAAATGAACTTTATTTTATAGGTTATTTTAACAAAGTTAATGACACTACTAAATACTGTTTAGCAAAATATGAAAATTCTAATTTTAAGTTGTTTAATGAATTTGAGATGACAACCCAAAACCCTATAATAATAAATGATATTATTGAGATTGATTCTTCTTTAATATTAGCTGGTAAATTTACTAAAATTGGGAATAGTACAGTAAATAATTTAGTAAAATTTGATGGTACTAATTGGAATAGTATTAATAATGGACTATCAGGAGAGGTAACTAATCTTACTAAAGATAATAATGTTATATATTGTAGTGTAATTGAAAATGATTCTACTTTTATATATAAATCAGATAATAATAATTGGGTAAAGTTAATTTATAATATCAGAGGTAACATAAACGATTTATTGATAAAAGACACATTGTTGTATATCTCAGGTGATTATTTGATTGATAGTGTAATAAATTCCAATTATTTCAACATAAGAAATTTACAAACAAATCAGTGGATATTAAATCCTAATAAATTAAATCAAAGCGCATCTTCAATGTGTGAATATGAAAATGATATATTCATTTTGGGTTATTTCTCATTAAATGATACAATTCCATTAACTCGAATTTGCAAAATAAATAATCATTTAATAGAATCATTTGCCGGTATGGACGGTAGTCCAATAGTAATAAAATCATTTGATTCGTTAATGATAGTTTGTGGTTATTTCTTCTCTATTGATAGTATATACTGCCCTATTATTGCTTTATATGGTAATACGCCAACACAATCAATAAACTCAGTAAACAATAATTATCAAAGTCAAGATCAAATTGATATAAAAGTATACCCTAATCCAATTATCGACAAAGTCATATTTGATGTTTTTATCCCAGAAGATGGTATTTATTTTTTTGATATTGTAAGTATTACAGGCGAAGTAATTTATAAGAAATTAAATATTAATTATAAAAAAGGTAAACATACTATTAATATAGATGAAAAGGATGTAAACTTTAATAATTCAAAAATACTTTATTTAAGAGTAAGTAATGGTTGTGAAAGCAAAGCAGTTAGAGTTGAAAGATAATTTTTTAAAAGTAATTATTCTGTCATTTGCTCTTATTTTATGTAATTACCATTGCAAAAGTCAAAATATTTTATCATTTAGTGGCGGTCTTAATTATAAAAATAAAGAATGGTTCATTGGAAATGCAGACTTTTTAAAACCAGTTACAAAAATAGATTATAATATTCATTTAAATAATAATGTTGGTAATTGGTATTTTAATATAGGTTTAATGTCTCCATTAGAAAAGCGAAGAAGGGATTATCAATTAGCATTAGTATTTATAGGAGATATTGATTTATTATTAGGTTACTCATATAAAATAAACATATCCAAGAATAGTGATTTATTCATTAATTATAATTTTTAATTTAGTACCAATTATAGGAACTAATTCTATTGGTATTACCTATACCTATAAATTATCAGAGATTATAGGTATTTCACTAACTAATAACCTAATCATAATGTTTTTGATAAATCCCGGAAAGTTAGGAGACGGGAATTATGGTAATACAACATTGCTTGCTTTTAATTATTTTTTACCAATCAAAGAGTAGAGTAAAAATGAAGATAAATAAAAAATTACAAATATTATACTTTATTCATTATATTTATTTTAAATCTAAACAATTGTTTTGCACATAAAGAACCAACGCATCAATATATTCTTCCTCTTACAAAACCTGCCTCGGGTGGGGTTCGTGAAAATTCATTTTCACGGGGTGGGGTCTCCTCCTCCTCAACTTCCTCCCCATCAATTTCGAACTCAAAATCCTCCTCCTCAAAACCCTCATCCTCAACTTTCTCTCCATCAAAAAACTCCTCCTCAAACAAATCTAAAACTTCAACTTCTTCTTCTCCATTATCTTCTTCTTCAAACTCTTTCAAATAATCCAAAATATCAAAATCCTCCATACCAGATTCTTTTATCATATTTTGTAATTTCGAACTCACATAAACATAATCTT